>SMEK01000170.1_pt1 | contig 26929 bp, 25 predicted proteins | sample 2456371 | NCBI WGS metagenome assembly SMEK01 (sample SAMN10132590, study PRJNA489261) | soil metagenome | isolation source: day1 antibiotic-loamy sand soil ammended with composted manure from dairy... | place: USA | collected 2015-04-01
CGCGGCCCGCGCGGTGGTCGCCGCGCTGGCTCACTGGGCCGCCGCCCGGCACGCCGATCACCTGTATCTCCAGGTGGAGCGGGACAACGTCGCGGCATGTCACCTCTACGCGCGGGCCGGCTTCACCGAACTCTGCGGATATCACTACCGCGCGGCGCCACGTCCGGACCGCACCGAGGACGACTCGTAACGAGTACGGCGTCAGTCCTTACCGTCTTGGCTGCGCCGTTCCGCCCCGGTCTCCTCGGCGTAACCCAGGTCCTGGCCTTCGACCCGACCGACGAACGTACCGCTGTGTCCGGGGCCGGTGGACGACGGATTGTCGCTGCGTTCGTCGCCGTGCCTGCCGCCTGTGGCACGCGTCCTCGACACGGCGGGATCGTCGGCGGCATCGGCCTCCGGCGCGCTGGACGAGACAGGCTCCCGACGCCCCAACAACTTCCTCAGCCAGGTGCGCATAGGCGCCGGTTACCCCTGGAGACCGCGCCCGAAAACGGTGGGCACGGCCTCCGATGCGACGGTTCAGCTCGTCTGACGGGTGTTCGAGGAGACCAACGCGGCCAGCCGGTCGCCGATCGCCTGCGTGCTGCCCGGCGAGTTCTGATCCCGGGTAGCGAGGTCGAACGCCACCGACGCCTCGATACGACGCGCGGCCTCCTTCTCCCCGAGGTGATCGAGCAGCAGCGCGACGGACAGCACGGCCGCCGTGGGGTCGGCGAGGTTCTGCCCCGCGATGTCGGGGGCGCTGCCGTGCACGGGCTCGAACATGCTCGGGTTGCGGCGCGTGATGTCGAGGTTGCCGCTCGCCGCCAGCCCGATACCACCGGTCACCGCGGCGACGAGATCGGTGATGATGTCGCCGAACAGGTTGTCGGTGACGATGACGTCGAAGCGACCGGGGTCGGTGACGAGGTGGATCGTGGCGGCGTCCACGTGCGAGTACGCCACGGTCACGTCGGGGTGCTTCAGCGACTCCTCTTCCACGATCCGCGACCACAGCGAACCAGCGTGTTCGAGGACGTTCGTCTTGTGCACCAGGGTGAGATGCTTGCGCGGACGCCGTTCGGCACGGGCGAAGGCGTCGGCCACCACACGCCGGATACCGAACGCCGTGTTGACACTGACCTCGGTGGCGATCTCCTGCTCGGTGTCCTTGCGCAGCAGGCCGCCGTTACCCGCGTACGGCCCCTCGGTGCCCTCCCGCACCACGACCATGTCCACTTCCCCCGGCGCGGCGAGCGGGCTGCGCACGCCCGGATAGAGCCGGCCCGGACGAAGGTTGACATGGTGATCGAGCTCGAAGCGCAGACGCAGCAGCAGACCGCGCTCCAGGATGCCGCTGGGCACACTCGGATCACCGACGGCGCCAAGCAGGATGGCATCGTGCTGGCGGAGTTCATTCAACACCGACTCGGGCAGCAATTCGCCTGTGGCATGCCAGCGAGATGCGCCGAGGTCGTACTTGGTGATCTCGGCATTCGGCACGACCTCGGTCAGCACCTTCAGCGCCTCGGTCACGACCTCGGGCCCGATCCCGTCACCGGGGATCACAGCGAGCCGCATCCACACACCTCCGTCAGTCAGGCACCCGGCGCTCCGGAAGCCCATCCGCGATCGAACTCCAGCGACGGCAGGTTACCGTTCGTGGATAGGACGTCGAAGCACGACCACCCGTATGCTGCAGTCAGGGCGACATCTCGTCACTCAATCGTGTCATATGGGCCGAGGGAAACGGCATTCGAAAGAGGTGCGGTTCACCACGCGTCCGCGAGCTCGATCCATAGTGGAACCCGACTACGGCGCGGGCTCGACCAACCGGAGCACGGCAGGTGTCCGCTTCCCCTGTGGCTCCAGCCGGACGTCGTGGCTCCACCGCGACTGTCCGCCCGTGGCCAACAGGTCGGGAAGCACGGTGACGGCACGGACCACCTCCCCGTCCCGAGCGAAGACGAGCAGATTACCCGCGTCGTAGTAGTACTCCGAGCTGAGTACGGCCTGACCGACCTCACGTTCGATCCGCTCGGCGGACGCGCCCTCACTGAACACGTACACGGTGTCCCAGCCGCCCTCGGTCAGCTCGGCCAGCGACGCCGACGCACCTGCCGCGCTGAGTTCCCTCAACCTGTCCTGCAGTTCCTCGTCGTGTTCCACCGATACTCCTCCCATGCCACATCCGGCGCACACGATCAGGAACAGCACGAACAGCGCCGTGATCGCACGCTTCACTCAGCTACCCCAGTCGTAGTCGCCACTGTTGTCACCAGAGCCCCCGCTGGTGTGCGAGCCAGCAACGTCGCCGCCTTCCTTTTCCGGCGCCGGATCATCGGCTCTCCCGGTCTTCCCCTCAGCGACGTCATCGCTGTAGGCGAGCTCACCGTTCTCGTCGATCACCACCATGCGGCCGTCCTTCACCGCCTGCTCGACGAGATCCGCCAACTTCTTCGGGTCGGCGTCCGGGTTATCCACCGCGATCTTGCGACCCACCTCGTTGTTGTAGAGGTCCATGGCCTCCCGATCGGCGGGGTTGCCCGGCAACCGCTCGTGGGCCGTGCCGTACTGCTCCGCCCACTCCTCGCCGAACCGTTGCGTCATGAGCGCGTTCCAGTACGCATGCCGGAACGCATCTTGATGGCTGTCGTTGGAGTCCTGTCCTTCGAACCGTTCCTCCGCGGTTTCGAAAGCCTTGTTCTGGATGTCGTACATGTCCTTGATCCCGAGCAGGCCGATGTCGTCGAGCAACTCGGCCTCCGACTTCGTGATCGTCTTGCCGAAGAAGTTGACCAGCCCGTCCGGGTCCGGATCGACCTGGTAGTCCTCCAGGATCCGGTCGAGTCGAACACGCTCCTCCCCCACCTCGGCGGCCTGGGCGAGCGTGGTCGCGCCCTCATCGCTGATCTTGTCGGCGAGGACCTTGTCCAACATCGTGGCGAGGTCGGTGTCCACTTCCTTCGCCTTGGCGAGGATGGAATCCACCCGCTCGACGAGGTCCGACTTGACGGACGCCGTATCGGCCCCGGCCTCCCCCTCCGGTTCGACGATCCTTCCGTCGTCGATCCGGAAACCGTGGGTCGCCGCCAGTCCCTTCGCCTCGTCGATGTCCCGACGGAGTTGCCGGACCGCGTCCTCGACCGTGTCGACCGTCGCGACCATCGCCGCCACCTCGGTGACAAGGGTCTCCAGGTCCTGGCGGTACTTGGCCAGGTTCTGCCGCGCGGACTCCGCGCTCGGCCCGGTCCATTCCTCCGGAGAAGCGGAGTCGGTGAGCTCGTCCTCCAGCTCGACGATCGCGTTGCGGGCCTTCACGAGCGCGTCACCGACCGCAGCGACGCCGTCGGCGTCCCACTCCTCGACATCGTTCCAGGACACCATCAGTTGCCACCCCCGAGGGTGCCACCGGCGTCCTGGTCGTTCTTGTCGTAGGCGTCGGCTGCCGCCGTCAGTTTCTCCGCGTAGCCGTCCATGGACGTGGACCAGGTTGATTTATCGTCGTCCCACTGCGTCGCCACCTTCTTGGCGCTGCCCGCGGCCTTCGCTCCGGGCAGCGCCTGCGCGAGGTCTCCCACGACGCCGAGATCCACCTTGCGAAGCTGATCCGCGGCCTCCTCGGCCGCGTCCGCGGCATTCCGCAAGGACTTGGTGACAACCTCGAATCCCATACACCGACCCCAGTGCCTCATCAGAACCGTCGGTGCGGGACCAACCGGGTCCCGCACCGACATGGACGACGGTTACGACGAGGCTTTGGAGCGGTCGGTTCCCCAATCCGGAGAATCAGTCGAAGTTGACCGCGCGGATCATCTTCGCGTCGACGGTGGCGCCGATGGGGTCGAGCATGTGGGCGTTCACGGCGCGGTCGACACGCAGCAGCATCACCGCGTCGGCACGGTTGGTGGTCTGGCTGATCTGCGCCGCCTCGATGTTGATGCCCGCCTCACCGAGCAACGTGCCGACCCGGCCCATGATGCCCGGACGGTCCGGGTACTCCAGCAGCAGCATGTGGCCTTCAGCGCGGATGTCGAAGTGCCGACCGTTGACCTCGATCAGCTTGTGCACGTCGTCCTTACCCGTCACCGCTCCCGACACCGAGTACGAACTGCCGTCGGCGTGCACGGTGCGCACGGTGACCTGGCTGCGGTAGTTGGTGCTCTCCGGCTGGGTCGACACGCTCACCTGCACACCGAGCTCCTCGGCCAGCCGCGGCGCGTTGACGAACGTGACCTGGTCCTCGACGACACTCGAGAACACCCCCCGCAACGCGGCGAGCTGGAGCACGCTGACGTCCTCACTGGCCAGTTCGCCGCTGGCGATCACGGACACCGACGACGGGGCCTTGGCGCTGAACGCGGAGAGCACCGTGCCGAGTTTCTGGGTGAGCCCCAGGTACGGCCGCACCTCTTCGCTGACGGCCCCACCGGTGACGTTGACGGCGTCGGGAACGAAGTCACCGCGCAACGCCAACAACACCGAACGCGCCACATCGGTGCCCGCTCGGTCCTGTGCCTCTCGCGTGGAGGCACCCAGGTGCGGGGTGACGACGACGTTGGGCAGTTCGAACAACGGGCTCGATGTCGTGGGCTCCTCGACGAACACGTCGATGCCCGCGCCCGCCACACGGCCTTCCCGCAACGCCTCCGCGAGGGCGTTCTCGTCGACGAGCCCACCGCGAGCGGCGTTGACGATGAGCACGCCGGGCTTGACCTTCGACAGCGCCGTGGCACCGATGATCCCTTGGGTCTCCGGTGTCTTCGGCAGGTGGATCGTGATGATGTCGGCACGCTCCAACAGCTCGTCCAACGACACCAGCTCGGCACCCAACTGAGCGGCCCGCGCGGCCGAGACATACGGGTCGTAGGCGAGGAGTTTCGTGCCGAACGAGGCGAGCCGGGAGGCGACGAGCTGGCCGATCTTGCCGAAGCCCACCACGCCGACCGTCTTTCCGGACAGTTCCACACCCGTGAACGCGCTGCGCTTCCACTCACCGCTTCGCAGGCTCTGATCGGCGGCCGGGATGTTGCGGGCCACCGCCAGCAACAGCGCGATGGCGTGCTCGGCGGCCGACACGATGTTGGAGGTCGGGGCGTTCACCACGAGCACCCCGCGTTCGGTCGCCTCGGCCACGTCGACGTTGTCGAGACCGACACCCGCACGCGCGACGACCTTGAGCTTCGTGGCCTCGGCCAGGACCTCCTTGTCGACCTTCGTGGCGGATCGCACCAGGAGCGCGTCGGCCTCCTTCACCGCTTGCAACAGCGCAGGGCGGTCCGTTCCGTCCACATGCCGGATCTCGACCTCGTCACCGAACACGTCGACTGCGGAAGGGGCGAGTTTCTCGGCGAGGAGAACGACGGGCTGGCTGGGATTGCTCACGATGCGCCTTTCGTCTCAGAGATTGGGGCCATTGCAGACGCGCTCATTGGCAGGCCACGACACTGTGTCCTCGGGTTTCGAAGTCTAGACCCGAAAAGCCCCCGGATCGCAATACATCCACGAAGGAAGACGAACGCGGTCAGGTCGACGCCGGGACGGTTCTCGCGCACACATCGCGAGCCCGTGCGGCCCGCCCCGGACGTTCTCAACGGGGACGGTCGAACTCCCCGTCCCTGACACCGAGCAGGAAGGCGTCCCACTCGGACGGTGTGAAGACCAACACCGTGCCGTCGGATTCGAGACTCTGCCGCAACACGGCATAAGTGGCGTTGCCATGGGTGACGAACGCGTACTCCACCGGACCACCGGATTCGTTTCCGCAATCCCCGGAGGAGCCGGGAAGTCGTCGCCAGCTCGCGGAGGAAAGGTCGAGTCCCCCGCGAACGGAGGATTTGTCGTCGATACCGTGGCGGTCATTCCTCATAGGGGGCCACAGTAGGACATTCCCGCCCTTTCCGAACAATCGACGACCAGAGGAAAACCCGGGGGCCACTCGGGCCCCCGGGAACGGTGTACGAGCGACGTACGGCCTGATCAGGCGGTCTCGGTGATCGGCCGGTCCACCCAGGACATCAGGCCACGCAGCTTGCGGCCGGTTTCCTCGATCGGGTGCTTCTCACCCGTTTCCTGCAGTTTGGTGAAGTTCGGGCGACCCTGTTCGTCCTCGCGGACCCATTCGTTGGCGAAAGTGCCGTCCTGGATCTCTCGCAGAATCGCCTTCATGTTTTCCTTGACCTCGGACGTGATCACCCGCGGACCACGCGTGAGGTCACCGTACTCGGCGGTGTCGGAAATCGAGTACCGCATACGCGCGATACCGCCCTCGTACATGAGGTCCACGATCAGCTTCAGTTCGTGGAGCACCTCGAAGTACGCGATCTCCGGCGCGTAACCCGCCTCGGTCAGCACCTCGAAACCGGCCTGCACGAGCGCCGAGGCCCCACCGCAGAGCACCGCCTGCTCGCCGAACAGGTCCGTCTCGGTCTCCTCGGCGAATGTGGTCTTGATGACACCGGCACGGGCACCGCCGATGGCCGCGGCGTACGACAGGGCCAGCGCCTGGGCGTTACCGCTTGCGTCCTGCTCCACCGCGATCAGGCACGGCACGCCCTTGCCGTCGACGAACTGCCGGCGGACCAAGTGGCCCGGCCCCTTGGGGGCGACCATCGCGACGTCCACATTGGCGGGCGGCTTGATGAGGCCGTAGCGGATGTTGAAGCCGTGCCCGAAGAACAGGGCGTCGCCGTCCTTGAGGTTCGGCGCGATGTCCTGTTCGTAGATGGCACGCTGCTTGGTGTCCGGGGCGAGGATCATGATGAGGTCGGCCTCGGCGGCGGCCTCAGCGGTCGTGAGGACGCGCAGGCCCTCCTCCTCGGCCTTGGCCCGCGACTTCGACCCCTCCGGAAGCCCGATGCGGACGTCGACACCGGAGTCACGCAGGCTCAGCGCGTGCGCGTGACCCTGGCTGCCGTATCCGATCACGGCCACCTTGCGACCCTGGATGATGCCGAGGTCGGCGTCGGCGTCGTAGAAGATTTCGACTGACATGAGGGGTGGTACTTCCTTTCGATTGAAATTGGGCGAGCGGGAGGCGTCAGCGGGCCGCCGTCGCCGTGATGGAACGGGCGCCCCTGCCCACCGCGACCATGCCCGACTTCACGAGTTCACGCACGCCGTAGGGCTCCAGCATCCGCAACAACGCGTTGATCTTGTCGCTGGTGCCCGTGGCTTCGATCGTCAACGCCTCCGGTGACACGTCGACGACCTTGGCGCGGAAGAGCTGTACGGTCTCCAGCACCTGACTGCGCACCGTGGCGTCGGCCCTCACCTTCACGAGCAGCAGTTCACGCTGCACCGACTGCGCTGGGCTGAGCTCCACGATCTTGATGACGTTGACCAGCTTGTTGAGCTGCTTGGTCACCTGCTCGAGTGGTTGTTCCTCGACGGCGACCACGATCGTCATCCGGGACACCTCGGGGTTCTCCGTGGGCCCGACGGCGAGGGATTCGATGTTGAAGCCACGGCGGGAGAACAGACCGGACACCCTGGCGAGCACGCCCGGGACGTTCTCCACCAGAACGCTCAGAGTGTGGTGGGTCATGGACGTGCGTGCTCCCTCCGGTCGTCGGTACTCGATGTCCGATCCGTTGTCCGATCCGTTCGATCTGTTCGGTCCATTCGATCCTCGGGGCTCATTGCGACACCTCGTCGTCGTCGAACAGCGGCCGAATGTCCCGTGCGGCCATGATTTCGTCGTTGCTGGTTCCCGCCGCCACCATCGGCCAGACCTGTGCGTCCTTACCGACGACGAAATCGATCACGACGGGACGGTCGTTGATCTCCATCGCCCTGCGGATGGTGTCGTCGACCTCGTCCTTGGTCTCACACCGCAGCCCCGCGCAGCCCAGCGCCTCGGCCAGCAACGCGAAATCCGGGATGCGGTGCTTGTGGGTGCCCAGGTCGGTGTTCGAGTAACGCTCGGCGTAGAACAGGTTCTGCCACTGGCGCACCATGCCGAGGTTGCCGTTGTTGATGACGGCCACCTTGATCGGCAGTCCCTCGATGGCGCACGTGGCCAGTTCCTGGTTGGTCATCTGGAAGCAGCCGTCGCCGTCGATGGCCCACACCTGCTTGTCGGGCCGCCCCAGTTTCGCACCCATCGCGGCCGGCACCGCGTAGCCCATCGTGCCGAGGCCACCGGAGTTGATCCACGTCCCCGGTTTCTCGTACTTGATGAACTGCGCCGCCCACATCTGATGCTGTCCGACCCCGGCCGTGTAGATGGCGTCGGGACCCACGAGCTGGCCGAGACGCTCGATGACGTACTGCGGGGCCAGCGTCCCGTCGGACGGCCACTCGTACCCGGCGGGGAACCGTTCCCGCCATGAGTCGAGCTGGGCCCACCACTCGGACAGATCGGCGGGTTTCCCGTTCGCGATCTCGGTCTTCACCGCCGCGATCAATTCGGTGATGATCTCGGCGCAGTCACCGACGATCGGCACATCGGCCTTGCGGTTCTTCGAGATCTCCGCCGGGTCGATGTCGGCGTGCACGACCGTGGCGTCAGGGGCGAACGTGTCCAGCCTGCCGGTGACCCGGTCGTCGAACCGCGCGCCCAGCGCCACGAGCAGGTCCGCGCGCTGCATGGCCGCGACCGCGGCGACCGAGCCGTGCATGCCCGGCATGCCCAGGTGCTGGGGATGCGAGTCGGGGAAGGCCCCACGCGCCATCAACGTCGTCACCACGGGGATACCGGTGAGATCGGCCAACTCCCGCAACTGCTCCGAGGCCCTGGCCTTGAGTACACCGCCACCCACGTAGAGCACCGGACGCTTGGCCTTCCTGATCAACCGCGCGGCTTCCCTGACCTGTTTGCCGTGCGGACGCAGTGTCGGCCGGTAACCGGGCAGCCGCATCTCCGGAGGCCACGCGAACGAGGTCGTCTCCTGCAGCACGTCCTTGGGGATGTCCACCAGCACCGGCCCGGGACGTCCCGTGCTCGCCAGGTGGAACGCCTCGGCGATCACCCGCGGGATGTCCGCCGGATCGGTGACCAGGAAGTTGTGCTTGGTGATCGGCATGGTGATGCCGCAGATGTCGGCTTCCTGGAAGGCGTCGCTACCGATGAGCGCACGGGTCTGCTGGCCCGTGATGGCCACCACAGGAACCGAGTCCATATAGGCGTCCGCCAGCGGGGTCACGAGGTTCGTCGCACCCGGCCCCGACGTCGCCATGCACACACCGACCTTGCCGGTGGCCTGCGCGTAGCCGGTCGCCGCGTGACCGGCACCCTGTTCGTGCCGCACAAGCACGTGCCGGACCTTCGTGGAGTCGAGCAACGGGTCGTACGCGGGGAGAATCGTGCCACCGGGAATGCCGAATACCGCCTCGACACCGATGGCCTCAAGGGAACGCACGAGCGACTGCGCACCCGTCACCCGGACGGGTGTCCCTGCAGGGGGCGCGGGCTTGGGGCGGGGTCCGGAATGGCCGGGCGACGCCGTGGTCGGTGTCGACTCGGCGGTCGCGTCCGATCGCGAGGTGGCGCTTGTCATCGGTTCTCGCCTCGTGAGTGTCGGTTTGCGGTTGGTCAGGGTTTTCGGTTGTCTCATTGGTGGCAGGAGCGCTCGGATGTCGCTTACGCATTAAAAAACCCCCGCCGACCATGAGTGGTCGCACGAGGGTCGCGCGTCGACGCAGAGATTCCCCTACGCGCCGACGCGCGGGGGAAGTACAAGAGCGATCTGCGGTGTCACGACAACGACGGTAATCGTCCACGGCGAGAGGTGTCAACTCTGCGGGATAGTGATCCCGGATACTGGACCCTCCGACGGTCGGCAGGCCCCAGCTAACCCCGCCTCCGAGCTGCGGTGCACCATCGGAGTGTGGTGGGAGGAAGGCAGGAACCGGCTATGACCTCGACTCGGACGACACAGACGACACACGACGGCACCTCCGGTGACCAAAGCACCGGCACCCGGGGCAAGAGGGCCGTGTTCCGCATCCCGGGAACCGCGCTGATCGGCGTGCTGATGCTCTTCATGTGCATGTTCCCGCTCGCGGCCACCCTGCCGTATCTGCTGGTGCTGCTGCTCGTGCCCATCGTCCTGGCCGTGTGGGTCGTCCGCACCCGCACGGAGGCCACGGAACAAGGCCTCATCGTGCGCACCCTGCGCGGCACCCGGAAACTGGCCTGGGACTCGCTCAAGGGCTTCACCATCACCCCGAAGTCCGCGGTCGTCGCGGTACTCCACGACGACACCACCGTACCGCTGCCCTCCGTGCGCACCCGCCACTTGCCGGTGCTGTCGTTGGTCAGCGACGGCCGGGTCCCCGATCCGTCGGGTCTGCTCGACCAGCCGGACGACGAGGACGAGTCCGCCGGCGGCGCCGACGGCCACTCCGATGAGGACCCCGCCGACTCCGGCAAGGACTCCGCCGGCAACCCCGACAACGGCTCCCAGAACGACTCCGGCGAGGACGACACGGGCCGAAACGACAAGTAACCGAGCCTCGGACCGGGGGCGGTGGACCGATAAGGCGAGCGTACGCTTGGAATATGCCTGCTCTGCGCTCCCGAACCACGACCCACGGCCGCAACGCCGCGGGAGCTCGCTCCCTGTGGCGCGCGACCGGTATGACCGACAGCGACTTCGGCAAGCCCATCGTCGCGATCGCCAACTCCTACACCCAGTTCGTACCGGGACACGTCCACCTCAAGGACCTCGGTGAGATCGTCGCCGAGGCCGTGCGTGAAGCCGGCGGCGTGCCCCGCGAATTCCACACCATCGCGGTGGACGACGGCATCGCCATGGGCCACAGCGGAATGCTGTACTCGTTGCCCTCGCGCGAGATCATCGCCGACTCCGTCGAGTACATGGTCAACGCCCACCAGGCCGACGCGCTGGTGTGCATCTCGAACTGCGACAAGATCACCCCTGGGATGCTCAACGCCGCCATGCGGCTCAACATCCCGACGGTGTTCGTCTCGGGCGGCCCCATGGAGGCCGGTAAGGCCGTGGTCGTCGACGGCGTCGCGCACGCACCGACCGACCTCATCACCGCGATCTCCGCTTCGGCCAACTCCTCCGTCGACGACGAGGGGCTGTCCATCGTCGAGCGCTCCGCGTGCCCGACGTGCGGTTCCTGCTCGGGCATGTTCACCGCGAACTCGATGAACTGCCTCACCGAGGCGCTGGGACTGTCGTTGCCCGGCAACGGGTCCACACTGGCCACTCACGCCGCGCGGAGGCAGCTGTTCGTCGACGCCGGACGCACGGTGGTGGAACTGGCCCGGCGTTGGTACGAGAAGGACGACGAATCGGCGTTGCCGCGTTCGATCGCGAGCAAGAAGGCCTTCGAGAACGCCATGGCGTTGGACATGGCGATGGGCGGTTCCACCAACACCGTGTTGCACATCCTCGCCGCCGCACAGGAGGGCGAGATCGACTTCACGCTCGACGACATCGATCGCATCGGGCGTGAGGTGCCCTGCCTTTCCAAGGTCTCGCCGAACTCCGACTACCACATGGAGGACGTGCACCGCGCGGGCGGCATCCCCGCCATCCTGGGCGAGCTGCATCGGGGTGGGTTCCTCAACCCCGACGTCCACGCCGTGCATTCCTCCTCGTTGGAGGAGTGGCTGTCCACGTGGGACATCCGAGGGGGTTCCGCGTCGGAGGAGGCGTTCGAGCTGTTCCACGCCGCGCCGGGTGGAATGCGCACCACGGAGGCGTTCTCCACGACCAACCGGTGGTCGTCGCTCGACACCGACGCGGAGAACGGCTGCATTCGCGACGTCGCCCACGCCTACACCGCCAGCGGTGGACTCGCCGTGCTGCGCGGAAATCTCGCGGAGAACGGCGCGGTGATCAAGTCGGCGGGCATCGACGAGGAACTGTGGCGCTTCCGCGGCCCCGCCCGGGTGGTGGAGAGCCAGGAGGAGGCCGTCTCGGTCATCCTCAACAAGGAGGTGCAGCCCGGTGAGGTGCTCGTCGTTCGCTACGAGGGACCGGCGGGCGGCCCGGGCATGCAGGAGATGTTGCACCCGACCGCGTTCCTGAAGGGGGCGGGCCTGGGCAAGGTGTGCGCGCTCATCACCGATGGACGTTTCTCGGGTGGTTCCTCGGGCATCTCGGTGGGCCACATCTCCCCCGAGGCCGCCGCGGGCGGCAACATCGGCCTGGTCGAAAACGGCGACGAGATCCTCATCGACGTGCACGAGCGCAAGCTCGAACTGCTCGTCGACGACGAGGTCCTCGCCGAGCGGAGGGCCAAGATGGAGGCTTCGGAACGGCCGTGGCAACCCGCCGACAGGCAGCGGCCGGTGAGCGCAGCGCTGCGCGCCTACGCGCGCATGGCCACCTCGGCCGACACCGGCGCCGTACGTAACCCGGACAAGTGATGGGCGAGGGCGAAAGCCGGCTCGGGGCCGCGCTTTCGCCCTCCTCGTTCGGAGTCAGCGGGCCAACGGTCAGCGGCACAACAGGATGACGGCGGCCGATGCCGCTGCCGACAGCACCAGCGCCGCCAGACCGAACGGCCACGGCCTGCGCCGCCACGGTGTGTTCTTGTCGATCGCGATACGGCCCGAACCCGTGAACAGCACCGCGAACGCGGCGAGCGCGAGGAACAGGTCGAACTCGAACCCCCCTGTGGCGGCGAAGAATCCGCTGTCGAATTTGCTGTAGACCGCGTTGGACAGCACGCCGAGCACGGCGGCGGCACCGAGGGGCGTGAACAGGCCGAGCACCAGCAGGGTGCCACCACCGACCTCCGCCAACGCGGTCACCCACGCCAACAGGGTCGTCGGGCCGGTGAAACCCATCGAGGTGAGTACCTGCGCGAACCCGTTGATGCCGGGCCCGTCCAACAGACCGAATTTCTGCAGCCCATGCGCGATCATCAGCCCACCGAGGGCGACCCGGAGGACGAACAGGCCGAAGTCGAGGCTGCCGTGCCACTGATCGGCCGGGCGCGCGTCGGGGCCCGAGTGGGTATCGACTGACTCCGCGGCGGTGAAACCGCTGCTGTCGAAGGCACCGGCGGGGAAGGCCGCGGTGGGACCGTCGGATTCGTCGTTCGCGTATCGGTCACTAGGAACAGTCATGGGCGCGCAGCGTAGAGTAATCGCGCTCTCAGCGCCGTCTCTTCCGGGAACCGTTCCCACATCAGCGCGTCATATCTGAAAACTCGTCAACGAACTGGGGGTACGTCATGCCGAATGGTGGCGGACATCACGTCGAACCCGCAGAGCTGCGGGGATGCGCGGAATTGTTGGGACAGCAAGCGGATCACCTCGCGGCCATCGGACGCCATGCCACCGAGAAGGGCGGCGACACCAGTGGCTACACCGGACTGTTGGCCCTACTCGCCCCCGTGGTGACGGGTGTGGTCGGCCTGTACGCCGACACATTGGACTTCGCGAGCGGAAAGATGGGGGAGGTCCGTGACAACCTCCTCAACGCGGCCGACGAGTACGAGGCTCGCGACGAGGCCTCACGAGCCGAAATGGACCGGCTCGGCAACCTGGTCGACGGTGTCGGCGACGTGACCGTGGGGAGCGCCGGATGACCGCGGCGTACAGCGAGGTCGAGAACCCACTGGAGATACTCGGCCAGGATCCCGGCCTGTCCGGCGGTTCGTCGATCGAGGACGCGATCAAAAACGCCGGCTTCCAGGTGCAGGCCGTCAACTGGGTGTGGCAGAAGATCGTGGGCGAGGACCTCGTGTCCTCGATCATCACGCCGATCACCGGTGACTTCGAGAAGATCGCGGCCGCCGCGGCGCAGTGGAACAACGTGTGCGCCGCGTTGCAGGCGGTGCGTAAGAACATCAACGCCGGTGCGGAGGAACTGCAGCCCTCCTGGTCGGGGCCGGCGGCGGAAAGCTTCGCCAATCTGATCGGCATCACCTGGACCGTGGGGCTGGAAGCGGACGCCCAGGCCGCGAAGTTGATCGGCGTTGCGCTGAGCAAGGTCGCCGACGGCTCCAAACGCGCCTGCGATCAGGTGCTGAAACTGATCGAGCGCCTGGTCAACAAGCTGATCGAAGCGGCGGCGATGCTGCCGATCCCGGTGGTCGGCTGGGGCCGTGCCGTCAAGCTCGTCTACGACGGCATCCAGATCTACAACGCCATCATGGACCTGATCGAGGGCATCAAGTCGATCATCGACGGAGCCACGCAGGTCGTCAACGGGATCATGGATGTGGGCACGGCGCTGTCCAAGCTGGGCAGCGCGGACAGCATCAGCGACCTGATGAACATCGCGAACGACGTGCACAAAGGCGTCACCGACATCAGGGACGGCGGAAGCCAGATCAGGGACGGCGCGACGCAGGCCTCCAGCGCGGCGGGGGATCTCCGCACCTCGACGTCCAGCGCCTCGGAGAACGCTCGGGGACTCGTCGACGAACGCGCGAGCGCACGCGAACAGAACACCGCTTCCAGCAGCAGCACGGACACGGCCACATCCGGCACCGGCAACGGAAACCGACCCGGCAGAAGCAACGCGCTGCAGCACTCCGGTGGCGACGGCGAGGGCCTAGCGCGACCGCAGGACCCGGAGACCACCCGGACACCGGAACAGAACCGGGTCTGTGAGAACGACCCCGTGGACGTGTCCTCCGGTGAGGTCGTGCTGAGCCAGACCGATGTCGAACTTCCCGGAGCCTTGCCGCTGGTGATCAAACGCACGCATGTGTCGTCCTACCGTGCGGGTCGCTTCTACGGCCGCTCCTGGGCGTCGACGTTCGATCAACGACTGGAGTTCGACGACGACGGCGTCGTGTTCGTCGCCGACGACGGCATGGTCCTGGTCTATCCCCGGGTCCCCGAGGAGGGCGAAGTACTTCCCGTCACCGGCCCGCGATGGCCCTTGGCCGCCACGGCCGATGGCTGGTGCGTCACCGACCGTACGTCCGGCCGGATACTGCATTTCGCGGCGGGGGACAATCCCGTCCGTCGGTTGACCGCCGTCACCGACCGGAATGGCAACCGCTTCGACCTCGATCGCGATGCCGTCGGCTGTGTCACCGCCGTCCGGCACAGCGGCGGTTACCACATCGAGGTCGACACTGACCGGGACCGCATCACCGAACTGCGGCTTCGTCACAGGGCCGAGGCAACGGCCACGACCCGGCTCGTCCGCTACCGCTACGACGATGCCGGCCTGTTGGCCGAAGTGGTCAACTCGTCCGGACGGTCTTTGCGGTTCTCCTACGACGATCAGTCACGGCTCGTCCGGTGGACCGACCGAAACGGACACTGGTACCACTACTTCTACGACGACGCCGGCCGCTGCGTCGCCAACCACAGCTCCAGCAAGTACCTCAGCGGCACGTTCTCCTACGACCCCGACAACCGAATCACCCGGTTCACCGACGCTCTCGGCCACAGCACCGTTTACCAGCTCGACGCCAAGGGCAACGTCATCGCGGAGACCGACCCGCTCGGACACACCACGACCAGCGAATGGGACGAGCACAACAGGCTGATCTCCCGCACGGACCCGCTCGGCCGCACCACTCGCTACAGCTACGACGACGACGGCAACCTCACCGGCGTCAGCGGACCGGACGGCACACAGTCGCGCGCCGAGTACAACGAGTGGGGCCTGCCCACCTCCGTGGTCGATCCCGACGGCGCGGTGTGGCGGCAGTCCTACGACGAGCGGGGCAACCGGGTGTCCCTCACGGATCCGACCGGTGCGACGACCCGCTACTCCTACGACGAGCGGGGCAACGCGACCGCCATCACCGACGCGCTCGGCCAGACCCGCCGTATCGAGTACGATCCCGCCGGATTGCCGCTCGCGGTGACGGACCCCTCAGGGGCGACACGACGCTTCGAACGGGACCACTTCGGACGCATCACGGCGATCATCGACGAAGTGGGTGCCGTCACGCGCTTCGGCTGGACCGTCGAAGGCAAACGGGCGTGGCGGACCCTGCCGGACGGCACCACCGAACGGTGGGAATACGACGGCGAAGGCAACGAGATCGCGTACGTGGGTCCCTCGGGGCTGACGAGGCGGATCAGCTACACCCAGTTCGACCTTCCCGTCTCGGTCACCGATGCGGAAGGCAACACCCTCACCTACACCTACGATCCGCTGCTTCGCTTGACCGCGGTCACCAACGCGCACGGCCTGACGTGGCGCTATGAACGGGACGCCGCGGGCAACGTGGTGCGCGAGATCGACTACGACGGCCGGGAGATCCGCTACTTCTACGACGCGGCCGGGCAGTTGACGAGCAGGGTCAACGGTGCGGGAGAGACGACCACGTTCCGCAGGGATCTCTCCGGCCGGGTCGTCGAACGACGCGCCCAGGACAGGGTGTCGACCTTCGAGTACGACCCGATGGGCAGGATGCTGTCCGCGACCAGTCCCGACGCCACCGTGCGTTACCGGCGAGACGCGCGTGGCCGGGTGCTCAGCGAGCAGATCAACGGCCACACGGTGACGTCTCGTTACGACGCGTTGGGAAGACGGGTCCACCGCCGCACGTCGACCGGGGTCGAGAGCACATGGTCCTACGACGTCCGAGGGTGTCCTCGGGAACTCCGGATGGCGGACCGGATGATCACATTCGGTTTCGATGGGGCGGGCCGTGAGATCGAACGCCGACTCGACAACGGCGCCACGATCGCACAGCAATGGGACCGCAACGGCCGCCTGATCGACCAATCGATCTCGATCGCCGACGGAGCACCGACGGTGCCCCCGCGCTACCGGCTGCTGCAGCAGCGGTCGTACCGCTACGGACCGGACGGCTCCCCACAGGCCGTGGACGACACATCCACCGGCACGGTGCGGCTCCAACTCGACGGAACCGGGCGGGTGAGGCAGGTGGCCGGCCCGGGCGGACAGGAACAGTATTCCTACGACCGCGCGGGCAACATCCGGAACGCGAGCTGGCATACGCCGAGCGGCCATGGCCAACACTCGTATGCCTACGACGGCACCAGATTGACCACCGCGGGCAACGTCCGATACACCTACGACCGGCAAGGTCGCGTCGTCACCAAAGTGCGGTACGAGGCGGGCGGGACAACGCTCCGGTGGCACTACACCTGGAACGCCGAGGATCGCCTGGTGGAGGTCGGCACGCCGGACGGTTCCCGCTGGCGCTACCTCTACGACGCCCTCGGCAGGCGTATCGCCAAGCACAAGCTCGCACCCGACGGCTCCACCGTCGTGGAACGCACCGAGTTCATCTGGGACGGCGTGCGACTCGCCGAGCAGGTACTCGCGGGCGTCGACGCGACGACATGGGAATGGCATCCTCGCCGGTTCCGGCCCCTCACCCAGATCCGGCGCCGGTTGTCCCCCGCGAAGCAGTGGGTCGGCGGCGACTTCCACGCGGTGATCACCGACGGCATCGGCACGTCGACGGAGCTGTTGGACGGCTCCGGCAACCTCGCGTGGCGCAACCGCACCACGCTCTGGGGGAAAACGGTCATCAAGCACCACGGCAGTGCGTCGACGCCGTGGCGTTTCCCCGGCCAGTACAGCGATCCGGAGACCGGGCTCCACTACAACTACCACCGCTACTACGACCCGGACACCGGACGCTACGTCTCGTGCGACCCGCTCGGGCTCAGACCGTCCCCGAACCACTACGCGTATGTGGTGAATCCGCTGCGGTGGCTCGACCCGCTCGGGCTCATGAGTTGTGGCGACGACGACGCGGTGACCCTCTACCGCAACGTCGACGGCAGGGAGTTCGACGCGATCGCCGAGACCGGCCGCTTCGAATCCGGGGGTGGTAGTTCGGAAGGCAAGTGGTTCGCGCTCCACGGGGAACATGCCGACCGGTGGGGAGAAGTGCTCAACCAGGGTGACGGTGTGACGATGGAGACCAACGTTCCGTCGTCCGTGGTCGATGGCCTGCATCGGCATCCAGGTGACAACCTGGACGGCATCGGGCCCGCTGTGTACGCCGACGCCGATCAGCTCGAGCAGATCAACCAGCAAGGCGATGGAATCAGGATCTGGGAAGGTAGTAACAGCGGACATGCTTGAGAACATCGAGAACCCGCTCGCCCTCGCCACCGTGACATGGCTTCCCCCGGAGCAGGGCGGGCGGCGTTCCGGGCCCCCGTCGGCACCGGTCTATGCGTCGACGACGACGTTCCGGACCGGTGATGCGGTCGAATCGGAACCGGGGTGGCCCGCCACGGACCCCAGGACCGTCAGCGTTCTGTTGCAGCGGATCGATCCGACGCCACAGACCACCGAGCTCGTCAAGGTCGGCTTCCTCGCCCCCGAACTGGCTCGGCCGTACCTCCACGAAGGCGCTGAACTGGTCATTCTGGAAGGTCCGAAACAGGTCGCCCACGCCGTCATCACCGAGGTGCTGACCGAGGACGAGCAGGCGTGATGCGGCTCGGCGCACGGAGCGCACATCCTGAACGGCCTCACGACGCAAGCTCAACGGACCACCCGTCCGGTGCCCGAGGCGCGAGGCGAACGCGATGACCTCTCGGGCCGAACGGGCCACACTGCTTGAGGCGGCGGGCATGACTCTGCTCGGCGAGGCGTGGACAGTCGCGGGCGTGACACCGGAAAGCGCCGTCCGGTCGGTCATCCACCTGGATGTCCGACCGGACGTCCGCGTCGATCACGAAACGGCGGACAGCGTGGCGAGGACCGAGCAAATCTGGTGGGACATCGCCCGTGATGTCGGCGTTCTCACCGACGACAACGCCTTCCACCTCAGCCCCACCTGCCCCGGTGCGTTCAGGTTGCCGTGGGCCCGGGTCCGCGCAGCGGCGCCCGGCGAGTTCCTTCGTGCGCTGCAGACGGAATTCGGCTCACTGGAATTCGTCACCGTCTGTCCCACCGACGGGACGGTGGTTGGCGTATTCGAAGAAGAAGACGAGAACTGGATCGTCACGTCACGTGGTCGACCCTGACGTTCACTCGTCATTGGTATCGACTTCAACTCGTTAGGGGTTCATCATGACCGGTCCCGACCTTTCCCGGGATCCGCGCATTGCCGCGGCGATGGCACAACTCGAACAGGCGGAACTCGGACTCGACCGCAGTATCAGCAACGCCAAACAGCTGGAGGCCAAGCTCCCGAAGAGCGGGCTGTCGCAGCAGGACATCGAGCAGATCACCGAGCACGCCCGCAGCAAGGACGCGCCCAAGGAACTACGCGAACTCCAGGCCCGCATCGACAAGGGCGATCTGTCCTGGAACGACATCGCCGCCGGGCGGTTCCTCGACGATCCCCAGGTCCGCAAGGCGTTGGAAGGCGGTGTCGAGGGCATGCGCCAGGCGTACCTGATGATCCAGGAGGGTCACGCCCTCGACGACATCATCGAGCCGGGTGGCCCATCGTCGTCGATCACGTCCAAGTCCGATGCGGCTTCCCCGTCCACGCCGCAGTCCACCGGCGAGGAGAGCGATCTGGACGACGACGACTACTTCGGCGGATCGATGTTGCGCTGACCTGGCCGTGGCCCACGGGTCGCGGCCAGGTCACCGGCCGACCCCCTTCGGGGGGACCACCCGGTCCTCCCGCCAGTCCATGGTGTGCTACCGGTGCTCAGTACTCACCGCGGACGAGGTTGTTCGGCAGCTCACCCCGCACGTATCGTCCGATCTCCGCCGCCGCGACCACGTAGGAACGCCGCCGCGCGTCCACCACCGCACCACCGACATGCGGGGTGATGACCACGTTCGGCAACCCCCACAACGGATGGTCCTCCGGCAACGGCTCCGGGTCCGTGACGTCCAACGCCGCCTCCAGCCGTCCCGACTCCAACTCGGCCAACAAGGCCGCGGTGTCCACGACCGGCCCTCGGGAAGCGTTCACCAGCAACGCCCCATCGGGAAGGGACGCGAGGAACTTCGCGTCGACCATCCCCCGGGTCCGGGTGGTCAACGGCACCAACAACACCACGACGTCGGCCTCGGGCAGGAGCGCGGGCAGCTTTTCGACTCCGTGGATGTCGTCGCGGGCCGACAGTCCCACCATCGTCACCCACGCGTCGAACGGCTCCAGCCTGCGACGCAACTGCTGTCCGAGGTCCCCCGCCCCCACGATGAGGACCCGCTTGCCCTGAAGCGTGTCGGAGACGAGTCGGGACCATCGGCGAGCCCGCTGCGCCTCGGCGAACTCCGGCAGTCGTCGGCACCACGACAGCAGGACCGCCATCACCCACTCGGCCGTACTCCCACCGTGTGCACCACGGCAGGTGGACAACAGCACACCCTCCGGAAGGACCCCCGTCCAGTCCTCCGCACCGGCCGACAACAACTGGATCAGCCGCAACCTGGGTGTCTTCTCGAGCAGCGGTAGCACATCGGCGGCTCGGGCCCCCGGGATCAGCACCTCGGCCTCGGCGGCCTCCGCCGGCAACGGTTCGTCGAGGCTGTATCGCACCGGTCGTACCCCGGCCACTTCCGACAGCGCGGCCACGCCGTCGTCGTCCGGAACGAGAACAGTGATCGTCACACACCCATGGTGGCCGATTTCATCAGCCCCGCTTACCGAAGGTTCACGCCCGACGCCCTAGGCTGGACCATTGTGCGCAGGGCAGCTCCGAGACGCTCGTGGCCGATGACCGTCGTGGCCTGTGCCGCGTTGGGGCTTGCGGGGTGCGCCGAATTCGACGACTCCACCGCCGCCACCGATTGGCACGCGGCACCCGAACTCACCGCCGAGGCCGGACCCCAACCACAGTTGCCCGAAGCCGGCCCCAACGTCATCCCCGATCCCCCCTCGACCTCCACGACTCCCATGCGTCCCCCCGAGGGCTGCACCGACTTCGACAAGGCGGTCATCGCCACCTGTCTGGACACCGTGTCGGCCGTCGCGGCGTTGCCCTCGGACGGCTCCAGCGTCACCGCGCTCGCCGGGGAACGACGCAGTGGCCGGGTGTTCCTCGTCAACACCGACGGAGAAGAACGCGAATTCGCCACTCTCGACGTCCAGGCCGCCGGGGACGGGGGGCTGACCGGGCTCGCGCTCTCCCCCACCTACGCCGAGGACGGCCTCGTCTTCGCCTACGTCACGACGTCCACCGACAACCGGGTCGTCCGGTTCGCCGAGGGACAATCGGCCAAACCCGTACTCACGGGAATCCCGAAGGGGCCGAAGAACAACGGAGGCGCGCTCCTGGCCACCGCGGACGGGTCCCTGCTGGTCGCCACCGGAGACGCGGGGAACCCTCGTGCCGCGGCCGATCGCACGTCGCTGGCGGGCAAGATCCTGCGCATCGACGCGTCGGGGAGACCCGCCGAGGACAACCCCGAGGCCGACTCGGCCGTGTACGCCAGCGGCCTGCACTCACCCGGCGGGATGTGCCAGGCCATGGACGGCTCCCGACTGTGGGTCACCGACCGGACCGAACGACACGACGCGGTGTACCGCATCGAAGCGGGCGAGGAACTGACCTCGCCCGTGTGGACGTGGAAGGACAAACCCGGGGTCAGTGGTTGCTCCGACTGGACCGACACCCTCGCCGTGTCCACGGAGGAGGCCGGCAACATCCAAAACCTCCCCCTCACCGCGGAAGGTTCGGTCAGCGGTGACCCCCAGACCACGTTGGACGGCAGGAACGGCCCCGGCTACGGCCGGATCGGCAGCCTCGACCAGGTGACTCAGGACGTCGCCGTCGCGGGCACGGTCAACAAGGACGGCGGTGACCCGGTGTCCAGCGACGACCGCGTCGTGCTCATCGTCCGGCAGCCCGCTTCCGGCTCCGGCCGCGACTGACGGCCGCCCGCACGTCGAGCACGGCTCCCACGAACGAGAGCAACACCGCCAGGGCACCCAGGTACCGGCCGGACGCGGCGTCGAAGTTCACCCCACTCACAGCGAGGAAAGCGCGCTGCTCCGCCCCGAACTGCCACTCGACGAACACCCAGGCCAACACCGTCGCACACGCGGCCACCGAGGCGGCGATCAACCACAACTGCGGTAGCCCGCTTCTACGCAGCAGGGGTCGCTGGCCGAGCAGTACGACACACACGCCGGAGATGGCCACCAACAGCGGGGCCAACCAACCGAAGAACGTCGCCTTCCACACCGAGCGGGACACGTCCTCGGCGGGTAGCTCCGCCAGCGCGGCACTCACCTCGGGATTGGCGGAGCTCAACTGCGTCCACGGCAGGAACAACGACGCGACGGCGAGCAGCCCGGCCGCGAGGCCGAGCCACTCGCGCCATGACACCTGAGCGGGCGACCATCCCGGCTTCCGACGGTCGCGCGTCGACACGGTCAGGCGCCGACCCTTTCCAGGACCAGCTCCCGCACGCGCTTGGCGTCGGCCTGTCCCTTGGTCGCCTTCATCACCGCACCGACGATGGCACCTGCGGCCTGCACCTTGCCGCCGCGGATCTTGTCGGCCACGTCCGGCTGTGCGGCGAGGGCCTCGTCGACGGCGGCGATCAGGGCCGAGTCGTCGGAGACCACCTTGAGACCGCGCTGCTCCACGACCTCGTCGGGTTCGCCCTCACCGGCCAACACGCCTTGGACCACTTCGCGCGCGAGCTTGTTCGTCAGCTCACCGGAGTTGACGAGTTCGATCACACGCGCCACCTGGGCCGGGGTGATCGGCAGTTCGCTGAGCTCCACCCCCCGGGCGTTGGCCTGCTGGGTCAGGTACTGCACCCACCAGCTGCGCGCCTCGCCCGGCTTGGCACCGGCCTCCACCGTCGCCGCCACGAGGTCGACGGCACCCGTGTTGAACAGGTCCCGCAGTTCCTCGTCGGTGAGGTTCCACTCCTGCTGGATGCGCTTACGACGCTCCCACGGCAGTTCGGGCAACGTCTTGCGCAGCTCCTCCACCCACTCCCGCGACGGCGCGACGGGCACCAGGTCCGGTTCGGGGAAGTAGCGGTAGTCCTCCGCGGTCTCCTTGGGGCGCCCGGGCGACGTGGTGCCGTCGGCCTCCTGGAAGTGGCGGGTCTCCTGCGTCACGGTGCCACCCGCGGCCAGCACCCCAGCCTGGCGCATCATCTCGTACCGCACAGCGCGCTCGACGCTGCGCAGCGAGTTGACGTTCTTCGTCTCCGTGCGGGTCCCGAACTCGGTCGAGCCCTTCGGGCGCAGCGACACGTTGGCGTCACACCGCAGCGACCCCTGGTCCATGCGCACGTCGGAGACGTCCATGGCGCGCAGCAGATCCCGCAGGGCCGTCACGTACGCCCGCGCGACCTCCGGCGCCCGCTCCCCCACGCCCTCGATGGGCTTGGTGACGATCTCGATGAGCGGCACGCCCGCACGGTTGTAGTCCAGCAGCGAGTGCTCGGCACCGTGGATCCGCCCGGCGGTACCACCGACGTGCAACGACTTGCCGGTGTCCTCCTCCATGTGGGCACGTTCGATGCCCACCCGCACGACCTCGCCGTCGTCGAGCACCACGTCGAGGTAACCGTTGAACGCGATCGGCTCGTCGTGCTGCGAGGTCTGGAAGTTCTTCGGCATGTCCGGATAGAAGTAGTTCTTCCGGGCGAACCGACACCACTCGGCGATCTCGCAGTTCAGCGCCAGGCCGATCCGGATGGCCGACTCGACCGCCTTGCCGTTGACCACGGGCAACCCGCCGGGAAGGCCGAGACACGTGGGGCACACGTGCGTGTTCGGCTCACCCCCGAACTCGTTCGGGCAGCCGCAGAACATCTTGGTCTTCGTGTTGAGCTCGACGTGCACCTCGAGCCCGAGCACCGGGTCGTACTTCTCGACGACCTCGTCGTAGTCCATCAGGTCGGCAACAGTCGTCACTTCGCCGCCGCTCCCTTCAGCTCAGGCATCTCGTCCAGCACCGGACCGCGGGCCGCCTCGTAGGCCGCGCCGACGCGGTACAGGCGCTCCTCGGCCAGAGCCGGCGCCATGATCTGCAATCCGACCGGCAGACCGTCGTCGGACAGACCGCTGGGCACGCTCATCGCCGTGTTACCCGCGAGGTTCGTCGGGATGGTGCACAGATCGGCCAGATACATCTCCAGCGGTTCCGCCCGCTCTCCCAGCCGGAACGCGGTCGTGGGCGTCGTCGGCGACACCAGCACGTCGACCTGCTCGAAGGCGTTCATGAAGTCACGCGCGACCAACGTGCGCACCTTCTGCGCCGAGCCGTAGTAGGCCTCGTAGTAACCCGCAGACAACGCATACGTGCCCAGCATGATGCGGAGCTTGACCTCGGGACCGAAGCCGGCCTCGCGAGAGGCCGCCATGACCTCCTCGGCACTGTGCTCACCGTCGTCGGCCACGCGCAACCCGTACCGCATGGCGTCGAACCGGGCGAGGTTCGACGAACACTCGCTCGGCGCGATCAAGTAGTACGCGGACAGGCTGTAGGGGAAGTGCGGGCACGAGATCTCGACGACCTCCGCACCCAGCTCACGCAGCTGGGCCACAGCCGCCTCGAACGAGGCCACCACACCGGGCTGGTAGGCCGCACCACCCAGCTCACCCAGCTCACGCACCACGCCGACCTTCACGCCTGAGAGATCACCGCGGCTGCCCTGCCTGGCGGCCTCCGCCAACGCTGGAACCGGCACGTCGATCGACGTGGAGTCGAGCGGGTCGTGACCGGCGATGATCTCGTGCAGCAGGGCCGCGTCGAGCACAGTGCGCGCGCACGGACCACCCTGGTCCAGGGACGACGAGAACGCCACCATCCCGTAGCGCGACACAGCGCCGTACGTCGGCTTGACGCCGACCGTGCCGGTGAGGGCAGCGGGCTGGCGGATGGAACCCCCCGTGTCCGTGCCGATGGCCAACGGGGCCTCGAACGCGGCGAGTGACGCCGCCGAACCACCACCCGAACCACCGGAGACACGCGTGAGGTCCCACGGGTTGAGCGTCGGACCGAACGCCGAGTTCTCGGTGGAGGACCCCATGGCGAACTCGTCCATGTTGGTCTTGCCGAGGATCGGCACGCCCGCCTCACGCAGCTTGCGCGTCACCGTCGCGTCGTACGGCGGGACCCAGTTCTCCAGCGTCCGCGAACCACACGTCGTCGGCATGCCACGCGTGGTGAAGGCGTCCTTCAACGCCAGCGGCACACCCGCCAGTGGCGACGCTGGCTGTTCGCCGTTGGCCAGACTGGCGTCCACAGCGCGCGCCGCGGCGAGCGCGCCCTCGGCGTCGACGTGCAGGAACGCGTTGATCTCGGAGTCCACCTCGGTGATCCGGTCGAGATGAGCCTTGGTCACCTCCTCGGCGGACACCTCACGCGAATGGATTTTCTCCGCCAATTCGGCGGCGGACAGCCTCGTCAGATCGGTCACTGCTCTTCCCCAAGAATGCGCGGCACCCGGAACCTGCCGTCCTCCACCGCCGGAGCACCCGACAGCGCCTCTTCCTGACTCAGCCCCGGCCGCACCTCGTCGTCACGGAAGGCATTGGTCAACGCGACGGCGTGCGTCATCGGCGGAATGTCGTCGGACGCGACCTCGCTGACCTTCGCCACTTCGTTCAGGACCTGGTCGAGCCGGCCCACGAAAAGGTCCAGCTCTTCCTCAGTGACATTCATTCGCGCCAGCTTGGCCAAATGCGCGATCTCGTCGCGGGAAATGTTCGACACGCGGGCGACTCCCGGGGTGTTCTCGATTCTCAACTCAGACGTTGCCGATTCGGGTGTTACCCAAGGCAGTCTATGACCTGCGGTGTCATTCGCTCGTCTCGGGTCCGGCCCCGACAGCGACTACCCACACAGGAGCCCGAACTGTCACAATCATCGGTCGGTGAACGTGAGCATGAAGAGGTGAGGACGCTGGCCGAGGAAAGGGGTTCACGTTGTCTTTCCTGATCCGGGTTCAGCTCCCGGACGCTCCTGGGACTCTCGGCGCCGTGGCCAGCGCCCTGGGCATGGCGGGAGCCGACATTCTCAGTGTCAACGTCGTCGAGCGGGGCAACGGTATCGCGATCGACGACTTCGTGGTCGAGCTTCCCGCCGGTCGATTGCCCGACACGCTCATCACCGCGGCCGAGAGCGTCGACGGGGTCGAGGTCGACGCCGTGCGGCCGTACGCGGGTGTCCTCGACACACACCGAGAGCTCGAACTCGTCGAGGCGATCGCCTCTCAGCCCGAGTCCGGACTCGAACTGTTGGCCGACGGGGTTCCCCGGATCGTGCGAGCCGGGTGGTCGATCGTCGTGGAGGTCGGCAGTGAGGACGACGGGGACAGCGGCGTCACCCGCCTGGCGTCGTCCACCGCCGCACCGGAAGCACCATTGGGTGAACTGCCGTGGCTGCCGTTGGAACACGCCACCGTGCTGGACGCCGAAGCGCCGTGGGTGCCCGAGATGTGGCGCGAACTCGGCACCGAACTCGCCGCCACCCCCATCGGCAAACCCGAACGGGCACTTCTGGTGGGCCGGCCCGGAGGACCGATGTTCCGCGCCGCCGAGGTCGCACGCCTGGCTCACCTCGCCGGCATCGTGACGGTGGTCCTGCAAGGCTGAACCTCTCCCAACATCTCGCGTCCACACCCTGCGTAGCCGCGCCCACGGTCCGCGTAGTCGAACCCGCCATCCCTGACATACCGGTCCAGTGGGTCGAACCGGACCGACGCCGTGTACCGTCATGCGGCTGATGCGCCGTACCGCCCCGGACGACGACCGTGCCCGACGGATTCAACAATCCCTGGCCGTCCCCGTCCTGGCTGCCGCGCTCCTGTCGATACCCGCGGTCTTCCTCACCACCGCACCCGGCCTCCCCGGCGTGGTCGGCAGGGTGCTCAACTGGCTCTCCCTCGCCGTTTTGGTGGGCGAATCGGCCGCGCTGTTGTGGTTCAGCGGCAGCGTACGCCTGTTCGTGCGACGCTATCGGGCCCAGCTGCTGATCGTCGCGATCACCGTGCCCGCGGTGGTGTTCGTCATCGGCCCGACACAGGTGTTACGGATCCTGTTGATGCTCGGGGCGTTCCGCATCCTGCGGGTACGGCGGATCCTGCGCGCGGGGCGCATGATCGTGCATCGCACCGGACTCGACGAGCGTCGCGGCCGCTGGGCCCTGGCCGGGGTGGGCGCCGTGACG
>SMEK01000171.1_pt1 | contig 26921 bp, 23 predicted proteins | sample 2456371 | NCBI WGS metagenome assembly SMEK01 (sample SAMN10132590, study PRJNA489261) | soil metagenome | isolation source: day1 antibiotic-loamy sand soil ammended with composted manure from dairy... | place: USA | collected 2015-04-01
TATTTTTGCTTTTGTTCTTCAGTACCGAATTTATAAACTGGCCAACCCGCTAATGAAGTATGAGCTGAGAGAGTTACACCAGTTGACGCACATACGCGAGAAAGTTCTTCTACAGCGATTACATAAGCTAAATAATCAAAGCCAGCTCCACCGTATTCCTCTGGCCAAGGGATTCCTGTCAGTCCAAGTTCCGCTAGTTTATCCCAAATTTCTCTATCAAAGCGTGCTTGCTCATCACGTTCTTGAGCTGTAGGTGCTACTTCATTTAGCGCGAAATCTCGTACCATTTCTCGCAGTTGTAAATGTTCTTCTGACAATTGGAAATTCATGGTTATCCCCCTTTTTTGAGTTTGGCACTTCTACTTGGATATTGAGACAGTACCAGAATCTTACAAATGTTTGCTAATTACAATGCGTTGAATTTCACTTGTGCCTTCGTAAATTTCAGTAATTTTTGCATCACGGAAGTAGCGCTCTACCGGATACTCTTTTGTATAACCGTATCCGCCAAATACTTGAACTGCTTCGATTGCCACTTCTCTCGCTGTTTGTGATGCAAACAACTTCGCCATCGACGCTTCTTTACCGCAAGGCAAGCCTTTTGAACGTAGGTCTGCCGCACGATAAACGAGTAGTCTTGCAGATTCTACCGCTGTTGCCATATCTGCAAGCTTAAACCCAATTCCTTGATTCGCAATAATTGGCTTACCAAACTGTTGACGCTCGCCTGCATATTTCACTGCTGCATCTAAAGCCGCTTCTGCAATACCAAGAGCTTGTGCTGCAATCCCGATACGGCCGACATCTAAGTTTGCCATTGCGATTTTAAAGCCTTCTCCTTCTTCTCCGAGGCGATTTGCTTCCGGCACTTCCATGTTTTCAAAACTCAGTTCAACTGTTCTAGAACCGTGTAAGCCCATTTTTTTCTCATCTTTTCCTATGATGAGGCCTGGAGTATCTTTTTCAACAATGAACGCCGTTACCCCGCGGGAACCTTTTTCAGGATCTGTTTTAGCAAAGACGATATAAACATCTGCCTCTCCACCATTTGTGATGAAGATTTTTGAGCCGTTGATGATGTATTTATCGCCTTTTTTCACCGCTCTTGTTTTTAAGGAAGCAGCATCGCTTCCTGCAGATGGTTCTGTTAAACAAAAGGCTCCTAAATATTCTCCTTTTGCGAGTTTTGGCACATATTTTTGTTTTTGTTCTTCATTTCCAAAATATAGAATTGGATTTGTACCAACAGAAGTGTGCACAGATAGAATAACACCAATTACCGCGCTTACTTTGGAGAGTTCATTAATGGCGATGATATACGAAATAAAATCCATTCCAGAACCGCCATACTCTTCTGGAACAGTAATCCCCATTAAACCGAGCTCAGCCATTTTGTTTAAAATCGGCCTAGGAAATTCACCTGCTTCCATTTTTTCGACAAACGGAGCAATTTCGTTTTGTGCAAAATCTCGAACCATATCACGCATCATGAGTTGCTCTTCTGTGAAGTTCAAATTCATCGGTTTCACTCCCTGCTATTCGTAGATGTAGAAACCGCGGCCTGATTTCTTCCCTAACCAACCAGCTGCCACGTATTTGCGAAGTAGAGGACACGGACGATATTTGCTATCTCCTAATCCTTCATGTAAGATTTCCATAATGTATAGACATGTATCTAAACCGATGAAATCTGCTAGTTGAAGTGGTCCCATTGGATGATTCATGCCTAATTTCATAACATCGTCGATTGCTTCTTTTGTCGCAACGCCTTCATATAGTGCATAAATCGCTTCGTTAATCATCGGTAGGAGAATGCGGTTGGATACAAATCCCGGGAAGTCATTCACTTCTACCGGTTTTTTGCCTAACTCAATCGCCATTTGTTCTACCGTTTTGTATACTTCATCAGCCGTTGCAAGACCGCGAATTACTTCCACCAGTTTCATAACTGGCACTGGATTCATGAAGTGCATACCGATTACTTTTTCAGGTCGTTTCGTTACTGCTGCAATTTCCGTAATTGGAAGTGAGGATGTATTTGTCGCAAGAATTGCATGTTCCGGTGCAATTTCATCTAGTTGCTTAAAAATAGATTGCTTTATTTCCATATTTTCTGTAGCTGCTTCGATTACAATATCCACATCACGAGCATCTTCTAAGCTCAAGGATTTCGTAATTCGATTTAAAATCGCTTCTTTTTCTTCAGCAGTTTTACGTCCCTTTTCCACATCGCGAGACAAATTTTTCGTAATTGTTGTAAGACCTCGTTCGAAGTATTCTTCTTTAATGTCGTTTAATTTTACTTCAAATCCTGCTGTAGCACATACTTGAGCAATGCCTGAACCCATTTGTCCAGCACCAACAACCATTACTTTTTTAATTGCCATTTCTTTTCCCCCATTTGTTTGAATTAATTTTTCGGTACTTCTACCATGATGGCATCCCCTTGACCACCGCCAGAGCAAATAGCTGCGATGCCAATTCCACCACCACGACGTTTTAATTCGTAGCAAAGAGTTAAAATGATTCTTGCACCTGAAGCACCAATCGGATGACCTAATGCAACTGCTCCTCCGTTTACATTCACTTTGTTTGGATCGAGTCCAGCAATTTGGTTGCTTACAAGAGCAACTGCTGCAAAGGCTTCATTAATTTCAATTAAGTCAATTTCATCAATCGTTTTGTTTGTTTTATTTAAAATTTCACGAATCACAAGTCCTGGAGTTTGTGGGAAGTTTTCTGGCTCAACAGCAACTTCCGCATGAGCTAATACATACGCGAGCGGTGTGCGTCCTTCTTCCTTCGCTTTTTTCTCACTCATTAATACAAGTGCACAAGCGCCATCATTTACTCCCGGAGCATTTCCAGCAGTAATTGTGCCGTCTCGGTCGAAAGCAGGTTTTAAATTTGCTAGCGCTTCCAATGATGTTTCTCTGCGAGGCGCCTCATCTTCTTTTACAACTAATGTATCTTTGCGAGTTTTTACTTCTACCGGAACGATTTCTTCAGCAAATATTCCTTCATCAATCGCTCGGATTGCTAGTTGATGGCTACGCAATGCCCATGCATCTTGTTCTTCTCTTGAGATGTTGAATTCCTTCGCTGTTCCGTTTCCATAAGTCCCCATATGAACCTTATCTGGATGGAAGGAACAAGATAGGCCATCATAAATCATGCCATCAACAACTGTTGAATCTCCCATGCGTAATCCCCAACGACCCTTTTGCAAGTAATACGGAGCATTGGACATCGATTCCATTCCCCCAGCAACAATGACTTCTTCTTCCCCTAGGCGAATTAATTGATCAGCAAGTGTCACACTTCTCATACCTGATGCACAAACTTTGTTGATTGTTTCTGTTTTTACTGACCAAGGAATTCCCGCTTTTGCTGCTGCCTGGCGAGAAGGAATTTGTCCCTGCCCTGCTTGAAGAACCGTACCCATAATTACTTCATCCACTTGATCCGCCTTGACATCTGCCCTTTTCAATGCTTCTTTAATGGCAATACCTCCAAGATCAGAAGCAGTAAGAGTTGATAATGCGCCACCGAATTTGCCAAAAGGTGTTCTTGCACCCTCTAATATAACTGTTTTCAAACATTCCACCCCTTTATCGAAACGTGCGTAAATCTTGAATGTTTCATTATTTTGTTGAATACAATAATAGTAGTACTGAGTGTTGATAATCGATTGAACGCTCGCTCAGTATTAATCATAAGAAAAAGCGGAGTTGTTTAGAACTCCCTTTTTCTATTCTCCCTATTTATTTTACTGAAAATTAAGTAGATTAGCAATGATTTTTTCTTATTTTTCTAACAATTTAATATTTCAGTATAATATTTTTACCCCAAATACCTCTCTTTATCCTTATTGGATGTACTCGCCTCGCCAATACTTTAACCTCTTCGTGAATCAATATTTTTATTCCCAAAGAATTCGCTAATTGTCTAATTCAAAAGAATTATAGTCAATCTTCAAAGGATAATAGTCAATGTCGAATACATAATTGCCAAGGGAACAAATATTGATTCCGACATTTACGATAATAGTCAACTTCCTGATAATAATAGCCATTCTTCAAAAGATAATAGTCAAAGCTGTGTACTTAATAGCCAATCCTATAAAAACAATCTCTGACAGACGAGATAATAGTCAAAATCCATCACATTATAGTCAACTTTCTAAAGATAATAGTCAAAGTCGTTTACATAATTGCCAAGGGAACAAATATTGTTTCCGACATTTATGATAATAGTCAACTTCCTAACTATAATAGCCATTCTTCAAAAGATAATAGTCAAACTTGCGCATTTAATAGCCAACACCTAATACACACAATTTCTAAAAGACGGGATTGCATCCAAACTCCCAAATAGAAAAGTAGTGCAAATACACGATTTGCACTACTTCAAACTTTTTTACTGTACTTCTACAGTTTCTTCTTGTGATGATTCATCCGATTCGATTTCTTTTGCTCTTTCTCCGAAGACAGATCGTTCTAACAATTCACACACATCATATGTTCCGATTTTGTCTTCCACTTCTTTTGCTTTCGTACCGTCTGTAAGCATCGTTAAGCAGTATGGACAGCCTGCAGAAATCACAGATGCATTTGTCGCTAATGCTTGTTCTGTACGAGCAACGTTAATGCGATTTCCAACACGGTCTTCCATCCACATTAATCCACCGCCTGCACCGCAGCACATTGCTGTTTCACGGTTGCGTTCCATCTCTACTAATTTCACGCCAGGAATTGCTTTTAAAATTTCACGTGGCGCATCATATACGTTGTTATAGCGTCCTAAATAGCAGGAATCGTGGAATACGATTGTTTCATCCACACGGTGGTTCAATACAAGCTTGCCTTCCTCAATGAGCTTGTATAACAATTCCGTATGGTGATAAACTTCCCCTTCCCATCCGAAATCTTTATATTCATTTTTGAAGATGTTGTATGCGTGTGGATCGATTGTTACAATCTTTTTCACGCCATATTTCTCGAACTCTTGAATGTTTCCTTGAGCTAGTTCTTGGAATAAAAACTCGTTTCCAAGACGTCTCGGTGTATCACCAGAGTTTTTCTCCTTATTTCCTAAAATCGCAAATTTAACACCCGCTGCATTTAATAATCTAGCGAAAGACATCGCGATTTTTTGTGAACGGTTATCGAATGAACCCATGGAACCTACCCAGAATAAATATTCGAAGCCTTCTTCAGATTTCATTGCTTCTTTTACTGTTGGAATGTGAACAGTTGAATCTGAGTCACGCCAGTTCTCTCTTTCTTTACGGTTAAGCCCCCATGGATTTCCTTGGCGCTCAATATTATTTAACGCTCGTTGTGCATCAGGATTAATTTTTCCTTCTGTCATCGTTAAATAACGGCGTAAATCGATAATTTTATCAACATGCTCATTCATTACCGGACATTGATCTTCACAATTTCGGCAAGTTGTACAAGCCCAAATCTCTTCTTCTGTAATAATATCACCAATTAATGATGGAGAATAAATATCTTCAATGACCGCACCTTCAGCACCTGCCGCCATTGCCAGTTGATTACCTTTCGTTTTATTCCAAACTAACGTTGGCACCCAAGGTTTTTTCTTTGTCACAACGGCACCAGTATACGTTAAATGGTCACGTAGTTTAACAATTAAATCCATTGGCGATAACATTTTTCCAGTGCCGGATGCTGGACACATATTTGTACAACGTCCGCATTCTACACAAGAATATAAGTCTAACAATTGGATTCTTGTAAAATCTTCAATTTTTCCAACACCAAATGATTCTGCTTCTTCATCCTCGAAGTCGATTTTGCGCAAGCGACCAGCTTTTCCTGCTCTTTTGAAGAAAAGACCAATCGTAACAAATACTTCGTGGAATTGTTTAGATTGGGGTACAAATACGAGGAATGTGAACACCGCTAACATATGTACCCACCAAAATACATTAAATAGCACATTTGCAACTACCGGGCTTAAGCCGCCAAAAAGGAATGCAAATATACCTGAAAATGGAGCAATGACAAAATTCGGCTCATTTTCATGTGCAACCGTTTCAAAACCTAGAGCAAGGAAAATAGAAAGACATAGTGTAATTAACGCAATATATACAAAAGCCGCTTTCTTATCTCTTTTCCATTGTAAACGTGTTAGCTTTTCACCATAACGGCGATAAGCTGCATAAACAAGAGCACATAACATTAAAAACATCGTCCACTCTTGCATAAACGTGAAGAATGGATGAAGAGCTCCTAACGGAAATGTATATCCTGGAATAAATCCTTTGATGATTAATTCAATTAATCCTAATTGAATAATAAAAAATGCATAAAACAAAATAAGGTGCATTACACCACTTTTACGATCTTTGAACAATTTGTTTTGTCCAAGAACGTTAATCCAAAAATTCTCAAATCGCTCTTTGAAACTGATTTCCAACTCTTCTTTTTTACCAAGTTTAATATATTCTAATCTTGTTTTCACTGAATAAACAAACAGATAAACTGCATACAGAACAACGGCTATAAATAATAACCCGTTCACTAGCAAAAAACCATTCATATCTAATCCCCCTTGTTTGTCATGTGAACACAACAATTTATATCATTCATTTTAATTATGAATGAGCATTCAGTCAACAACTATTCGAAAATTTCTAAATTTTTAGCTGGTTGAACTAGAATACTATATTTACTAAATATGATATATAATTTTACACAATTAAAAAAGTAGAAATTTTTACAAAAATATTGCCTAAAATACAAAAATCCAAGCGCAACATAAAAAATTTCACACTTGGATTTTTTTTACTATAGCAAATTCAATATTTTAATATACAGTATTATCTAAATACATCGCCGCCTCGAATATATTCCACATCTTTTACATTCAAGCGATAATTCACGGCACGAGCAGCAACAAAGAAATAATCTGAAAGACGATTTAAATATTTTTGAATTACTCCTGGGACATCTTCTACTTCATTCATTAGCGTAACTACCTGTCGCTCTGCACGTCTTGTTACCGTCCGAGCAATATGAAGTGTTGCTGCTGCTGGTGATCCGCCTGGCAAAATAAAACGCTTAATTGGTGGCACTTCCTCAGAAAGTACATCAATACGTTTTTCTAACGCCTCTACGGAAGCTTCCTGCAATTTGTATTTTCTTTCTTTCATGACATTTGCTAAATCCCCACCGCAATCAAAAAGTTCGTGTTGGATTGTTTCAAGATCCTTCAGAATATCTTGAAATTTATTTGGATCTAATTCCGTTACAGCTTTACCAATAAATGAATTCAATTCATCGATTGTTCCATACGCTTCCACACGAACGTGATCTTTACTAACTCGACCACCAATTAAACTCGTTTTCCCTTGATCCCCTGTTTTTGTATAAATTTTCATCGTTCCATCTCCCTTTTATAAATTTGAATGGCTTCCACCGTTGCTTCATAAACCCCTTTGCCAATCATTTTCCCTACTTCTGTAAGAGGACCGGCATATTGCATAAATTCTCCTTGTTGCGTCGCAGCAACTAGCAGGCTATCAGTCGGTGTACCAGTGGCAATGGTATTTGATAATTTATCCATAACCTTTTCTGTTTGTAGTGCCTTCGATTTGGCTTCTGTTGCAGTCATCATCCCTTGCACGAAAGCCTCTTCGGACAGCTTTCCATTGATAATTACCCATGTATTGATTGTCCCAATGGTTTGATATGCTGTTCGTTCATAGGCATGAGATACATCGATAGCTCCGCCAATTCCAGCTGTGACAATGACAATAAGGCTGCCAAAAGGTGCAAGATATTCTTTCATCACCGCTTTTTTCGTATCGACCGCCGTCATCATTCCTACTGTATTCGTTGGTGAAAAGCCCTTTTCAATTATATATTGCAAAAATTCAGTTTTCACATTTTCTATATCATATTCTTGTGGAACTGTTCGATTGATGAATGTTGCATACCATCCTAAACCTGCATTATGAACCGCTGATGACAACACTTTTAAAGGAAATTCAGCAATAAAGGCAATGTAATCCTCTCCCTTTTGTATATTGGATAAGGAAACGGATTTTTCCTTTCTCTGCTCTTCAAAATCTGGGAGAATTGCCATTTGCGGTTTCGGTTGCTCAGGATGGGCTTGCGTTGAAATACGTGCTTCATATACATCCATGATTTGCTGCTCAATAATCACTTCATGAGGCTCACCGTATGCTTTTACGCTCCCAGCCTCCATGAGCAATAAATGATCGCAATATAGGGAAGCTAAATTGATATCATGAAATACCGATACAACGGTTAAACCATGTTCCGTCACTTCTTTACGTATCATATCTAAAATTTGTTTTTGGTGTGCAATATCTAAATAGTTTGTCGGTTCATCTAACAATAGAAGCTCAGAGGATTGGGCTAAAGCCTGGGCAATAAACACCCGTTGCCTCTCTCCACCGGATAAAAATTCTAAATTGGTATCCTGATATTTTAGTACGTCCGTCAGTTCCATAGCTTTTATAACCGCTTCTTCATCTTCTTCCGACCAACTTGAGAAAAATCCAGATTGGTGTGGATAACGGCCTATTTCAACGGTTTCCCGAACGGTTGTAGAAAATGTATTGCTTTGCATTTGCGGCAAAACGGTCATTTTTTTTGCTAATTGACGAGGATTCAGCTTTTCAATAGGTATCCCGTCAATTAAAACTTTTCCTGAAGTTGGTTTTAATATGCCGCTAATCATTTTAATCAAGGTGGACTTCCCACATCCGTTCGGACCTAATATGCCGAGGAACTCTCCTTTATTTACCAAAAAAGAGATATCCCGAACGATTGGGGTTTGATGATAGCCACCAGAAATCTGTTCTACCTTTAGCACCAATATCCCCCCCTTACTTGCGGCGTTGTTTATAGAAAATATAAGCAAATACAGGTGCGCCGATAAATGCCGTAATGACCCCAATCGGCAATTCTTCTGGTGCAACAATGGTACGGGATATTAAATCACAAATGATTAATAAACTCGCTCCGTTCATAAAAGATAATGGCAGTAAATGACGATGATCTGTTCCCCAAACCATTCTTGTCATGTGAGGGACAACTAAACCAACAAAACCAATTGTTCCTGAAACGCTGACCGCAGCTCCCGTTAATACAGATCCACCAATTAAAATGGCGTACTTGCTTCGCTTTACATTGACTCCTAAAGCAGTAGCCCGGTCATCTCCGTACATCATCACATTTAATTCTCTTCGATTCAGCCACAAAATAAAAGAGCCAATCAGCAAGAACGGAAATAATATATTAACGTAAGACCACCCTCGCATCGCCACACTTCCAAGAAGCCAGCCTACAATGGGCTTTAATTCTTCATGGGATAATGCAGTTAATAAAGAAATGCAAGATGCTAAAAAGGAGCTAAAAATCACTCCTGTTAAAATAAGCGTCTCCATTTTCAATGATCGGTCGATGAGGCGGGCAAAAATAAGTACAGTAATTAATGTAATAAAGGCTCCTAACATCCCGAAAATTGCAATAGTATAGGAGCCAATAAAAGGAATTGAAATACCAAAAAAAATGGTGGATATAGCCCCGACAGAAGCCCCTGATGAAACGCCAATCGTGTATGGATCAGCCAACGGATTTCGCAGCAATCCTTGAAAGGCTGCACCTGCGATGGCAAGAGATGCTCCAACAAACCCAGCTAATATAACGCGAGGCATGCGAATATTCCATAAAATACTAAATGCTCTCGGATTGATTTCTTCATTCCATAAAGATGATAATGGAATATCAACAGAACCGATTGATACCCCAAACCAAAAGCTTATAAGTAATAGAAAAATAGAGGAGCTGTAAGCGAGTAATAATTTTTTCTTCATCATCTATCCTCTACCCCTCTAAAATATGTATAGTAAGTTTCCATACGTCCTCCAATTGATTCGTATCAACTTTTGAAAAATAAAAAAACTCCCGCCATAAAACGAGAAACAGATAGCCTACATGCGTACCTTTCTCCCTCGAAGATTGTGCACTCTTCACCCAGAAAATTTCATCATAATTATTCTTAATTATAGCTTATTCTATAAGAATTATCGTACGAATTCTAAAAAACAGAAAAAGGTACAAAAAAACACTCTCAAATCTTTAACATGAGAGCGTTTCATTAAATGAAGATTAAATTTCGTAATCAAAAGAACCTGGCAATACACGACGTAAAAATTGTTTTGTTCGAATCTCTTTAGGCGAAACAAAAATATCATGCGGTGTCCCTTCTTCAACAATCACACCGCCGTCCATGAAAATCACTTTATTTGCGACGTCTTTTGCAAAGCCCATCTCATGGGTAACAACAAGCATCGTCGTACCTTCATTGGCAATCTCTTTCATCGTATTTAATACTTCCCCTACTAGTTCTGGGTCAAGAGCGGATGTTGGCTCGTCAAATAAAATAATATCCGGGTTTAAAGCGACAGCACGAGCAATTCCAACACGCTGTTGCTGCCCTCCTGATAGCTGGCTTGGATAATAGTCGTATTTTTCGGATAAACCGACTTTATCTAATGCTTTTTTCGCAATTTCTCTCGCTTCGGCTTTCGGCACTTTGCGAGCAATAACTAACCCTTCCATTACGTTTTCAATGGCCGTTTTATTGTTAAATAAATTATAGTTTTGGAATACGAAGGCAGTTTTTTTACGTACTTGTTGCACTTCTTTTTTCGTCGCATTTTTTAAATCTACTTCTAAGTCCCCGAATCTTGCAGTTCCTTTATCTGCTCTTTCTAAAAAGTTAATGCATCTAAGCAGTGTCGTTTTCCCGGAACCACTTGGACCTAGAATGACTACAACGTCCCCTTTATTTATCTTTAAATCTACACCTTTTAAAATCTCATTTTTACCAAAGGATTTATGAATATCTTTAATCTCTAACATTATTTGCCTCCTTCCTTAAGCATTGGCAACTTTGTAACGGCTTAACCGTTTCTCTAAATACTTAAATAATTGTTCGACCGCAATACAAATAATTAAATAGACAATGAAAATATCAATATATGCTTCCAAATAGTTATAACCAAAGTTTGCTGCTACTTTTGCCTTTAATGTAATCTCTTGTAAGGAGATGGCATAACCTAATGAGGTTGCTTTAATTAAGTTTACAGTTGTATTCGCAATGTTTGGCAAGGCAGAGACAAGAGCTTGCGGAATAATAATTCTTCGATATGCTTGAGCTGTCGTTAAACCGACAGAATAGGCAGCTTCCAATTGTCCTTTTTCAACAGTCGATAAGGCCGAGCGGAATACTTCAATTAAAACGGCTGACTTGTTGAAAGCGAAAATAACGAATGCATACCATATCGGATGAATTTTATACACTTCATAATCGATGTTATATTTTTCAAACGTCATATTTAATAGAATCGGTATAAAACTATATAAAACGAAAATTTGGATAATGATTGGCGTACCGCGAACGAATGATACATAAATTTTCGCTAGTTGATTCAGCACCGGAATTTTATTAATTCTTGTTAAAGCGAAGAAAAACCCAATCGGCAAAGCAATCGCAAGAGCAACAACAGTCACAAGCAATGCGATCGGCACGCCTGATAATGCAACGAAAAACGTATCTATTAAAAATTCTGTATTTAACATTTGTTACTCCACCTCCTACGATGCCTTTATCGAGCGGGAACCTTTGCTGAAAGTTTTTTCAAGGAGTTCGAATATTTTTTCAATGACAATGGAAATAACCCAATAAATCACGGCTAATGCAATGTAAATTTCTAACGCATGGGAATTAAAGTTACTTGCAATAATCAGGTTTGCTTTTCCAACAATGTCGATAAAACCAATTGTGTAAGCTAATGCCCCTTCTTGTAAAATGGCAATTAGACCGTTTCCGAAGTTAGGAAGAGCTACAACAAAAGCTTGCGGGAAAATGATGCGTCTGTATGCTTGCCATGGCGTCAGCCCAACACTTACCGCCGCCTCAAATTGTCCTTTATCAATAGATTGAATTGCGGAACGAATCACTTCAGACATCATGGCTGCAAATTGTAATGAGAACGTAATAACGACAAAAACACCTGTATAAATATTTTGTAAATTCACATTAAACAATGAATCTGCTAAAAATGGAACACCATAATAGACTAAAAACAATAGAACGATGGATGGCGTACAACGCATAATCGTTGTATATCCATGGGCGATTACTTGTAGTACCCTACTTTTGCCCATTTTCATAAAAGCAAGGACTAAGCCAAGCAATGTACCAAAGAATACGGCAAGACCCGCCACTGCAAAAGTGATTTTTAAGTATGGCAATAATTGCGGAAATGCTCCCCATAAATAGCCAATATCAAAATACTTTTCAAACATTCTCTCACCACTTTTCATGAAAAAATGAAGGCTGTAAGGTGATTGGTACCCAACAGCCCATATATCAAGATGATTATTTAGACTGACCTTCTACTCTTTCTAATACTTCAAATAGGTCACGTCCATAGTGTTTAACCATTAATTCGTTTAATGCATTTGTTTGTTTAATTTCTTTAATTACTTCGTCGAAAGCATCTGCCAATTCTTGATTGTTTTTGTTAAATAATGTCCAAGTTTTGATCACAGTGAACTCGTTATACACTACTTCGTCTTTTAGATTATGGTATGGACCTTCTGGATCGTTAATTTGTTTATCGATAACTGGTTCAAGTGCAATTGCACCATCTGCACGTCCTTCGTTTACCCATTGTACAGCGTCCACAGCAAATGTATCGCCAGCAACTAATTTCACTTGGTTATCCGGATTTTCTTCGTTGTATTTCGCTACTACTGTGTATTGAGCGTTATTAGCTGCAATTGGAGCTAATTCTAAACCAGCAGCTGCGAAATCTGATAAATCTTTAATATGTTCATTTTCTTTTTTCAATAGTAATCCAACACTGCTTAATCCTGTGAATTCTTTAGGGAAAACATATTTTTCTGCACGTTCATCTGTATAGAAAATGTTTTTAACCCCTAAATCGTATTTCCCTTGTTCTACACCGATTAATAAATCATCGTCTGTAGTTCCGATATATTCAAATTCATAGTCTTCCAATTTTTCATCAACAAGTCTTAGCATATCTAATTCGTATCCTGCTGGTTCACCGTTTTCATCTTGATACGTAATCGGCTTCCAAGAAATTGCATAAGCTACTTTAATTTTTTTCACATCGGATGAATCTTGAGAATTTTCGTTTTCAGTAGTAGATGTTTCATTTCCTCCACCACATGCAGCAAGGGATGCTGCTAGTAAACCAATCGCTCCTAATTTAAAAAATTTTTTAAAATTCATTGTTGTTTCCTCCTAAAATTATAATTTTAATGCTGATTCTGCTAATTTTTTTATTGTTAAATCATCCATTGGTGGATTATGAAGTCCTGCACGAACATCGCGATAATATCGTTGAAGCGGATTGTTGCGTTGTAAACTTCTTGCTCCTACCACGCGCATTGCTTTATCCACGACTTGAATTGCATTATTTGTAACGGTATATTTTGCTACATTGACTGCATTTGCAATGTTGGCAGCATCTTCTGTTGAAATTTCACCTTTTTGCATTAAATCGATACAACTTTGGGCTGCACCATAAAGGGTATAGCGAGCTTGCATCAGTAGCAAATCAATTTCTCCAATTAATGCTTGAACGTTCGGCAATGTTGCAATCGTTCCTTTAATGCTATTTGGTGAGTGTGTATTGGCAAATTCCACTGCATAATCGCGAGCTGCTTGCGCAATTCCTAGATATGTAGCTGGAATGATTAATAGCCATCCATTCAATTTAAAGCCTGTTTGGTATTTCGGAATTTCTACTAAATTTGATTCATCTACTTCTACATTTTCTAAAACTAGATCGTGACTGCCAGTCGATTTCATGGCTATTACGTCCCAAGTTTCATCGATTGAAAGGCCTTCTGTATCTTTATGAATTAGGAAGTTTCCGATATTTTCAATTTCTGGAATCCAAGCGGTTACTAAGAAATAATCTAACTCAGGTGAACATGTTGCATAAGCTTTACGACCATTGATCACCCACTTGTTTCCTTTCTTAACAGCGCTTGTTCCAGGACGGCCACCACGGACTGGACTTCCTGTAATGACTTCACTGAAAATTTTATTGATGATTGCTCCGTTTTTTACATCGTTTGCAAATTCTTTAAGCTTTTCTTCTGCCCAGCTTTTCGTTTCATATACATCCCCTACCGTGAGCAGAGTCCATCCAATGGAAAGAGCTGTACTGCCATCATAACTACCTAACGTTTCTTGCAGTAATATTGCATCATAAACATTCATCCCCTCGCCACCATATTCGGTAGGCAAAGTAACTTTTGGATATCCAATCTCACGTAACCTTTTTATATTTTCATGAGGGAAAATCGATTCTTCATCGTTTCGTTGGGCATTTTCTTTCATAGATTTTTCCAAAACAGCTAACTTTTCAAGCCATTCCCGTTGTTTTTCGGTTTTAATAAATAGTTCTTTCAAGTAAGATTTACCTGCCTTTCACAATAAAAAGGGATCTCTTATTTTTCCAACAAAAAAACCCAACTTAATGATATTTACTACGTCATGATTTTACTTTTTTCGACATTATTAGTCAATATATTCTTAGTTCATTAGTCGGAATTGTTATTTTATAGAAACTACATCTTTATCAATCACTTAATACCAACTTGTTTAGTTGGATTTATATTAATCAAATTTTACTCAATCGTACATTCAATGTCAATATAATTCCTATAAATTTTATAAGAATACAAAAGAAAAAAACCAGCCCCTATTATGAAGCTGGTTTAAAACAAATTACATTTTTTCTGGTGCTGAAACGCCGATTAGTCTTAATGCGTTGGCAAGAGTTACTCGAACAGCTTGAATTAATGAGAGACGCGCTTCTGTTAATTCTTTATTATCCGGATTTAACACTTTTTCCGCGTTGTAGAAGCTGTGGAATGCCGCTGCTAATTCTTGAGTATAGTTCGCAATGCGGTGAGGAGTGCGATGTTTTGCTGCTTCTGCTACGATTTGTGGGAAAGTACCTACCTTTTTCAACACTTCCTCTGATTTTTCATCCGTTAATAAATGTAAGTTTTCTAATGATGCTTGGAATCCTTGTTCTTCTGCACTGCGCAAAATAGAACAAATACGTGCATGAGCGTATTGTGCGTAGTATACAGGGTTTTCGTTTGATTCTGCAACTGCAAGATCAAGGTCAAAGTCCATATGGGAATCGCAAGCGGTTTTCACAAAGTAGTATCGTACTGCATCAAGCCCTACTTCTTCCACCAGCTCACGCATTGTTACAGCATTACCTGTACGTTTACTCATTTTATATTTTTCGCCGTTTTTATAAAGCTGCACCATTTGGATGACTTCGACTTCTAATTTATCACGATCATAGCCAAGAGCTTGAATTGCCGCTTTCATACGCGGAATATAACCATGATGGTCTGCTCCCCAAACGTTAATCAGTTTATCGAAACCGCGTTGAATTTTATCTTCATGGTATGCAATATCTGGTGTTAAGTATGTGTATGAACCGTCTGATTTAATGAGAACGCGGTCTTTATCGTCGCCAAATGTTGTTGAGCGGAACCAAGTCGCTCCATCCTGTTCATAAACGTGGCCGTTTTCTCTTAATTTATTTAAAGCGTGGTCAATTTTTCCATTTTTATATAATGAAGTTTCGGAATACCATACATCAAATCGAACTCTGAAGTTTTCTAAGTCCTTTTTCAATTTTTCTAATTCAAGAGCTAATCCATTTTCACGGAAGAAGTTAAAACGTTCTTCATCGGATTTTTCTAAAATAGAATCGCCGTATCGTTCAACAAGTTTGTTTGCAATCTCAATAATGTCTTGGCCATAGTAGCCATCTTCCGGCATTTCCGCATCAAGTCCCAACGCTTGTTTGTAACGCGCTTCTAGGGAATAAGCCAAGTTGTTAATTTGATTTCCCGCATCGTTAATGTAATATTCACGAGTAACGTCATATCCTGCAAAATCTAAAACATTGCAAAGGGAGTCGCCGAATGCAGCACCGCGAGCATGTCCTAAGTGAAGGTCACCTGTTGGATTCGCCGATACAAACTCCACTTGAATTTTTTCTCCGCCTCCGCTATTTGAGCGACCATAATTTTCACCTTGTTCGAACACCGCTTTTACAATATCTGCAAGGAAATCTTTGCGAACAAAGATGTTGATGAAGCCCGGTCCTGCAATCTCAACTTTTTCAATATCAGTTCCTTCTGTTTCTAAATTTTCAACAATTGCTTCTGCTATTTGGCGTGGGGGTTTTTTTGCTAGCTTCGTTAGTTGCATCGCCAAGTTTGTTGCGAAGTCACCTTTTGTTTGATCTTTTGGCACTTCAATATGAACTTGAAAATCCGTTCCTTCTTCTAAAATTTGCGCTTTTAAAACAGCAGCTTTTAAAGCGTTTTTCAATGATTCTTGCAATTGTCCTACTGCATTCATGCTTGTCCCTCCGTGTATTGTATTTCCAATGTATAATGACCGACTGATTGTCCACTAATAATTAAATCATATTGCACATTAAATCTGCCACTTATATTATCTTCATCTACATGTTCGAACCCTAGGTGATAAGTTTTTGTTTGCAATGGCAACGTGCCATACATTGTGTCGTAGTGACCATTTTGTTTACATTCTGTGCTAAAAGGCAGCCGCATGTTGACAGCTCCACTTCGCAAAATGAGTGCATCGTCGTTATTCATTTTTACTGTTGTACGAATTGTTTGGTCTTCTATTATTTCTTCATAGCGTAAATACATTTTACCGTTCTTTTTTAGCCAAACACCTTGAAGCCACAGTTCATATGTTTCCTCGTCCCCTTCAATTGGGCAAATCGTCGAAATGACTTTTATTTTTACGTTTTTTTCAACACTCATTTCCTGTGGGCACTCCTTATGTATTACTATAACTTATACATTATATTATTGCCTTGCAAGAAATTTCAAGGGAACGAATGAAAATTCAAAAATATCAAGGCTTTGGCTTCATTTTAAACTGTTTTCCATATCAAATAAAAAAGCGATTAAAGTTTTCCAATGAACTTTAATCGCATCAAGATTTTTATTTAATCCAACCTAGAATCATTTCTCTTAATAGTTTGGAAGCAGTATTGGCTGTCATTTCAGAGTGGTCGTATACAGGAGCTACTTCTACTAAGTCAAAACCAACGACATTTACTTCACTTCTTGCAATTTCATGGATTGATGCAAGCAGTTCTTTTGATGTAATGCCGCCGCAATCTACTGTACCAGTACCAGGAGCAAATGCAGGATCTAGCACATCGATATCCGTCGTGATATAAACGTTGCGACCTTTAAGCGTTGGAAGTACTTCTTTTAAAGGCTCTAACACTTCAAATTTCGCAATATACATGCCGTTTTCTTTCGCCCATTCAAATTCTTCTTTAAGTCCAGAACGAATACCGAAAGAATATACATTATGAGGACCAATCAATTCCGCAATTTTTCGGATTGGCGTAGCATGGCTTAATGGCTCTCCTTCATAATCTGTGCGCAAATCCGTATGAGCATCAAAATGAAGGATGGCTAAATCTGGGTATTTTTCATAAACAGCTTTCATTACAGGCCAAGACACTAAATGCTCTCCACCCATGCCGATAGGAATTTTCCCATCTGCTAACACTTTCTTTACAAACTTTTCAATTTCATCTAATGATTTTTGAGCATTCCCAAATGGAAGTGGAATATCCCCTGCATCGAAAAATTTTACTTCTTCTAATTCACGGTCTAGATATGGGCTATATTCTTCCAATCCAACAGAAACTTCACGAATTCTTGCGGGACCGAAGCGAGAACCTGGGCGGAAACTTACTGTCCAATCCATCGGCATACCATATAGGACTGCCTTTGATTCTTCGTAATTAGGATGGCTTTTTATAAAAACATTGCCAGAATATGTTTCGTCAAATCTCATATGAATCACCTACTCTATTCATCTTTTACTTACACTAATTCTAGTACCTATTACTTGAAAGCTGAAAATTTCGAATCCAAAAGAATCCGGAACTTTATTCGACATTTTTCGTATTCACTATTGATTACGAAAACAAAAACTTCATTTCAAGATGAAACAATTTTCATACAGAAAAAGTATAGACGTTTTTAGACAAAAGGCAACAGTTTTTTTATGTATATTTTCGATTAAACAGTAAATTTCAAGTCCATACTATAATTAGTTGATTGAAAAGAGGTGAAATGGATGGATAGACGTAGTTATCAGCGACATATTCGACGGAAAAAAAAGATTCGAAATATTGCTTTTTACTTGATTGCCTTTCTATGTGCAATTGTCGTATCGTTTGTAGGTTTAAGAATCTATGCGCAAGTTGCTGGAGCTCCACCACTCATCATAACGAAAGCATCCGTATTCTTAGACCGGAACGGCAATCAAATTGGCGATTATTTTACTGCTGAACGTCGATATTGGAAAGAACTAGATGAAATTTCACCTTATTTAATAGAGGCAACGATTGCAGTGGAAGATAAAGATTTCTATCAACATAATGGTTTTGATTATTCAAGAATTGCGAGTGCCGTTTTAAATGACTTAAAAACGCGCAGTAAAGCGGAAGGTGCAAGTACAATCACCCAGCAATTAGCACGGAATCTATATTTAACTTTAGAAAAAACATGGTCTCGTAAAATAATGGAAGCACTTTACGCATATCGTTTGGAACTCTTTTATTCTAAAGATGAAATACTAGAAGCCTATTTGAATACAGTGAACTATGGTCACGGCATGTATGGAGCTGAAGCAGCAAGTAGATATTACTTTGGTAAATCCGCAAGCGATTTAACGTTAGCTGAATCTGCTTTGCTTGCGGGCATCCCTAAAGGGCCAAGTATCTATTCTCCTCTTAATAATTATGACAAAGCCTTTAATCGTCAAAAGTTAATCTTATCGTTAATGGAAGATCAAAATAAAATTTCAAGTGCAGAAAAGGAACGAGCATTATCTGAAAACATCGTGTTAAAAAATGATCAATGGACTGCTTCTAAAACGATTGCGCCTTATTTCTTGGATGTTGTGTGGCAAGAAGCGACGAAAATTTTGGAAGAGAAAAAACTCAATATTCGAGAAGGTGGCTGGATTATTAAAACGACGTTAAACCAAGCTCACCAAAAGGCTGCTGAAGAGGCAATTAATAAAAATATGCCTGATAATGAATTACAAGTGGGACTTGTCAGCATGGATGTAGAAACTGGCCAAGTAACCGCCCTTGTCGGTGGACGTAATTATCGAGAAAGTTCCTATAATCGCGTAACACAAGCACTTCGTCAACCCGGTTCTGCGATAAAACCAATCCTGTATGCAGCAGCACTGGAAAATGGCTTTACACCGCTCACCTATTTAGACGTAGGTGAAACGATTTTTACTTACGATGATGGACGGGCTACCTACAAGCCACAAAACGTCAATGGAAAATTTGCAGATGGCGACATGTCGATGGCTCAGGCGATTGCGATTTCAGATAACATTTACGCAGTTAAAACATTAGAACAAATCGGCTACGATAAATTCCGAGAAATCTCTGAAAGATTTAATTTAAGATATTCCAACAAAGACAATCCATCCATGGCGCTCGGAACGATTGAAAACTCGTTATATGACTTAACAAATGCTTACAATATCATTGCTGCAAAAGGGCAATATCGAAAACCGACTACAATTCTATCAATTCATAATGCGGAAGGCGAACTTGTGTATGAATATGAAGAACCTTCTGAAGAACAAGTCATTTCTGAACAAGATGCTTTCCTATTAACTCAAATGATGACAGGCATTTTTGACCCGGTATTCAGTGATTATTCCCCTGCAACTGGGGTTTCCCTTCGTTCTAGAATGACGCATACGTATGCGGCAAAATCGGGAACAACGGTTTCAGATCAATGGTTGATTGGTTATAGTCCATCCATTACGACTGGAGTTTGGAACGGCTATGATCAAGGAAAAACGTTATCTTCTTCTTCCGATATGTCCGCCCATAAACAAGTATGGATTGATTTTATGGAGGCCGTTCATCGTGATAAACCGAATGAATCTTTTGAAGTACCAAAAGGCGTCAGAGGGGTTATGATTGATATTGAAACGGGTAAACTTGCGACAGACGCATGCCCAAAACAACGTCTTATGTATTTAAAGGAAGAAGATATTCCAACGAAAAAATGTACAGACTTTGATTTCTTTAATGAAGATGGTTGGAATGGTCTTTTTGAATTATTTCCATTCGAGTCATTAAAAGGTTTGTTTAATTAAAAAAGATAAAAAAATAAGCTTTCTCTTTCTTGGAATTTTCACGAAAGAGAAAGCTTTTTTCGTAAACAGAGATAAATGAGACATTTTGCTTGGGAAAATAAAATGCCACATTGATTCTACTCTATCTACTAAATGTCCTTGTCCTAGCTATACTATTATTTTAACTATAAATTCAGTGTACTTATTTTTTAGAATGGTTTCAACAAAGGAATGAATATTACAACGTTTCGTCACAAATCTGACACTTTTAGATACTTTTTTCACAAATCCTATTGACAATAAAATCTGCTGTTTATATATTTTTTATTTTTTTATAGCTAATTCATCTTTTAATTGTTGACTGCTTCGTTCCCACATGCCGAGATCGTGATTTTGTAGAAAATCCGCCAATATTTTTTTCGAATCATCATCCATATGATCGACAACAATTTTGCGTTTTAATGATTTGTCCATTTTATTTACATGGTCGGCAAGTATCTTATAACCTCTGCGCTTTTCTTTATTGACAACCATTTCGCATGCTGCAACCCCTGCGTAATATGGTCCATCTTCTTTTATATCGACAGTGACCCATACAAGCCAATATGGTTTACCGCCAGCTGAATCTTCACGGTTTGTCGTAAATTTAATGCGTTTTTCCACTTCACTCTTGGCATGCATTGCTCCCATATCGATAAATGCATGTTTTTCTTCTATATCAATAAATACTGGCGTTACATTCTCCAATGATATTGTACCTATTCCAAATCCTTTATGACCATCTGTTGGATCGTTTTTTATAATGGTAAAAGACATTTTTTGTTTTGGTTTTTCTTCGTTTGTCATATTGTCATCCCCTCCATTTAAACCTATTATAATGATTATACTTCAAATTTATCCACTAGGAGGTTGCGTCATGCCAGTAGTTACAATCAAAATGTTAGAAGGTCGCACAGATGAACAGAAAAAGGCGATGGTTGAAAAAGTTACAGAAGCTCTAGTTGAAACAATTAATGCAAAACCTGAAGCGGTAACAATTATTATTGAAGAAATGTCTAAAAATCATTATGCTACAGGCGGCGTTCGCGCTTCAGATAAGTAATGTACAAAAGGATGAGGGTGACCAATTCGGCACCCTCAAATTTTTTAATTGCTCACTTTTTTTGCAAATTCATTAATGGAAAGCCCCGGCTCAATTCCTAAACGCTCGAGTGTGTATAAATCTTCCCCTAAATTCACTTTTCCTCTTCTCGTAGAAACAGCCATTCGATAACCTGCTTTTTTCACTGTATCAATAAAGCGTTGATCATACTGACCAAAAGGATAGGCAAAATAATATGTACCTAAAATATTTTGACTTGTTAATAAGTCTTCATATAATTCTTCGCTTGAAACTGTAAGCCCCTTCGCTTTATTACCGATTAAACTATGTAAGTTGTGGGTATGGCTACCGTAGTGAAAGACATCGCTCATCTCATCCATATCTTGTTGACTGAAAAAACGCAGCGTGTCCCATTGAAAAGGCTGTTTTGATTTCGGAATTCTACTCGTAATAATAAATTGTTCCGCAATGAAGCCATATTGCTTTAACACTGGATATGCATATTCCCTAATACTTGTAATCCCATCATCAAAGGTCAGCACAACTGCTTTCGCAGGGAGATTTACTTGTTTATGTAAATATCGTTCTAAGTCATATAGCGAAATCGTCTCAAACTGATTTTTCTTCAACCACTCCATCTGGCTGTTAAATTCTGTTGTTGTGATCGTTGTTGAAGCATTCGCATATACAGAATTTGCTTTTTCTTCCGGTGTTAAAATATGGTGGTACATCAATATCGGTATACCGTTATCAACACTTGTTCTTGCTTTTGGCATATAGCCAATTCGACCGCCAACATCTACCTTCCAGAAGTTTCCGAACTCACTAATCACCGGATATCGTAATCCTGCCTTAATGGATACCATTGGAACTAATTTTCCGGAAGTATTATCATATACTTCTAAATCGTAATTGATTAATACCGTTTGATTTGAATTTTTTGCATTTGTATTGACGTTACGGGTTGTCCATGTTTCTGATTGATAAACATCGCTTTTACTTATATAGGCATAGCCGTTTCCAAATTTTATTTCCCACCAATCTTGTTCATATTCTTTATTAATAACAAGCGGCTGATCTTTTTTCATGGTGGCAACAGGAATAAATTCACCAGTACGATTATCAAAAATTTTGACGTTAGCCTGCAATGGGACGGCATAACGAACCGTACTTGCTTCCCCCATATTTATAGCCATAAAAACAAGCGGAAGCAATAAAGCGATAATTTTATGAGCGATTTTCATGTCGTTAATCCTTTCTAAAAATATTAAATATATTATTATCCTATTATAATATAATTTCTAAATCATTACAGAAAACTTTAAATCTTCCATATCCCCATGATTAATTCGTGAATTAAGCAAAAAGAATAACACCTTCCAAAAAGGTGCTATTTTGTTTCGTTCAATAATTTCTCGATTTCTACTTTCAAGTATTGATCTAAAGTTGAATCCATTAATACTTCTTTTGGATAATAGACTTTATGATCTTTTTTCATGCGGCCTGCGATAGCATCAACAATATAAGATTCCTTTGATAGCTCTCTAATTTCACCGTTAGGCATTTCTAAAAAAATCGGCATTCGGTTCGTTTCTTCATCCGGTTCATAGTAATCGTAAGGTAAGTCAGAAGTGCAATCATGATAAATATAGTATTCTGTTTCAATACCAGCTTGTTGGAATAAATTTTTTAATTTCTCAAAGCGCTCCATCTCTTCTTCTGGATTGAGATTAATATACTCAAACAGTTTGCGGGTCACGAATCTCGTACTCAAATCTTGTAAAATAGGATCCTTTTCTTTCATCCACAATTTAAAATAAGTGATCAATAAATATTCGTCTAATTCAAGGTAATCTTCTACCGTTATATTATTTTCAAAAAAGGATTTAAAATGAACGGGTTCGACAGTAAATTGATAACCTTGCTCATATAAATGCTTCGTTCTTTTCAAGATGTTATTTAATAATACTTCCGCACTTCGAGAAACCGGGTGGAAATAGACTTGCAAATACATTTGATAGCGGGACATGATATAGTCTTCCACCGCATGCATTCCACTTGATTTAATAACAACTTTTCCTTTTCTCGGCCGCATTACTCTAAGAATTCTTTCCATATCGAAATGTCCATAACTAACGCCAGTATAATATGCATCTCTTTGTAAGTAATCCATTCGATCCGCATCTATTTGGCTGGAAATCAAGCTTACGACCAGTTGATTTTCATAGGTTTTTTCAATGACTTGTGCCACTTTTTCAGGAAAATCTTCCGATACTCTTTTTAATACCGTATTGACTTCTGTTTCTCCCAATAATATTTGCCTCGTAAAATATTCATGATCGGTTTTAAATACATTTTCAAAGGCATGAGAAAATGGTCCGTGGCCTAAATCGTGGAGTAGTGCTGCACATAGCACAAGAAGTCGCTCATCATCATTCCAATCAGATCTTCCATGAAATACATCATCCACAATGCGACGAACAACTTCATATACACCTAAAGAATGGTTAAAGCGACTATGCTCTGCACCATGAAATACAAGGTAAGTTGTACCTAATTGGCGAATTCGACGCAACCGTTGAAATTCTTTTGTTCCAATTAAATCCCAAATCACTTGGTCACGAACATGAACATATCGGTGCACGGGATCTTTAAATACTTTTTCTTCTGCAAGTTTTCTTTTTGCATATTCCACCAAAATGACTGCACCTCGTTCCTTCCAATTCTTACTATCTATTATAAGAAAGTTTCTATTTATTTACACGTAAATGGTATCATTCAGAGAAGTTTTTTTAGTATCGTTTCAAATTGTAAGAAACCGCAAGTAAATACAAGAACTTTCAAGTATTTTGTAGATTTCCCCAAATCCTTCGTTTAAAAACAACGCATTTTTCAAAAACTAATAAAAAAACAAGCTACCTTCTACCACAATAGAAAGTAGCTTTTGTTTAATCCATTTTTAATTTCGCTTTGACTTTTTCCATTAATTCTTCTTCTGTTAATGCATTAACTGGTCTCCCGTTGACAAAAGTAAACGTTTTCTTGCGACCAGGTCCGCAATATGATTGGCAGCCTATGACAATCGTTGCATCAGGATCAAGCTTTTTTAATTTAGGAATCAACGTTTTTAAATTGACGGCTTGACATTCATCGCAAACTTTAAATTCGTTTGCCGCCATAAGATCAACAACCCTTTCTATAATACAAATTCAATTCTACTTTTAGCCTAAGTGATATTTTAGACCATTACGTTACAACGATTCAAGTAAAAAAGACAAATATCCATCAAAGGACTGAAATGCATTTACGAAAGGAGCATTTTAGTAAATTCATATAAAAATTTTAAAAGAAAAATGAATAAATTTGGAACTTGTTGGACACGATAAGTTTTGATAATAAAAAACTACTATATTAACAGGAGGTTAAACGATGGTTAAAGTTCGACAAGATGCTTGGCTGAAAGAAAACGATGAACTACTTGCTGAAGCAGTATTAAGACATGTGAAAGAAGGCAGTACTCAACTAAACGCTTTTGAGGAAGCAGGAGACAAATTAAATAGAACTGCAGCAGCATGTGGTTTCCGTTGGAATGCCGTTGTTCGCAAACGCTATGAAAAAGAACTAGAAGAAGCGAAAAGAATTCGTAAAGAGCGAATGAAATTATTAGGGATGAACGGTAGACGACGTTCACCAGGTGTTTATTTACTTCCTAGCGGTGATGGAGAACAATCCAAGCCAATCTCCTTATCTGATATGAATTTAGATATTGTTATTGCTTATTTGTTGCGTTTACAGTCTCAAAGTGGACATGACAATGAAGCTACTAAATGGCGTCAAATCGCAAACTCTGCTACTGAAAAAATAAAAGAATTAGAAAAAGAAATCGAAAGATTGCGCAAGGAAAACAAACAAATCCGGGAAGATTACGAACAATTCGTTCAAATTATGAATCGCGCTCGCAGACTTGTTACGTTGGAAGATGAAGAACCGCGCATTGCACCTGTTTTCAAAATGGAGAAGAACGGAAACTTAGTCGCTGATTATACTCACATGAATTCTAGTAAAGAAAACGTAGATGTGCCGAACTAATGCACATCTACTTATTTTTTCCAATCAATTTGTCATTACGCTCCAATACTCTCTTTAAATAAAAAGAATATAAATCTAATTCCTCCTCCACCAGCGGCTGAAACAAAACGTTTCCAGAAAGTGAAGCGAGCAATTGTTGAACTTGGAAGACTGTTTCTTGAACAGTAATGGAGCGATTTAACAACTCGCTTAAACTAGCCATCACTTCCGGCTGAACGTTCGGATATTGGAATTTAGTTTGTACATCTTTTAAACTCGTTTCATACAATGCCCGAATAAGTTCTGCTCGCTCGCTTCCACTTCCTTCAATACATAAATAAATCTGTACAGCAACCCCATTTCGTATTCGACGTTGAGAAATCCCTGCAAACTTTTTTCCTCCGATGCTTAAATCATATGAACCTGGGCAATATGAGCCGACAATTTCATAGGCTTCGATTTGATGTGCAGCTTCTGAAAATAACAACTTAATAAATTGAAACATTAATTCATAGCCAGTATTTATACTAATGGAACCTGGTGCTTCTGAAAGGACAATGGAAATATTTAATACGCCTCGATCGAGTACAACTGCAAGACCACCGGAATTTCGGACAATCGCTTCATAATGTGCTTTTTTTAATCCTTCAATTCCCTCTTGAATGTATGGCATACGATGATCCTGAATACCAAGTACAACGTAAGGATGATGCACCCATGTGCGAACAACTGGAAAAGACAAGCCTTGGCCCACTAAATGGCAAAGGGTATCATCCATCGCAAAAGACTCGAGTGGGGTACGGTTAAAAGACATTGACTGATCGATAAAACGCCACGTTTTTTGCTGTAATAATGTTTGCATTGTATATACTCCTTGTATATTAATAAGCGTCTCTATTTCAAGGATACACAAAAGTATTTTTGAATGAAAGTAAACGATTTCATGAAAGGTTCATTAATTTTAAGTTTATTTGCAAGGAATATTTTATAATTTATGCTAAGATTATTGTGAATGATTATCAATTCGAAGGAGTGTTAAAGCAATGAGCGAAGCAGCATTAACTTTAGATGGCTGGTACTGTCTGCACGATTTTCGTGCAATGGATTGGGCTTCTTGGAAATTAATCTCTGAAGAGGAACGCCAAGCAGCGATTGAAGAATTTAATCAATATCTAGATAAATTAAATCAAGTTCACGAAGCTAAAACTGGCTCTCATGCCTTTTATTCTACAATTGGCCAAAAAGCGGACTTTATGTTAATGATTCTTCGTGAAACGCCTGAAGAAATTCACGAATTAGAAACAGAATTTAATAAATTAAAAATAGCTGATTTTACAATTCCAACATATACTTATTTCTCTGTTGTGGAGCTCTCAAACTATTTAGCAAGCGATTCGAACGAAGATCCATATCAAAATCCATATGTTCG
>SMEK01000174.1_pt1 | contig 26753 bp, 23 predicted proteins | sample 2456371 | NCBI WGS metagenome assembly SMEK01 (sample SAMN10132590, study PRJNA489261) | soil metagenome | isolation source: day1 antibiotic-loamy sand soil ammended with composted manure from dairy... | place: USA | collected 2015-04-01
TAGTGGATGGCTGGTCGGCGTCGTCGGTGCGAGCGGTTATTTCGCGGCGTCTGTCCATGCGGTGAGTAGGCGGCGAGCCTCGCTGCGGGTTATGTCGAGTGCTGTGGCGAGCAGGGCAATGTCGGCGTGGGTCCAGTGGAAGGTTTGGACGAGTTGGCCGAGTTCGCCGTCATTCCAGTTCATCGCCCGTGCGAGGAGAATGGTGCAGACCTGACATGCGGGCGCGAAGCACGTGCCCTTAACGGTGTCGTCGTCGTCCGGGTGAGGGGTGACTGTCGTGCTGCACAGGGCCGTGAACGCCGTGCCGGTTTCGGGGCGGCGGTTGTTGTTCCGGGCGGTGTCACACACATGGCGCCGGGGCACGCCTCGCTTGTCGCGGGCTTGCTGCCAGAAAAACCGTGCCCAGACGTACCGTTCCACCTGCATGACGGTCCCTTCGTGTTGGCTACTCACGGACCGTATGGGTGCAATCACATGAAAGGTTTCCAAGCGGGAAAACTCGCAGGTAAATAGCAGGTACTGTCGTCAACATGAACACCATCGGGGCAACTATCCGTCGGCTACGACGCTGGCGTGGCCTCACGATCGAGCAGGCTGCCGGGCTCGCTGGGATCACCAAGGGTTACTTGTCAAAGATCGAAAACGGCCGTGTGGCAGTCGATAAACGCAGCACCCTCGTCGCTATCGCGGACGCGTTGCGGGTGAGCCTTGTCGACATCACCGGCGACGGATTGGAAATCCGTGACCCCGAAGCTGATAGCACCGTGCCGGCGATCCGCGCTGCTCTGCTTGACAGCGATTTCGATGACAGCCCGGCGAGAGGTGAGCTGTCAGCGTTGGTTGCTGAAGCCCAGTTGGTGGCTGCCATGCGGCAGGCCAATCAGGTGGCTGAGGCCGGTCGTCGCCTGCCACCGTTGATCACCGCGTTACACACGCATACGCGGCAGGCTGAGGCGTTGCGTGCGCTCGTCAGCGTCGCGCACACCACCTCGCTTCTCGTGAAGGGATTAGGTGCGCCCGATCTTGCGTGGATCGCCGCTGACCGTGGCCACGAAGCCGCTGAACGACTCGGTGATCCGCACTGGATCGCACTGGCCGCGTTCGCTCGCACGCAGGCACACGCTGGCCTTGGCGCGCACCGTCGCGCTGGAACGATCGCTCGTAACGCGCTGGAGATCGTGCCCGATGATGCGGTCGACGTCCGCGGCGCACTCACTCTCACCACTGCACTCACGGACTCCGTGGTCGGCAGTGATCCGTCCGCCGCACTCGATGAGGCCGAAGGACTCGTTGCCCACGTCGAGGATGGAAACCGGCATCACCTGCTGTTCACCGCGCCGAACGTGGTTCTGTGGCGCATGGCCACCGCGCTTGAGCAGGGTGACTATGCGAGAGCCGCCACACTGGCGGAGTCGATCCATCCGACCGAGCTGGAAATCAACTCGCGGCGTACCACGTATTTCATCGACTATGCCCGTGCTCTGTGGGGGCTGCGACGACCCGACGAAGAAGTGGTTGCGCTACTGACTCAGGCCGAGAAGCTTGGGCCAGTGCGCACTCGTAGCAACGCCTTCGTGCGCGAAATCGTGTCCACAATGGTGGAACGTGCGCGACACCAAGCCGTTGCCCGAGAAGCACGCGGCCTGGCCTCCCGCATGGGTTTGTTGAAGGCAGGCTGACAGCACAGCAAAGGCTCTTGGCACCCCACCGTGCCGGGGCTGTTTCGCCTATGTAGAGCGAGAAATGCGAGCTGCGTAGTTCACCCGATCGGCTGACTCCCTCCCTGTTGGCCTGATTGGCGTGAGATCGCTGGCAGCGTGGCACTGAACCACGACGAGAGAGGACTAGTTTGCGTCATGACCTGTCTCGCCACGTTCGCCCGTGAGCCGGTCGCCCCGTACAGCGCGCAGTTTCCGCTGCCTGCGGCCCACCGCCCGTTCGGTGTCAGCGACGTCCTGAATCCCGGGCTGTTCGCCCGATCGACGAGGGTGTGAGTTGGGTCTCACGAGGGTGTGTCCTCTCGGGCAGGACGCCTCCGTTTTCGGGGGTTTGCTGCATTTCTGCTGTACGCGGCCCGAAGGCCGCGTTTCCGCTGGTGTGTTTGTGCAGCTAGAAACGTGTCGGGTGGGCCCGGTGGGACTCGAACCCACACTGGCACGGACCTAAACCGTGTGCCTCTGCCAATTGGGCTACGGGCCCGACACGTGCAGCCTAACGCCTGGCCCCGAGGGCCCGTGTGGGCGGTAAGGCATTGGTGAGCCAGCACGCTGTCGCTGTCGATCGGGTCACACACTCGTCGGCGTGGCCGGTGAGGCGTCTGCCGCCGTGGTGATCTACCGTGACAACACTGCGAACAGTGCTTTTCAGGGAGGACACGTGGCGCGCGACCCGGAAACGATCGAACGCGACATTGAGAAGGCCAGGGAGGCGCTTGCGGCCACCCTGGACCGCATCAGCGAGAAGGCGGATCCGAAACAGCTCGCCGACTCGGCGCGGAGCACTGTCCAGGCCAAGCTCGACGAGCCGAAGATCAAATACCCGCTGATCGGTGCGGGGCTGCTACTCGGTGTTCTGCTGCTGCGCAAACTCTTGCGCTGAACAGCGGTGAGCCGGGCTGAGACGTCACGACCGGCTGAAGTGACGTCTCAGCCCACGTGCGCATAGTCGTGACGTGCCGCTTCCTCTGGGCTGCGGCTCAGTTCCTTACGCGGAACCGTCGGAGTCACCGCAGGAGCGGTGCCTTCCTGGCCCTCCTGGGCTTCAGCGGTCACCAGGTTCCCCTGGTCCGTCGGGTTCTCCCGGTCCCCCTGTTCTTGTTGGGCCTGGTACGCCTGGTCTGCCCGGCTCTGCTGCCCGGCCTCGTCGGCCGGGGCCTCGGTGCCGGCGGTGTCAGCGGCCTGTGTCCGGGACGCTTCGGCGTGGGCCTGCTTGTCGGTGCCCTCGGCCTCTTCCGCCGTCTTGTCCTCGTTGCTGTGGTACAGGCGCGCGGTCATGTAGGCGGAGGTGAACTCGTAGGCGCTGCCGTTGAGCAGGTGCACCACCGTCGGCTGGGTGCCCTCCGGTGCGATCTGCTCCACGAGCTGGTCGGCTCGATCCCTCGCCGCGATGAGCCCGGACGCTTCTCCGTTCAGTGTCTTGCCGAGGCCGGACACGGTGACGATCCAGTCCTCGTCACGTCGTACGTATTGCGCGGTGATTGTCTGCGCCACCTGATTCATCCCCTCTCACGACAGGGCAGCGTTCAGCGGAACGTTCCCCTGGCGTTGTGACGATGACTCAAGTCTGTAACGGCGCCCGGGGCGCAGCAACAGGACTTGGCGGAAAACGCTACCCAGAGTGATAACACTCTCAATTGGTCGCCACAAAGAGTGAAGTTAATGTCTCGTAATGTCGCTCAGTGCTGCGAGAGGTGACGGAGGCCGCCCCACAGCAGGTTCATGGCATAGTCCGTTGCGGCAATCGGTGTGATTTCCTCGTTTTGCTCACACCAGATGGCCAGCCGTTCACAGCCGCCGACCACGAACTCCGCCATCGCCTGCGTGAGTGCGAGGTCCGAGACGTTCAGGTAGCTGCTCATGAGGTGCGCGATCAGGTCGGTCTGTTGCCGACGGGTGGCTTCGAGCTCCTCGGCGGCCGAGGTGCCGATCAGGCTCATCTCGTGGCGCAGCAGCGACCACGCCTGCCTGCGGTCGCGCGCGAAGGTGAAGAACGCCAAAAGGCCCTGGCGGAGCGCGTCTTCCGCCGTTGTCGTGCCCAGCACGGACTTCTCGGTGGCCTCGCGTAGCTCCGCGCGGGCGGCCTGGATGCAGGCGAGCAGTAGGCCTTCCTTCGACTGGAAGTACTCGTACAGCATCGGTTTCGAGACGCCGACCCGTTCGGCGATCTCGTCCATCGACGCGGCGGCGTAGCCGCGTTCGGCGAACACGCTTTCGGCGACCTCGATCATCTGCCGCTCGCGTTCGGCGCGCGGCATCCGTTTGCGCCGCGCAGGGGGCTTTCCAGACGTGTTCACGATCGCTATCCTACTCCCAGTAACTTACCCTTGGTAAGGTGGACGCCGGGTAACACGAACCGTCGCATGGAGGCACGGACATGGGTAATCGCACCGAGACCGGTGTGGTCGTCGTCGGAACCGGATTCTCCGGCCTCGGCATGGCGATCCAGTTGATCAAAGACGGACGGGAGGACTTCGTCGTGCTGGAGAAAGCCGACGAGGTCGGCGGTACGTGGCGCGACAACACCTATCCCGGCTGTGCGTGCGACGTCCAGTCCCACATGTACTCGTTCTCGTTCGAACAGAATCCGCACTGGTCGCGCTCCTTCTCACCGCAGCCGGAGATCCTCGATTACCTGCGCGGCGTCGCGACGAAGTACGGACTCTACCGGTACATCCGCTTCGGTCAGGAGATGACGGGAGCGCGCTGGGACACCGACGAACACCGCTGGCACGTTACAACGGCGAGCGGTGACGAGTTCGTGGCCCGCTACCTCGTGTGCGGGGTGGGGGCGTTGCACATCCCGCAGATTCCCCAGCTGCCCGGGATCGAACGGTTCAAGGGGACGACGTTCCACTCGGCCCGGTGGGACCACGATTACGACCTGCGGGGCAAACGGGTCGCCGTGATCGGAACCGGCGCCAGCGCCATCCAGTTCGTGCCCAAGATCGCGGAACAGGTGCGGGAACTGCACCTGTTCCAGCGCACACCGCCGTGGGTGATGCCGAAGCCGGACCGTGCCATGCCCGAGTGGGCCAAACGTCTGTTCGAGCGTGTGCCACTCGCTCAGCGCGTCTACCGGGACCTGATCTACTGGTCGCTGGAGCTGCGGGCCGTCGGCTTCAACGGTGATCCGCGCATCATGAAATTCGCGCAGAAGATCGCGGAGCGCCATATCGAGAAGAGCATCTCCGACCCGGTGTTGCGGGCCAAGCTCACGCCCGACTATGTGATGGGCTGCAAACGTGTGCTGATCTCCAACGACTACTATCCGGCGCTGGCGCGCGACAACGTCGAAGTCGTCACCGACGGTATCGCCGAGGTCACCGAGACCGGCATCATCGACAAGGCCGGGACGGAACGCGAAGTGGACGCCATCATCTACGGGACCGGCTTCCGCGTCACCGACGCCTTCGACGACCTCGACATCGTCGGCGCGCATGGCGTCAACCTCGGCAAGCAATGGGCCGAGCAGGGCATGCAGACCCACCTCGGCATCACGGTCACCGGCTACCCGAACCTGTTCTTCCTCCTCGGCCCCAACACCGGGCTCGGGCACAACTCGGTGGTCTTCATGATCGAGCAGCAGATCCGCTACATCGCCGAGGCCATACGTTACGTGGAGGACCACGGGGCCGACGCCATCGAGGTCCGTGCCGACACGCAGGCCCAGTTCAACGCCGACATCCAGCGCAAGCTCGCGAAAGGCGTCTGGACGCGTGGTGGCTGCACCAGCTGGTATCTCGACTCGCAGGGCGTCAACCGCACCATATGGCCAGGCTTCACCTGGCGGTACTGGATGCGGACCCGCAAGCTCGAACCCGGTGATTTCCGGCTCCACCGGCGGGTCTCGGCCGCTACAGGGCGGCGGCTGACAGCTTCTTCAGCCGGGTGAGTAGCTCCTCGGTGCGTAGGCCACACAGCGCCGCGAGCTGTTCCAGCGTGGTCCGGTCGAATCGGACGTCCGCGGAGCCGCCCGCGGCGAGCCTGCCTCTCGCCCAACGGCGCAGTGGCAGGAGCTCGGGTTGTTCGTCCGCGACGACGTCGGCCAGGTTGACCCGCACCTGACCGTTCTCGTGGGCGAACAGCCTGTTGTGGACGCGAGCGAGCAGGTTCTGCGGAAGTTCGTCCAGCGCGAGACAGAGCTCGGCCAACCGGACCACCGAGCACTGTCGGGTGCCCAGTTCGTAGGTCGCCAGAGTCTGCAGTGAGATACCGCTCTGGAGCTTCTCGCCCAATTCCTTACGGGTCCAACCGCGCTCGGTCCGCAGCTTGCGCAGCTCCTCGCCCAGGATCCTCTGGTAAGCGTCGGTGTCGATCAACAGTGCCCCCTGCCCGTCTCGGCTACGTCGTTCCTACGACATGTGAATGGGCGGGGAGCCCTTCGCTTACGCGGCGAACCCGAGAAAACCCCACTGACCCGCTATAGATCCTCCGAAAGGAGTATTCAACCGGCCGGTTCACACCAGTCCGAGTCGGTCGGAGTCACTCAGGGGTGATTAGGGCTCGGGAGTCAGTTCACACACGTCACACCATCGGCTGTGATCGGTTGTTCGGCCGCCTCCTCACCGGCTTGTCGAGGGGCTCCCGTCACCGAGGTCCCGGGTGTGTTGCCGCCTCCGGCGGGAGCGCCCGGCGTGGAGTTACCGTTTTGCTGATAGTCGGGGGCGAGCAGAACGCGTACGTGGCCGGGACTGACGTCCGGGTTCTCCTCCACGGCGATCTCCCTACCCAACGCCGCGGCCACCGCCTCCGCGGAGGACCGCTCACCGGAGGCGGACTGCACCACACTGCTTTGTCGCGGCGTGTCGTTGGCCACCTCGCCCTGCGTGAAACCCTGTGCGACCAGTGCCTCCGAGACACTGCTGGCCAGGCCTTGGATGTTCGACGTGTTGTAGATGTCGACGGTGATCTCCTCGGGGGCGGGGGTCGGTGACGCCTCGGCTTTCCTGCCGGAGAGCTTCGCCACGAAATTCCGCACCTCACTGGGGTTGATCTTGATGGCGAGTCCGTCCGGAGTCTCGAATTCCGGATTCTCGATCGGGATGGTGTGGAACTCGATCTGGCCACCGGTGAAATCCTTCATCTGTTGGGCGAACGACAGGATGTCCCAGCCCTTGTTCACCACAACCGATTTCTTGATGGCCTCGGTCAGTCGCTCCAACTTCCCCGGGTCCGTGAGCGTGCCCGCCGACAACACCTTGTTGGCCAATCCGGCCAGGAACACCTGCTGGCGTACGACTCGGTCGAGGTCTCCGCGTAGCAGTCCGTGTCGTTGTCGCACGAACGCCAACGCGTCCACTCCGGAGATCGACTGCCTGCCGGCCTTGAAGTTCGCGCCCGAATACGGGTCACGGGTCGCCTGGTTCAGGCACACCTCGACACCGCCGACGGCGTTGGTGATCTCGTAGAACCCCAACAAGTTGATCGAGGCGTAGTTGTCGACGGTCTGTCCCGTGAGCGCTTCGACCGTCGCGATGAGGGTCTTGGCGCCCTCCTGGTTGCTACGGACCTCGAGTTCCTGCTCGTCGGTGACGCCTTCCTGGCGTAACCGTTCCTTCGCGGCGGCCTTACCCCGCGCATACGCTGAGTTGATCTTGTGTTGGCCGAAGCCGGGGATGTTGACGTACGAATCCCTCGGCAGTGACAACGCCACCGCCTTGCGGCCGTCGTTGGGGATGTGCACCAGGATCAACGTGTCGGTGTTGAGCTCGCCGTCGGCGACACCGGCGTTCAGTTTGGCCAGCATGTCCTGCGGCAGCGGGTTGCCCTGTGCGTCGACCCGGCTGTCCATGCCGACGAGGAGGATGTCACGCGCCCCGTCCGCCGGTAGCTCACCCGTGTCCTCCCCGATGACGTCCGCCATCGTGAGGCCGTCCACCAAACCTTTCATGGCCGCCCAGGCGTAGCCGGTGATGGTCAACACCAGCACGGAGACCATGGCCAGGACGATCCGGGCCCCGGTCCCGCTCTTGCTGCGCTTCTGCTCCGAAGCGGGAACCGCCCTGACGGAGCTTCCGTCCGGTCGCCCGGCCCGACGTCCCCGGTGATCCCCACGCGTGCTCGTGGGACGACGTCGCACCTCGTCCGCCCCACGTGCTCCGGAGCGGGAGCGACCGCTGTCCCGGACCGGGGGAGAGGACCTGCGCCCCGACTGTCTGCCCCGTGCGCGGTCCGTGCCGCCGCGAGGCGGGACACGGCGAGTCGCGTCCGCATCGCGCCGTGTCCCTCGGCGCGGTGGTCGGGGATGGCGCGGGTCGTCTCCCGGCGGTCGTTCCACGCCAGCGGCTCCTTTCCGTCGCTGCTTTCCCGACGTGCCTGCACGGTCCTCTTACGGGAACAGACGTGTGGAAACGGGGTGCGGTTGTCGTAGGGTGCCACACGGGGACGTGAAGACACCGATACCCACCCCGCTTGTTGCGGTTTTTCAGACCTTCGCTCGCCGACCGGGCGATGTCAGCGCGGCCGCCGTCGTCACGGCAGCGGCGGCAGCGGCAAGCAGGCAGGCCGAGGTGTGCACGGCTAGGCCGAGTGTGTCGGGAGAGGACGTCGCGGTCACCGACAGCAACGGTGGAATGCAGGCGGCGGCGGTGAGTACCCATGTGCTGGGGGCGTTCGTGGAACCCGTGCGCACGCTGTGCAACAACGACATCCCCAGCAACAGATGCACCAGACTCTGCACCGGATCGAGCAGAAGTCCCTGCAAACCGGACAATTCGGTGCCGAGTGTGGTGAGTGCGAAACCGAAGAGCCCGATGACCGCGAAGCCCAGTCCGGCGGCGGTCGCGGTGTGGGACAGCACACGGTCGAGACCATGCTGTGCGGGATTCCACATCGGCACTAGGTGAGGGCGGTGCCAGACGTGCCGCTCGAAACCGAAAAACACCAGTACGGCGGGGCCTACGAGCAGCGCGACGGCCAACACCGCGCGGGGTTGCACGAACCGGCCGAGATCGAGGCCGAAACGGGGTAGGTAGACGGCCGAGACGAGCAGCAGCACGGCGACGAGGAAGAGCAGGTACAAGCTCATCGGCACGCGGGAGACGAGACCCGCCGCACGCAGAAGTTCCGGGCGGTGCGCTGTCCGCATCAGCCGGGAGCGGAACAGCCCGAGGAGGGAAAGCTGCACCAATCCGATCAGCAGCACGGACGTCGTCGGGCCCGCCAGTGCGGGAGGGGCCTCGGCGAGCCCGAGCATCGCGAAGGGCAGCGCACCCGTCACGACACCGAGTACCAAGGCGCCGAACGCGGCCCCGCCGCTGAGGGCCAACTGCAGACGAGAAGGTACGAAGCCGTTTCGATGGGCGAACGCGGCGTGTTGGGCCAGCAGCGCGAGCGCCAACGTCCCGACGTGGTGGGGCCATGACGAGGTCGTGCGGGTACTCAGCCATTCAGTCCCCGCCAGCAGGACCGTCAGTGTCACGGGAAGCAGGCGGGGTATTCGTCGTTGCAGAGCCAGCATCGCCGGGGTGAGGAACACCGTGAGGAGGTAGAAGCCGAGCAACCACAGCGGATGCAGCGCGACCCGCACCACCGCGTCGATGGTCGAGGGGGGCACGCGCAGCAATTCCAACGCCAAGGGCAGGGCGAAGGCGACGATCGCGAACACCAGCGCCAGTTGCAGCAGCCAGCCGGCCCGGTGGGCCAGATAGGCGCGGACGCCACCGCCTGCGCGGACGATCGCGTTCCAGGTCGCGGCGTTGGTGTGGCCCACCGCGAAGAAGAACACCACCGCGGTCTGCGCGATCCAGGTCAGTGGCCATAGCCAGGAGGGGGGAGCTCCCGCCCACTGGGCCAACGCCACCCCCGACTCCCCGAGGACGAGGACTCCCACACTGCCGACGCCGAGGAGTGTCCAAGGGGTGGCGAACAGCACCGGACTTTTCCGGTCCGTCCGTTCCGGACGTGCTCGCGGTGTGCGGGCCGGTGCGGACAGGAGGCGGTCACGGAGTCGGTGCCACAGGAGGACCCCGATGGCCACCACACCCGCCAGCAGTGGCAACACGGGCTCGCCGACGGGTGGCCCCCAGCGTTGGTGCCAGGAGTTCACCACGAGTCCGGCCGTGTAGATCGCGGCGACACCTCGGCACAGGGACCGTGATTCCTGCGGGTTGATGTCGCACGTGGCGTACATGTCCTCGGACAACCGCTCATCGAGTGCTTCCCGCAGGTCCGGCTCGAGCGGACTGCCTTTCTTCTCGGCGTAGCGCAACAGGTCGTAGCCGAGGTCATGGGAGCGGCATGGCGTGCCGAAGTCCCACCGGGTGCTGTCGTCGCCCCACGGTGCGGAACATCCGCCCCCGACGTGCACGGCTCTGACCGTGCCGTCGAGCGCGGGCTGTGTCCCGACTCGGACCCCCGTGACCACTGTGAAGTCGGAGGGCAGCAGGGTCAGTGCCTCCGCGGATCGGTCGGGGTCGAGAAGCGCCTCGATGGCTCGTTCGGCGTCGGCCACGTCCCCCTCGGCGGGACCTGTCTCGGGGACGGCGGGGGAACGTGATGCCGCGAGTCCGAAGCCCACCACCACGAACATCAACACGAGAAGTCGGGTGGCACCGCCCAGCAGATTCCGGCAGCGTGCATGCGGTCTCTGGCGGACGGACATACCTGAAAGAGTGACAGCGGTGGAATGGGGCGATCACTCGGGGGTCGTGTTATGGTGTGCGGTTTCAACCATTGACGTGCTGGATGCACCATTCGGTACTACGCGACCGAATTCGTCGGTGTCCGCTGTCCCGAGGCCGTTCGCCGTCCGCTCAATCCCACCCGATGCGTCGCCGACGACCCCGACGAGGCGGGATCAATGCGGTACGGGTGCGAAGCTGATGCGGTTACGTCCGGCTTCCTTCGCGTCGTACACCGCCGTGTCCGCGGCCTGGAGCAGGCCGTCGAGGTCGTCGGCGTGTCGAGGGAACACCGCTATACCGATGGACGCCGTGCGACCACTGATGGTGACCTGGGCACCTCGTTTGTCGGTGGTGGGGATTCGCAACGCGGCGATGGTGGTCCGGACCCGTTCTGCCGCGAGTTCGGCGGCCGCGGCATCGGCGTTGGGAAGCAGCAGCAGGAACTCCTCGCCGCCGAACCGACCGACGAGGTCGGCGGGCCGGGTGACGCTGGACAGCGCATTCGCCACCGCGGCGAGCGCGTCGTCCCCCGCAGGATGTCCGAACGTGTCGTTGATTTGTTTGAAGTGGTCGAGATCCACCATGAGCACGGCGAGTGTGCTCCCCGAGCGCCGGACACGATTGAGGGCGCGCTCGGCCGACTCCGTCCAGCCGCGCATGTTGAGCAGACCTGTCTTGGGGTCGGTGACGACCGCGTCCTGCAGCTGGTCGAGTTCGGCGAGTCGGTTGAACACCACGGTCACCACCGCCATGATCGCCACGGCGGGGGGCATGGTGACCACCAGTACCGCGGTCACGGCTCCGAGTCCGGTGGTGATGGCCTCCAGCAGGTTGTCGGCCTTGCTGCCCAGGACCGTTCGGACGGTCGGGGAGGGAGAGCCGAGAGCGAGGATCCCGCCGACGTAGAGGACCTGCACTCCTTCGTACACCAGGGCCGTGGCCAGGATGAGCCCGAATTCCCGCAGTGACTCGGCCGCGGTCAACGTGGTCCAGTCGCGGGGCCCCATCGCCATGTAGCAGAGATTGGCCAATGCGGCCGCAAGACCGTGCGCAAGGGACGAATAAATGAAATTGTGTGCGGGTCTCCGCGCGACGAACCAACGCTGGATCCGGATGACGACGACCAACAACACGGCGACCGTGGCGGGAAGCACCAACGTCGCCGGGAAAACCCATACGGCGGTGAGGTCGATGAGGACGGTCTTCGTACGGTTCCGACGCCGTTCTTCTTGGCGGCGGGTCAATTGTATGTGTACTGTCGCGCCGGCCGCGAGGATGGTGAACTCGAGCCAGTCCGAGCCGGTGGGCTGAGGCGAGTGGGCGAACGCCGCCGCGAACCCGCCCACCGACAACACTTCCATGGTGATCAGGAAGACGATGAACCGCCTCGGCCTGGTCCACAAAGCCCAGTTACGAGGCAGTAGCGCTCGGCGGTCTTTGAGACTCCCGGAGCGATCACTCGGTGGGCGCGTGGGCCTCGACTCCCTGCTCACGGCCCCGCTGTCCGCCATATCCGGCATAACGATTCCTGGCGACGGCCGATCCTGTGGAATGAGCGGCACTCGCCAATCCTCTCGCGCGTGTCGGTCATGTGGGCCAAGTCGGCTCGGCCGGGACGACCGGTCCGACGAAGTCCACGACGGGACAAGACATCGTTAGTGATCAGTATCATCTCATCGCGCCGAAAAATCGTGTAGACAAGCCCACCGGACTGTACTGTTGGGGCAGTATTGGTGCGTGGTCTCCGAAGCCGTTTTCGACCTCGGTACGAACTCGGACGCGAGTGGAGGTGTTCTCCCTTGTCTGACCGCGACTTCTGACCTACAACTGGGGCACTGACGACGATGTCGTCCTGGGGAGGTGTCTGATGTCCGACCGCGACTTCTGAAACCGCTGATCCATTGTTGATCGCACGGTTTTCCGAGCGGGATTCCGCTCTTATCGCAAGGGGGTGTTTGCTGTGACCGACCGCGACTTCTGAAACCGCAGGGTAATCGTCATCACCGATGATCCGAAAGATGTGCCGTGGCAGGCTACGGTGGCCGAGTGTCGTTCGGCGTGTAGTCGTGGTTCGCACTCGAGTCACCCCTGGTCACTTCACGGCGTGAGGCGTATCGCGTTCTCGGTACCTAACTTCTGATTACCGAATAACCCTTCTCGCCCGACTTCACGCCGTGAATGCCACGGCACAATCAGGTGGTCGTCGCGGATGACCGCGAGGTCACCGCGATGATCGTGATGAGTTTCGACGCACCGTCGCCGGTTGGGTCACTGGGTCTTCAGGATGCGCGCCCAGGACACGGCGACCGGGATCGTGAGTACGACACCCGCCATTCCGGCGAGGGCGATCGTGAACGTCGCGGATCCGACGAGATCCGCGATCACGCCGCCGAGTGCGACACCCAAACCCTGTGCGACGCGGAGGCCGGTGCGGTAGACGCCGCCCGCGCCTCCGCGTAACTCGTTGGGGACCCACGTGATGAAGGTGGCGCCCACGGTGATGATGTAGGCACCCGCGGCGCCAGCGAGCATCAACAGCAACAGAGCGAAGGGCAGAGTGGGGGTCGCTGCGAAACCGATGAGGACCGCTGCGGCCAGTGTGGCCAGCACGCCCATGATGCGCTTGCGGTTCTGGGCTGAGACGAACCGGGAAAGCACGAACGTCCCGAGGATGAAGCCCACGGGATCAGCGGCCAACAACCACCCCACGGCCTGTTCTGAGGCGCCGATCTGGTGGGCGAGTGGAGCGGCGAGCCCTTCGGGGATCACCGCGAGGCCCACCAACCAGGACAGCGCCAGCAACACTCGTAAGCGGCGTTGTCCCCATACCCATCGCACGGCGCTGAACCAACCGTCGCCAGGGTCGCCGGGAACGGGACGCTGTCGCACCGAGAATTGCACGAGCGCCGCGGCCACGAGGAAGGTCAGGGCGTCGAGGGCCAGCGCCCACGAGGGACCGAGCGACGTGACCAGCAACCCCCCGCCGCCGAGACCGATGAGCATGCCGATGTTGGTGGTGATACCCCGCAGGTCCTGACTGCGCAGGTACAGCTCGTCGTCGGCGAAGACCTCCCTGGTCAACGCGTTTTGTGCCGCGTTGGCCGGTGCTCCGGCCAGCCGGGCCAACACGACCAGCGTGACCAGCACGGCCAGCGGTGTTCCGGGGATCGCCATGGTCCCCACGAACACCGCCTGCATGACGAAGGACACGACGAGCACGGTTTTCCGGGGCCGTCTGTCGGCGATCTGGGAGAGTCCGAGACCACCCGCGAGAGCGGGCAGGAAGGTCAGCGCGTACACCACGGCTGCCCATAACGCCGAACCCGTGCGGCCGTACACCACGATGGACAACGCCACCGTCGTCAGATGGTCGCCGAGGACTGATTGGGCCTCCGCGAACCACAGGGCACGGAACTCCCGGTTGCGGAGAGCGTCGCTCATCCGGGGCGCTGTCGTGGTAGTTACCAACTTCGTCATCCTGTGCCGAATCGGTCACTGATTGCAACGTCGGCGCCCACGTTAGTTTTCTTCGCGGTGGTGTGGCGTCGAACATCGGACGTTGCCCGGAACGGGCTAATGCGGGAGTGCCTTACTCGTCCGGACTGCGAACATCGACGGATTCCCGTCGTTGCCCGGGTTCCGCAACCGGTCGTCATCCCTCGTTCGTGTGACTGTCCCATTCGGGTGAAATGTCTTCGAAGCGCACGGGAATGTGGAGATCGAAGGATGGATTCGGCGCACCCGGTACGGCGCGACGGGTGGGGTGAAGGCGGGGACGCGCGAACCGATGTGCTCCGGCGATGTCATCGACCGTGGGTGAGCCGGAAGTGATGCGCTCGTCGCGGGCATTCCGTCGTTTGCCGGACCATGCGTCGGAAACGGTCGGATGTCACGGCGCCGGTCCCGTACGGCCGGACCGACGCCGTCCCTGTCCTGCGAAGTATGTCTAAAGTGGCTGGTTCGAATGGAGTTCGAAGCGGTCGATCGGTCAATTCCGGTAGAGCGCTTCGATGTCCGAGTGGTACCGATCGACGATGACACGGCGTTTCAATTTCAGTGTCGGGGTGAGTTCGCCGCTGTCGGGGGTCCACGTTTCGGTCAACAGGCGATAGCGTTTCACCTGCTCCACCCTGGCCAACCGTTCGTTGGCCGCGTCGACCGCCCGGTCGATCTCGGCGCGCACGGCGGGATGTTCGGCCAACGTGGCGAGGTCGTCCGACTCGATGCCGCGGGCCGCCGCCCAGGAGGGGGCCATCTCGTCGTCGAGCACGATGAGCGCCGTGAGGTAGGGCCGATTGTCGCCGATCGCGATGGCCTGGCCGATGAGCGGATGTTCCTTGAGCAGGCTCTCGATCTTGGTCGGGGCGATGTTCTTGCCCCCGGAGGTGATGATGAGTTCCTTCTTCCGGTCGGTGATGGTGACGAACCCGTCGTCGTCCATCGAACCGATGTCGCCCGTGGCGAACCAGCCGTCGGCGTCGGTGGCCGATTCGATCGTTCCGTCCTCCTGCAGGTAGCCGAGGAACACGATGGGGCCCCGGACCAACAACTCACCGTCGTCGGCGACTTTGACCTCGACATCGGCGATCGGGCGACCCACCGTCCCGGCTTTGAAGGCGTCGGCGCAGTTGCTCGTGACGGCACCCGCGGTCTCCGACAGGCCCCACACCTCATGGATCTCGACCCCGAGACCCGCGATGAAGTACAGCACCTCGAGAGGGAGCGCGGCCGCGCCGCTGGAGGCGAAGATCAGTCCGTCCAGGCCCAGCATCTGCCGGATGGGGGCGAGCACGGTGCGGTCGGTTTCCGCGATGCGGTCCGCCAGCTCCTGCGGTACCTCTTTGCCCTCGCTACGCAGTTTGTAGCCCGTTTGTAGCAGTTCGTTGGCGGCCAACAGGGCTTCACGCCGGTCGTCGGGCACGCCGGTGAGCATGCTCTTCATCCCTGCCACCATCTTCTCCCACACCCTGGGCACGCCGAAGAGCGAGTCGGGCCGAACCCGGCTGAGTGCGCTGGCGATGTCGCCCGGGTCGGCGAGCGTGTGGACGTGGCCGGCGTGCACCACGGGCATGTAGATCGACAGTTCGCGTTCGGCGATGTGTGCGAGCGGCAGGTAGGCGATGTTCGAGATGTGTGGGGGCGCGTTGTGGAGCGCATACACGGCGACGGCTTCGTGAATGGCGTTGCGGTGGGAAAGCACCACTCCCTTGGGAGTGCCCGTGGTGCCCGACGTGTAGATCATCGACAGCGGGTCGTCGGGTCCGATCTCGTCGGTCCACTGTTCGAACGTCGACGGGGATTGCGCGTGGAGGGCGGTTCCGCGTTCCCGCAGCTTCGCATAGGAGACGAACCGTTCATCCTCGGCAGTGATGTCGTCGGTGTCGTCATCGAGGATGATGATGTGGCGCAAGGCCGGTAACTCGTCGAGCACCGGGCGCCATCGAGTCAGTTCCTCCTCACCCGCGACGACCGCGATCGGAGCGGCGCTGTGGTTGACCACGTAACGGATTTGTTCGCTGCTCAACGTCGAGTACGCGGTGCAGGGGATGGCCGCGAGGTTGGTGGCGGCCAGATCGGCGATGATGTGCTCGGGGCGACTGGGCGACATGATGATCATGCGTTGGCCCGAGCGGAGGCCGAGGTCGGCGAGTCCGTGCGCGACGGCGGCGGCCTGTTCGCGTACTTCCGCCCAGCTCAGCGTGGGGCTGTCGGGATCGTCCAGGGAGGTCAGGGCCGGTAGGTCGGCGAACTCGGTGGCATTGCGGCGGAGCAGCTTGGCGATGGTCTGGCCCTCGATCTGGGCTGCGACGGATGGCTGAGTGGTCAACGCTGTCCTCCTCACGTCCGTGAATCCCCCACTCTATGTAATGAAGGTCACTTTTGGGGAGGACCGGGCGAGGCCGAACGTCGGGTGGTGTGGCCTGTCTTTCGATGGGTGGGCTCGATGTTTCGCTCTGCCCGTCCGTCTTTTCAACGACTCACTCTCGGTGGGCTCGCCGGGAAAACGGGCCGGGAAGCCTTTGTGCGATCCTCAATAGACTGTCTTTTGTGGACAAAGAAGGGTGTGTCGACGGCGAAGAGTCCCGTGTCCCCTTCGACGGGCCCCTCAGGCCGTGTCGGTGTTCGGCGACCACGCCTTCAAAAAGCGGCGACCACGCCTTCAAAAAGCACGGGATGCCTCGGTCCCTCGCGTAGCCGCAGGGGCCCGTGGGTAGTCAACCCGGGCGAGGAGGCGGGGAGAAAGGAAGGGCATGGCACCGGTCCACGACGAGGGGGCGGACGAGTCGGCCGCGTATGACGGCGACCGGATCGACGAACACAGCAGCCCGACCGTGGTGGTCGGGCTGCTGTGTGACCCGGGCCTGCCGAGCGACATCGTGCGGACGTTCATCGACGACCTCGAAGCGGATCTGTCCGCCCAGGTCACCGACGAAGTCGGCTGGGACGTGCGGATGCGGACCGAGCCACTGCGCATCGACGCCGAGAACCAGGTCCCGTTGGTGAACCTGTCGAGACTGGTCCGGCCGAAGTACAGGTGGGACCTGCTGGTGTGCGTCACCGACCTGCCACGGCAGCTCGGGACGAATCCGGTCGTGGCCGACATCAGTGTGGACAGCGGGGCGGCCCTCGCCTCATTGCCCGCTCTCGGCGCCTGGCGGCTGCGCAAGCGGCTGCGCGACACGGTGCTCTACCTGATCGGTGAGCTGGGCAAAAGTCGCATCCTGGAAAGGCCCGCAGGACGGGAACGCCGCGAGGTGGGGGGCAAACTGCGGCCGGTGCGATGGGTGGACCATCCCGACGCCGAGATCGAGGTGAGCCTGGCGCTGGTGGGTTGGCGCGGACGGCTACGCCTGCTCGCCGGAATGATCCGGGACAACAAGCCCTGGCGACTGGTACCCGAACTGTCCACGGCGCTGGCCGCCGGTTCCGCGGCCGCGGCGTTCGGCATCTTCTACGGCAGTATCTGGGCGCTCGCCGACGCGCTGAGTCCCCTTCGACAGATGTTCATCAGTCTGCTGGCGATGGGTTCGATGGTCGTCTGGTTGATCCTGTACAACCGGCTGTGGGAGCGACGTTCGGCGTCGAAAGAGAAGACGATCCTCTACAACGCGTCCACGGTGGCGTCGTTGCTGTGCGGTGTCGCCGCGGCCTACCTGGTGTTGTTCGCCGTGAGTTTCGTGGGAGCGTTCACGGTGATCGAACCGGACTACCTGGGACAGTCGTTGGGACATCCCGCGGGGATCGTCGAGTACCTGAAGCTGGCATGGTTGTCCAGCTCGCTGGGGACCTTCGCGGGCGCACTCGGCTCCAGTCTCGAAAGCGAGGACGCGGTGTACCGCGCCGCCTACAGCAGGCGGGAACGGCAACGACGGCAACATGCCCGCCAGCGTCGGGAGCAGGAGGAACGCGAACACCATGAGGAGTGAGGGAATCCGGTCCGGCCCCGCCGGGGACGGGCCGTCCGACCGACTGCGCTGGAACGCCCGCTACCGGCGGAGCGCCCCGGATTTCACCCCCCATCCGCTGGTCGCCGAGGCGTTCGCCGCCGGAATGGTCGACGGGCCGGTACTGGAGTTGGCGTGCGGCCGTTCGGGGAGCGCGCTCGCGTTGGCCGAGGCGGGGCGCCGAGTCGTCGCGGTGGACGTCTCCGACGTGGCGTTGCAGCAGCTCGCCACGGAGGCGAAGCGCCGTGGTGTGGCAGCTCGTGTGGCCTGTGTCCAGGCGGACCTCGAGACGTTCGTCCCCCCACGCGGGATGTTCGCTTTCGTGTTGGCGACTCGTTTCTGGGACGCGGCCGTGTTCGACGCCGCGCGTGAAGCCGTGTCACCCGGAGGGCTGCTCGGCTGGGAGGCGCTCGCCCTGACGGATGAGGACGGGTCGGCGGTGACATCGCGCTTCCGGGTGCGCCACGGCACCCTCGGAGCGGCTCTCGGACCCGGCTGGGAGGTGCTGTTGGAGACCGCCACGGGGGAGACCGCCGGACTGCGGCCCCACAGGTCGACTCGGGTGTTGGCACGCGCGCTCGGACGGTGATGTCTCACCGATTTCTCGCGCCGTCTCGGCCGAGGTGGGGAGGCCGCTGTACCGACGCGGGGTCGATTCCGTGGTTCTTCCAGGGTTTTCCCTGATGCGACGGGGATGGGACCGCCCGACACTGGATGCATGGCCTCATCCATCACCACCGTGACCCGGTCCCGAGAGGACCGCATGATCGCCGGAGTCTGCGGCGGCATAGCGCGCCGCTACGGCTGGCGTTCCAGGAACGTGCGGCTGGCGTTCGTGGCGTCGTGTCTGCTGCCGGGTCCGCAGTTCCTCATCTACCTCGCGCTCTGGTTGTTGTTGCCCGAAGAGCCGTGACGCGTGTTCCCCGGCCCGCACCAGTGCGCGGGACGCAGTAGGTGTGCGGGCAGCCGCGTCGCCGTATCGCCCCGGGCGGCGTTCACCTGTGGCTGGGTGAGGAAGAGAGCGCCCGAGAGATCGGCGCCTCGTAGGTCCGCGTCCCGTAGGTCGGCGCCGAGGAAATCGACCGTGCGTAGATCGGCGTCCCGCAGATCGGCGGCGATGAGGACGGCTCCGCGGAATGTCGCACCCCGCAGCGGTGCGCCCCGCAACCGCGCCCCGGCGAGATCGGCTCCCCGATGATCGCATCGGCGGCCATGTCGATCACGCACCAACTCACTCACCCGGGACAGCAGATCACCGACCTCCTGTCGGACGGAGGCCACGTCGGTGGCGCTCAGTGCCTCGGGGGTGTCGCCGGCGAGTGCGTCGACGCGCGTGCACACCCGTCGCAGTTCGGCATGCAGCTCCGCCGCGGCCGGCAGGTTGAGAGCCTCCACCAGGTACCACAGCACCTCGTGCAGCTGTCGGGCCACGTTGAAGGCGGCGAACACGTCTTGAGCCCGGTCCGGGTCGTCGCACCAGGTGCGGCCGGCGAAGGTGTCCCGCGTGATTCGTTGACCGGCTCCGAAACAGTCGAACACGGCGCAGCCGGTGAGGCCTCGCTGGCGCAGCTCGGCGTGGACTCGGCAGCGGAACGCCGAGTCGAGGTGATGACAGGGCGTACCGGCGTCCTTGTCGGCGGGGAAGCCCGAGGTCGCGAAAAACGGCAGCGCGACACAGCACAGTCCCGCACAACGGGCGCAGTCCGCCCTGAGTCGCCGTAGCTGCTCCGAGAGGTCCTCACCGGGGGATGCATGTGACAACGACACCACGTCCTCGTCGGTTCGGGCGCTCGGTGGCTACGCGCCCGGTTGGCGAGAGCCGAACAGCCTTCCTCGATCAAGACTCGAGCGGCCCTGGACCGCATTGTCCCCCGGGGACGCCGATCGGGTGGGTCGGGTGGTTCAACGCCTGTTGTTGTCGGTGTGTCGCGCCGATTCGACGGGGTCCTGTGAGAGCCATCCGTGGTCTGCGGGGACGGTGGCCTCGATGAGATGTCCGAACAGCTCGATCACCGCGTCCTCCAAGGCGGCGGCGGTCGGCGCCAGCATCGTCGTGATGTGGTGTTCGACCGAACCGGAACCGGCGCCGCCGTGGTGTGTGTAGGTCGCGACGAGGAGGGCCTGTTCGACGGCCAGTCGCATCCTCCCGCACAGCGGGAGGAAGGATTCCGCGATGCCGAGTGTGGCCGCGACGGCCGCGTCGGCCGCGTGGGACGACAGGACGCGGGACAGGATGGCGGCCACTTCGGAACGAGGCGGGTCGTGGCGGTCCCACAGTGTGTCCGTGTACGCCGCCCACGCGACGCGATGCACGGTGGCCAACGGGCCTTCGAGCGCGGCGGCGGCGTCGGTGACCGTCAGCACGGGGGAGTGCTCGGTGAGACTGAGCTGAGCGAGGTCGAGTGCGGGGACCAGCCGTAACCAGGCCGGCGTGTACACACGGACGAGCCAGTCCATGGCGATCAACGACCGTCGCTCGTCCTGGCCGTCGTTCGCGGTGCCCACCAGGGCCGGAACGAACCGCTTCAGACGTTGGCGTTTGGGATACGGCAATCGGCTGCCGAGCACCGTGGCGGTGGTGAGCAGGACGGGGGAGACGCAGTGCGGTCGGTCGGAGTGTCGCTCGCCGGCGAACCACGCCACCGCCTCGGGCAGGCTCACGGACAACGTTCGAGTCGGTGTCGCCCTCCGGGTGAGGGTGATCGCCCCGAGGTCACACTCGTCCATATCGGCTCCGTTCCCCCACGCAGGACAGATTAATCCCGAAAGCTCATACGATCTCGGAAACGCGGGACGGTGGGCAACTCCATCACCCGAACAGCCGGACGCGCTTTCTCCGCCCGGATCGTGATGACGTTGGTCACCAGGCTGTGTCCCTTCCCCGAGGATCTCTCTACTGTCCGGTAACAGAGATCCTACTGTCCGGTAATGGGCGCGTCGGGAAATTCAGGAGTGGCCTCGTGATGGTGCATACCAAATTCTGTGACGTCTTCGGCGTCGACTATCCGATCGTGCAGGGCGGGATGCAATGGGTGGGCTGTGCGGAACTGACCGCGGCCGTGGCGAACGCGGGAGGTCTCGGCTTCCTCACCGCGTTGACACAGCCCACCCCCGAAGCCCTCGTGGCGGAGATCGACCGGTGCCGGGAACTGACGGACAAACCGTTCGGTGTGAACCTGACGATCCTTCCCGCCATCAATCCCCCGCCGTACGCCGAATACCGTGACGCGATCATCGAGTCGGGTGTGCGGATCGTCGAAACCGCCGGGGCGAACCCCGCTGAGCACCTACCCGCGTTCCGCGAGGCCGGGGTGAAGGTGTTGCACAAATGCACGAGCGTGCGACACGCGGTCAAGGCCCAGGAGCTCGGCGTGGACGGCATCTCCATCGACGGCTTCGAATGCGCCGGGCACCCCGGTGAGGACGACATCGGCGGTTTGGTGCTCATCCCGGCGGCCGCCGAGCGGATCAGTGTCCCCCTCATCGCCTCGGGGGGTTTCGCCGACGCGCGGGGCCTCGTCGCCGCGTTGGCGTTGGGGGCGGACGGCATCAACATGGGTACCCGCTTCCTCGCCACCCGGGAAGCGCCGGTGCACGACAACGTCAAACGCAGGCTCGTCGAGGCCACCGAACTCGACACCGAACTCATCTTCCGTCCACTGCGGAACACCGCCCGGGTCGCCCGCAACGACGTCAGCAGAAAGGTCGTGCGCATTCTCGACGAAGGCGGGCAGTTCGAGGACGTCCGGGAGCTTGTGGCGGGCGTACGAGGCCGCGAGGTGCTGCGCACCGGCAACCTCGACGACGGCGTTTGGACGGCGGGCGTCGTGCAGGGTCTCATCCACGACATCCCCACCGTGGCCGAATTGATCGATCGCATCGTCATCGGGGCGAAGGGGTTGATCGAAGGCAAGTTGAGTGAGGTGATCGGAAAGTGAGGCGGAGTCGTACCCGGGGTCCGGTGGTCTAGTACACGAGGACCGGTTTGACGGTCTTTCCTGACTCGGAGTCGGCGAAGCCCTGGTTGATGTCCTGGAGCGAGTAGGTCCTGACGAGTTCGTCGAACGGGAACCTGCCTTGTTTCCACAGGCTCACCAGGCGGGGGATGAAGGTCTGTGGCACCGAGGAGCCTTCGACGACGGTTTTGAAGGTCCAGCCTTTGAGCAGCGAGTTGCCGATCTCGAAGCTGACCTCGGTTCCCGGTGTCGCGGCTCCCACGGCGACGAGTTCGCCGCGTTTGCCGAGTACGTCCGCGGCGGCCCGGAGGACGGCGGGATCACCGGTGGTGTCCAGCGCGTAGTTCACCCGCCTGCCGCCCGTGATCTTCCTCAGCTCGGTTCGAAGATCGTGGGTGCGGGGGTTGACGGTGTGGGTCGCACCGAGCCGGCGGGCGAGTTCCAGCCGGGAGTCGTGGACGTCGATGCCGATGACGGTGGTGCACGACGCCGCCGCGGCGGCCATCAACGCGGCGAAGCCGACCGCGCCGGTGCCGAAGACGGCGATCGAGGATCCGGGTTCGGGACGCATCTCGTTGAGGACGGCTCCCGCGCCGGTCATGAGGCCGCAGCCGAGCGGGCCGAGCAATTCCAGCGGTGCGTCCTTGTCCACGACGACGACACTGTTCTCCGCGACGTTGGAGTACGTGGCGAAGGAGGACTGGCCGAAGTAGTGGGAACCCACTTTCTCGCCGTTCTTGCTGAAGGCGGTGGTGCCGTCGCGACGTCGGCAGCCGAACATCTCCCGGTAGGCGTTCTCGCAGTACATCGGTTCCCCGTCGCGGCAGTACTCGCAGCGTCCGCAGAAGGAGGGACCGAGGACGACGTGGTCGCCGACCCTGACGTTCCGAACCCGGGACCCGACCTCCTCGACGACACCCGACCCTTCGTGCCCGAAGACCGAGGGCATCGGGACCGGATAGATCCCGTCCCGGGCGACGGCGTCGGTGCGACAGATGCCGGAACCGACCATCCGGACGCGGACCTCATCGGGTCGGAGTTCATCGAGTTCGAGTTCCTCGATGAGCAACGGTTCGCGTCGTTCGCGGGCGACAGCAGCGGTGACGATCATGGTCGGTCCTTCTTCCGTCTAGACGACATCGCTTCGGCCTCTTCGAGGTGTCCTCCAGTCTCACAAGGCGATGAGGAGGGCAGGGTACGAGGCGATCGTGGGTGAGGCCGAGCGGTGTGGGGATCGTCGACGGTCCGCGGCGACGGCCGGTGGGTTGAGGGGCTCGGCGGTGGAGCGGAATACGGCTTCTTCGTGCTTTTCGGGTCTTTTCCGAATGCCGCGATGTCACGCGCCGCTGTGCCTTCGAGTGTCGAACACCGGCGGGCTTCGGTTGGCCCGCCGTAGAGACGGAAAACCCCCAGGCCGGCCGACCTGGGGTTTCTGTGCGCCATCAGGGACTCGAACCCCGAACCCGCTGATTAAGAGTCAGCTGCTCTGCCAGTTGAGCTAATGGCGCTTGTCGTTGTCGGGTCCGGCTGCTTCACCGTTCCCTCGCGGCGACGTGTGAAACATTAGCACGCCCCCGAAAGGGCGCTGACACGGGCCCCCCATTGAGCCTTGGACACAAGTTGGTGAAGTCCGTGCACGCACTGCTACGGGTGCGGCAGACTCTCGACACGTTCGGGGAGTTCATGACTGGAACGGGTGGTGCTTGTGGGGCGCGTACGTGGCCGTTTGGCACGATCGAGTGGTCGTTGGGTCTCGTTTCTGCTGGCTGCGATCGTCGTCACGGGATGTACTTCGAGCGCCGCGGAAGGCGGGCCGTCCTCCCCTGCCACGACCTCCAGCGAACCCCCGAAGCCGGTGTTGTTGGCGCTGTCGGTGTCCGATGACGAGGAGGATGTCGAACCGGGACAGCCCGTGACGGTGCGCGCCGAGTACGGTGCCATCACCAAGGCCTCGTTGATCGGCAAACACGGCACACACGTCAAGGACGACCTACGGTCGGACGGCACGTTCTGGACCACCACCGAGCCCCTCGGCTACGGCAAGACCTACACGCTCACCGTCGAGGCCAAGGGGGAGGACGGCAAGACCGTCACCGAGGAGTCGACGTTCACCACCGCGACCCCCGACCGCACCGTCGCCGTGTCCATCAACGTGTGGGACGACGAGACCGTGGGCGTCGGCATGCCGCTGATCTTCACCTTCACCGGCCCGGTGCCCGACCGGGACGCCGCGGAGGACGCGATCACCATCACCGCCGACCCCGAAACGGAAGGTGATTTCCGCTGGTTCGGTGACAGCCAGGTGATCTGGCGGCCGAAGGAGTACTGGGAGCCCGGAACCGAGGTGACCATCGACGCCGAGATCTACGGCAAGGACTTCGGCGAGGGCACCTTCGGCGCCGAGGACAAGACGGTGAGCTTCACCGTGGGGGACAAACTCGTGGCCGTCGCCGACGGCAAGAGTCACAAGCTGACGGTGTCGATCAACGACAAGAAGGTGAAGACGATGCCCATCTCCATGGGCAAACCGTCGACGCCCACCCCCAAGGGCATCTACACCGTCATGAGCGAGCACAACTGGTACACCATGGACTCCGGCACCTACGGCGTCCCCGCGGACAGTCCCGGCGGCTACCGCCTCGACGTCGAGTACGCGGTGAGGTTGTCCAACAGCGGTATCTTCTACCACTCCGCGCCCTGGTCACTGGGCGATCAGGGACGGACCAACGTCAGCCACGGCTGCATCAACCTCTCCACGGAGAACGCCGCCTGGTTGATGAACAAGAGCAACCGCGGTGACCTGTTCGAGGTCCGCAACAGCGGAGGACCCGAGCTCGACCCCACGGACGGCTGGAGTGTGTGGCAGCTGTCGTGGGAGGAATGGCGGAGCCAGTAGCGACCGGATACCGCGAACACCCGTGTGATCCGTCCCCGGTGCCCGGTGATCGGAAGGGTCCGCCGGGCCCTGCAAGACGTCGACCGGCAAAGTCGGACAGTGAGGAACCGTTCGAACAACGGATGGCCCCCGGGACATCCCGGGGGCCATCGTGTTCGGGGACGTCACTTCAGTAGTTGCCGGGCCATGACCATGCGCTGGATCTGGTTGGTGCCCTCGTAGATCTGTGTGATCTTCGCGTCCCGCATCATGCGCTCGACCGGGAAGTCACGGGTGTAACCCGCGCCGCCGAACAGCTGCACGGCGTCGGTGGTGACCTCCATGGCGACATCGGAGGCGTAGGTCTTGGCGGCGCTGGCGAGGAAACTCGCCCGGGCGTCACCACGTTCTGTGGCCGCCGCCGACGCGTACACCATGTGCCGCGCGGCCTCGATCTTCATGGCCATGTCGGCGAGCATGAACTGCACGCCCTGGAACTGGCTGATGGACTGACCGAACTGCTTACGCTCCTTGACGTACTCCACGGTGGCGTCCAGCGCGCCCTGCGCGATGCCCAGGGCCTGCGCGCCGATGGTCGGCCGGGTGTGGTCGAGCGTGGCCAGCGCGGTCTTCAGCCCCGTCCCCGGTTCGCCGATGATCCGGTCCGCCGGGATCGTGCAGTTCTCGAAGTAGATCTCCCGGGTGGGCGAGCCCTTGATCCCGAGCTTGCGCTCCTTCGGCCCCACCGAGAAGCCCGGGTCGTCCTTGTGCACGACGAACGCCGAGATGCCGTGAGCCTTCTTCTTCGCGTTCGGGTCGGTGACGGCCATGACCGTGTACCAGCTGGACTCACCGGCGTTGGAGATCCAGCACTTCGTGCCGTTGAGCACCCAGTGGTCGCCGTCGAGGTGCGCTCGGGTGCGCATCGACGCCGTGTCGGAACCCGCTTCCCGCTCCGACAGCGCGTAGGACGCCGACGCCTCCCCCGAGGCGATGGACGGCAGTACGAGCTGCTTCAGCTCCTCCGACGCCGACAGCAGGATCGGCTGCGTGCCGAGCTTGTTCACGGCGGGGATGAGCGAGGCCGACGCGTCGACCCGCGCCACCTCCTCGATGACGATGCAGGTCGCCACCGCGTCCGCGCCCTGGCCCGAGTACTCCTCGGGGATGTGCAGCGCGTGGAAGCCGGCTTCGGTCAGCGCCCGCAGCGCCTCCACCGGATACCGCTCCTGCTCGTCGACCTCGGCGGCGTACGGAGCGATCTCCTTCTCCGCCAGCGCGCGGACCGCGGCACGGAGCTCCTCGTGTTCCTCCGGCAACTGGTACATCGTCACTCTCCCCGGGTGTAGTCGTAGAAGCCGCGACCCGACTTCTTGCCGTAGAGCCCGGCCTCGACCATGCGGCGCAGCAGAGGTGGCGGGGCGTAGAGGGGCTCCTTGTATTCCGCGTACATCGACTCGGCGACGGCCATGGTGGTGTCGAGCCCCACGAGGTCGGTCAGCCGCAGCGGACCCATCGGGTGGGCGCAGCCGAGCACCATGCCGTTGTCGATGTCCTCCGGAGTCGCGTGGCCGGCCTCCACCATGCGGATGGCCGAGAGCAGGTAGGGGACCAAAAGCGCGTTGACGACGAAGCCCGCACGGTCCGGTGCCTTGATGACGGTCTTGCCGAGGACCTCGGAGGCGAACGCCTCCGCCCGTTTGGCGGTCTCCTCGCCGGTGAGCAGCGACGGGATCAGTTCGACGAGTTTCTGCACCGGGACCGGGTTGAAAAAGTGCAGCCCGACCACGTACTCCGGCCGTTGGGTGGCCATCGCCAACCGCATGATCGGAAGCGACGAGGTGTTGGACGCGAGGATGGCGTCCTTGCTCTGCACGATCCGGTCCAGCTTGCCGAACACCTCGAGCTTGAGGGCCTCGTTCTCGGCGATCGCCTCGACCACCAGCTCCCGATCGGAGCAGGCTTCCATGTCGGTGGTGAACGTCAGACGGCCGAGAGCGGCGTCCCGATCCTCGGCGGACAACTTACCCTTCTCGACGCCCCGGGCGAGGGACTTCTCGATCCGTTCGCGGCCGGCGTCCGCCGCGGCGGCGTTGGCCTCGACGACGACCACGTCGCGGCCGGCCCGGGCGGCG
>SMEK01000176.1_pt1 | contig 26663 bp, 21 predicted proteins | sample 2456371 | NCBI WGS metagenome assembly SMEK01 (sample SAMN10132590, study PRJNA489261) | soil metagenome | isolation source: day1 antibiotic-loamy sand soil ammended with composted manure from dairy... | place: USA | collected 2015-04-01
CGGCATCGGTGCGCGCCACGATCAGCGTGGGCACGCCGGCGACGTCGGCGGCCAGGCGCGCGGCGTTCAACTTGTCGACCGCTTCGCGGGTGGGCACCAGCACCTTGCCGCCCATGTGGCCGCACTTCTTCACCGAGGCCAGCTGATCCTCGAAGTGCACGCCGGCGGCGCCGGCCTCGATCATCGCCTTCATCAACTCGAACGCATTCAGCACGCCGCCGAAGCCGGCCTCGGCATCGGCCACGATCGGCACCAGCCAGTCGATCTCGTGGTTGTCTTCGGCATGGTGCAACTGGTCGGCGCGCAACAAGGTGTTGTTGATGCGCTTGACCACCAGCGGCACCGAATTGGCCGGGTACAGTGACTGATCGGGATACATCTCGCCGGCCACGTTGGCGTCGGCCGCGACCTGCCAGCCGGAGAGGTAGATCGCCTGCAGGCCGGCCTTGACCTGTTGCATCGCCTGGTTGCCGGTGAGTGCGCCCAGTGCATTGACGAAATCCTCCTTGTGCAGCGATTTCCACAAGCGTTCGGCGCCGTGCCGGGCCAGCGAATGCTCGACATGCAGGGTGCCGCGCAGGCGCACCACATCCTCGGCGGAATAGTTGCGCTGCACGCCGGTCCAGCGCGGGTTGTTGTTCCAGTCCAGGGTGATCTGTTCAGCGGTGGGCAGGGCGGTGGTTTTCATGGCATGGCTCCGGTTGTGGCGTCGCTGCGGGCGCGCACAGGCGCGTTCCCGCGGGTGGTGGCGATCAGGCGAGTTGGTCGTAGGCGGGCAGGGTGAGGAAGTCGCCGAGCTGGTTGGCGTGGGTCATGGCCTTGAGCAGCACGGCGGCTGCGTCGGCGCGGGTGGCGCCGGGGTGCTGGCTGTCGCGCAGGCGATGGACATGGGTGGCCAGCGCGTGATCGAACAGCGCGAAATCGATCGGCGCTTCGTCGGCAAACGCCAGTCCGCCGTGATGCAACCACTGCCACAGTTGCGCGCGGGCAATTTCCGCGGTGGCGGCGTCCTCCATCAGGTGGTGGATCGGCACGCAGCCGAGCCCGTCCAGCCAGGCGGCGGTGTAGCGCAGGCAAACCTCGACGTTGTTGTCGAAGCCGGCGCGGGTGATTGTGCCGTTGGGGGTGGCCAGCAACTGCTCGCGCGTCACCCGCACGTCCTCGCGCAACGCGCCACGCTGGTTCGGCGCAGGCATGTATTCGTCGAAGATCTGCTGTGCCACGGGCACCAGCGCGGGGTGCGCCACCCAGGTGCCGTCATGGCCGGCCTGCACCTCGCGCAGTTTGTCTGCACGCACCTTGGCCAGCGCGGCCTCGTTCGCCGCCCCGTCGCCCTTGATTGGGATCTGCGCGGCCATGCCGCCCATCGCGAAGGCGCCGCGGCGATGGCAGGTCTGGATCAGCAGTTCGGAATACGCCTTCAGGAACGGCGCGGTCATGCCGACTTGCGCCCGCTCCGGCAACAGTCGATCGCGATGGCCGCGCAGTGTTTTCAGGTACGAGAAGATGTAGTCCCAGCGGCCACAGTTGAGGCCGACGGCGCGACGGCGCAGCGCGTGCAGGATCTCGTGCATCTGGAACGCCGCCGGCAGCGTCTCGATCAGCACCGTGGCCTTCATCGTGTCGACCGGCAATTGCAGCTCGTTTTCGGCGGCGGCCATCACGGCGTCCCACAGTGCGGCTTCCTCCATCGCTTCGAGCTTGGGCAGGTAGAAATACGGGCCGCGGTCGCGGCTGTGCAGCGCGTGGGCGTTGTGGAACACGAATAGGCCGAAATCGACCAGCGCGCCGGCCATCGGCTGGCCATCCACGCTGAAGAACTTGTCATGCAGATGCCAGCCACGCGGACGCACCACCAGCACGGCGGGGTTGTCGTTGACGCGATAGCTTTTGCCCTCCGGCGAAGTGAACCCGATCGTGCCGCTCACCGCGTCGCGCAGATTCAGCTGACCGTCGAGCTGGTTGGCGAAGGTCGGCGCCGAGGAATCCTCGAAATCAGCCATGAACACCTTCGCGCCAGAGTTCAGAGCGTTGATGATCATCTTGCGCTCGACCGGGCCGGTGATCTCGACGCGGCGGTCCTGCAGCGCGGGCGGAATCGGCGCCACGGTCCAGTCGGATTCGCGGATCGCCGTCGTATCGGCGCGGAAATCCGGCAGGTTGCCGGCGTCATAACTGGCCTGGCGCTCACGTCGGCCTTGCAGCAGTTGCAGGCGGACGGCGTCGAAACGACGGTGCAACCTGGCCAGGAAGGCCAGCGCCTCAGGCGTCAGGATGGTGTCGTAACCGGCGTGGTCGGCATGGACCTCGAGGGCGCCGATATCGAGTTTTTCCTGCGGGACTGCCATCTGCTCGCTCCGTGTCGTGGATGACTCGAAGCTAGGGTAGAAATCATCTATTTGACAAAGTGAATGTTTCAATCATTACTATGAGCATTGACAATATAAATTGTAAATTATTGAAACAAAACGATGAAAAAGCCCGTCAATATGAAGAAAAGGCCAGCAAAGCCGCGTCGCAGCGCCGCAAAAAAGCGTGCTATCGGTGAGCATGCCGACGAAGGCGGTGGTCGCTTCTACTACAAGGGCAACCGGCACAAGCAGCTGCGCGCCTTCGTCAGCGTGGTGAAACTGGGCACGCTGACCCGCGCCGCCGAGGCGTTGTTCGTGTCCCAGCCCACCATCAGCCTGCAACTGCAGGCGCTGGAGCGGGAACTGGGGATGACCCTGCTCGAACGTCGGCGCCGCCGCATCAACCTCACCGACGCCGGCGAGGCGCTGTATGAGCTGGCGCGCCCGCTGGTAGAGGGCTGGGACACGCTGGATCGTGACTTCCAGGCCAAGGTGAAGGGTCTGCAGGCCGGCCGACTGACCATCGCCGCCGGCACCTCGACCATCCAGTACCTGTTGCCCGAACTGGTGCGCCGCTACCGCGAGCAGCACCCGGCCGTGCAACTGCAACTGGCCAATGTCACCGGCAAGGACGGCATGGCACTGCTGCGTGCCGACGATGCCGATTTCGCCGTCGGTTCGATGCTGGACGTGCCCAACGACATCGCCTGGGCGCCGGTGCACCACTACGACCCGATGCTGATCATGCCGCCGGACCATCCGCTGGCCACGAAGGCCAAGATCACGCTGGAAGACATCTCGCCATACGGCTTGATCCTGCCACCGCAGCGCCTGTCCACCTATCGGCTGGTCGACCTGGTGTTCCAGCAGCGCCAGGTGCCGTATCACGTGGCGATCGAAGTGGGCGGCTGGGACGTGATCAAGGAGTACGTGGCGATGGGCATGGGCATTTCCATCGTCACCGGCATCTGCATCACCGAGGCCGACTACGCGCGGCTGGCCGTGCGCAACATGAAGCAGTACTTCCCCCAACGCAGCTACGGCGTGGTGATGCGCAAGGGCAAGTTCCTCAGCGCCGAGGCACGCGCTTTCATCGACCTGATCCGGCCAGGCCTGCTGACCCATCGCGAGCACGATGACCCGGGGCATTCGCAGCGGTAGCCGACAGAACGGGTGGAACTGCGGTCACTGGTGGTAGAGCCGCACAAAAGGCACGGCATGTCCCGACATTCTTCCAAACCGGAATGCACTATAACCGAGCAACGTACCCCGTCGAGGAAGGATCCCCATGCCTGCATATTGTTGTCGTCGGCATTCGTTGCCTGTCAGCTCCGTGGATTTCCAGCGCATCCACGCAACCGCGGTCTCCGGATCAGCGATCATCGCGCGCCAGTTTCCCGGGGGTCAAAAATGAAGCGACTTATCGCAACGGCGCTTCTATTCGTCTCGACGTCGTGTGCCATGGCGGCGACACAGCCCCCGCAATCCAGGACCGTCAGTCTCGAACAACTTCATGGCCAGCTGGCGCTGATCGGGAAGAAGGTTGACGTTGTCAGTTGTGCCGGCATCCCCGTGAGCGATGCGACCGACCTGCAAAACCTGATCATCATCTATCCATGCGGCACCGAACTGCCAGAGGATGTCATCGCGACGGCTGTGCTGGGCCGACTTTCCGGGCAGACAGTGTTGAAGCCATCCAAGGAATGGGCGATCGGTGATTCGGCAGTATTCAAAGGCAGGTTTCGAGGCACTTTGAGAAGAGAGGCGGTCGACCCTGACGATGAAGAGAAGGTTCTGGTTATTGAGCTGGATGAGGTGGAGTTCTATTCGGCGGTCGATTTATGACTATCGTGTATGGGCTCACCGCGCAAATGAACGAACGGACGCGCTGGTTGAGGGGCGCCACGTCCGGCCGACCAAGGTTCTTCCACGTCGTCGTGCCTGCCATCGTTTTTCTTTTGCTGACCACAGGATGCCATCCCGTCATGTCGACCCAGCCCGATTCCACGTCCACACTGCACGTCGCACCCAATAAATTTCCCCTGAAGTTCGTGGATCACAGTTTCGGGACCTATTGCTACAACACGCTTGCCTGCAAAGTCATCTACAGCAACTACGATTTCAATCTGCTCAATGCGGACAAGCCATCCGGACCACCACTATCCGTGAACTACAAAGAAGATTGGTGGCCGGCATCGCACGGTGGCATTCGCAATTTCCCCCCTCCAGCCGAGGTGCGCTGGACCTCGTTGGATGGGGCGAGACATGAGGCCAGAGTGGACATGGCCATCATCTTCAAGAGCGGGCATGTCCTGTACAAGGTGCCGGATCCTGAAATTCTTGATGGGATATTCCCGCAGGGACTCGTCGCCGGACCCAGCATTTTTCTCGAGGTCAACGACCGAACCATCAATATCTACATGGCTGCATTGATTCCAACCAAGGATGAGCAAATCCCGGGCAACAAGAACAGCCGTGCACGGACTGACCTGATGCTTGCCTGGACACATACCTACTGATTTTCCTCGCACGGACGCAGCCATGAACCAACATGACAGGAAGGACCCGGATGGCATCCTCGGCGATGGCGTGCGGAATGATCCCGCGGCTTCGCGTTTGCCGATCTATGCAGCTGATCGCCGCCAACTTGCATCCTTCGAAGAGCCGGTATTTCTGCACGCAGACAATCCCCATGAGCGGTTGTACTTCATTGCGTTGGACGGCAGCGGCAACGACAAAATCCATGACCCCGAGCATGAAACCAATGTCGGCCTGATTTCGGACCAGGTCGACGCGTTGAACAAGGCTGGAAATCACAGGGTAAGCGCCGGCTACCTTCCCGGTCCGGGTACCCAGCGCCATGCGCCGATTACGCGTCTGCTGGATGGTATGTTTGGTTACACCGTGGATGAACGGGCCGAACAGGCATACAAGCTGTTCATCGAACAGGCCTGGAAGTGGAAACAGGAAGATCCTGATGCGCAGATTCGTGCTGCCAGCATCAGCTTCAGCAGAGGGGGTGAAGAGGCGGCACTGCTGGCACGGTTGATTGATGAGCGGGGCATCCAGGATCCGACCGGCGCAAAGTACACATACGATTCGCACGGACAGATCAAGCACGTCGAGTATGCGAGGCCAGCGTTGGTGTCGCCGCATCAGGTCGCGCAGGCGGTGGTGATGTTCGATCCGGTGGGTACCGGTAGCGCCATGCACATGGATCGCAGGTTGCCGCCGTCGGTCATTTCGGGGATTCAGTTCACGGCGATGGACGAGCATCGTGGCTTGTTCAAGTCCGATCGCATCATCGATCCCGGCATCACGACGGATGGGCGTTTTGCCGGTATGTACGTGCCCGGCGCACATTCGGATGTGGGTGGTGGTTATCACCGCAACGGCTTGGCGATGCGTACCGGCAATCTCGCGATCGACTACATCAATGGGCTGAGCGACCGGCCGATTCTCGAGAAACAAGCGGAACCCGACGATCCGCGCATGAACGTGATCCACCATTCACAGGAAGGCATGTGGCTGTATCGCATCGCCCCGAAGATCAACCGGCTCGCACCGGACGGCTACAACGAGTTGGAGGTGTCCAGACATGCGGCCAGACATGTGCCCGATGCGTACAACGCCGAGCCACGCGACGAAATCCTGAATCGGCAGTTCGAGCGCCAGCCCATGCCCAACGGTCCGGTGCCCGGGGCGCTGGAGATGCCGCACGAAGCGCCCCAGAGCGAACTGGACCAGTGGATCGATCGCATGTACCTGGCTTCGCAGCATCCGGACAACGCCGTTTGGGACGTGGCGCAGCATGATGTGGCGCAGTCATATCTGCGCTCGCCGGATGGACAGCAGTTTCAGCAGCAGGTCGACAGCTTGAACGACAGCTGGGACATGCCGTTGCTGGCGCAGCAGCAAGTGGCGCAGCAGGTCATGCAGCCGACGCAACCGGGTTTCAGTCGATAAATCAACAAGGATGTGGCGATGGATATCTCCCGTACGGATGAGGTGGATGCGGTTCGGCAGGCGCTGATCAAGCTGATGGCGATTGCCGACCGTCTTGAAACGCGCAACGTGCAGACCGTGGAGCGAGTCGAGGCGGCCACCGCCGCGCTGGATCAAGGTGTGGTTCGACTGGATGGAGGTGGTGAGCGTTTCGCCAGCAGCGCGTTGCAGGCAATCGGCAACAACGCGCAGCAGGCCGTGACCCAAGGCGCAGCGCAGGCGCTGGCTGAGTTTCGCCAGCAATTGCAGCAAAGTGCAGACAGCGCCCGATCATCGGCGAACGCGATGGATCAACAAAGCCGGAGCCTCGCCACCGCGCGGCGCACCTTGGTCTGGAACGGGTTGATCGCGTTGTTGAGCGGCTCGTTGCTGGCGGCGTGCGGCGCGGGCTGGGTGGCCCACCGCAGCATGCAGGAGATGGCGCAGGCCCACTTTGGTCAGGACATTCTTCAGGCGACGCAGCGCGGCGCGATCACTCGTTGCGGCGACGTGTTGTGCGCAAAGGTCGGCCGGCAACCACAGCGTTACGGCAAGGACGGCCAGTACCTGTTGTTGCAGGAATGAGTCGCGCAGCGGGTTTGTCAAAGCCGACAGTTCGCGATCGGGCCATGCCAACGATCGCCCGTTCAAACGGGCGCGTAACATGAAGCAATATTTCCCCAACGCAGCTACGACGTGGTGATGCGCGAGGGCAAGTTCTCAGCGTCGGGGTATGCACTTTCATCGACCTGATTCACCCGGCCTGCTGACCCATCGCGAGCACGATGACCCGAGGCATTCGCGGCGCCGAGAAAATCGATGTTTTCTCACGGGTGCAGGGCTGTAGTTACTTCGCGAGCAAGATTAGCAAAGAGTGCGTTTCGCTCGTCTTGCGATGCAGTGGAGGCGGTAAGAAATGCAGCCACGATAACGGTATGACCATCGGGCCAGGTCAAGATGCCGATGTCATTGAAGGCAGCCGTCATGTTCTCCAGCGTGTAGGAAGTGCCGCATTTGTCGGCCAGGCGGACGCCTAAAGGAAGGCCGGCCCTGAGGCGGCGAGGCGTCGTCTGGGCGTACATAAGGTCGATGAGATACTGAGTCGATATGGGAGACAAGAGCTCCCTCCTCCACAGTTTACGCAGGAACCTGGTGGCAGCATCCGGTGTGCTGCGATTGCGCGGATCGGCCAGATAGGCTTTGTAGCCGCGCCGCAGTCGTGCAAGTTCCTGTGCCGCCGTTTCGTTGGCGGGTGGTTGCAGGTGCGGTTTGAGATCGCCGAATACGGGTTTGAATCCTCTTTCGCCGAGATCCACACGCATGCCTTCAATGCCATGTGTTCGCAGAAAAGCCGTCACGACTTTGGGGCCGCCGATGAGTTTGAGCAGCGTATCGACGGCCGTATTGTCACTTTTGCTGACGGCATCCGTGAGCAGTTGGCGCACGGTGAAGTTCATCTGCATGCCCCGGAAGTGATCGCGGATCGTTCCCGATTCCAGATCACTGCGCCTCACGCTGACAGTCTGATCCATCGACAGCTTGCCGCGCTCGATGTGAGCCAATACGGCTGCGGCCACCGGAACCTTGAAAACACTCATCATGGGGAATGCCTGCTCGGCATTCACGCGCCATTCGAAGCCGCTCGGCAAGTCAAGCACGGCGATTCCGAGAGTGCCGGGGCGTGCTCGCTGAACCAGGATGTCGAGGCGATTTTGCAAGTCGGAGGGGTGCAAATCGGCTGGGCGATTGGATGTTGCGGGGGTGGCTGGCGTCGCTGCACAGCTGAAGGCGAGCGAGCTGATGGTGATAAGGGTCAGGGCGAGGACGCGGAGCAACGCCATAGCTTTTTCCTGGAATGTCTTGAGGGGTTTCGCAGCCAAGCTGAAACAGAGAAACGAAGACTTCCCGCGAAGCGTGGGGCACCGATCATCCCGTTCAAACGTTGCGGTGCTTGCCCTTGAACGGCGCGTAGAACTCGCGCAGGCGCAGCAGGTCTGCCTCCATGTCGTCGCTGGGCTGAAACAACGGTCCGACGCCGATGGTCTTGTCCGGGTAGTTGAAGTACGCGGTGACGATCGGTACGCCCGCGTCATGGGCGATATGCCAGAAGCCGCTTTTCCAGCGCTTGACTGCCTTGCGAGTGCCCTCGGGCGCAATCCCCAGCCAGAAGGCATCGCGGCGGGCGAACTGGTCGACCATCTGCTCGACCACGCCCTTGGCTGCGCCACGGTCGATCGGCATGCCACCGACGCGGCGCAACACGCTGCCGAGCGGACCGCGGAACAGCTCCTTCTTGCCCATGAACCTGACGTCCGCGCCCATGCCCACTTTCAACAGCAGACCCCAGATGCCGTCCCACCACGAGGAGTGGGGCGCGGCGATCAATACCGCTCGTGGCACGTCGGGGAATTCACCGACAAAACTCCAGCCGCACAGGCGCAGCACGACGCGGCACGTCTTGCGGCCCCATCCATCGCGCAGGCGCGGCATGCGTGGCGGCAGTTGCGAGGGTGCGGGCAGGCGTCCGTTCATTCCAGATCCGGTTTGCGGGAGCGGGTTTGCTTGATCTTGCCACGCTGCTGCTTGCCGACAAGCCGTCGTTCCTTCGAGGCGCGAGTGGGCCGGGTGGCGACGCGCTTCTTGGGTGGCACCAGCACGCCGCGGATGATCTCGACCAGCCGTTCGCGCACGTCGTCGCGGTTGCGTGCCTGATCGCGGAAACGCCGACCCTGGATCACCAGCACGCCATCGGCGGTGAGCCGTCGATCACTGCGCCCCATCAGGCGCGCGCGAATCTCCTCGGGCAGCGACGGCGAGTTGACTACATCGAAACGCAACTCCACCGCGCTCTCGGTGCGGTTCACATGCTGCCCGCCGGGGCCATCGGCGCGCAGAAAGCGCTCGACCAGTTCGGATTCGGGCAGGGAGAGGGTGCGGCTGATCGTCAACATGCGGGCAGTGTAGGCGATGGCATGATTTCGTAGGAGCGTACCCTGTGCGCGATGCTTGTACGGTATTGCCGAAGGGCATCGCGCACAGGGCGCGCTCCTACGGTGCGTTGGCGTCCGGCAGCGTCCAGCCGAAGCGATCGAGCAGGGCCGAATAGGCCGCGTCCAGGGGTGCCTCGATCGTCATCGGCGTACCGCTCGCCGGATGGGCGAGGTGAACGCGCCAGGCGTGGAGCAGCATCCGATGGCAGCCGAAGTGCTGCTTGTACAGCCGGTTGTGGTCGCCGCGGCCGTGCTGGCAGTCGCCGATCACCGGATGGTGGATGTGCGCCAGGTGTTTGCGGATCTGGCGGAAGCGGCCGCTTTCCGGTTCGGCCAGCAACAGCGCGTAACGCTGTTGTTGATAGCGGCCCAGCGCGATCGGCACCTCGATCGTGACCAGTTGCCGATACCGCGTGCGTGCCTCGCGGCGCGGACCGGTTTCGCGCGAACCGGGCAGGGCGTAATCGATGGTGCCTTCGGCCGGATCGGCCCAGCCGCGCACCACCACCAGATACTGCTTGCGCACCGAGCGGCCCATGAACTGCTCGCCCAGCGCGGCGGCGACCTCCTTGCTGCGCGCCACCAGCAGCACGCCACTGGTGGCGCGGTCGAGCCGGTGTGCCAGGTACACGCTGTCGCCGATTTGCTCGCGCAATTCGTCGATGAGAAACGTGTCGGCATTGCCGACCATCTTCGAGCGGTGCACGGCCAGGTTCGCCGGTTTGTTCACCGCGATCAGCGCATCGTCTTGATGGAGAATTTCAAGCATGTCGATCTCTGTGCAGGAGCGCACCCTGTGCGCGATGCTTTGGGATGTGCCGAAGGGCATCGCGCACAGGGTGCGCTCCTGCAGGTCAGCGCGAGCGCGGCCAGCCAATCGCGAACGCCAGCAAGCCGGCTGCGCCGGTGCCCAGCGGCGGCCAAACTCCGTGTTGCGGCGCCAAGGTCCACAACAAGGCCGAGCCGATCAGCAAGGCGCCACCCAACAATCCGCAGGCCAACAGTTTGTGTTGTCGCCGGGCGTTGTCGCGCAACAGCGCGAGCGCCAGCGGATCACTCACCACCCGCTGTTCGCCACGACCAAGCTGGCGCAGCGCGTCGCGCACCATCTCGGGAAATTCCGGCGCGTGGTGCAGCCACTCGGGCAGTCGCTTGCGCATGTCGCGCAGGGTGCGCAGCGGGCTATAGCGTTCGCGCAGGATGCGTTTCAGCACCGGGTGCGCCACCGCCCAGATGTCGATCTCCGGATCGAGCATGCGGCCGACGCCTTCGATGTTGAGCAGGGTTTTCTGCAACAGGATCAGTTGTGGCTGCAGGGTCAGCTCGAAACGTCGCGCGGTCTGGAACAGCTTCACCACCAGCTCGGCCAGCGAAATTTGCGACAGCGGGCGAGTGAAGTACGGCTCGCACACCGTGCGTACCGCCGCTTCGAGTTCGTCCAGTCGTGCGTCGGCGGGCATCCAGCCGGCGGCCACGTGCAACTGTGCGATGCGCGCGTAATCGCGTTCGAACAGGGCGATGAAGTTTTGTGCCAGCCAGTACTGGTCGGCTTCGGGCAGCGAACCCATGATGCCGAAGTCCAGCGCGATGAAGCGCGGCTCCTCCAGCCGCGACGGGTCGACCCAGATGTTGCCGGGATGCGCATCGGCGTGGAAGAAGTTGTCGCGGAACACCTGCTCGTAGAACACCCGCACGCCCTTGGCGGCGAGCGCCTTGCGGTCGAGTCCGGCGGCATCTATGGCGGCGATGTCGTCGCTGCTCAGGCCATGCACGCGTTCCAGCGTCAGCACCCGGGCAGCGGTCAGTTCCCAGTGCACCGCGGGCACGTAGAGGTCCACGCCGCTGGCGAAGTTGCGCTTGAGCAGGCTGGCGCTGGCGCCTTCGCGCTGCAGATCCAGCTCGTTCCCCAGCATCTTCTCGACTTCGGCGACCACGTCCAGCGGACGGACCTTGTCGGCATTCGGGTGCCAGCGCTGGGCCAGTTCACCCAATGAGCGGAGCAGCTTCACATCACGCGCGATCCGTGCATCGATGCCCGGACGCAGCACCTTGACCACCACCTCGCGGCCATCGTGCAGCGTGGCGGCATGCACCTGGGCGATCGAGGCGGAAGCCAGCGGCGTTTCATCGAATCGGGCGTATAGACGGCCAATGGGCTGCTTCAGCTCCTGCTCGACGATGGTGCGGGCTTGATCGCCGGGGAACGGCTCGACCTGATCCTGCAGCAGGGCCAGTTCGTCGGCGATGTCGGCTGGCACCAGGTCGCGGCGGGTCGACAGCACCTGGCCGGCCTTGACGAAGATCGGCCCCAGCTCGGTCAGCGCGTGGCGCAGCCGCGCGCCGCGGGACAGGCCGGTGATGTCGATGCGCGGACGCGCTACCAGTGGCCGCAGCAGTTTCAGCGGGCGGTACAGGTGGGCGGCGTCGACCAGCTCGTCGAGCCGGTAGGCGAGCAACACCGAAGCGACCCGCAGCAGACGCGGCACCACGCCGAACGGCGTCATGCGACGTTGCCTTGCAAGCGCTGCACCAGTCGCTGCACGCGGGATTCCAGCCGCTCGCTGCGCTCGCGCACGGCGTCCACGCCGTCGAGGAAATCCTCGATCTCGCCGGGCGCCAGCGCCACGCGGGTTTCGTCGCGCAGCCAGTCGGCGGTGTCTTCCGTGAGGTGGCTGGCGGTGTCGCGGGCTGTCGCGAGGCCCTTGCGCACGGCCTTGGCCAGCGGCACGCCGAGCACGTCACCGAATGTACGCGCGAAGGCTTCCTCGAAATCGGGGGCGAACTTGCTGGCGAGTTTCTCCAGCCGGCGTGCCAGTTCGGCATCGCCGGCGATCTCCACCTTGCCCGGTGCGATGCCGTCGTCGTCACGACGGAACATCATCGCCAGCAGGCTGCCCGGCGTGGCGGCGACTTTCAGCTGGCTGTCGTCCTGTGGCGGGCCGACTGTCAGGCGCGCGTCCTCCACGGTCACCGCCAGTGCGATTTCCGGCCCGCGCAGATGCAACTGCACGCGGCGTCCGTTCAACGCGGCGAGCTTGTGCTGCGTGTCCGGATCCAGTGACAGGGTGTGGTTCAGCGCGGTTTCCAGCGCACGGCCGGCGAGCTTGCGCAGCGGTTGCGGCAACCAGGAGTTGGGGGTGGCGGCGTTCATCCGCCGATTGTAGCGGGGCGACGCGGGCGCCGCCGGGAATGGGGAATGGGGAATCGGAAGAGCACTCTCCTGCCGGCCTGAAGGGTGTCGACGCTTTTGTCTCTCCTATTCCCCATTCCCCAATCCCGGCTCAGCGGCACCGGGGAAACCGAGCTGGCGCCAGGCCTCGTAAACCGCCACGGCGACGGTGTTGGACAAGTTGAGGCTGCGGCTGTTCGGGCACATCGGCAGGCGCAAGCGCTGTGGCGCGGGAATCGATTCGAGCACGTCGACGGGCAGGCCGGCAGTTTCGCAACCGAACAGCAGCGCGTCGCCATCGGCAAAGCGGGTGTCGACGTGGGCAACCCGGCCGCGCGTGGTGAAGGCAAACACGCGCGGCTCGCCGATCGCATCCAGGCAACTGGCCAGGTCGTCGTGCACGGCGAGGCTGGCGTACTCGTGGTAATCCAGGCCGGCGCGGCGCAGCCGGGCGTCGTCGAGCTCGAAGCCGAGTGGCCGGATCAGGTGCAGCGCGGCGCCGGTATTCGCGCACAGGCGAATCACGTTGCCGGTGTTCGGCGGAATCTCGGGACGGAACAGGATGACGTGCAGCATCCGGCCATTATCGCGTGTCCCGCGCGATTGCGGCGAATCAGCCGCCGATCTGCGGACAGATCACGCCATCTGCCGCCAGCGCGCAACTGCTCGGCGCTGCCAGCAGCGTTGCGCTCACGTTGGCGCCAGCCAGCGGCATCGAGGATGACGTGGTGGTCACCATCGCGCCAAAGATCAATCCGCATACGGCCAGGCAGGCAATGAACAGGCTGCGCAGCATCAGAGTCTCGAATTTCATGGTTGTCTCCGGTCAAGTGGTCTAAAAGCCCTGTACCCGGATTGAGCAAACCTCGTGCCAACGCTGAATCTTTTGCTAACTTGTTGATTGAGTTATTTATTTAAAACAAGCCCCTGTTGCGGATGGGTGTCCGCGGACAGCGCCGGGTCCGCCGCCGGACAGCCGGACACACCACGCACCGCCACAACGCCCATGCCGCAGGTCATTTGCGACGCGCTCCGGGCGCCGCTAGCCTGCATGGACTTTATTCGTGTGAAAGGAGCTTCACCGTGACGAAGAAACCGCTTGCCCTGCTTGTTGCCGGCCTGCTGACCTTTTCCGGTGGCTTGCCGCTGGCACTGGCTGATACCGGAACCGCCGCGACGGCCGAGGCCACGCAGCAGATCCCCGAACTGGCCTACACCCGTTTCACCCTGCCCAACGGTTTGACCGTAGTGGTGCATGAAGACCACAAGGCGCCGGTGGTGGCGGTGAGCGTGTGGTATCACGTGGGTTCTTCGTACGAACCAAAGGGCAAGACCGGTTTCGCGCACCTGTTCGAACACCTGATGTTCCAGGGCTCGGAAAACCACAAGGACGAATTCTTCAAGCCGTTCGAGCTGGCCGGCGCCACCGACCAGAACGGCACCACCTGGCTCGATCGCACCAACTATTTCGAAACCGTGCCGACCAGTGCGCTGGACATGGCGTTGTGGATGGAATCCGATCGCATGGGCCACTTGCTCGGCGCGATCGAAAAACCGCAGCTCGACGAGCAGCGCGGCGTGGTGCAGAACGAAAAGCGCCAGGGCGAAAACCAGCCTTACGGGCGCGCCAGCGAGCTGATCCAGGCCGAGGCGTTCCCCGCCAATCATCCCTATCACCACGACACCATCGGTTCGATGGCCGATCTCAACGCCGCCTCGCTGGACGACGTGAAGCAGTGGTTCCGCGACTACTACGGTGCCGCCAACACGGTGGTGGTGCTGGCTGGCGACATCACGCCGGCAGTGGCGAAGGAGAAGATGCTCAAGTACTTCGGCGACATCGCCGCCGGACCGCAGGTACCGCGGCCGCAGCCGTGGGTGGCGCCGCGCGACAGCTCCACCAGTGGCACGATGACCGACAACGTGGCGCAGACCCGCATCTACCGCGAGTGGAACGTACCGCAGCGCGGCACCAGCGAAGAGAACCTGCTGGAACTGGCCGCCGCCGTGCTGGGCGGCAGCAAGACCTCGCGCCTGTACCAGCGGCTGGTCTATCAGGACAAGCTGGCCGATGACGTTTCGGTCGGTGTGGAGCAGCACGTATTGGCCAGCCTGTTCCAGTTGCAGGTGGATGTGAAGAAAGGCGTCGATCCGAAGAAGGTCGATGCCGCGATCGCCGACGAGTGGCAGAAATTCCTCAAGACCGGCCCCACCGCCGACGAACTGGCGCGGGTCAAGACGGAAGCCCGCGCCTCGTTCGTGCGCGGTCTGGAGCGGGTCAATACCCAGGCTTCGATCCTCGCGCAGGGCCAGCTGTACCGGAATGATCCGGGCGTCTACCTGAAGGATTTCAAGGAATTCATGGCCGCCACCCCGGCGCAGGTTACCGCCGTGGCAAACCAGTGGATCGCCAAGGGCGACTACACGCTGACCGTGGTGCCGGGCAAGGTCGAGGAGGGCGACACCGCCACCGCGTCCGGTCGTCCCGCGCTGGAAGGTGCGCCCGCTCCGGTGCTGTCACCCAAGGGTGACTACAGCGTCGTCAAGAGCGACGTCGATCGCAGCAAGGGCCTGCCCGAAGTCACCAGCTTCCCCGACCTCAGCTTCCCGACGCTGGAACACGGCAAGCTCGACAACGGCGTCGAGGTGATCCTGGCCGAGCGCCACACGGTGCCGGCGGTGCAGATGCAGTTGCTGTTCGACGCCGGTTACGCCGCCGACCAGGGTCGCAAGCTGGGCACTTCCAGCTTCACCATGTCGATGCTCGACGAAGGCACCAAGAGCCTGGATTCGGTCGAAATCGCCAAGCGCAAGCAGCGCCTCGGCGCGATCATCTCCAGCGGTTGCGGGCTGGATTTCTGCAACGCCTCGCTGAACGCGCTGGATGACCAGCTGAAACCGTCGCTCGATCTGTTCGCCGACATCGTGCGCAACCCGGCGTTCCGCGATGACGACATCAGCCGCCTGCGTGGCCAGTGGTTGGCCGGCATCGCCCAGGAGAAGAGCCAGCCCACCGGCATCGCGCTGCGCACCCTGCCGCCGCTGCTGTACGGCGACGGCCATGCCTACGCGATTCCGTTCACCGGTTCGGGCACCGAGGCATCGATTACCTCGCTGACCCCGGCGGACATGCGCGCGTTCATGGGTGACTACATCCGCCCGGACAACATGAAGATCCTGGTGGCCGGCGACACCACCATGGACAAGATCATCCCGCAGTTGAACGCGGCGTTCGGCGACTGGAAGGCGCCGGCCAGCAAGGTGCCGACGAAGAACATCGGCAAGGTCGCGCCGCCGGCGAAGGCGCGCGTGTACCTGGTCGATCGCCCCGGAGCACAGCAAAGCCTGATCCTGGCTGGCAGCCTGGCGCCGTCCACCACCGCGCCGAACGATCTGGAGATCCAGACCATGAACGGCGCCTTCGGCGGCACCTTCACCTCGCGTCTCAACATGAACCTGCGCGAGGACAAGCACTGGGCCTATGGCGCCTTCAGCTTCCTGCAGAACGCGATGGGCCAGCGCCCGTTCATGCTGTATGCGCCGGTGCAGACGGATCAGACCGCGCCGTCGGTGGCCGAGATGCTCAAGGAAGCCAAGGGCCTGATCGGCGACAAGCCACTCACCGAGGCGGAAATCAGCAAGATCAAGGTCGGCGACGTGCGCAGCATGCCCGGCGGCTACCAGACCACCTCGGCGGTCATGGGTGCACTGCAAGGCATCGCGCAGTACAACCGCCCGGACGACTACGTGCAGACGCTGAAATCGCGTATCGAAGGGCAAACCGATGCAGCAGTGCAGGCGGCCGCGAAGGAAATCATCCGTCCCGACCATCTGACCTGGGTCATCGTCGGCGACCTGGCCAAGATCGAGGCGCCGATCCGCGCACTGAAGCTTGGCCAAGTGCAGGTCCTCGATGCCGATGGCAAGCCGGTCGACGCCTCGACCAAGCCGGCCGCCTCCCAGCCGGCGAAGTAAAGTGATCGCGCGGTGCCGGCATCGCCGGCGCCGCGCACCGGCTTCAGGCGGGACGCACCGGCGTCGTCGCGTTAGGATTAGGGGTCGGGCCGGCAACGGCCCGGCCCTTCCGTTTTCACCCACGCCATTGTCGCGGAGCCACCCATGCGCAAGACCCTGTTGTTGCTCGCCCCCGTGTTGCTGCTCAACGCCTGCAGCTGGGGCATCACCCTGGACAATGGCGGGAAGAACGTGCGCACGGCATGGAACGGCGACGTCTCGGCCTGCCGCGACTTGGGCAAGGTCACCGTCTCGGTGATGGACCGAGTCGGCCCGGTCGACCGCAACGACATCAAAGTGCGCGACGAGCTGCAGGTCATGGCCCGCAACGAGGCGGCCAAGATGAACGCCGACACCATCAAGCCGCTGGCCGAACCCTCCGAAGGCTCGCAGCCGTGGGGCGCCTACCGTTGTGGCGCGGGCGTGGTGGCGCCGACGCGTGCGCCTGCCACGCCGCCGTCATCGACCAGCCCGGCTTCTTCCGGCGGGACCCAGACCTTTCCGGTCCAGGGTGGCTGACACTCACCTGACCGTCATGCCGCGCCCTCAGGCGATCGCGATGTAGCCGCGGTTCCCCGCGATTTCCATGGTGGTGCCGAGTGCCGCACTGCGTGCGCGCAGCCGCTGCAGGATGCGCTGCGCGTCGTCGCCGGTGGCGATGCGTGGACGGCCGCGGGTTTCGTTTTGACGTGTCGAGTCATCGCCAAGCTCGTTGAGCGCGACCGGAACCAGTTCGATCTGTCGCAGCTGACCTTCGCGATGGTGCAGGTGTGCGATGGCGCTTTCCCATACCTCGGGTGGATAGTGGCCCGGCGGCGTGCGCGAGTGGAAGACCAGGCTGCCCAGGCAATGGAAGATCGGTGCGCCGCGATGTACCTCGATGCCGTGCAGCAGCGGCGCACCATGCGCGAAGAACATGCTGGCGCCGGCGTCGATGCAGGACGCGGCGAAGCGGCGGATCCATGCGCGGCTCTCCCGCATGTCGTCGCCCCAATCGTGGTTGTGCAGGTAGGCAATCACGCGTGACGAGCCCGCGGCGACGCGGATCGACGCGTGGATGCGCGCCACGTCTTCGACGTTGGGCAGGCCGGGGCCATCGAGCCGTAGTTCGTTGATGCCGGGCGAGGTGTCGGTGGCAGCGCCGGCGCGAATCTTGCCCGCTGCCATCGCGACCAGCGCCAGCGGTTGTCCATTCGCGGTGAAGCGCGAGGCGTGGCTGGCCTCGGCCAGGTTGCGGCCGCTGCCGGCGGCGTGGAAACCGGTGTCGCGGACGGCCTGCAGTGTCGCCAGGACGCCATCGCGGCCAAAATCACCGGCGTGGTTGTTGGCCAGCGCGAGGGCATCGAAGCCCAGGTCACGCACGCAGCGCAGTTCGCTCATGCCGGCCTGGTGCAGGAACACGCCCTCCCGGGTGGGCGCTCCCGACGCCGCGGTGCGAATGGCAGTTTCCAGATCAGTGACCGCCACGTCGCCGCGACGGATCTCCGCGATCAGCGCGGCCAGTCCGGGGTAGCCGGCGGCACATATGTCATGGGCAATCAGGACCTGACCGGTCAGGGTCACAGTGAGTGGCCCGGACGTCGCTTTTGCACCGCATAACAGCAGCAACGGAGAGACAGCCAGGCCGGTCAGGAGGCGGCGTCGTTGGGGGTCGCAGGATTCGCTCATGGTGATCTCGCAGGTCGCTGGAAAAGCGTGCGCAGACCGGCGATGCGGTTGCGCGAGGCATGGCACGGACCTAGCAACTCATACTGCCACAGCCGGATGCAAGCGTATTCGCGGGCACGAACAGGTCATACCGATTTTGCATGGGAACATTACGTCCAACGATAAGATTGCATAACGATGGCACCCATGAATTACTGATTCCAAGTTCGGTGAGGGGCGTGCGGACCATCCGCTGCAGAATCCTTGGGGGAAAATCCTGTGAACAACACGAAGAAGATGACGAACCACCGCGGCATGCGTCGCAGCCTGGTGGCGCTTGCGGTCGCCGGTGTGCTCGGGATCGGTTACGGCACGCCGCACACTGCGGTTGCGCAGAACGTTCCTGCCGGTGGCGCCAGCGACGGCAGCGAGGCGAAGACGCTCGAAGCGGTCAGCGTGGTCGGCTCGCGCATTCGCCGCAAGGACGAGACGGCGGCCAGCCCGGTGTTCACGATGGAGCGCAACGAAATCGAATCGACCGGCGTGGTCTCGGTCGGCGAATTGCTGCAGGAGTTGCCCTCGGTAGGCTCAAGCTTCAATGCCACCGGCTCGGCCGGCACCAGCCACGGCACCAGCTCGCTGAATCTGCGCAACCTGGGCGCCAACCGCTCCCTGGTGCTAGTCAACGGCCGGCGCTGGGTGAACGGCGCCGGCACCCGCGGCTTCCGCGACTTCGTCGACCTCAACACGATTCCGCTGGCCGCGGTCGAGCGCGTCGAGGTGCTGCTCGATGGGGCCACTGCCATCTACGGTGCCGATGCGATCGCGGGGGTGGTCAACATCATTACCTTCAGCGACTTCGACGGCATGAAGCTGAGCAGCTATGTCGGCAGTACGGACAAGGGCGATGGCTTCACCCACAACGAGGATTTCCTGTGGGGGAAGTCGGGTGACTGGGGTTCGGCACTGGTCTCGGCGACCATCGCGTCGAACAAGGACATCCTCGCCGGCGATCGCGATTTCTCGCGCGCACCGCTGCAGGGGCTTAGCCGCAACACCCCGGCGGGTCGCTTCCGCAACAGTAACGCGGTGGACGGCTTCGGCACCAATGCGTTCGTGCGCGATGGCAGTGGCGGCTATCGGCTGGACGTGCCAGCAACCGACGTTTACAACGAAACCCCCGACACCACCCTGGTCGGCCCGTCCGACCGCAAGGGCGTGTATGGCCAGTTGCGCTTCCACTTGGGCGACTCGGCCACTTTCGTGACCGAGGGCCTGTTCAACTCCCGCGAGTCGAGCCAGCGGTTCCCGGCGTCCACGCCACGCATCCGCGGCGGGGACGGCATGATGATTCCCGTCGACCATCCGTACAACCCGTTCGGCGTGCCGTTCCAGGGCACCGGCACCAACTTCGAAGTGGTGCGGATGATCACCGAGCTCGGCCCACGCATCAACAAGCAGAACGTCAACACCATGCGCCTGGCCGCGGGCTTCGAGGGCGATTTCAGCAACGGCTGGTCGTGGAACACGTTCTATACCTACGCGCAGAACAAGGCGAAGTGGACCTCCACCAACCAGATAGACCTGGACAAGGTGGCGCTGGCGCTGGGCCCGAACGACCGTTGCGCGGCGAACGCCTGCGTGCCGCTGGACATCTTCGGCACGATCACGCCGGAGATGGCCGACTACATCCGCGCCAATGGCGTCGACCGCAACGGCACCAAGCAACACGACTTCACCGCCAACCTCACCGGAGACCTGTTCGCGCTCCCGGCCGGCATGCTGGCGTTTGCGGCGGGCATCGAATACCGCAAGGAAATCGGCTTCGACAAGCCCGGCGCATATTTCAACGAGGAGCCGCAGTTCATCACCTATGATCGCAAAACCACCTCGGCACCACGCCTGCCCACCCGCGGCTCGTACAACCTGAAAGAGGCCTACGTCGAATTCAGCGTGCCGCTGCTGGCCGACCTGCCGATGGTGAAATATCTGGAACTGTCCGCCGCTACGCGCCACTCGCGCTACAGCACCTTTGGCGGCACCACCAACAGCAAGCTCGGGCTCGTCTGGCGGCCGTGGGACGATCTGATGGTGCGCACCACCTGGGCCCAGGGCTTCCGCGCGCCATCGATCAACGAGCTGTACGCCGGGATGCGCCAGACCAACCTGCCGGCCAACGACCCCTGCAACGGCGGCGGAGCCGGCAAGCCCGGTTGCGCCGGCGTGCCGGACGGCTACAACCAGGCCAATTATTCCGGCGGTTCGATCCACTCCACCGTGGGCGGCAACCCTGATCTCAGCCCGGAAACTTCGGTCAACCGAAGCACCGGCTTCATCTACACACCGGGCTTCGCCAAGGGCCTGAGCTGGTCGGTGGACTGGTACGACATTGACCTGAAGGAAGCTATCTCCAGCTTCGGATCGCAGAACCTGCTCAACCTGTGCGCCAACACCGGCCAGCGTTGCAACCTGGTCCGGCGCGACACCAGCGGCGAGATCATCAACCTCACCGATGGTCCGATCAACCTCAACCGGCTCCGCGCCAAGGGCGTGGATACCACGCTGCGCTACCAGTTGCCGAAGCAGGCGGTGGGCAATATCGACCTGATGTTCAACGCCGCCTACCTCACCGCGTTCGATCGTTACGACACGTTGCCCAACGGTGAGGTGCGCGTTGCAAGGCGGGCCGGCAAATCGGACATCGCACGCGAAAGCTTCCCGCGCTGGAAAGCCAACACCAGCATCGAATGGTCGCGCGACGCCTGGTCGGCGAACTGGAGCATGCACTACATCGGCAACACCGACGAAGGCGCGGCGCCCGGTTACGGCCGGATCCCGGCACAGTTGACCCATGATGTGTGGGCCGGCTACCGCCTGAAGGCGCAGCCGGTGACTTTCACCCTGGGCGTGCAGAATCTGTTCGACAAGGATCCGCCCTTGTCCTACGTCAACGGCGGCGACCTCAACTTCGACATGAGCACCTACAACCCGCGCGGCCGCTTTATCTACGCGAAGGCGACGATCGACCTCTGAGGCAAGCGCCGGTGCCACCCGTGTGGTGCGGGCGGCACCGGCGCCAGCGCGACGCTGCCGGAATGGCGCGGCAAGCTCCACCCATCACATGGAATCCCCCAGCACATGGCCAAGAGCCCCGTCACTGGCGACAAACCCGCAGGCCGGCCCCGCCGTGCGATCGATACCCGGTATTGATGCTGTTGTCCGTGCTGTTGTTGTGCGCGGTACTCACTTACGTGCTTGATTCCGGTTCGTTCCAGCGCGTCGACGGGCGCGTGGTGCCGGGCACCTACTCGGTGATCGAGAAATCCACCGATTGGCTCCATCTGCTGGGAGTGGGCGCGGCCGGCGAACTGGCCCGGCCAGCGGGCGTGATGACGGTGCTGCAGTCCATCCCGCTGGGTCTGGTGCGCAATGCATCGCTGATCTTCATGGTGATGTTCGTCGGCGGCATGTTCGGCGTGTTCAGGCAGACCGGCGCGCTGGACGCCGGACTCGACCAGCTGGTGCATCGCTCGCGCGGCAATATCTACTTGCTGGCGCCGGTGCTGATGTGCACGCTGGCGGCGGGCAGTTCGTTCCTGGGGTTGATCTCGGAATATCTGGTGGTGCTGCCGGTGCTGCTGTCGATGGCCGAGCGGCTGCGCCTGAATAATCTCTACGCGGTGGCGATGCTGCTGATCGCGGCCAAGATCGGGTACATCGCCTCGGTCAGCAATCCGGTGGTGCTGCCGATCGCGCAAGGCATCGTGCAGGAGCCGATCTTCAGCGGCTTCGGCATGCGCCTGGCGGTTCTGGGCGTCTTCATGCCGATCGGCATTGCCTATCTGCTGTACCGCATCCGCCGCAGCGATTTCACCAAGGCCGATTTCGTGGCCGACGCGCGTCGCTTGTCCGGCAGGCATCTGGGCGTGTTGACGTTGCTGGGGTTGGCGATCGTGCTGATGGTCTACGCCGGGCGCGAATGGAACTGGCACTACAACGAGCTGAGTGCGTTCTACCTGGGGGTAACCGCGGTGCTGGCAGTGGTCGGCGGGTTGGGCGCGCGCGCCACGGCGGATGCGTTCATCGACGGCATCAAGGGCATGATCCTGCCGGCGCTGCTGATCGGCCTGGCCGGTGCGATCCACGTGCTGCTGCAGCAGGCACAGATCCTCGATACGGTGGTCAACGGCATGGCCGGGCTGATCCACGGGCAATCGGCGTGGGTTGCCTCGCTGGCGATCATGTTCACCGAAGCGGGGCTGGACATCCTGATTCCCTCCACCTCGGCCAAGGCCGCCATCAGCATTCCGATCCTGTGGCCGATTGGCCAGCTGTCAGGTTTGCAAGGCAACTCGGTGGTGCTGGCCTACCTGTTCGGCAATGGACTCATGGCGACGGTCAGTCCCACCTCCGGATTGATGCTGGCCATGCTGGCGATGGCGAAAGTGCCGTACGGCCAGTGGGTACGCTTCATGCTGCCGCTGACCCTGGTGCTGGCCGCGGTGGCGATGGTGTTTCTGATGGTCGCCGTGCGGATCGGCTATTGACCATGGCGACCGGTAACGACATCGGACATGCGCCTGTGGGCGACGAACACGGCCTGCCGCCGGGCATGGTCGAGGGCCCGTATGCGGTGAGCGTGCGGGCGGACGTGATGGTGGCAATGCGCGATGGCGTGCAGCTGGCGATCGACCTGTACCTGCCGCAGGATGCCGGTGCATCCGCCGCGGCGCGCTGGCCCTGTCTGCTCGAACGCACGCCGTACGACAAATCCGGCGTCGCGCAGTCGGACCTGGTCGCCGGATGGCCGCATCCGCTGTCGAAGCCGCAGATCGCACGCTGGTTCGCCAGCCACGGCTTCGTGATGGCCATGCAGGACTGCCGCGGCCGCTACCGTTCCCAGGGTGAATTCACCAAGTACACCAACGAGGCCCAGGACGGTTACGACACTCTGGCCTGGCTGGCGGAACAGGCTTGGAGCGATGGCCGCGTGCTGACCCAGGGCCTGTCGTACTGCGCCCACGTGCAGACGGCGCTGGGCAGCATGGCGCCGGCGGCGCTGGCCGCCCAGTTCGTCGATTCGGGCGGATTCTCCAATGCCTACCATGGCGGTATCCGACAAGGTGGCGCGTTCGAGCTCAAGCAGGCGACCTGGGCATACAAGCATGCATTGCTCAGTCCTCGCACCAAGAAGGATCCCGCGCGCGAAGCCGCTTTGCGCGCGCAGGACATCCGAGCCTGGTTTCGTCGCATGCCGTGGGCGCGCGGCGATTCCCCGGTGAGCGCCGCGCCCGAGTACGAGGACTACCTGTTCGAGCAATGGGAGCACGGCGACTTCGGGCCGTACTGGCAACAGGTGGAGCTGTACGGCGAGCGCCACTACGACGATTACGCCGACGTGCCGATGGTGCACATGTCCAGTTGGTACGACCCGTACGTGCGCACTGCCACTGACAACTATCTCGGCCTGTCGCAGCGCAAGCGCGGGCCGGTGCACCTGGTGATGGGGCCCTGGACTCACGGCCGACGCTCGCAGCCGTTTGCCGGCGACGTCGATTTTGGCGCAGCGGCGACCCTGGACGCCGCCTTCGGCGGATCGTTCTTCGAATTGCGCCGCGCCTGGTACGACTATGTGTTGGGGCGCGCCGCCGACAACCCGTTCGCGCGCGGCCGTGTGTCGATCTTCGTGATGGGCGGCGGCAGCGGTCGGCGCAACAGTGACGGCCGCCTGCAGCATGGCGGGCGCTGGCTGCATGCCGACGACTGGCCGTTGCCCGGGACCGTCGCGCAGGCGTGGCATTTGCATGCCGACGGCCACCTCGACCCGACGCCGCCGAGCGTGTCGTCCGCGGCGCTGGAATATGTCTACGATCCTTCCAACCCGGTGCCGACCATGGGCGGCACCATCACCTCGGCCGACGTGATCATGTTGCCAGGCGCGTTCGACCAGCGCGACGACGAGCGCTTCTTCGGTTGCGAAGGGACGGGTCGCGACATCGGCGAACGTGACGACGTGCTGTGCTTCCGCAGCGCGCCGTTGGCGCAGGCAGTGGAGATCGCCGGGGTGATCCGGGCACGGCTGTTTGTCTCCTCCGACTGTGTGGACACCGACATCACGATAAAGCTGATCGACGAATACCCGCCCAGCGAGGATTACCCGCAGGGCTTCGCGATGAATCTCAGCGACGGCATCCTGCGCCTGCGCTACCGCGATTCATGGGAACAGCCGCGCCTGCTGGTGCCCGGCGAGGTGGTCGAAGTCGACGTGGAGGCGTTCGCCACCGCCAACCGGTTCGATGCGGGGCACCGCATCCGGTTGGACGTGTCCAGCAGCAACTATCCGCACTTCGACCTCAATCCGAATACCGATGCACCGCCGGGGCGCTGGTCGCAGTCGAAGGTAGCGCGCAACCGCGTGCATCTGGACTGCGCCCATCCGTCGCAACTGCTGCTGCCGGTGTTGCCATCGCCGTCGCCGCGTTGAGTGCGCCGCCGGACGTTACCGTGATCATGTACGTTCGGGATTGACCGACGGATATTTTGCAGGTGCCGCCATTCATGAAACTCGATCACATCAAGACGCTGGAGGCGTTCCGCGAAATCATCCAGCTCGGCTCGGTCACCGCCGCCGCGCGCAGCATGGGAATGAGCCAGCCCGCGGTGAGTCGGCTGCTGGCGCAGTTCGAGGCCGAGCTGGATTTCAAACTGTTCCATCGCAGCAAGGGACGGCTGACGCCGACCTCGCAGGCACTGATGTTGTTCGAGGAGGTGGACCTGGCGCTACAGGGCGTCGAACGCGTCAACGTGCTCGCGCGTGATATCCGTCAGACCAATGCCGGCCAGTTGCGCGTGGTGGCGCCGCCGAGTTTCGCGGAGGGCCCGCTGGTGAAGCTGGTCGCCAGCTTCCTCACCAAGCATCCGAAGATCCACATCAGTATCGATTCCCGAACCCGGCCGACCGTGATGAACCTGGTTGCCACGCGCACCGCCGACTGCGGCTTCGGCAAGCTGCCGCTGGATCACCCCGGCATCCGGCTGCGACCGTTGATCAGCAGCCCCACGGTCTGCGTGTTGCCGCCGGCACATCCATTGTCGAAGGGACATCGGCCGATCGGCCCGAGGGAGCTCGCCGGCGAGCCGCTGATCCTGGTCGGACATCGCGGCGGCGATACCCGCATGCGGATCGGACAGGCGTTCCAGCAGGCCGGCGTGCACCCGAACGTGCGCCTGGAAACCCATAACGTGGGTGCGGCGTGCGCGCTGGCCGCCGAAGGCATCGGCATCGCCGTGGTCAACGAACTGCTCTCGCGCCGCTCACTGTGGACCGGCGTGTGCATTCGCCGGTTCCAGCCGCTGGTCGAACAGGAGTACGTCTTCATGTCCTCCGCCAACGTGCGCGAAACGCCGTTGACCGAGGCCTTCTACACGCATTGCCGCACCATGTTGTCCGCGCGTTCGCGCCCCAAGGCGCGCGAGCGGCGACCAGCATGACCACCTTGCCCACGAAGAGGTCGATCACCATGGTCAGGACCGTGCTGTTCCTCTCGCTGACGTGGCTGAGCATCGGAGCGATGGCGCAGGCGCCGCCGCACTATCGGCTGCCGCCTGCGTCGATCCTGGCGCTGGCCGACGCACCGGTGGCGCCGGACGTGATCAGCGACAGCCGCCAGACCGTACTGGTACTGCTGCAACGCGATGCCTATCCGCCGCTGTCCGAGTTGTCCGCGCCGGAGCTGCGGCTGGGGGGCCTGCGTGTTGATCCGCGCACCCACGTGGCCAACACCATCACGTTGAGCGACAACCGGCCGATCCGGCTCGACTATGTCAGGGGCATCGCTTTGCAGCGAATCGGTGCAGCCGTCGCGCCGATGACGGTTGGCGGTTTGCCATCGCGGGCGCGGCTGGCCTATTTCACCTGGTCGCCCGACGAAACCCGACTGGCCTTTACGCACACCGCCGATGAGGGCGTCGAGGTATGGGTGCTGGAGCTGGCCACTGGCCAGGCACGCCGGCTCACCGATGCCCGCGCCAACGCCTCGCTGGGCAATCCGATCGCCTGGTTTCGCGATGGGCAGGCGCTGCTGGTACGGATGCTGCCGGCCTCGCCGCAAGCGGTCGTCGATCCGGCCACGGTCGTTCCGGAGGGACCTGTCGTGCGCATCAGTGACGGTGCCAAAGCCGCCAGCCGCACCTTCCAGGATCTGCTGGGCGGCCCGCTCGACGATGCCAACTTCGAGGCGCTCACCACCTCCGAACTGGTGCGGGTACCGCTGCAAGGCGCGGCCAGCCGTTGGGCCGCGCCACGCATGTATCGCGGTACGCGGTTCTCCCCGGACGGCGCTTACCTGCTGGTCGATGTGCTGCAGCGGCCGTTCTCGCATCGCGCGCCGCTGGACCGCTTTCCGTCCCGCCACGAGCTGCTCGATCGCACGGGCAAACCGGTGCTGACGGTGGCGGATCTGCCGCGTAGCGACAGCCTGCCGCGCGGGCGCATGGCCGTGCACGCAG
>SMEK01000179.1_pt1 | contig 26526 bp, 24 predicted proteins | sample 2456371 | NCBI WGS metagenome assembly SMEK01 (sample SAMN10132590, study PRJNA489261) | soil metagenome | isolation source: day1 antibiotic-loamy sand soil ammended with composted manure from dairy... | place: USA | collected 2015-04-01
TTGATGTTTTCATAAACGTCTCTGGGTAGGACTTGGTCGCCAGTCACCCCCAATAGCATAAGCCCTAAGCCATCATTGCCTTCTGGCAATGCTCCTTGATAGCTCGGCCTCGCACTTGAATTTGACTCGTAGATCGCTTTGATCTTTTGCTCTACCTCTGCCTCAAGCCCATTTTCTTTGATATACAACTCGCATTGCTGGTCTATGGCGGCATTCATGAAGAAGCCGGTAAGGATGGCTGCCGGCCCATTGATTGTCATGGAAACAGAGGTGTGAGGATCCGCTAAATTGAAGCCAGAGTAAAGTTTCTTAGCATCGTCTAGGCAACAGACTGATACTCCAGCGTTACCAATCTTTCCGTATATATCAGGTCGGTGGGCAGGGTCATGACCATATAAGGTTACAGAGTCAAAGGCAGTGGAAAGGCGTTTTGCAGGCATGCCTTTGCTCACATAATGAAAGCGTTTATTCGTTCTCTCGGGCCCGCCTTCACCCGCAAACATCCTAGCAGGGTCTTCCCCTTGGCGCTTAAATGGGAAAACTCCCGCCGTGTAAGGAAACTCTCCAGGAACATTTTCTTGTAGGTTCCATTTTAGCAGGTCACCCCAAGCCTCATATCGTGGCAAGCTGACTTTGGGAATCTGGGTATGGGAGAGCGTTTCGGTATGGGTTGCTATATTGATTTCTTTATCTCTCACCTTATAGGTATATAATGAGTTTTTGTATTGACGGACTTTCTCAGGCCATGTGTCTAATATCCTCTTGTTTTTTGGGTCAAGGTTAAGCGCAATATTTTCCTCAGCAGCCTTTAACTCTTCTATAATAGCTTGTCGCTCAGAAGAAGATTCAGAGGTGATCGTTTCCCTTGCCACTTTAAGACAATAAATCTTTTGTGCTATGGCTGATTGTGCATTTGCCCAAGCATCATAGTTTCGGTTTGTATCCGCAATTTCAGAAAGGTAGCGGGTCCTTCCAGGTGGTATAATGAACACCTTTTCTTCAGCACTTGCAGGAAACTCGAGATTTGATTGCAAGTCTTCGCCCATTTCCGCCAGCCTTTCCATGACCGCAGCATATAGCTTGTTCATGCCAGGGTCATTAAATTGCGAGGCTATGGTTCCAAATACTGGTAGGGCTTCTTCAGAGGTTTCCCATAGTCCATGGTTGCGTTTGTATTGTTTCTTCACATCTCGTAAAGCATCCAAAGCGCCACGCTTATCGAATTTGTTTAGCACGACAATATCGGCATAGTCGAGCATATCGATTTTTTCTAGCTGTGTGGCCGCTCCGTACTCGGGGGTCATCACATATAATGATAGATCGGCGTGTTCGACTATTTGAGTGTCAGACTGCCCTATGCCGGAAGTTTCCAAGATGATCAAGTCAAAATCTGCTGCCTTGAGCACATTTAATGCATCATGAATATAATTAGAAAGGACTTGATTGGACTGCCGCGTGGCCAAAGATCGCATGTACACCCGCTCATTGTTGATGGCGTTCATCCGGATACGGTCTCCGAGCAAGGCACCTCCCGTTTTTCTTTTGGATGGATCTACAGAGATGATGGCAATATGCTTGTCCTTAAAATCCGAAAGAAAGCGACGGACAAACTCGTCCACCAAGGATGATTTTCCTGCACCTCCCGTTCCTGTAACTCCAATAACGGGTGTACGGATGGATTCAGCCTGTTGTGCTATCTTTTTTAGTGCATCTTTGGTTTCTTCTGGAAAGTTTTCTGCAGCAGAAATAACTCGTCCCACAGCTTTGGGATTGCCCACAGATATTTTTTCAATTTCTTCGGTGAGCGATTTCCCTACTGGAAAGTCACACTGGCTTACCATATCATTGATCATGCCTTGAAGGCCCATTGCTCGGCCATCGTCCGGGGAATAAATTCGGGCTATTCCATAATCGTGCAGTTCTTTTATTTCTCCGGGCAAGATTGTCCCCCCGCCTCCGCCAAAGATTTTGATATGACCACATCCCTTCTCTTGTAGTAGGTCATACATGTATTTAAAAAACTCTATGTGCCCCCCTTGATAAGATGTGATCGCAATGGCTTGAACATCTTCTTGAATAGCACAATCCACAATTTCCTGAACAGAGCGATCATGGCCAAGATGGATCACCTCAACCCCTGTCGACTGGATGATCCGTCGCATGATATTAATGGCCACATCATGACCATCAAAGAGCGAAGCAGCAGTGACCATCCTAATGGGGTTTTTTGGTATGTAGGGTGCATTGAGGTGTGAGTGAGTAGCCATAAAATATCAAAAATTAACAAAGGTAAAATTAAGACAAAATAGTATCTATGCCAATTTGCCCAGGGCCATTGGAGCGGGGCGCAATAAATAGAAACTGGAAGGAATCGAAATAAAGCGATATTTGGTGAGAACTTCTTTATTTTTGCGGTGCATGAATGAATTTGCTAAAAATAATTTCAACCTGATCCTTTTTGTGGCCACCATTGCCGGGTTCATGTTGCCTGCTCCTGGCAAGCTTGCAGGGCCATTGATTCTGGTGGTGCTGTTTATTATTATTTTTTCTTCCTCCTTTAAGGTAGATTTTTCTCCTACTTTCTTCAAATCACAGACACAAAAGGTTGTCCTATTTTATATTTTTAGGTTTTTGATTCTACCAGTGTTATTGTTCATGGTCATTCAGCCCTTTTCCGTTTTTTATGCCACCAATATTTTTCTGCTTGCAGTCCTTCCAGGCGGGGTAAGTGCTCCAGCTTTTACGAATGTTTTTAAGGGAAATATCACCTTGGCTTTAGCGCTATTGATCATCAGCAGCTTCTTTGCACCATTTATATTGCCTTTGTTGAGTAGCTGGATTATCGGAGAAGCCTTGCAGGTAGATAAGGTGTACCTGTTCTTTACACTTTTTATTACTGTTATTTTACCGTATTTATGCCATATTCCACTTCGAGGAAACGCAAAGGTAAGTGGTTGGTTCCAAAGCCAAGACTCCTTTATTTCCATTGTGGGCATTTCCCTGATTTTTGCCTTAGCCATAGCCGAATATCGGCCTGTGTTGCTCACAGAGCCTGGACAGATTTTGCCTTCTTTTGTTGTGGGAGCCGCTGGTTTTATTTTGCTTTATTTGGTGGGGTGGGCTGTGTTTTTCCAAGCGTCTAAGGCAGATAGAATAGCTTTGTTGTTTAATTCTGGGGCGAATAACGTTGCACTCGGCGTGGTTATTAGCTTCCTTTATTTTCCGGCTGAAACGGGTGTTTTCTTTGTGGTGTGTGAAATAATATGGGTGGCAATCCTTATCCCCGTACGGTGGTGGGTCAGCCGTATGTAGGTACTAAGATGGCATCTTTTAAGAAAACGGTTTTCCTAAAATGAGATTACTTCTATTTCTGTACGTCTATTCAGCTCACGACCTTCTTCCTCGTCATCATTAGATACCAGTGGTCTTTCTTGTCCATACCCCATGACTGAAAGCCTGTCTGCCGATATACCATTTTGGACAAGGTAATCCACCACGGCCTGGGCACGCCTTCGGGAAAGGACTTTGTTGGCATTGGCATTCCCTACATTGTCAGTATGCCCATTGATCTGTAGCCGTAAAGTAGGAATGTTATTGAGAAACTCCTTGATTTTCTCCAATTCTGATATGGATTCTGTTTGAAGACTAGCTTTTCCAAAATCAAAAAATATGTTGGCCATAATGGCGGTAGTTCCCACCTCTATAGGGTTCAAGCGTATTCTGGTGACAATCTTCTGCTGTTCTTTCTGTTTGGTCAAGTTTATTTTACGGGAATGAATCAGGTAGCCCTTCACTTCCGCACTAAGGCCGTAGGTGCCTTCTTCTGGTATGATAATAGTAAAATGTCCGTCTTCTCCTGCTTCAGTTTCGGCGATGAGCTCTCCCGTGGTGAGGTGCGAGATACTGACAAGACCCGATAGCGGTTGGTCGTCTCGAGCGCTCAACAATTGCCCGGAATAGTATGCAGTGGCCGTGAGGCTGTCCTCTTTGGTCAGCACCAGTCCTCTTGCAATGCTTTGCCTTGGAGCTTCCAAGAGTGGCTGTAAGGTCAGATCTAGAAAGGTGATCCTGTATATGTCAGATTTTCCATATCCACCTTCCTGAACAGAGGAGTAGTAACCATGTTTGCGGTCACCTGTCATTATAAAATGGAAATTATTGTCGGGAGAGTTGATAGGGTACCCCATGTTTTCAGGTTGTTGCCATTCACCGTCCTTCCATTCGCTTTTAAACACGTCATAACCTCCTAATCCCGGATGGCCATCAGAACTGAAAAAGAGTGTTTGAAGATCGGGATGGATAAATGGAGAATCCTCATGTCCTACAGTATTTATTTTAGGCCCTAGATTTTCAGCCGCTCCCCAGCTTCCATCTGGCTGTTTTGTACTCCTGTAAATATCCAGCCCCCCATATCCTCCTGGTCGGTCGCTGGAGAAATAGACCGTTTGACCATCGGGCGTGACGGATAGGCCTGTCTCCCAATAGTTGGTATTAATAGGGTAGGGAAGTGGTTTGGGATCGCTCCAGTCTCTCCCATCGAAAGTAGAAAGAAAAATATCTCCCTCACCATCCTCTCGGTATAAATAAAGCGATTTGCCATCTGCAGAAATGCCGGCAGTAGCATCATGAAAGTCAGTGTTGACATTTCTACTTATTGGCTTAGCCTCTGACCATTTTCCATTTCCGAGATTATGACTGATGTAAATGTCTTCATACAACTCATTGTCTTTTGTTCTTAGACCTCCTGTAGACCCTTCTCTACGGGAGGTAAAGACAAGTATTGACTCGTCTGGGGTGATGATAGGCACATATTCATGCTCAGGAGAATTGATAGCAGACCCTAGGTTTTGAATATCTACCGCTACGGGCGTCCTGATGAGTGAATCAGCATTGTGGCATTCTTTTATTTTTTGAAGCGCGAGATCCTTATTATTGCGATGGAGATTGCCAAAATTATTAAAATGTACTACTGCTTCTTCAAAGAGATAATTATGCTGGCAAGCTACTCCCAGGAAATATTCCAAATACGGATCGATGTTGGGAGCCAGTTTGGAAACTTTCAATAAGTAACTCAAAGCCTTGTGCTTGTATTCTGTAACCAGATAAGTGCGGCCAATATAAAAATTGAGCTCCACATTTCCAGGTTCGATTTCCTCTGCTTGGAGATAAGATTCTAAAGCCAGATTGACTTGCCCTCTATTGTAATGCTTATTTCCTTGCTTTATGAGTTTATTGAAACTTTGCCCATACAGTAGGACTGGAAGAAGTAAAAAGGAAGTGATGAAAACAACCTTTCTACAATAATTTAAAGTTAATATGTTCAATGAAATGATCATATTTTTATAAAAGCCTTCCGTCATTTTGCGGAAAGTAGTAAGTGTCTAAAAATAAAATGCGTAACAAAAATGCGATTATTAAGCATCTAAAGTTTACAAAGGGACGGGCGTTTCTTACATGTGCGATTATATGAGCCAAATTGGTTTAAAGAAGGTTTTGCAATTACATGAGCGAGGAAACAATAAGGATTTCTACGTGTTAGCTTTTTATTTTATAAAGGCGCGTCAGTATGCAAGAAACTCACAAACATCTTTGGTGGCAGCGAGAGATTATTTATCAGATTTATCCTAGATCCTTTCAAGATAGCAATGGCGACGGTATAGGGGATCTAAATGGAATCAAACAACGGTTAGATTATCTTCAGTGGCTAGGAATTAAGGCTGTTTGGATTTCTCCTATTTATCCTTCTCCTATGGCTGACTTTGGGTATGATATCGCTGATTATGAAGATATACATCCCATTTTTGGTAGCATGGAAGATTTTGACACATTGCTGAATGAAGTCCATAGCCGTGGAATGAAACTAATCTTGGACTTTGTGCCAAATCACACCTCTGACCAACATCCTTGGTTCCTGGCATCGCAATCATCCCGTAACAACCCCATGCGAGACTGGTATATTTGGAAAGATCCCAAGGAAGATGGAAGCCCACCTAATAACTGGCTAAGTGTTTTTGGAGGAAGTGGATGGGAGTGGGATGAAAAAACAGGGCAATATTATTATCATGGGTTTCTAAAAGAACAACCTGATCTCAATTGGCGGAACAAGGAAGTCCAAGAGGCCATGTTTAATGTGATGCGGTTTTGGTTGGATAAGGGCGTAGATGGTTTCAGGGTAGATGTGATGTGGCATATGATCAAAGACGATCAGTTTAGAGATAATCCCAAAAATCCGCATTATGAGGAACATATGGCCACCTATAACAAGCTTCTGCCAGTATATTCTACCGACCAACCTGAGGTTCATGGGATTGTTTCCAGAATGCGGCAGGTATTGGATGAATATGACGAGCGGATGATGATAGGGGAGATTTATTTGCCCTTAGATAAACTGATGACTTACTACGGCTATGAAAGGAAGGGGGCTCATCTGCCTTTCAACTTCTTATTGTTGTCCGTTCCATGGGACTCCCAAGTGATAGCTTCGGCTATAGATGAATATGAAGGAGCTTTACCGACAGAAGGATGGCCCAATTGGGTCTTGGGAAATCATGATCAAACACGAATTGCGAGCCGGGTGGGGTGGGGGCAAGCCAAGGTAGCGGCTATGTTGTTGCTTACCCTCAGAGGTACTCCTACTGTTTACTATGGTGAGGAGATAGGAATGCGTGATATACCTATTCCATTTGAGGAAGTGCAAGATCCTCAAGGATTAAACATGCCCGATAAGAACCTTAGCAGAGATCCGGCCAGAACCCCGATGCATTGGGATGGAGGGGAAAATGCTGGGTTTACTACAGCAAAGCCTTGGCTAAGGTTGGATAGAATGTCGCATAAGATCAATGTAGAAGCTCAGCGGGAAGATAAATATTCTTTTCTCTCATTATATAGACGTATGATCAGCTTGCGCCAACAAGAGCTATCGCTGATGGTGGGAAATTACACGCCAGTATATTCAGACAATCAGATAATTGCATTTGTTAGGGAGCTGGAAGGGCACCACCGGTTTTTGATCGTGCTTAACCTTTCTCATAGGCCATGTTACTATAAACCCCATGATTTGGAGTTAGAGGGAGTAGTGGAAGTGGCGACATATCCTGAATTGGAAGGAACTTACGTAAAGGGCACAATTATTCTTGGGGGAGATGAAGGTATAGTGGTTCGCATCAAATAAAAAGCAAAGAACAATATGAAACTGCAGCATAAAAGTAGATTTTCCTATGTTGTACTGTCTCAATTTCACCCTTCGGAAAGTTTTCTATATTTGAAGAAGTTTGTAATTTTCAACAAACTTCAAAAAACATAAATCATGAAAACAATCTTTAGCACTGGTTACCGAAATAGCTGGTTGAACTTGTGGTTGCTGATTCTGAGGATAGGAGCATCTATCCTTATGCTCACGCATGGTTTCCCTAAACTTATGAAGGTCATAGAAGGAAACATGCAGTTTGGTGATCCACTAGGCCTGGGGGCAACTACTTCACTTATTTTAGCCACTTTTGCAGAGGCCTTCTGCTCCATATTCATTATGTTAGGATTAGCAACTAGACTTGCCACCATTCCGCTCATCATCACAATGGCAACTGCAGCATTTATAGTACATGCGAATGATCCATTCTCACGTCAGGAAATGCCACTTTTATATTTACTCATATATATTACCCTATTAGTGACAGGTGCAGGTAAGTACTCTGTCGACCATGCCATTAGTAAAAGATAAATAAATAATGAAGGATATTTCCGCAAAGGCGTTTCTGTTTGATTTGAATGGAACGATGATCGATGACATGCAGTATCATACCATTGCCTGGCATAAGATATTGACCGAAGATTTGGGCGCGCAGATAACAGTAGAAGAAACAAAAGCGCAGATGTATGGGAAAAACTCAGAATTGTTGGATAGGGTGTTTGGAAGAGGATATTTCACTGATGAAAGGACTTTGGAAATATCGCTGGAGAAGGAACGTCGCTATCAGGAGGCTTTTAGACCCCACCTGAAACTTATTGAGGGCCTAGACGAGTTTCTCGAAAAGGCGAAACAGGAGGACATTCGAATGGCAATTGGGAGTGCTGCCATTACTTTCAATATCGATTTTGTTTTGGACAACCTCAATGTGCGGTCTTATTTCGATGCTATTGTAAGTGCAGACGATGTTCGGGAAAGCAAGCCCCACCCAGAAACTTTTCTAAAGGGCGCGCAACTTTTGAAAGTGCAGCCATCCGAATGTGTGGTGTTTGAAGATGCACCCAAAGGCGTGGAAGCAGCTGCCAACGCTGGAATGCCCTGTGTCGTCCTCACTACTATGCACGAAGAGGAGGAGTTTAAACAATATTCCAATATTATAAAGTTTGTGAAAGACTATACAGAACTTGTATAACTGCTATTATAAACTTATTTATTATTGACCACTAAAGCCCTAGATATGGTAGCAGAACAATATGGAATAAGAGAGGTCTTGAAAGCCCTTCGGCTGAATGAAGAAAATCATGGAGTCGCCATTGGAACTGATTGGTTGGGCTCAGACAATATGAGCTCTTCTTACTCGCCTGTAGATGGGCAAATGATTGCCAAGGTAGGTTTGGCCAACGAAGCAGTATATGATAAGGTCATCCATCAAGCGCAAGAGGCTTTTAAAACATGGAGATTGATGCCAGCACCTGCACGAGGTGAAATCGTAAGGCAAATAGGAGAAAAGCTCCGGCAGCACAAAATGTCCCTAGGCAAACTTGTTTCATACGAAATGGGCAAATCCTATCAGGAGGGCCTTGGCGAAGTGCAAGAAATGATTGATATCTGCGATTTTGCGGTAGGTTTATCCCGACAGCTCCACGGCTTTACGATGCATTCGGAAAGGCCCATGCACAGGATGTACGAACAGTACCATCCTCTCGGCGTAGTGGGCATCATCACAGCTTTTAACTTTCCTGTAGCAGTATGGTCATGGAATGCCATGTTGGCTTGGGTTTGCGGCAATGTCTGCGTATGGAAACCTTCTGAAAAAACGCCCTTAACAGCTGTGGCCTGCCAACATATCGTCAATGATGTTTTTGAGCAGAACAATGTACCTAATGGTGTGAGTTGCCTTGTTTCGGGGGACTATACGATAGGAGAGTTGTTGGCAAATGACTCAAGAGTATCGCTTGTGTCCGCTACCGGATCCACAAAAATGGGCCGAAGCGTTGGTGCTGCCGTGGGGAAAAGATTAGGAAGGGTTCTTTTGGAACTTGGCGGAAATAACGCCATCATCATATCTAATGAAGCAGATCTAGATATGGCTCTGATTGGTGCTGTTTTTGGTGCTGTGGGAACTGCAGGGCAGCGTTGCACTACTACAAGGAGGTTGATCATCCATGAGGATATATACGATGAGATGGTACAAAGGCTCAAGAAGGCATATGGTCAATTGCAGATAGGCAATCCGTTGGATGAAAGCAATCATGTAGGGCCGCTGATTGATCAGCAGGCAGTAGAAGCATACCTGCGTGCGCTAGAGCAAATAAAGCAGGAAGGCGGTAAAGCGGTAGTTGAAGGCGGTGTACTTAGTGGAGAAGGGTTTGAGTCGGGATGTTATGTGAAACCAGCTATCTATGAAGTGGAAAATCATTATGCTATTGTACAGCAAGAGACGTTTGCCCCAATATTGTATGTTATGAAATATAAGGATCTCGAGGAGGCCATTACTTTGCAGAATGGGGTGCCCCAGGGCTTGTCTTCTGCTATCATGACAACCAACCTTAGAGAATCTGAACATTTCTTGTCCCATGCAGGATCTGATTGTGGGATTGCCAATGTGAACATAGGTACTTCAGGGGCCGAAATAGGAGGAGCTTTTGGAGGAGAGAAGGATACAGGAGGTGGCCGAGAGTCTGGATCTGATGCATGGAAAGTATATATGCGCAGACAAACCAATACCATAAATTATGGCACAAGCCTGCCATTAGCGCAAAGAATAAAATTCGATCTTTAAAATATTAATTTGTTTTATGTCCTTTTTTTTTAATAACTTACATGCCTTGAGATATTGTGAAAAGTATTTTTCAAGCTTTTTTCATAATATATTTAATACAGTTTTCCTGATTTAGGAATAAATAATGCATGTAAAGTTTTATTTTATATAATTTTTATACTTTTTTGTAGTCGTTTTTATATTCATTCAAATTCAGTTTATAATTTAGTAATCAGCATGTCACAAAACAAAAGTAAATATCATGCAGTAATGCTTATCGACGATAATGAGATCGATAATTTAATCAATCAAAAGATGATTGAGGCGGCCAATATTACTGAGCATATCTTCACACATACGGGTGCAAAAAGCGCTATTGAGTTTTTGAAGAACCTAGAGAAAATAGAAGGGCCTGCCGTAAATGTATTGCCTGATATAATTTTCTTAGATATCGATATGCCTTTGATGGACGGTTTTCAGTTTTTGGATGAGTTTGAGAAACTGAATGATACTACAAAGGAAAAGTGCAATATTGTCATGTTGACATCTTCTATAAATCCTCAAGATGTGAACAAGTCAAAGAAATATACCAACGTAAAGAAATATATCAACAAGCCTCTTACACAGGAGAATCTTGAAAAGTTGAATATTTGAATTGGAATGATATAGAAGCGATTGGGTGAAATGCTTTCGCTTTTGATAACTTGCGCTAAGGAGTATCTAACATGATTTTATTCTTAGGCGCAAGTTATGTTTAATTCCGTAGGGCTTTAGAAGTATAGTTCGCCCTAGGTTATATCAATGTAGTTTTTGACCAGCAATCAGACTAGTGGGGCATCTCGAAAATCCGAGAATAATCGTTCCAATCTTTATGCTTTTCTGTCCTAGTTTCAGTAGGTGTTTTCTCCTTAAGTCTTAGCCAAAAGGATGGAATAGCGTTGCTTGATGTCGGATTTAAGTCTACTGCCGCTTGAATTGCACCTTAATTAACCTGTTGTATACAATTGAGCAACAACACCTAAAAACCTGTGTTGTTGCTCAATTTGTTGACAAACTCGTCATCCATTTTGATATACATGGTGGGGGCAAAGTGCGACCTGCTCAAAGTATTGAACTTGTCTGCTAATGCTTTTATTTTGGAATGTTTGTTCTTCTTGATGTCACTAATGGATATCTTCATGATCTTAGTAAACAATAGGACATGTTCGACATTCTCTTTCCCCATGAGCCTTATTTGCCTTTGAATGCTATTGATCAATTGGTTGAATAGATCATAGTCATTTTGCATACAGTATTGAAGTGCTAGGATAACTTTGACTTCTAGTTGTGCACTAGGGTACTTCTTAAGGCTTGTCTCATTCAGAAGATTGTTGATCCAGCGGGCAGCTTCATCGTATTTACCTGCATAGTAGCAGCATAATGAGCGATAGGTAACATAGGTAACATACTTCGGCACATCGTTTTTGTCGCACTCAAAATCATGGAAAAGCCCTTCGTTTTCAGAGCACATATCAACCTCTTCCTGGATTCTATTATATCGTTCCAGCTTGGTGAGCAAAAACTGAGCAGGATATGTAAATAAGCTGTAGTTGGATAAAAGATTGCTTACGGCCTCATTTACCTCTTCATAATACTTCTCAGCCTTTCTGTAAACTTTATAATGGTTGTAGTATTCTAACTTCAGGAATTCGTAGACAAGTTTTAAGTGGTGATAAATAGAGTCGAGGTGATAAGAATCAAATATCTTTTCAATTTTATCCAAGATGTCCTCTAGTGGCTCTAAGTCATCGTCAATAGACTCGTCGCCTTCAACAAATAGCCTATGGAAAATGTTGAGACAGCTTTGGTACACATACAGCCTGTGCGACTCATAAATAGCACAAACATTTGTCATTTGATTGGAAAGCAGTGTAAGCTCTAGCTTGTCCATTTCCTCTCCAGAAAGGCTGTATTGGCCATATTTCTTAAAATATTCGGCCAGTAGGTCCTCCGCTTTGTCCACGGCTAGCATATAGGCTACATGCTTGTTGTAAAGCTGAGAGTAGTTGAAATAGTCTGGCGTGTTGATATGGAGCTTCTTTAATGACTTATACACTACCGTCAGTTCATTAGAAAGATCATAGTCGATCAATTCTTTCTCAAGCTTTTTCAGGGTAGCTATGGCAATGTCCTTTTTCTTTGTGAAGAGAATTTCGTTGATATTGGCTACCTTCTTAAGGATATCCGTTCTAGGGCTTTCCAGTTGTTGTAGCAAATACTCTTCTATTTTCTGATTGAGTCGAGATCTTAAAGTATAGTATGCGTTAGTGTTTACTTCAAGCTCCTCCATGATCTTGTTATCAGAAAGGTGTCTCTCTCGCATCGAACGTAACAGATAAGCAGATTTGTCAGCATTACTTTCCATCAGCGAATCAAAGATCGCTTGAAAGTCTTCGTCGGACAATTGCTTAATAATGTTTTTAAGCTTCGCCATATATAGGGTTGATATTAATTATAAGATAATTTTGGTCAAATTTGGTACTCAGTTTCTAAATGTAATATTTTTCGTATAATTTAAATATAAAACTCCAAATATTATAAAAAAAACATAATAAGCAAGTTTAAATAGCTTTTTTAAAGGTGTTACAATGGTATTTTTTTTATAAGTAGTGCTAAACATAAGAAAAAAAATGTAATAAAGAGTAGGAAAAGACTTCAAATATTAAATGTTAATTGAAGAATAGGAAAGTGAGTAAATGATAAAGTTCAAGTGGAAATCCCTGGATAAAATTATAAAGGCTTGAGCGGTTTGGTTTGGATTAGGTATTAATTTTGAGAAATATACCTAAGCTTCCTCAAATAAAGCCTTCTCATAAGATGAAGTGCCTGAAGCGCTAAAGAGCAAAAAAACACCTGCATCGTTTGTATTAAATGCAGGTGTTGGGATTCAATCAAAGTGGAGAATATCGGATTCGAACCGATGACCTCTACGCTGCCAGCGTAGCGCTCTAGCCAACTGAGCTAATCCCCCATTATTTAGAACATCTTTAGAGTGATAAAAACGAACTCTAAATTGGTGGTGCAAAGCTATTCAAAAATTATTATTTTCAAAAAGGCCTGCGTGCTTTTACGAAAATATTGTAATAATAATCGCTGAAAATGTTGTTTTCGACGACGCCCAGTCTAGTGGAAGCATGAATGAACCTGACATTTCGCTTGTCCCTTACCTCTGTGACTAAGCCAACATGGGTGATTTTCCCACTATATTTGCTTGCTTTGAAAAAGACCAGATCCCCCGGTTGGAGGCTATGAATGCTTACGCCTTTCCCCATCTTGCTTTGGGCCTTTGAGGTTCGTGGAATGGTGATGCCAGCCGATTGAAAAGAAACCAAGAGCAACCCTGAGCAATCCATTCCTGCTCTGGTAGTGCCTCCCCATTTGTAAGGTACTCCGGTGAAGGAACGAGCTGTTTCAATCACCTTATCAATGGCTGCGCTTTGAGAGCTGCTCTTTTTTGTGGAAGAACATCCCAACAAGGTGAGAGAAAGAACGACCGCCAATGCCAACTTGTACAAATTTTCCCTAGTCATTCCCCATAGTTTTTGTGTCATGCTCTTGATTACCCTCTAGTTCAAATGTCCAATAAAAGTCTTTCTAACGGTTAAAGCAATAAAATTATTATTAAAATGGATGCTTTTGGGGAAAAGCTACTTAAAATGAAATGCTTTATATATCCATTCCCTTTTCTTTTTTGATAAGATATGACGGTTACTTCCATTATTAAACTTTTTGCCAAGCCATTACTTTCTCCTAACTTTAATTCCTAAACGGAAGAAAAAAATGTGTGGTATCACAGGCATATATGCTTTTAATGAAGTAGGCCGGTTGGGCATGATCAATCTAGTAGCGGCTACCGACAAACTTGAAAAACGGGGACCTGACCAATATGGCACATTTGCCACACATTTTGTTGGAATGGGCCATCGGAGACTGTCTATAATCGATCGGAGCGAAAATGGTAAGCAACCTATGAAGGATGAGGAGGGTCGATACACTATCGTTTTTAATGGCGAGATATATAATTTCCAAACACTGAGAGACGGGTTGCTGGAGAAAGGCTACCAGTTTAAATCGGATACCGACACCGAAGTATTGCTCAAATTGTATATCGATAGAGGGCCGTCATGTCTCCAAGCGCTAAATGGCTTCTTTTCGTTGGCAATTTATGATGATCTAGAAAAGTCATTGTTCGTTGCAAGAGACAGAATGGGGATAAAGCCGCTCTATTATTCACTTGATGAGGACAGGTTATTATTCGCTTCCGAAATGAAATCTATTTTGGCCTATGGGATTAAGAAAGAGCTGGATCCGGAATCTCTTTACCACTATTTTCAACTGAACTACATCCCAGGTCCACATTCGATCTTTAAGGGTGTTAAAAAATTATCGCCCGGTCACTATTTGCTGGTAAAGGAAGGCCGTACCGAACTCAAGCAATATTATACCATCCCCTATGACAAAGAAGGTAATGCTCTGCCAGCCAATTCGTATGAAGGGCAGCAAAAGCAATTGAGGGAATTGTTGCATAATGCTGTCCGTAGTAGGTTGGTAGCCGATGTACCCGTCGGCACTTTCTTGAGTGGAGGCATAGATTCTTCTGTCATTTCGACGATTGCGAAGGAATATAAGCCTGATCTAGAAACATTTTCAATTGGGTTTGCCGACGAACCCTTTTTTGACGAAACGCATTATGCGCAAATGGTAGCTGAGAAGCTGGGTACGCATCACACGGTATTTTCCCTTACCAACGATGACCTGCTCCATCATCTCCAAGATATCCTATCCTACATAGATGAACCTTTTGCAGACTCTTCTGCCATCCCATTTTATATCTTGAGCAAGCATGCCAGAAGACATGTGACGGTGGCGCTTTCTGGAGATGGTGCTGATGAACTTTTTGCTGGATATAATAAACATGGGGCCTTTTATAAGGCTCGGCAAGGTGGAACAGCAACAGCCATTGTGAAGCACTTGCGGCCTCTTTGGTCGATCCTCCCTAAGTCGAGAAACGGCAAGATCAGTAATAAGATAAGGCAACTCGAGCGCTTTGCCAAAGGAATGCATATGGGTATCCGCGACCGCTATTGGTCATGGGCCACATTTTCGAATAAGGATGAGGTCCTGAATCTTTTCCACGATAATGTAAAGGTGAGCTTAGAGGAGGTAGAAGCAAGACGAGCTGTTTTCTTGGAACAAATACCGCACGATTATGACATGAATGACTTACTGTATGTGGATATGCAACTGGTATTGCCCAATGATATGCTCACTAAAGTGGATATGATGTCGATGGCGAATGGCCTTGAGGTACGTGTTCCTTTTTTGGATCATGAAGTGGTGCAGTTTGCTTTTCAGCTTGATGAAGCTGCTAAAATAAACGGACAGGAGAAAAAGCGGATATTGCGCGACACTTTTAGAAATGAACTGCCGGAAGCATTGTATCACCGTCCTAAAAAAGGATTTGAAGTGCCGCTTTTGAAGTGGTTCCGTCATGAATTGAAAAGCTTGATACAGCAGGATCTTTTAAACGATGCCTTTATCGAAGAGCAAGGGGTTTTCGATAGACAGGCCATTAAGGCACTCATCAAGCAATTGTATTCATCCAACCCTGGTGATGTTCATGCTAGGATATGGGCACTACTCGTGTTTCAATCCTGGTGGAAAAAGTATATGTAAATTCGAAACCTAAAGCACTCATGACTTTATGCTCTGTTAGTAAACTTTGAAACGAGAAGTGAGGTCAGCATTGGCTTCCCTTTCTCGTATAAAATGTCTTGACAAAGGCCGTAAGTTTACAGATAGATAAAGGTCAACTGCCTATCAATGCGCCTTACTAGCAGATTCTTAAAAAGATTTTTCTCTCTCTTATATAGATTATAGTAAATTGCTGAGTAATAAAAAGAAGAGATGCGCACAAGAATCGATTTGTCCTCAAAGTATATCGTAGCCCTTATCCATGTCCTTTTTTGGCTAGGCTTTCTCGTCATGCCATTTTTTTTTGCCAATATACCGTACAACAATGAAGTGTTATGGTATAAGCTTATTTTAAGTACGGGTTTACTGGCCATCTTCTTTTATTTAAATACAATTGTTCTTATACCGAGGCTTTTAGGAAAAAAGAAAGTACATCTCTATATCCTATCCATAATTGCAACTACCGCTGCCATAGTCTATTTGAGGATTTTTATGGAGCAACAGTTCAATCCTGAAATGTTCGACAGACCATGGTTTAAAGATAAGGTGATTACTGACAGCATATTTTCTTCTCTAATTGTATTGACTATTGGAGGAGGATTGAAAATTACTAAAGAATGGTTCAGAAACGAGCAGATGAAAAAGGAGGTCGAAAGCGAGAAGCTACAGGCTGAACTTGCACTAATGAAATCTCAAATCAATCCTCATTTTTTGTTCAACACACTCAACAACATACGCTCGCTGGTTCGGAAAAACTCCCAAAAATCCGATGCTGCCATTGTTAAGCTTTCTCAACTAATGCGCTACATGCTAGACGACGCAGCAAGTGAACATGTGCCACTGGAAAAGGAAATTGAATACCTACAGAACTATATAGACTTGCAAAGGCTGCGCTTATCGGAAAAAGTAAATATCCAGTTTGAGATCGTTAGGAATAGCCCAGGTTATCCTATACCACCAATGCTCTTTATACCTTTTGTGGAAAATGCTTTTAAGCATGGGGTAAGTTATATTGATGATTCAAAAGTGGACATTAAATTGGTGGTGAATCCCGATTCTTTGACTTTTTCTGTGTATAATAGTTTGAGCATCCGAAAAGAGGACCAGAAGATATCAAGAGAAAGCGGAGGGTTTGGTTTGAAAAACATAAAATCTCGATTGGAAATCTTATATCCACGACTTCATGAGCTTACGATAGTGTCAGAAAACGGCCTTTATAAAGTTGATCTATTTATAAAAATCAAATAGGCTCGTCCTGGCGATTACGAATACTGCTCTCTCTAGGGCATATTTTAAGGATAAATATAAGATAGATGAATTTGCGTTGTATTATTATTGATGATGAGCCTCTAGCGCTCGATTTGCTGGAAGATGATATCAGTAAAATTCCTTTTCTGACACTCACCCATAAATTTCAAAGTCCTTTCGATGCTATGCCACTGCTAAAGAGCGGACAGGTAGACCTGATTTTTTTAGATATACAAATGCCCGATATCACTGGGTTGGAGTTCTTGAAAAGCCTTGAGACAAAGCCATTGGTGATTTTTACTACAGCTTATGATCAATATGCATTAGATGGCTATAAATTGGATGTTATTGATTATTTGCTGAAGCCTATTCCTTTCGACAGGTTGCTGAAAGCAGCAGGGAAAGCACAGGATTATTTTATGGCCCGTAACCCTGCACATAAGGGCTCTCGTCCAAATGAGGAGGAAGTTTATCCCGATTACATTTTTGTAAAGTCAGGGTATGACATAATAAAAATTAACATAAGCGATATTCTTTTAATAGAAGGGCTCAAAGATTATGTTAAGATCTTCGTGCCTCCGCATCCTATTCTTACGCTTATGAATTTGAAGGCCATCGTTGAGAAACTTCCTCCAAACAAATTTGTGAGGGTACACAGGTCGTATATAGTGGCCTTGGAGAAGATCAAAGCTATTAGGAAGAACAAAATAATCATCGATGATAAGGAGATTCCTATTGGGGAACACTATAAAGAAGCCTTCTACCAGATTATCAATGAAAGGAATTTGTAGTCGCTTTAGCAACTTTTTCGTGTAGGATGGCACAAAACTTTTGTCGATTTGCTAGATTATATGCCTATACGTTATTTTAGCAATTGTAATAGCGAATCGATGAAGAGCAAAAATACTAAAAGAGAAGGGTCATCACATTCAGTTCGTCAACAGGAGGGAAGACGTAGGCAGGTTTTTATCTTCAAGTTGTTGTTCTTTGTGGTCATTATCCTCATACAGCTACGGTATCCCGAGCTCACTACCGACTATGGTGTTTCTTCTCATATCATTGAAGCTGTCTTGTTTTATGTTACAGCTCACATGATCATTTCCTTTACCCGATTGTTTTTGGTTTATCTCTACATAAAGCGGTCAGGCCATAACAATGAATTTAAGGATAACTTTGTATTGGGCATTAGTCAGATTGCTAATATTCTCTCATTTGTGGCCGTGGTTTTTGCCATATTCCTCCTTTTCAATATAAATGCGAGAGATTTTTTCACATCGATCAGTATTGTGGCTGCGGCAATTGCCATTATTTCTAAAGATTACATTTCTAATATGATCAACGGGATGATCATCATGTTTTCCGACCAGTTGTCGTTGGAAGACTATGTAAAGGTAGGTACCCATAAGGGCAAAATTGTGAACATTACCTTGCTCAACACCCATATCTTAAATGACGATGACGACCTTATCTACATTCCCAACAATACTGTCCTGTCTTCAGATATCATTAATTATACCAAGCGAAATATAAAAAAGATAACGCTGGAGTTTGAGCTGAATGAGCGAAGCTTCAAACATTATGAAACTTTAGGGAAAGAGTTTGAGCAGATACTCTCCAGTTATAAGGATATCATCAAAGAAGGCAGTCCTGTATTAAAGGTTATGAACATTCATAAAGATGCGTTGAATATAAAATTCCAGTTTCTGATGACAAAAAGAAACAGGGAGATCGAAAGAGAAATTAAGAGAAAGCTCAATCAGGCGATTATTCACATGTTGAGCACGGTAGAGGAAGAACGTATCGCCTAAAAAAAGCAAACCCTACAGAGCAACTATCCCTCTATAGGATTTGCTTTCTGGTTTTAGAAATCTATACTGGTTATGGCCCTTATTGGAATACTCTTCCCGCCTTTTAAAAGAATATAATCTTCAAGTGCTGCCCATATAGTAGTTTCTACGCAATGCAGCACTTCGCTCTCGTCTTTGAAAGTGATTTTTACTTTGCAGTGTTCTGTATTGCCCAATACCATACCTCTAAAGAGATCGATGGAACGTTTCAACTGGCCAGTTTTTTCTGGGATCGCCTCTTGTTTTGAAAAGCGTATATTTGAAAGCGACTCCTTGTCAATGAATGCAATATTTTTCATAAAAGATTATATATTATTTTTTTGATCCGGTAGTTAAAACCGAATATTTACAGTGAAATACATTAGAAAGAATTTTAGCCCAAAGGCATGGAGACCGAGATAAGAACTGGTTCCAGACTCAAAAAGGATCATCGTCCTTTGTTCAGTAAAGCAAGCGCTCTTATCCGATTTAGTCTGTTCGGGCTATAATCTAAGATTATGGAAGATAATGAAAAGAGGCTTCTCCTTTAAGGGAGAGACCTTTAGGAGCGGTTTAAGCTGTGCCGGGAAGCCGTCATAAAGATTGCTGAGAAAACCTGCGGAACCTTTGAATTTTACGACATCTCTATGCTGATCGACAAATACAGGAATATCAAAGGAGGGGACAATAAAGGCGGCATCCCCGACAGGTACCAATGAAACTTTGGTCGCTTGGGTTTCATGCAGACCCGACTCATACTGTAGCTGTCCGCCCAGTAGCAATACTGCGGTGCCGTAGATTAGGGCCGATAATAATATGATCTTTCTCATCAAATGCTATACTGTACAATTGTACGTAATTAAATGATAAAAATAAATGTTGGAGTGAAAAAATACCATATTATTTTGCATATATGTATCCGTGCGATAGATAATATGGATCATTAAGAGATATGCGAAACAAAAGATCTTAGGTGTTATGGATAGAAAGCAGTTTTTTATAGATGTTTACGAAACCACCAAGCTTATTCCAGAGGGGAGAGTGACAACATATGGGGCGATAGCAAAGTATTTAGGAAGGAAAGGATATGCACGGGTGGTAGGCTGGGCCATGCACGGAGCTGTTCAGGAAGCTCATGTTCCGGCACATAGAGTGGTCAACAGTCAAGGGCTGTTAAGCGGTAGGCACCATTTTGAGTCTCCTTCTCAAATGCAGGAGCTGTTGGAAGCCGAAGGCCTTACAATCGTCGACAATCGTATCAAGCAGTTCAGCAAATACTTTTGGGATCCTTCCACGGAGCTATTGTAAATATAAAGTCGGCCTCACCCCAATCATGTGTTAGTGACTATTTGGTAAAAGGATTTGGGCGCCCTGGCGGCACTCGCCTGCCTCCCCACAAGGCACCTTCGGGCTCAAACAAAGCCACCTCCCTGGCGCAGCGCTTACCAACCTTATGGAGAGGAAAAGCTGGGGTTGTTCACGTGGATGGTTAAGAGATTCGCCGGCTGTTCAGCGATGTTCAGCGATTCCATCCCTCCTAATATCTACTTTTACCAATCCTCTTTCTGTCAGTTCACAACCCAAATTTTCAGGGATCTTGCAATGCTGTTCGAAATCAGGTCGCGCATACATCGCCTTCAATTTATAAGTGGAGCTATCCTTAAAAATCACTTCTTGTAAATTCCCGTTTTCGTGTTGCAGGCTAGCAATCTCTTTTTCAATTACTGGAATATTATGTTGGGCTATTTTTTCGGCATGTTCCTGAGTAAATGCAGCGTTTCCATTCGTAAAAATGGTGAGATCTTTTGTCCAGTTGCGGATAAGTTGCGCATAATGCAAAGCATCACTCCCATTGGCCAATATACCTGTCTTCTCGTTCTTTACTTCATAGCCGTGACAGTAAGGGCAATGTATAACAGATTTCCCCCAACATTCCGCAAATCCTTTAATGTTCGGCATGATATCTCTTAATCCTGTAGCAAAAATCAGCTTCTTAGCTTTATATATTTTACCTGTTTGCGTGGTAATGGCGAAACCATTTTCAATTTTCTTTCCGCTAATGGCGAGGTCGTTTACAAATTTTACGGAACTATAATTTAAGACCTGCATCTTGGCTTTTTCTGCAATGGCATTTGGTTTCTCTCCGTCCTGCGTGAGAAAGTTATGTGAATGTGGTGTATATCTATTACAGGGTAATCCGCTATCAATGATAAGCACATTTCGCAATGCACGTCCCAGTGCCATTGCTGCCGAAAGTCCTCCGTAGCTTCCACCTATAATAATTACATCGAAATTTTCGCTATCTGTCATAATCATATTTTTCAAATTCCAAGTCAAAATCAATATACCCTCTCCTTTTCTATCAACTTATCTTATTACTATTCCACAATTTTTATATCTACCGATGTCCTAGATTGCCAACCAGTTTGGTCTATTACTGAATATTGGCAATGGTAGTCACCTGTATCCACATGCTCCGGAATGGTTATTTCTACTGTGATTTCATAGGAGGACAAGTTACCTTCAATAGGATAACTTTCCATAAAAACAAAAGGTGATACTGGGGCTTTTATTGGTGCATGCTCACACTCGGCCAGTTGATCATCATGGGTATGATGATCAAAGTTGTGGTGAATGTCTATACTAAAAGAGGCCAATGCATCATTATCGGTCACCATTGCCCTGAAGGTGTAGGTATTGCCTTTACCCAATTCCATACAAGTCTGGGGGAATCCATCATCATAGTTCAGTGTTATTCTGGGTTTTTCAATGTCTTTTTCCCCATCATCACTAGAGCAGGATATGGAGACCAGCAACAGAAAAAGCACTGCGGTTCTTGATATTATTTTCATCACTTATTTTGTTAAAGGCCGTGTTTTTAAGCACGGCCAATGATTTTATTATTTGTTACGATTCCTGTACGTCTATATGGGTTTCATATTCAAAAATGTTTCCCTCCTCGTCCTCTATGGTGATTTTTATATGGTATTCACCGGCAGGTGCTGTAGCAGGCACATCTATATGCTCATGAAACTCTGCCTCAGTAAGCCCATGATAGCCTTCCTCGAAGATGGCTTCATAATCCCATTCCACTTCATCTGTACCAACATCAAGGCCATGACTGTGGATATTGACAACAATGTTGTGTATGCCATGTTCTGCATGAATCATAAATTCCGTATGAAAGTCATCGCCCCGAACTACTTCATGATCAATCTCAATATCACTGATTGCAATCGCCTCTGAAGGACTCAGGATATTGATATGTCCTTCCACCTCAGCAGTATTCCCATTGGTATCCACTACTTTGAGTTCAATATGGTACTCGCCCGAGGGGATATTGTCGGGGACATCAATATGCTCGTGAAAGGTAGGATTAATGACCTGGTACTTGGCATTGGTATAGGTCTGCTCAAATACCCATTCCTCTTCTCCTTCACTCAGGGCAAGACCGTGCGCATGTATTTCCACTATAATGCTGGCCACAGTAGCCTCCGCATGGATTTCAGCCTCCATATGGATATCGGAGCCCTTGTAGGCTATGGGTTCGGAGGAATGATTACTCCCTTCCCCATACTCAAAGCTCAGTATTTCCGGGCCATTCATGCCAAGGTTCTCGTCATCACTGCTACAGGATTGCAAAACCACAGCCACGAGGATCATTAGGATTATTGATTTAAGGATTGTTTTCATAGGTAATAAAATTTATAGGTTTAACTTATTTGCTGTTTATAATAAAATGGTGATGGAAAGCGATAGATTTCTGCCCGGTTCGGGCACGTCTATCATTCTGTAAAAACTGGTGTGATCAAAGTATTTGGTATTGAAAACATTGTTGAGCTTTAAGCGCAGCTTCATAGGCTTATCTTGCCTTATCAGGTTTATGTCAGACTGGAAAGCCAGGTTCAATACCCTATAACCGTTGGTAATATTTTCTGGCGGCACAATTTCGTCCTGTTGTGCCATCCAACGAAAGTCAGCCATGACCTGTGGCTGTCCAAAAAACCAAAATTCCTTGGGCGAATAGGTGGCCGAAACCAATGTGGACAAAGGCGGCGAGAAGGGCAACGAAAACCCCTTTTTGGGGCCATTGAGCTGACGGGAATGTACATATTCCACGGAGGTATCCAACCTTAGCTGTTCCAGAGGTTCTATTCCCATACTTACCTCCCCTCCTGCCCGGAACACTTCACTAGAAGAATACTCCCAAATCTGTTGGGTTTCGTAATATTCTGAGGTAGGGTTCAGGTAAATATAATGGGCAAAATAGTTTACGAAAGGCGTTACCGAAAAACTGAATAATCTGCTTTCATAAGCCATTTCAGTATCCAATTGATAAGACGCCTCGGCATCCAGAGTGTGATTTCCCTTTTCGTAACGGTACATATGATAATTCACACCGTTAGAGGCTAGTTCGTTGGCCAGTGGGATACGAAAACTTTTACCCAGGTTTAATTTATAGGTGGTTCTTTCCTTTAGGAAGCTTAACCCAACTGCTGCGCTGAAATTATTGAAATCCAGCGAGGCCGCTTGCGCCCGTTGCATATATTCACGACTTATCGTCCCATCCTTGTTACTCACTTCGGAAGGATACCAGTCGTAATAGGCCTGGGTTTTTATCAGCCCAAAGTCATACCTAAGCCCAGCATGGAGAAACAAGTCCGGCTGGATTTCATACTTGTCATAGGCAAAAGCACCCGTCGTCAACCTTATATATCCTGGGATCAAAAATCCCCAACCGCCAATTTTATTATGCTGATATTCGGAATTTATCCCTATTGTTAATTGGTGATTCTTCCATTTATTCATCTCTTTCGAAACTTCGAGCGTCACCGTGTTCTTTACAAACCTCCTGTCTAAGGTGCCATTAGGCGCAGGCATGAAGCCATGCGCTACTGGCTCTGAATGCTCTTCCCTTACATTATTCTGAAAGCCCAGGTTGACTCTCAGGATGTGGTTACCACGAAAGAATTCAGTGTTGTTTGTTACCTTGAAATGGTTCACTTTATGATAAGGCAAGTCCACGTCCCGCGCGTGAGCATCGTAATCAATGGTCGAGGTGCGCACCTCCAGTCCGTGGGCATTGGCAAAAAAGCCATTCTTGGCATTCACGTTGCTCACATAGGTTTCCGTTCGGAAAGCCTCACCCAAATAACCAGCGCTTATACTGGCATTGGCTTCCGTACCAGCGGTGTTGCGCAGATTGTTATCATACAGGTTAAACACGTAGTTTTCGTAGACAATCTTGTTGGTCGGCACCTTGTAGTCGGCATAGTCACGAAAGGTTAACCTGCCCCGATAGTACCATTTCCCTTTTCGAGCCTGGACGCCTGTGCTTACGCCCAACAGATCGTTGTTGGTTTCGGCCAGAAGGTTCACTTCTCCTGAGGAGGAATCGTCCGCGGGAACCTCGTCAGGCTTGATGTTGAGCACTCCGCCGATGGCATCAGAGCCATACAGCAACGAAACAGGACCTTTGATGATCTGTATATTGCCCACATCATACTGGTCGATTTCCAAACCGTGATCGCTGCCCCATTGTTGGGCCTCATGCTTAATGCCATTTTGTACTACAGCCACACGATTGAAGCCCAACCCTCTTATGGAGGGCTTAGATTGCCCCGAACCTATGGACATAGCGCTTATCCCTGGCAGCTTTTTCAGCGTTTGCATCAAGCTGTTTTCCCGGTTTGTTTTGAGGTATTCTTCCGAGATTTCATGCACTACAGAGGCGATTTCTCTAGCCTTTTGTTCAGGAGTTTCTCCCTTCACAACAACCTCCTTCAAGGAAGTAGTGGACTCTTCCATGAGGATGGTAATGACCACATTGCTGTTGACGATGGTCATTACTTCAAAATAATCATTATATCCCAGCGAAGAGGCTTTCAATGTGTGATTGCCCTGCGGTATTTCCTTCAGATTGAAATTGCCCTCGATGTCGGTTACTGCATAAGTCCCGTTCATTTCCACAACGACTCCATCTATCGGAAGTTGAGTCTTGGAATCGAGCACACTTCCACTTATCATGAAAGTCTGTTGTGCATGCAGGACAAAGCAACCAAACATGTTCAGGAGCAACCCAATAAATGGTTTCTCCATTGATTGATCAATAAATTAAATGACTGATAATTAAAGAAATGGAATTGCCCTTGTTTAGGCAGAAATGAATGGAGGTCCACGAAGTCCATGGCTACCCAAAAGAGGTTTTTCGGTTATTTGTCCAGCATTGTCCCTGATACTTTGCGAAGGTATCTCCTGAATATACAAAGCTTTGTTTTGGGAAAATGAATCTTCAAACGCCACAGGGCTATTGTGATGGCAACACAGTAAACAATCCTGATGAAAGGCATAAGCAGTATCCTCGCTATCGTGAAGGAAAGTATGAGAAGTGGACGCTAAAGATGGTATTTCGTGTGAGGTCGCTAACTTGGTGTGGCTGTGCGAAAGACCATGCAGGACATGAAACCCTTGAGATAGGATAAAAATCAACAAAAAGCCCCAGGCCACATACCGTTTGTGACAAACAAAAGTACAAACCCAGTTTTGCCAAAAATCTTGCGATGGCTTGCCGAGGGGTTTGAGAGGAATATGAAATTGTCGCAAAGGTTGCAAATTTTCTTTCTTACAGGTACTTTACAAAAATAATAAATATATTTGCAATCGCAACATTGTTGCAATAACTTTTTTTTACAATAAATGAAACAAACCAGAAATACAGTTGCTAAAAACGAGATTCTGAACTTGATAAGTCAGTCATCTGTAGCACTTTCACATGCTGAAATTCAATTGGCTCTGGATGGATTGTGCGACCGGGTTACAACTTATCGTGTCCTGGACAGACTGGTGGAAGAAGGATTAACGCACAAAGTCGTTAACGTTGATGGCGTTATAAAGTACGCAGCCTGTCATAGTTGCGCCGAAACTCATCATAGTCATAATCACGTACATTTTAGCTGTCAAAAATGCAAGGCCGTTACTTGTATCGAAGATGTGAAACCATCGTTCAAACTACCTAAAAAGTATAAAGTCAGCGAAGTAAATATTACAGTGTCCGGACTATGCCCGCAGTGTTCGTGAAAAAGAAGCAGTGAAGGTATACCATGTATTATACCCGAAGGAATTATCTCTTATATGAGCGCTATTAATTCTTCTCTATAAATATTAGAATTAGACAAAGTAACGATGACACCCCTCCTAAAAGGGATGAGATCACCCTAGTCATAATGGAATCTGCATTTTGCAATTAATACTTCTCCTTCTTTATATTGACAAATCAGTCTATGTTCACTATCAATCCGTCTTGACCAAAATCCAGCGTATTTGTGTTTTAAAGGTTCGGGTTTTCCAAGCCCTTCGAAAGGAGTTCGAGCGATATCTTTTAGAAGTTCGTTTATTTTTTTCAACTTCTTTTTGTCAGTCTTTTGGCAATATAAATAATCCTCCCAAGACTCGTCAACAAACACATACTTCATACTAGTCTTCGATTAGATCTTTGTTGACAGTTCTGCCATTTTTTAGCTTGTCAATAGCGGAATCCAATCTTAACTCATTTTTTCGAGAGGACAGTTCGTGGTTTGTTGCCATCAATGAATTGTATTCCTGTAAAGACATCACCACAATTCCTGAATCTTTGCCACGATTAATGATCAACGTCTCGAAGTTCTTTACCACGTTGTCCAGATAGGTTTTAATGTCCTTTCTAAACTCAGAAACAGTTGTAATTTGCATAACCATTGTGTTTTATTAAGTACAAATATGTACAAAACATTGCTTTG
>SMEK01000180.1_pt1 | contig 26510 bp, 27 predicted proteins | sample 2456371 | NCBI WGS metagenome assembly SMEK01 (sample SAMN10132590, study PRJNA489261) | soil metagenome | isolation source: day1 antibiotic-loamy sand soil ammended with composted manure from dairy... | place: USA | collected 2015-04-01
GGCCCGTTCCAGCGCCAAAGGGCCACGCAGGTGCCACCCGGCGACATGAAGGACGGATAGATCACGCCGTCGGCACCTTCTGAAATCAGGCGTTCGCGCAGCCTGTGCGTGTCAGGAACGCTGCCCCGGTCCATGGCGTCTCGCCATTCGCAGGCGTGAATGGTGCTGTCCATGCCATGGGCCGCAAGCACGGCCGGAGCGGTGAGATCGACAAGCCGCGCATCAGAAAGCTCAAGCTGCGCGATCAGCGCCGGATGCTGGACGAAACCCTGATTGTACTCGGCCCAGGCCGTCGAAAGCTCCCGCGCGGCATAGATGGTCGGCTCGCCGACCGGGTTCCACCGGCCACCGAAGCGCGCTGCCCCCTCACCCGATAATGGCAGATAGGCCCAGCGGGGAACGAAGGCACGCCACAGCGTCAGCGTCTGCCCCTCAGGCATAGACGCCGGAACGCACGGCCTCCAGATAGGCGAGCACCTTGTCGGCCTTGCCCTCGCCGACAAGGTCGTAGGCGGTCTTGCCCGCCCAGCCCGGTATCGGCTGATGCTTGAACCAGATGGCAGCGCGCTCGTTGCCACCCGCCATCTCGCCGGCCATGGCCAGAATGCGCACCACCGGGCTCAGCGCCGCATCGGCCTTTCGCGCGCCCGCCTTGCGTCCACCGGCTTGGGCCGCAAGTGTATTACGGGCGACCCCGGTCAGGGCTGCAAGTTCGGACATTGTGACGCCGAGCTGCTCGGCCACGCGGCGCGCGGAAAGGAAGGGCGCCTTGTCTTCACCAAATCGCGTAGCGGAACTGTCCAGGAGAGCCGTCGTCATTGCGCATATTCCCAACATGTTTTGAACTATCTCTGTCAAAGTATGCGCAAAATGTGTCTTATTCAAGCACAGGAAAGGGGCTGACCTCAGCGTCTCCTCCGCGGCTTTTCCAGCAGGGCCACGGCTTCCACATGCGATGACCAAAGAAACTGGTCGATGGGAGTGACAGCCGCCAGGCGATAGCCCCCTTCCACGAGAATCGCGAGGTCGCGAGCCAGCGTTACCGGATTGCAGGAAACAGCCGCCACGAGAGGCACCACAGATCTGGCGATCTGCCTTGCCTGCTCCTCGGCGCCAGCCCTGGGCGGATCGAACACCACGCCGTCGAAGGCATTCAGTTCCTTGAAGGTCAGCGGGCGACGGAACAAATCCCGCTTCTCCGTAGTCACCCGTTTCAGGCCGGTGCCGAACCGGAAGCCCCGGTCAAGGGCGGCCAGCGCTGCTGCATCGTTCTCCACCGCGTGCACTTCCGCCTGCGTCGCCAGCCTGAGCGCAAAGCTGCCGCAGCCAGCAAAGAGATCAGCGACACGCCTGGCTCTACCCATGTGCCCCGCGACCAGACCGGCCATGGTCTGCTCGGCATCCCTGGTTGCCTGCAGGAAAGCTCCCGGCGGGATTGCGACGGCGGTCTTGCCGAAGATGACGATCGGCTTGCGCGGCTCGACCAGGATCTCGCCATCTGCCGACACGCGGGCAAAGCCTTCGCGGATGGCGAAATCGGCCACAGCACGGCGCTGGCTCTCCGTGAGCTTACCCGCGCCGACGGCAGCGACGTCTATCCCGGAAGTCGTCAGTGTTACCGCAAGGTGGAAAGGCCCTGGCGTAGCGCAGATCAGTGCCGCCAGGGCCCTCAACCTGTCGAACGCGGAAACGATCTCCGGACGCAGGATCGGGCATTCCTCTATCTGCACGATCTCGGACGACAGGTGGCGGTTGAAGCCGAAAACCATGCCGGCCTCGGCGCGGCGCACGGCAAAGGTGGCGCGCCGCCGCGACGCTGGGGCGCACGGAACCAATGCTGCCACCTCGGCTTCGATGCGCCTTGCCCGCAAGGCCTGAAGAACCCTCCCGCGCTTCCACTCACGGTAAGCCGTATCTTCCATATGCTGCAGCGCGCATCCGCCGCAGACGGTGAAATGCCGGCAGCGAGGCGCTACGCGCAGAAGCGACGGTTCCAGCACTGCGATTAGATCGGCACGGTTCCTTACGCGCGCCGCCGTCACCGTCTCGCCCGGAAGCGTGTAGGAGATGAAGACCTCGCCGCTTTCCGTGGAGGCCAGGCCGTCGCCCTGCGAACCGAGTCGGTCGATAAGAAAGCGCGCGCTCACCGGTCCTTCACCCCGCCCAGCAAGAATTCCCGGGCGCCATCGCCGCCCTCGATTGGCGAAGGATGCAGGCCAATCGCGCGCCAGCCGGCAAGCCTGTCCAGCCAGAGGGCAAGATCTCGGGCCACGTTTTCGGCCTCGTCTGCGTGCTTCAACAGGCCACCCTTGCCTATGGCGAGGCGACCTGCCTCGAATTGCGGCTTCACCAGAAGGATTGCCTGTGCGCCTTTTGCGGCCAGCTCGAGTGCCGGCGGCAGTGCAAGCTTCAGGGAGATGAAGGAAACGTCCGAGACGACGAAATCGGGAACCACACCAATATCCGCAAGCGCCAGGTCACGGGCGTTCAATCCTTCGATTGAGGTGACACGCGGGTCCGCCGCAATGGAGGGGGCGAGTTGTCCGTGTCCCACATCAATGGCTGTGACATGCGTTGCTCCGCGCTCCAAGAGCACCTGAGTAAAGCCTCCGGTAGATGCACCTATGTCCAGCGCGTAGCGTCCCGAAGGGTCAAAGCCGAAATGGTCGAGACCAGCCAACAGCTTCAATGCCGCCCGCGAGACATAGCGCTGCGCCGGGTCCTCAACGCGTATGTCGCTGTGCGTGCTGACCTGCTGCCCGGCCTTGCGCGCTACCACGCCATCGACACTGACCGTACCCCGCTCCACGGCGTCGCGTGCCCGCGAACGGCTCGCGAACAGGCCGCGCGCAACGAGCGCTTCGTCGAGCCGCTGGCGCGGGCTGGCTGGCGGTTGTGGCGTCATCGGCCTTCCATGACGAAAGGAGCGAGGGAAGGCAAGTTCGATGTGAGGCGTCTAGGAAGCAGGTGCCCTTTGAGACCGGCCCGCAGGGGATGCCGAGTGCGGTTGCGTGAAAGGCACATCGTGAGCATTCACGAACAAGGGCTTCTGCGCATAGGAAAAGCCACCGCGTATGTCGCCGATCTTGGATGCGACAATGCGCATGGCGGCCTCCTCGAGCTTGTGGTCATAACGCTCGCCGGCCAGGACCGGCACCGAAGCGAGGACGAACAAAATGCAGATAGGTCTTTTCATTTCCAGCACCCTGCCGGACACAGGACCTACCACGCAGGGTTGAACAGACAGCCAAGAGACAAGGTAAGCAAAGGGGCAAAAACGAGCGTAAACAATCGGTTATAGTCTGGTCTCAAGAAACTGAATCGCCTGCCTGACATAGCTATTCAGGTCCTTGACATATTGATTCACGCACGCTGCGCCCGCTCGGCGACGCCAAGCGCAGCAAAGACTGTCCTGACGATGCCGGCGGCGTCGAGCCCCGCATCTGCATACATCTTCTCTGGCTTGCCATGGTCCACAAAGGCGTCCGGCAGAACCAGCGGCCGTACCTTCAGCCCGCTTTCGAGCAGGCCTTCTTGCGCCAGGAAATGAAGAACCTGGCTGGCAAAGCCGCCGATCGAACCTTCCTCGACAGTCAACAGAACCTCGTGCGAACGGGCCAGCCGGCGTATCAGGTCGTGGTCCAGCGGTTTGGCGAAGCGCGCGTCGGCGACGGTCGTGGGCAGCCCCGCCGCGCCCAGTTCCTCCGCGGCCAGAAGACACTCCGCCAGCCGGGTACCGAAGGACAGCAGCGCAACTTTTGTGCCCTCCCGGACGATACGACCGCGACCGATCTCGAGCGGAGAGCCGCGCTCGGGAAGTTCTACCCCCACGCCGTTGCCGCGCGGGTAGCGGAATGAAATCGGCCCCTCGTCATATTCGGCGGCGGTGCGCACCATGTGCCGGAGTTCGGCCTCGTCCGCGGCGGCCATGACGACGAAGTCCGGCAGGCAGGCCAGGTAGGCCGTATCGAACGCACCACAATGCGTCGGGCCGTCTGCACCGACAAAGCCCGCCCGGTCGATGGGGAAGCGCACAGGCAGCTTCTGTATCGCCACGTCGTGCACCACCTGGTCATAGGCACGCTGCAGGAATGTGGAATAGATCGCCACAAACGGCTTGTAGCCTTCCACCGCCAGTCCGGCGGCAAAGGTCACGGCGTGCTGCTCGGCAATGCCGACATCGAAAGTGCGCGCAGGAAACGCCTCGCCGAAAAGGTCCAGTCCCGTTCCCGATGGCATGGCCGCAGTCACGGCCACGATCTTTTCATCCTCCGCCGCCTCGCGGATCAGGCTCTCGGCAAAGACGCGGGTGTAGCTTGGAGAATTGGCCGGAGCCTTGGCCTGCGCGCCGGTGATGACGTCGAACCTGTTGACGCCATGATACTTGTCTGCGGCAGCCTCGGCCGGCGGGTAGCCCTTTCCCTTCTGGGTCACGACATGGATCAGTACCGGCCCGTCGGCATGTTCACGCACATTCTTCAGTACGGGGATCAGGTGTTCGAGATTGTGCCCGTCGATCGGACCTATGTGATGAAATCCCATTTCCTCGAACAGTGTGCCCCCCGTGACATAGCCGCGTGCGTGCTCCACCGCACGCGTGATGGCACGGTCGAGGCGCTTGCCGAGATAGGGCGTCAGCTTCTTGCCAACGTCACGCAGCCCCGAATAGGCGCGGCCCGACACCAGCCGGGCGAGATATGCGCTCATTGCACCCGTCGGCGGCGCAATCGACATGTCGTTGTCATTAAGTATGACGATAAGCCGGGCATCGAGGGCGCCTGCATTGTTCAGCGCCTCATAGGCCATGCCGGCCGACATGGCGCCGTCGCCGATCACCGCGATGACATTGTTGCGGCCGCCCGAAAGATCACGCGCCACGGCCATGCCGAGACCGGCGGAGATGGATGTGGAAGAATGCGCCGTGCCGAACGGATCGTACTCGCTCTCGGCACGCTTGGTGAAACCCGACAGCCCGCCTTCCTGTCTCAATGTCCGGATGCGATCTCGCCGGCCGGTCAGTATCTTGTGCGGATAGGCCTGGTGGCCGACATCCCAGATCAACCGGTCGTTTGGCGTATCGAAGACGTAATGCAGCGCAACGGTCAGTTCGACCACGCCGAGGCCGGCGCCGAGATGCCCACCCGTCTGCGATACCGCGTCAATGAGCTCTGCGCGAAGCTCGCCCGCAAGCTGCGGCAGATCGCTTTCGGGCAGCTTGCGCAGATCTGCCGGAACACGGACCTTGTCGAGCAGCGGCGTATGCGGTTTCTTACTCATGGCAACGACCTGCTTGTTCCCTCGCGGCAATAGGGTGGCAACCGGGAAAAGTAAACGCCGGCGAATGCCTCATCTCTCTGGCAGGGGGACGAACTCCTCTTCATCGCCAGGAACGATGTCGAAGCGCCCGGTCTTCCATTCATGCTTCGCTTGCTCGATGCGCTCCCGGGAGGAGGATACGAAATTCCACCAGATGTACCGCTTCGAGCCGAGCGATGCGCCGCCAAACAGCATGAAATGCGCGCCGGAAGCGGAAGACACGACAATCTCGTCGCCCGGCCGGAAGACCAGCAACCGGTCCGGAGGGAACGCATCGCCCGCAATCACCACCTCTCCCGACAGCGTGTAGATCGCGCGTTCCTCGGCGTCGGCCGGTATCTGGACACTCGCGCCCGGGTCAAGGTGGATATCGGCATAGAGCGTGTCCGAATAGGCCTTCACCGGTGACTTCAGGCCGTGAAAGGCACCGATCACAACTCGACCGCACACGCCTTCGGCATCGAATTCGGGAAGGCTACGAGCCGAAGTGTTCTCGAAGACTGGCGCCATTTCTTCCTTGTCGTCTGGAAGAGCCAGCCAGGTCTGCAGGCCGGACACCGACATCGGCGCCCCGCGCAACTCCTCCGGGGTGCGCTCGGAGTGAACGATCCCACGCCCAGCGGTCATGAGGTTCACGTCTCCCGGCGCGATCACCATTTCGGTGCCCAGCGAATCGCGATGCCTGATCTTGCCATCAAACAGATAGGTCACCGTGGAAAGACCGATATGGGGATGGGGACGCACGTCGAGCGCCTTGCCGGCGCGCAATATTGCCGGTCCCATCCGGTCGAAGAAGATGAACGGCCCCACGAGCCGGCGCCTTGCAGTGGGCAATGCCCGGCGAACCTCGAAGCCGTCAATGTCCCTGGCATTTGGGACGATCATGAGCTCGATCGCATCGCATGCGAAGGCGTCACCGATATTGGGGTCGTTTCCCGGAAAGAAGCTCATGGCCACTCCTTTATGCGGCAACCCCTGCGAACCGGACTGACGTGACTGCTCGGGCCGGTCGTGACCATATTCCTCTCGCGGCAGCGCCGCAACGTCACTCCCCGTCGAGCGGCTCCACGCCCACGGGCTTGCCATCGCGCGAAAGGCGGATCTTCTCGACCCTGTCCTCCGCCGCCTTCAGCAGCCGGTCGCAATGCGCCTTCAAGGCCTCGCCGCGCTCATAGATGCGGATCGACTGGTCCAGCGGAACGTCGCCCCGCTCCAGATCGTCGACGATCTTCTCCAGTGCCTCGAGCGCCTGCTCGAAGCTCATCGCCTTGACGTCCTCATTCGCTTCACCGCTCATCGATCATCCTTTCATCAGCCGCCTGACATGGGCAGCGACCGAAAATGCCAATCCTTGCAGGTCGTACCCGCCTTCAAGCAGGCTGACCAGCCTGCCTGAACCGTGGCGATCGGCCCGTTCCATCAACTGGCCCGTTGCCCAGTCGAAATCCTCTTCGGTCAGATTGATCTCGGCCAGCGGATCGCGATGGTGGGCATCGAACCCTGCGGATATGATGATCAGATCCGGCTGAAACCTGTCCACTTCCGGCAATACGCGGGAGAGCAAGGCTTCCCGGAACAGATCGCTTCCGGTGCGCGGCGCAAGCGGCGCATTGACGATGTTGCCTACTCCGGTTTCGCTCTTGGCGCCGGTTCCGGGATAGAGCGGCATCTGGTGGGTGGAACAATAGAGCACCGAGGGATCGTCCCAGAAAATGTCCTGCGTGCCATTGCCGTGGTGGACATCCCAGTCGATGATCGCGACCCGTTCGGCGCCATGCCTGCGCTGTGCATGGCGCGCGGCAATGGCGGCGTTGTTGAACAGGCAGAACCCCATCGCAGTAGCCTTCTCCGCATGGTGGCCCGGCGGGCGCGCAGCGACGAAGACATTGTCGGCACGGCCTTCGAACACATCATCGACCGCGGCGTTGGCGGCACCAATGGCGGTGAGCGCCGCTTGCCAGCTTTTCGGACTGACCGTAGTGTCGGCATCCATCGCGGCCAGGCCGGCCTCGGGGATCGCATCCCGAACCCTGTCAAGATGGGCTTGCGGATGCGCGTAGAGGATCGCTTCCTCATCACCCATCGGCGCCTCGACGCGATCCAGTGCGCTAAAGGCCGGATCGTCCAGAACGCGCTGGATGGCGCGCAGCCGGTCGGGCCGCTCGGGGTGGCCTGCCGGAGTCAGATGCTCCAGATAAATGGGATGGGTGTAAAGGCGGGTAACCATGCCCCGATATAGGCGCATGCCGCGCGATTGACCAACCTTTCGCGCGGCGCGGGGCCAATGTTCACAGGATCGGCCACCTATACGCCCGGTTGCGGGGCAGGCCCTGCGGGCCGTCCACCGAACGAAGACGTCGCCTTTTCCTTCAGTTGCCGGAACTGGTGCGAAACTTCGGCAAGCCGCGCGTCCCAGCGCGAATCGGGTGTCTGACCCTCGATCGCGCGGAAATAGACCTGCATCAGCGATGCAATGGCGAAGGGCTCCACCAAGGCGGCCTTGAGCGCCCAGGCGAAGATGATTGCCAGGACGAAGCTCCATCCGCTGAGTTGGCCAGGCATGAGGTAGACGACGGCGCCGGCAGGCGCCAGCATGAAGAGGAAGATGATGAAGGTCACGCCCCAAAGGATCAGCGCCAGCCAGACGGCGTTCTTTACCATCCTTGTGCCGTTCTGCGCGTAGAGCACCACGCCCTGCCGGGCGGTCTCGAAAGGCGAAGACGAGCCAATGCGGATGTTGTAGCCGAGGATGATCTCGTCGACATAGGTCAGCGAGAGGCGAATCACGGTGTTTATGAAGCGTACAAGCCCCTCCAGCCCCGGTATGGGGAGCAAGGCGGATATACCGCCTGTAAGCCTGGTGGCGGCGCGAATCGCTCCCTTCACCAGTTGGTCGACGACAAAGAGGATGTTGGCCTCAGCGAAACGCTGCGTGACGATCTTGCGGGCATAGGCAATCTGGTTCTGCCCATCAGGCACGTCCCGACCATCGACCAGATGTACCATGACGGCGATGTGACCCGCCTTCACCACATAGAGGATGTATTCGCGGACCCAGTAGACGACCACGGACACCAGGGCGAAGCCGGCGAGGCCGCCGTAGAAAGCGGCGGCTTCCGGTCCACCTTCGGAAAATATGTGCCCCACGCCCCATCCGACGCCAGCCCCCATCCCCGTCGCCGCCACATAGGCAAGGGTGATGCCGAAATAGACAATCATGCGAAGCAGAATGAACGGCCACGTCCGGAGCATGATCGCTACGGACCGTCCGACCGAAAAGTCCCACATAGCCAACCCTCTCCCTGCAACCCGCCGGCAGGATTGCCCGCAGGGTGCGTCTCGTCAACCGGGGTGTCGCTGGCCCCGTCCCCTGTGGATCACATTATTTCCGTGCTGGCGATATGGATGCCGAAGCCTTCCAGGCCGACATAGTGACGTTCGCGCGAAGCGATCAGCCTGATAGAGGAGATGCCGAGATCCTTGAGGATCTGTGCGCCCAGGCCGATTTCGCGCCATTCGCTCTCGCGACGACGCGCTTCCTCGTGGGCTTCGCCACCCATTGCCGGGCGGTTGCGATCCTGGTGGGCCACGCCGACGGAGCCCTCGCGCAGGTAGACGATGACGCCGCGTTGCTCGGCGCCCATCGTCTTCATCATCGCGTCCAGTCGATGATCGATGCCGAAGACATCCATCACCACATCCTCGGAATGCAGGCGCACCGGAACCTCGTGGCCGTCCCGGATATCGCCGAAGACGATCGCCAGATGGTGCATCACGTCCCAGGGCAGCATGTAGGTGTAGGCCTTGGCCGCGCCTCCGGGCGTTTCGATATCGAACTCCGCAACGCGCTGCACCAGTGTTTCCTGGCGCTGGCGATAGGCAATCAGGTCCGCAACCGAAACCTGCTTCAGACCATGCTCCTCGGCGAAGGCCGCGACCTCCGGGCCGCGCTTGACCGTGCCATCGTCATTGACCAGTTCGCAAATGACCCCGACCGGCGGCAGGCCGGCCAGCTTGCACAGGTCGACCGCCGCCTCGGTATGGCCGGACCGCATGAGAACGCCACCCTCCCGGGCGATCAGCGGGAAGATATGGCCGGGCCGGACGAAGTCGCTCGCGCCGACATTGCCGTTAGCGAGATTGCGCACTGTCAGCGTCCGGTCCTCGGCCGAAATGCCAGTGGTGGTGCCGTGCTTGAAATCCACGGATACGGTGAAGGCCGTAGTGTGTGCCGAATCATTTTCCGCCACCATCGGCGCAAGGTTCAGCCGCTTCGCATCTTCCCTGGTCATGGGTGTGCAAACGATGCCGGAAGTATGGCGCACGATGAAGGCCATCTTTTCCGGCGTACAGTGCACCGCCGCCACGATGAGGTCGCCCTCGTTCTCACGCCCGTCATCATCCGTCACGACGACGATTTCTCCGCGCTCGAAGGCGCGGATGGCTTCAACGATCTTCTTCTGGTCGTAAGACATGGTATTGCTCGCAGGCAGGAGGGACGGCGCAGAGCCAGATGAAACAAGTGGTGACGACAACGCGCGGCGCGTCGCCTGTCACCTTCCCGTCTGGCCCCGGTGCCGCAGATAGTGGTCGGCGATGGCACAGGCAACCATGGCCTCGCCGATCGGAACGGCGCGAATGCCGACGCAGGGATCGTGGCGGCCCTTTGTCCTCACATCGACGTCGTTGCCATCCTTGTCGATGGAGCGGCGCGGGGTGAGAATGGATGAGGTGGGCTTGACCGCGAAGCGTGCCACCACGGGCTGCCCGGTCGAAATCCCGCCCAGGATGCCGCCGGCATGGTTGGAAAGGAAGACCGGTCTGCCGTCATTGCCCATCCGCATCTCGTCGGCATTCTCTTCGCCGGTAATTGCTGCGGCCCTGAACCCTTCTCCGATCTCGACTCCCTTGACCGCGTTGATGGACATCAGCCCCGCTGCAATGTCTTGATCGAGCTTGCCGTAGATCGGGGCGCCGAGACCAGCCGGCACGCCCTCCGCGACGATCTCGATAACCGCGCCGACGGACGAGCCTGCCTTGCGGATCGCGTCGAGATACTCGGCAAAGACCGGAACCGACGCCGGGTCAGGTGTAAAGAACGGATTTTCCGGGTCATGGATGAAATCCCAGTTCCAGTTCGCGCGATCTATCGTCTTCTCACCCATGGATATCAGCGCGCCGCGCACCACAAGGCCCGGTACGACCTTTCGCGCGAGCGCGCCGGCCGCCACCCGTGCGGCAGTCTCCCGCGCCGAGGAGCGGCCTCCCCCGCGATAGTCGCGCAGGCCGTATTTCACGTCATAGGTGTAGTCGGCATGGCCCGGCCGATATTGGCGAGCGATCTCGCCATAATCCTTCGAGCGCTGGTCGACGTTCTCGATCAGCATCGACACGGGGGTCCCAGTGGTGACAAGCGTTTCGCCGTCCTCATCCGGCAGCACGCCGGACAGGATGCGAACCTCGTCCGGCTCGCGCCGCTGCGTGACGAAGCGGGATTGCCCGGGCCGCCGGCGGTCGAGTTCCGCCTGTATTTCGGCGCGCGTGAACCGGATGCCGGGCGGACATCCGTCAACCACGCAGCCCAATGCCGGGCCGTGGCTCTCGCCCCAGGTGGTGACGCGGAACAGATGACCGAACGTGTTGTGGGACATGCCAGACCAGCCCTGCAAAGCCTGAAAGCAGGCTCAGGCGCCTTCTATTGGCCTTTTCGGCACCGGTCAAATTGTCTGACGCCGGGAATCCGCAAGTGATACCGGCTGATTTAGTTTTGACATATTAGGTTGCTTCTGTTCTCTGACTTCTGTCACAAAAACAGCTGCCGCAGTGGGGAGCGGCGCACGATAAAAAGAGGACGTTCAATGCGTATCCGTTACAGGCGTATCCTGTCTGGCGTGGCAGCCACGTTGCTTGCCGTCGGAATGGCCTTTGCCGGCCAGACCGAAGGTCTCATCAAGAAAATAGACAAGGAATCAATGACGCTCACACTGGATGACGGCAAGTCCTACAAGCTGAATGCCGAAATGGACGTGGACTCGCTAAAGCCGGGCATGGTTGTCGTCATTGCCTATGACGTGACCGACGGGCAGAACATAATCACCGACATGGAGCTTCCGGAATAGGGTTCCTGGCGGCCGGCCGTACAGGCCAGCATGGGCATGCCTTGCCCTAGAGCCATTCCAATTCCTTGCCTTCCCACCGCAGAACCCTGTCCTGAGGCGTGCCAGCGCGTGCCGCCTCGGCTTTAGGCAGCCCTGCAACCATTCTGAACAGGGTACGAATGACGCCTCCGTGCGTGACACATATGGTGGGTTGCTCGAGTTCTTCGAAGAAGGGCCGCACGCGCTCCAACAGCATCTCGTAGCTTTCGGCATCCTTGCCGGGCGGCACGAAATCCCATTTGTCGGGACCTCGTCCCCGCGTCGAGCCAGGATTTTGCGCTTCGAGTTCGGCGAAGGTGAAGCCCTGCCAGTCGCCGAAACTCATCTCCATCAGCCGCGGATCGGTACGATAATCGGCGGGATCCAGCTTCATCGCGGCGCGGATCAACTCCATCGTGGAGCGGGCGCGCTGCATCGGGCTGGCGACGAAATCGAATTCCTCCGGGTTGCGTATCAACTGCGCAAGGCGCAGACCGTTGGCAGTAGCCTGGCGGCGTCCCTCGTCATTGAGCGGCACGTCTGCCTGCCCCTGAAGGCGGTATTCGACATTCCACGCAGTCTCGCCGTGGCGCACAATATAGACGAGCGGGGACATGCCGCCATCTGCCTTCTTCAGAGGATGAACGTTCAGTCCTTGACGACGGATATGTCGGGCGCGTCCACAGCCTTCATGCCGACAACATGATAGCCGGAATCGACGTGGTGCACCTCGCCGGTCACGCCCCGGGACAGGTCCGATAGGAGATACAGCCCGGAATCGCCGACTTCCTCGGGCGAGACCGTACGCTTCAGCGGAGCGTTGTATTCGTTCCACTTCAATATGTAGCGGAAATCGCCGATGCCGGAAGCGGCAAGCGTCTTGATCGGCCCGGCCGATATCGCGTTGACACGAATGCCCTTGGCCCCGAGGTCCACCGCGAGATAGCGCACGCTGGCTTCCAGCGCAGCCTTGGCAACCCCCATCACATTGTAGTGGGGCATCACCTTTTCCGCACCGTAATATGTCAGCGTCAGCAGTGAACCGCCATTATTCATCAGCGGTTCGGCCCTCCTGGCGATATCGGTGAAGGAATAGACGGAAATCTCCATGGTGCGCAGGAAATTGTCGCGCGTCGTCTGGATGTAGCGGCCGTCCAGTTCTTCCTTGTCCGAGAATGCGATCGCGTGAACCAGGAAATCGAGGGTGCCGAACTTGTTCGCCACATTGTCGAAAACCACGTCCAGGCTCGCAGGGTCAGTGACGTCGCAATGGCCGGCCACATAGGCGCCCAGTTCCACCGCGAGCGGCTCCACCCGCTTCCTGAACGCCTCCCCCTGATAGGTCAGCGCAATCTCCGCGCCCTGGTCAACGCAAGCCTTGGCAATGCCATAGGCGATGGAGCGATTGTTGGCCACGCCGAGAATGAGGCCGCGCTTGCCGGCCATAAGGCCCTGTCCACCCGCCATGTCGACGCTCTCCAGAAGTCTCGAGTTTCGCCGTGCCTATCGCACAGGCACACCGCGCCTTCAAGCTTCAAACGGTTAAACCGGCATGACGACAGAAAACCGAAGCGCGGGACAAAGCCTCAATTCCTGCTGCGCAGCAGGGCTTCCAGTTCCTTGTCGCCCTGTTCGGGCAGCATCACGCGTATATGTGCATACAGATCGCCATGACCGCCCGCCTTCAGCGGCAGACCACGGCCCTTCACGCGCAGCACCTTGTCGGAGCTGGACCAGGCCGGCACGTTGAGCGCGATCCTGCCTGTTGGCGTCTCGAGCGGCACCTTGGCGCCAAGTACGGCGTCCTTCAACGGCACCGGCAGATCGACATGCAGATCCCGACCTTCCAGGCTGTAGCGTGGATGACGGCGGAACCGGATCTTCACAAGAGCGTCGCCCGCCTGCCCGCCGAAGGGGGAGGATTCGCCCTGCCCCTTCAAGCGGATCGTCTGGCCATCCTCGACATAGTTCGGCAATTTAACCGCCAGCTTGCGGCCGTCCGGGAAGTGCGCCATCACCTTCGAAGCGGTTGCGACCTCCTCAATCGTCACGTCCAGCGTGACATTGACATCCGCACCGCCGGGCGGCTGCCGCCGCTGCCCCGTGCCATGCTGTGAAAAGGCCTCGCCGAATATCTGGCTGAAAATGTCGCCGGCGCCACCGCCGAACGGGTCGCCGGGCCCGCTGGTGCGGAACTCGAAACGCGTGCCGCCCGGACCGGCCTGCCGGCGCCGGAAGGCCGCGAAAGGATCACCGCCCGCGGCAGCGTCAAAGCCCTGGAAGCGTGGCTTTCCTTCGGCGTCGATCTCGCCACGATCGAAGGCCGCCCGGGTCTTCTCGTCACCGAGTATCTCATAGGCCTGGCTGGCCGCTGCAAAACGGTCCTTGGCCTTGGGATCATTCGGATTCTGGTCCGGATGATACTTCTTGGCCAGCTTCCGATAGGCCGATTTTATGTCCTTGGCCGAGGCGTTCCTGGCAACGCCCAGCACCTCATAGGGGTCGCGCATATGGTATTGCCTGCGAAGAGATTGTAGGTCGCCTCCTATATGCGTCTGAATAGGAAGAAATTCCAGTGCCGCGGACTGGCGGGCAGGTCAGAGCAATGTGAAACTCTCGATCAGCCAAAGGTTCGGGGCGACCATGCATGTCTCCCCCTTGAACAGGGAAACACCGTCGAAAGTCTCGCGCGAGCCGGTGAATGCACGACACAGTTTGCCTTCCCGCCTCGTTTCGGAAAGATCGGTTATGCTGCCCCGGGCGCCGGTTTGGGTGTTCGCCCATGCAAGCGGCTTTCCGGCCTGTTCCTCCATATCCACGGCGGAAACTGCATTGCGGATCGTCACCTGATCCGCCGTGATGCCGGAGCCGCTGCCGGTAGACGCCTCGGGTATGCCTGAGGTGATGAGAGAGCGATCCACTTCGGCTTTTTCAAGGCTGAAGCCTCCCACGCCACAACCGCCCAGCACAAGGGTGGCGACAAGGATTCCGGCCCGGGTACAGGACGAAGCGAAAAAAGACGGTGGCCGGTTGCGGAAACCTTGCAGGACGGGCAACAACCGGCAACTCTCCCTAGCCAGTAATGGAATTGGAAAAACTATGAGCGAAACCGGGTTAACAAGTGATGACTTCACCCAGGCGGCGGAGCCTTTCCAGCTGTTCGCTCAATGGCTGGAGGAAGCCGGCAAGAGCGAGCCCAACGATCCAAACGCGGTCGCGCTGGCGACGGTGGATGCCGACGGCCTGCCGAATGTTCGCATGGTCCTGCTCAAGGGTTTCGACGATCGAGGTTTCGTCTTCTACACAAATTTCGAGAGCGCCAAGGGCCGCGAGATTCTCGGCGCGATGAAGGCGGCCATGTGCTTCCACTGGAAGTCGCTACGCCGCCAGGTGCGCGTCCGCGGCCCGGTCGAGGTCGTCAGCGACGAGGAGGCGGACGCCTATTACGCAAGCAGGCCAAGAGGAAGCCGCATCGGCGCCTGGGCGTCCAAACAATCGCGCCCCCTGGAAAGCCGGTTTGCGCTGGAAAGGGCGGTGGCGGAATATACGGCACGCTATGCGGTGGGCAGTATTCCACGCCCTTCTTACTGGTCGGGCTTTCGCATATTGCCGCAGTCGATCGAATTCTGGCACGATCGACCGTTCCGCTTGCACGACCGCGTCATGTTCAGCCGAGCCGCAAACGGGGGATGGGAGAAAACAAGGCTCTACCCCTAAGGCTTGGGCTATCCCGCCATTTGGAACGACCCCGGGCGACGGATCAGCCGGCCTTCCTGCGGTTCATGAAGGCCATGAACGCGGCGCGTGCTTCGTTGGATTTCAGACGCTGGCGGAACAGTTCGCTTTCCTGCTGGATACGGTCAAGCAGGGGTTCTCGCGGGCCGCGTATCAGGTCTCGCGTAACCCTAAGCGCCTCCGGGGGCTTCTGCGCCACGGCGTCGGCAGCGGCAAGTACCGTGGCTTCCAGCTCCCCTTCCTCGACCACGGCATGGATCAGCCCCGCCGCCATGGCCTGCTCGGCAGAAAAGCCTTCGCCCAGCGCCAGGAGCGAAAAGGCTTTCTGACGCCCGAGGACAAGCGGCGCGAGGAGGCTTGAACCCGCTTCAGGAACAAGGCCAAGATCAACAAAGGGCGTGCGAAACACGGTGCGCGGCGTCGCGAAGGTCAGATCGCAGTGCAGGTTCAGCGTCGTGCCGATGCCAACGGCAATTCCGTCCACGCCGGACAGAACCGGCTTTTCCGCCTTAGCTAGGGCCATCAGGAAATCCCAGACCTCACTGCCGCCCTCGCCGCCCGTAGCCACTGCCAGGAAATCGCCAAGATCGTTACCGGCGGAGAACGCGCCGGGCACACCGAAAAAGACATGCACACGCACCTGATCGTCGGCGTCGCCGGCGGCAAGCGCTGCGGCCATCCTGGCGTACATCTCCCGTGTCAGGGCATTTTTCTTTTCCGGCCGGTTCATCCGAAGGACCTGGGCAGCGCCGTGGCGCTCGATGATGATGTGATCGGTCATTCCTACCCTCTCAGGAAACGAGCAGCGCCCCGGCGGCTTCGCCGAGGCTTGCCGCGCCGCCCAGTACGCGCTCCCTCAGTGCCGCAACGTCGCAAAGCAGGTTTTCTGCATAAAAACGGCAGAGCGCGACGCGATCCTGCCCCCTGTCGGCCAGGGCGCCCCTTGCGAGATAGGCACCGCCTGCGGCCAGCGACATCATTCTCAGGTAAGGCGTGGCTCCGGCCAACGCCGCGTCCGTCTCGCCGGCCGACAGCCTGTCCTGGATGAACCGGGTTGCTTCGGAAAGATCCTCCAAGGCCCGGTCGAGCAGGTCGGCGGTAGTTCCAAAGCCTGAAAGGTTGGATGTGCGGACCGAGCCTGCAATCGCAACCAGTTCATCGATATAGGTGTGAACGTGCTCGCCCTCTTCCAGCGGCAGCTTGCGCATGACGAGATCGATTGCCTGGATTCCATTGGTGCCCTCATAGATCGGGGCAATGCGCGCGTCGCGCAGCAGCGCAGCGGCACCAGTCTCCTCGATATATCCCATGCCGCCATGCACCTGCACGCCAAGGGACGCGGCCTCGACGCCGATATCGGTGGAGAACGCCTTGGCCAAGGGTGTTAGCAGGCTCGCGCGATTCTGCCAGCGCAGCGCCTCCTCTCCCCGGGAAAGGCGCGCCATGTCGAGCGCGTGGGCGCAGCAATAGCAGATCGCGCGGGAAGCTTGCGTCAGCGCTTTCATGGTCAGAAGGTTTCTCTGCACGTCGGGATGATAGACGATTGGCGCCATGCCCTCGCCGGTATAGTCCTGCGCCCTGCCCTGCCGGCGCTCCTTCGCGTAGGCAAGCGCCTTCTGGAACGCCGCCTCGGCAACCGCGACGCCCTGTATGCCCACAGCGAGCCGGGCATTGTTCATCATGGTGAACATGCAGGCGAGCCCCTTGTTTTCCTCGCCCACCAGCCAGCCCACCGCACCCGGCTCCTGCCCCTGGTAACCATCTCCATAGATCAATGTGCAGGTCGGCGATCCATGGATGCCGAGCTTGTGCTCGATCGAGGCGCAGAATACGTCGTTACGCGGCCCGAGCGAGCCGTCGCCGTTGACCAGGAATTTCGGCACCAGGAACAGCGAAATACCACGTGTGCCGGCGGGCGCGCCAGCCAGCCGCGCCAAAACCAGGTGCACGATGTTGTCGGTGAAATCGTGCTCGCCATAGGTGATGAAGATCTTCTGGCCGAATATGCGATAGGTGCCATCGCCGGCGGGCTCGGCCCGGGTGCGCAGCGCGCCGAGGTCGGAACCGGCCTGCGGCTCCGTCAGGTTCATCGTCCCCATCCATTCGCCGGACACCAGCTTTTCCAGGTAGGTCGCCTTGAGCTCCGGCGAGGCATGTTTGTGCAGCGCCTCGACCGCACTCATGGTGAGCATGGGTCCAAGGCCGAAGGCTATCGAAGCCGAGTTCCACATCTCCATCGCCGCGACCGAAAGCATCGAGGGCAGGCCCTGCCCGCCAAACTCTTCCGGCCCCGACAGCGCGTTCCAGCCGCCCTCAACCCAGCGCCGGTAAAGGTCACGCCAGCCCGGAGGCGTCGTGACCTCCCCCTCGTTCAGCACCGCGCCGACCTCGTCGCCCACCTTGCGCAGCGGCGCCATCTCCTCGGTGGCAAAACGGCCGGCTTCGGAGAGGATCGCATCGGCCAGGTCCTCAGAGAGATCCCCGAAAGCTCCTCTGTCGATTGCCGGCTTCAAACCCGCAATATGCTTGAGCGTGAAGGCGATGTCTTCGACCGGTGCGCGATACATCGTCGTATCCCTTCCCCGGGCCGGGCGGCCCGATTGATGGTTGCCTTCCGTCTATAGAAAGCCGGTCATGCAAAGACAATCTGGCGGCTACCGGAAGGCATTGGCTTGAAGTTCAGGATCACCATGACATAGGCTGACGCAATCCGCACGCCGTTCCGGAGGAAGGCCGATGCGTATGCCCGCGGTCTTTGCCGCCCTGCCCGTCCTCGCTGCCTTCGAAATGGGCGCGGCGCCACCAGCCCATGCAGCGACGGCCGATATTGCCGGCTGCTCCCTTACAGCGATCTCCAGCGACCGCGACCCGAACGGCCTCAACATACGCGCCGGCCCAAGCGCGGACAGTGAGGTGATCGGGCGGATTCCGCCGCCACGCGAGATCGGGGGAGAGGAATTCGCCGGAGAGGTCTCCATAACCGGCTCCAGGGACGGATGGTTTCGCATCGACGATGCCTGGATGCCCGATTACATCTGGGACGATTACAAGGATGTCTTCGATGGCGTAGGCTGGGTGTCCGGCCGCCATCTCTATGCCTGGCTGGAAGCGCTGGAACTGCGCAGCGGGCCCTCCCTCAGCGCGTCTATCGTTGCCGATTTCACCAAGCCAAATCCGACGGGTAAACCGGACGAAACGGTTGATCTTCGCATCCGGGGCTTCCACGCCTGCCTCGGCAATTGGGTTGAGGTTGATGTCATCTGGTCCGGCGCCGTGCTGCGCGGCTGGACATATGGGACCTGCCCCAGCCAGGTAACGACCTGCGGCGGCGGCCACATACCCAATCCGGAATAGGCAGCTTGCGGGAAGCTTTCATTAATCATACATGGGCAGACTTCATCCCTGTCCCGCAGCAGGATCGACCATTTTTGTGCCGATGCTTCGCCGCCTCCTCCTTCTGGCCGTTCTAGCCCTCCTGCAAGGATCCGTCATTGCGGCCGCGTCCGATTTTTCCGCGCCATGGAACAGGCCCGACCGGGCGCTGGTGATCGACGCCTACGAATACAATTCCATAGACTGGAGCGAACTGGCTTCCGACAAGCGCATCGTCGGCTTCATCAACAAGGCTTCCGATGGGCTGGCACCGCCCTATTCCTGCTCAGGCGACGAGACGGAGGTGCGGCTGTGTAAGGCGCTCTGGAAACGCCATGCCGTCGCGCGCGAACTCTTCCAGACACGCAAGGCCATCGCCAAGGCACTGGGGTTGAAATGGGGCGCCTATCATCTCGGCAGGCCCGGAAATCCGATCGAGCAGGCCAACAATTTCGTGGATTTTGCCAAGCCGGGACCCGACGACCTGGTGGCGCTCGACATAGAGGACAACGATCCCGCCAGGTGGATGTCGCTCGAGGATGCGGAGGAATTCGTCCGCCACCTGCATCGCCGCATTGGCCGCTTTCCGCTGCTCTACACCAACGAAAACACCGCACGTCACATCGCGGAGAACCGGGACCGCTACAAGCTGCTGTCTCGCTTGCCGCTCTGGTATGCCCGCTACCGGCCGGAAATCGGTGACCATTTCCCCAAAGGCAACTGGCGCTCCTACACGCTCTGGCAATTCGCCACGCATGCGAATTGCGGACCGCGCGATTGTCCCTATCGCGTTCCGGGCACGCCGATGGACATAGATGTCAACGTGGCAGCCATGAGCGCCGAGGAGTTGCGGGCGGCCTGGCCGTTTGGCGGGTTGGTGGACGTGCCGCCTGACTTCCTGGCGAGCGTGCCGATTCCGGTGAGCCGCGAACACGCGCTCAGGGGCGAGGTGACGATCGCCTATGCCGATGTGACGCCGCCGCCCACCCTGGAGGAGATCACCGCCGCTCTGGCCAAGAGCTGGCGCAGCTTCGTCGCGGCTTTCCGGCTGCCCGAACCGGGCGACAACCCATATCGCGAAGGCATGGCCGAATTTGCCTATGCAAGGGCTGAGGCAAGAAGAGCGATGCAGATGGCGCAAGCGGAACCGGCCATTGATCCCGTCGCAACGGGCGCGACGGCGAAACCCGCCGAACCTGCGTTCAAGCGCCCCTCTCGCGCGCAACCGCACGCCAGCCAATGTCGCGCCGGAAAAAACCTTGCGGCCAGTCAATGCGGGCTATCGCCCCGTAAGCCTTCGCCTGCGCAGCAGCGACGGAAGGGCCCATAGCCGTTACATTCAGCACCCTTCCGCCATTGGCAACCAGTGCGTCGCCGCTGAGCGCCGTGCCGGCGTGAAAGATTTTCACTCCCTCGGCTTGCGCATCTTCAATACCGCGAATGACGGAACCTTTCTGCGCCGCTCCAGGATAGCCGGGAGCGGCCATCACCACCGTCAGCGCAGCCTCGTCGCGCCAGCGCGCCGACATGTGGGCCAACTGGCTGTCGACGGCTGCGTTCAGCAACACAAGCAGGTCGTCCTTCAGCAGCATCATCAACACCTGACATTCGGGATCGCCGAAGCGGACATTGTATTCGATCAGCTTCGGACCCTGAGGCGTAATCATGAGCCCTGCGAACAGAACGCCAGAGAACGGCGTGCCCCTTGCCGCCATTCCCTTCATAGTAGGTTCCACGATCTCGCGCATCGTGCGCTCCACCATCTGGGGCGTCATGACCGGGGCAGGCGAATAGGCGCCCATGCCACCCGTATTGGGGCCCGTATCGCCGTCGCCGACCCGCTTGTGGTCCTGCGCGCTTCCAAAAGGCAGCGCCGTCGTTCCATCGCAAAGGCAGAAGAAGCTCACCTCCTCGCCCTCCAGGAATTCCTCGACAACGACTTCCCCGCCGGTTTCACTCAGGCAGGCGTCTATCGCAGCAAGCGCCTCTTCCAGGGACGCAGCAACCGTCACACCCTTGCCAGCGGCCAGTCCGTCCGCCTTGACGACGATTGGAACGCCCTTCTCCTTGACATAGGCTTTGGCCGACTGCGCATCCGAGAACCTTCGATAGGCAGCCGTCGGAATACCGTATTCGGCGCAGAGATCCTTGGTGAAGCCCTTCGACCCCTCAAGCTGCGCAGCCTGCCGGGAGGGACCAAAAACGCGGATGCCAGCAGCGCGAAGGTCGTCAGCAAGGCCTGCGACCAGAGGCGCTTCAGGTCCGACCACGACCAGCTCAACCATCTTCTCCCGGCAGAACGCGGCAACAGACGCGTGGTCCGCCACATCCAGTTCCACGATCGTGGCATGCTGTGCGATGCCTGGATTGGCCGGCGCTGCATAGAGCGTGTCCAGCAGGGGCGACGCGGCCAGTTTCCAGGCCAGTGCATGTTCGCGGCCCCCGGAGCCGAGCAGAAGAACGTTCATGAAGGCCTCGTATGGCTTGCCTCAGCACCCGCTAGGCGAGCGGTCGGGCCGGGTCAAGCCTGAAGCTACCTGTCTTGCAATCCTCAACACTTGACGCATTCCGCTTCCCCTGCCACTCCACAACACATGGAAACAATCCAGTCACGCGAAGCCCGGGGCCGCGTCGCAGATGCGCCAAGCGGGCATTGGGTCTACAAGGTTTTTCCGCGCGCGATATGGCCCTACGCCCAGCTCGCCCGCTGGGACAGGCCGATCGGCTGGGAATTGCTGCTATGGCCCTGCTGGTGGTCTGCCGCGATGGCGGCGAGTGCCTATGCAAGGCCCGGTGATTCGCTCGCCTCATTGCTGCCTTCGCCCTGGACGCTGGTGCTGTTTCTCATTGGCGCCATAGCCATGCGCGGCGCGGGCTGCACCTATAACGATCTGGTGGACGAGGACATTGACAGCCGCGTCGAGCGCACCCGCTCCCGCCCCCTGCCTTCCGGCCAGATAAGCCGCCGGCGAACCTGGGCCTTCCTCGTCGCGCAGGCGCTGGTGGGGCTAGTCGTGCTCCTGCAGTTCAACGGTTTCACCGTTGGCCTCGGCATCGCATCGCTCGGCGTTGTGGCGGTCTATCCGTTCATGAAACGGGTGACCGACTGGCCACAGCTCGTGCTGGGCCTTGCCTTTTCCTGGGGTGCGCTGATGGGATGGGCGGCCGAGTTCGGCGACATAGACGGCCCGGCCGTGCTGCTCTATGCCGGCTCTATCCTGTGGGTGATCGGTTACGACACGATCTATGCGCATCAGGACAAGGAGGACGACGCCATTGTGGGCGTACGTTCCACCGCCCGCCTGTTCGGCGAGAGGACGAAACCCTGGCTCGTCGGCCTCTATGGCGGAGCGCTGATGTGCTTTGCGCTGGCCTTCGCTGCGGCGCAGGTTCCCCTTGTCGCCCTGGCGGGGCTGATGGCGGCCGGCGTTCACATGGCGCGCCAGATCATGACGCTGGACATCGACAATCCGGACCAATGCCTGACATTGTTCAAGTCGAACAACATGGTTGGCTGGCTGGTCTTCGCCGGCCTCGCCGGCGGCGCTGCCTGGATCGCCCTCAAGCCCCTGGTTTGACGGCAACTGTCCGCGTTCCGTCGCGGGAGCGTGGAGACGCAACCTTCAGGCCCGAGCGATGATCTCCTCGCCGTCGATGACGAGCCTGAGTCCGAGATCGCCGACATGGCGGCGTGCAAGGAAGCGGGCGCGCCGGCGTATCGAGGAGCGCCCCTTGCGGCGTTCGATCGCCGGGCCGGTCCTGATCGCCAGGCCGAGGGATTCCTCGAGCGTGCGGGCAACGCCGTCTGCCTCGAACAGCAGCATGGGCAAGCGGTACGCGTCGGCCCACGCGCGCCAATCGGCCGCGATGTCGTCCAGATCGTCCGCCACCAGCAGCGGCACGCAAAGCCTGGGATCGGTGTGGTGAAGCTCCAGCGTCACCGTTACGTTGCCCTCGTCATCCTCGATGGCGCGGGCGGCCACACCGCGAAAGACATTCGCCGGCAGGGCGATGAGCGCCGGCAAGCCGCTCATTTCCAGTTTTCGGCGTATGACGACGCCGCGCCGGTCGACGGTGAAGGTCACGTCGCCGAAATCGTCGCTGGTGGCGTAGCTTACCATCTGCGGCAGGCGGAAAGGGTCGAGGCGCATGTTGCGCCCCGCCCAGACTGGCTTCAGTCCGGTATTCATCGATGGCTTCCCTGTCTCTCCTGAGAGCCGGTTTTCCGGTCTTCCCGGGCCGGTTGTTCCGGCCTTGTTGAGTGAGACAGTAGTGGAGCGCCCTTACCGCCGCGCTTAAGAAAGTCGGTTAAATTTTGCTGATATGTCGAATGGTTAGCCAAATCCCACCGGATGCGCCGAGGCGCAAGATTCAGATAACCTTGCCTGGATTCATGATGCCGGCAGGATCGAACGCAGCCTTCACCCGCCTCATCAGATCAATGGCGATGGGAGGCGCGGTGGCAATCAGTTCGTCGCGCTTCAGTTGCCCTATTCCATGTTCCGCCGAGATCGACCCGTTCAACGATCGCACCACGTCATGAACCGCCTTGTTCATGGGCCTGTAAAGGGCCAGGAATGCTGCGTCGTCCCCATCTTCGGGGCGCGAAATATTATAGTGCAGGTTGCCGTCGCCCATATGGCCGAAACAAACCGGGCGAGCACCTGGACTGACGCTCTCCACCGCCCGCGCCGCCTTCTCGATGAAAACGGGAATCGACGCGATAGGCACGGAAATGTCGTGCTTGATAGACGCGCCCTCTGCCTTCTGCGATTCAGGCAGGACCTCGCGGAAATGCCAGAATGCCTCCTGCTGCGCGAGGCTGGAGGCAATCACGGCTTCGTCGATGATCTTTTCCTCAAGCGCGGCCGACAGGATGTCCTCGATCAATCCGCGCGCATCCTCGGCTGAACGCCCTGAGGAAATTTCCATCAGCACGTACCAAGGCCAATCGTCCGCCAGCAGCCTGCTGACACCGGCTGCATGGCGCAATGTGAATTGGTATGGTCTTTCACCGATCAGTTCGAAGGCGGTCAGTGCAGCGCCGGCCCGGCCTATGGCGAGCGAGAAGAAAGCCAGTGCCGCCTCGGCCGAACGCATGCCGACAAAGGCGACTTCGATGCCCTTCGGTTTCGGGAAAAGCTTCATCACCGCAGCCGTGATGACACCGAGCGTGCCTTCGGCGCCGATAAACAGATTCTTCAGGTCGTAGCCGGTGTTGTCTTTCTTGAGCTTGCGCAGGTCGTCGAACACCTCGCCGGTGGGCAGAACCACCTCCACGCCAAGGCAGAGCTCGCGCGCATTGCCGTAAGCCAGCACCCCAGTGCCACCAGCATTTGAGGAAAGATTACCGCCGATCTGGCAGGAACCTTGCGCCGCGAGTGAAAGCGGAAAGAGCCGATCGACCGCGTCAGCTGCCTCCTGCAGCGTTTGCAGTATGACGCCAGTCTCGACCGTTGCTGTGTTGGACAACACGTCAATCTCGCGAATGCGGTTTAGCCTGGACAGGGAAAGCACGATCTGGCGTCCCGAGGCATCCGGCACCTGGGCGCCGACAAGGCCGGTATTTCCGCTTTGCGGCACAACCGGCGTGCGGGTTTCACTGGCAAGACGCATGATGCGCGAAACTTCGTCCACCGTTCCGGGCCTCAGCACCAGCGACGTGCGGCCGGGCCACAAACCGCGTCTTTCCGCGAGATAGGGAGCAATGTCGGCCTGGTCAGTGAGCGCGTAGCGCTCACCCACAATGGCGGCGAAGCGGGCAATGAGCGCGGGGGTGAGCGTCTCGGAGGCAGAGTCCATGGACCGAAACTAGTCGGGCGCGGGCAGCTTGTCACGCGGGGCTGCCGCACGGGTCAGGCGATCGTTGATCGCTTCGCCCAGCCCGTCGACCGGCACCGGCTCGACCGCGATGCTGGACGCACCGCTGTCGTCGAGTTCACGCAGGAAGGAGAAGAGGTTTGCCGCCGCCTCGCGCAGGTCTCCTGCAGGCGAAAGGTTGCGAATCGCCACGGCCTCTTCCCAGCCTTTCGCGCGATCCGGCCCGAACGCCAGCAACGCCTCGCCCCTCCCCACCGAGCGGGCGTCCAGCCGCACCGCTGCTCCTGGCGCGTAGTGCGAAGCCATCATGCCCGGCGCCTGGATGCCGCCGCCCCCTCCGCGCTCAAGCGGCATACCGGCCGCTGCCTCGATTTCGCCCGCGGGCACTCCGCCGGGCCTAAGCAGGCGCAGGCTGTCCTGCCCGACCTTGACGATCGTCGATTCCAGACCGACCGCTGTAGAACCGCCATCGACAATGAGCCTGATCTTCCCGCCGAGGTCGGACTGCACGGCCTGCGCCGATGTGGGGCTGATGCGGCCCGAGGAATTGGCGCTTGGCGCGGCAAGCGGGCGGCCAAGCCGGCCAATCAGGGCGGCTCCGAAACCTCTGGGCATGCGTAGCGCAATCGTGTCCAGACCGGCCGTGACCAGCGGATGAATGTCAGTGTCCGGCTGCAGGGGCAGGACAAGCGTCAGGGGACCGGGCCAGAATGTCTCGGCGAGTTTCCGCGACAGAGGGTCGAAGCGGCCGACCCGCTGCGCCATTTCCAGGGACGCAACATGGGCGATGAGCGGATTGAAGCGGGGCCTCCCCTTTGCCTCGAAGATCTTCGCAACCGCCAGGCCATTGGTGGCATCGCCGGCCAGGCCGTACACTGTCTCGGTAGGTATGGCGACGACTTCTCCGGCCCGGAGCAGCGCAAGGGCACGCTCCATCGCTTCGCTGGCCGGCAGGATTTCAGCCTTCATGATCGCCGCCTTCTGGTGCAGACTCTGTGCCGTGAGACATCCTTCGACCGGGTGACTATCGCGGCGCCGGTGTGCGAGCAAGGTCCGCATCCGGCGTCTTGACGGTTGCCCTTGCCCAAAGCACCATTCCGGCGCAATCGCTCCGTCCCGATTTCCGCAGGCGCGCGAACTGGGAAGGCGACGGATCAACAGGGCAAGAGGGGGTTTCTGATGAGCAGGTTTGCAGCTCTGGCTGGGGCAGCCTTGTTAGTTGCCGGCCTTTCCGGCGCGGCGAAGGCAGACGAATATCTCGGCAGCTACGTGGCCCGTATATCCCATCATGATCATTTCGCCAGCGACGGTTATCCGCTCGATACCGCAGCGCAGATGGTGCGGCAGGACCGCGCGAATTTTCACAAGTTCCGGCTGCGCGATCGCGAGGACCAGCCCGACCGGTGGTTCCGCAGCGCCGAGAGCCGGGCAAGGCTGGAGCGCATGCTGCGTAGGCCCGGCGCCATCACAGGTCCGGTCCGGCGAGCGATCCTGAACGGCGAGTCGCTGATCCAGGTGGACGTCTATACCCGCAGCGTCGAGGTAATCCTGCTGAGACGATAGCGCTTCATCTTGCCGAAACTGGGGGTGGGCGGCTCGCCAGCCTATCCCGCAATACGGGAAAAATCCGCGACCTGCCCGGTGGCGGCGCGGATGCGCTCGAGCAATGCGAGCCGATTGGCGCGCACGGCGACATCTTCATCGTTCACGAGAACCTGCTCGAAGAATGAATCAACGGGCTCGCGCAATGCACTAAGGGCGCGCATTGCCCCTGAAAAGTCTTCCTTTTGAATTGCTTCGCCGGCTTCCTTCTCCGCCCTGATGATTGCGGCCAGCAGCACCTTCTCGGCATCCTCGCGCAACAGCGCAGGATCGACCGCCGGCGCAACGGAAGTGCCCTTTTTCTCTTCGGCGGCCAGAATGTTGGCTGCGCGCCTGGTGCCAGAAAGGAGATTCGCGCCATCCTCGGTGTCGAGGAAAGTGCCCAGCGCCTCGACGCGACGAACGATGGCTAGCAAGTCGTCCGACTCGGGCGAGATAACCGCGTCGATCAGATCGTGCCGCGCGCCCTGGTCGCGCAGATAGACCTTCAGGCGGTCGTGGAAGAAGGAGAGGAGATTCAGATTGCGG
>SMEK01000184.1_pt1 | contig 26356 bp, 40 predicted proteins | sample 2456371 | NCBI WGS metagenome assembly SMEK01 (sample SAMN10132590, study PRJNA489261) | soil metagenome | isolation source: day1 antibiotic-loamy sand soil ammended with composted manure from dairy... | place: USA | collected 2015-04-01
GGGCAGTGCCAATGTGTTGCTCCCGCACGTCCGTAATCGCCTCGCGGTGGATTACGTGGACGGCGCACCCATCACCCGCGTGCTTGGTCCGGACGGCAAGCCCAGCGCGGCAACAATCGAAGAACTGAAAGCAGAGTTTGCGGCGAATGTGGCATTTGCCCCGATCATCGCAGGCTCGAAAGCTTCTGGCAGCGGGGCTGGCGGAGGTAATGGCGGCGGGGCCGCACCAAGTGGCAACCGCTCCAAGATGACACCTGCCGACAAAGCGGCTTACATCGCCAAGCATGGCGCCGAAGCCTACGGCAATCTCCCTAACTGACAGAGGTAATTCACCATGGCTGTAACTCTCCCGACTGACGTCGCCTACCGTGATCCGTTCTTCCAGAGCGGCTACGCGGAAACCATCACCTAGAACATCGCTGCGTTCAACGCGGCGTCTGCTGGCGGCATCGTCATGCGCACCAACCGCAAGGCTGGCGACTTCGACTACTCCGCTTTCTTCAAGAACACTGCCGGCATCGTGTCGCGTCAGGATCAGACCTCCATCTCGGCGGCTACCTCGCTCAAGCTTCAGCAGGGCGAGATTGCGAACGTCAAGCTGAATCGCAAGATCGGCCCGGTTGACTGGGCGCGTTCGGCGTTCCTCAAGGCTGGTCTGGACGACAACGCCTTCCGTGTCGTGGCTGGCAACCAGTCCGCCGATGCGGCGACGCAGGAAATGCTCTCCAGTGGCCTCGCGGCTGCCGTGGGCGCGCTGTCCGGTCAGGCGTCGTCCAAGGTCACCGCTGCGGGTGGCATGGCAACCGTCGAGCTGGTCAACGCGCTGGCGAAGCTGGGCGACGCTGCCAGCCGTATCAGCGTATGGGTCATGCACTCGGCGAAGTACTATGAGCTGGTCAAGGAGCAGGCGTTTACCACCAAGATTGAGGGCATCGCGAACTTCAACGTGCAGACCGGCACCCCGGTTACGCTGAACCGCCCCGTGCTGGTCACCGACGACCCTTCGCTGGTCATCACCACGGGTAGCGGCTCGTCCGCCGTCACCACGTACCAGACGCTGGGCCTGACGAACTCGGGCATCGTGATCGAGGACACCGAAGGCGAGTACGTGACCTTCCAGGAGATCACGGGTCTGGAGCAGTTGATCCGCCGCATGCAGGGCGAATACGCCTACAACCTGGGCCTGAAGGGATTCACCTGGGACGTCGGCAACGGCGGCAAGAACCCGGTAGCGTCCGCGCTTGCCACTTCCGGCAACTGGGATCTGGGCTACGTCAGCGAGAAGGATCGCGCTGGTGTCGTGGTGGTGTCGAGCTAATGCAAACGGCGCTATACGGCCAGCAAGGAAGCGAACCATGGCTTGAGGCATTCGCCGATGGCTGGGGCAAGGTCGTATGGCGCCATCCGCATTTCTGGCAAGGCGAGGTCGAGCAATTCGACCTCGTCGTGCTGGCTTCGCTATGGGCCAAGAACGGTGCAATCCTTGACGCTTATCGGGCTCGCGGGATTCCCGTCCTGGTCATTGATCTGGGATATGTGCGACACAAAGGTCATCGGCAGGTTAGTCTAAACGGCCTGAATCATGCGCCAACGTTCGTCTGCAAAGGTGATCGCTGGGACGCCATGGGCGTGTCCGTAGCGGCATCTGGTGGCGATCCGTCCGGGTACACGCTGATTGCCGCACAACGTCCGTGTGATGCGTCCCACGGATTCACGGAGTCGGCCTACAATGCATGGCTGGCCGGGCAAGATGGAAGGATACGGGTGCACCCCGTGGAAGGGGTGAACATCAAGACGCTGGCCGAGGATCTGGCTGGTGCAAAAATACTGAAAACCCTATGCAGCACGTCCGGGCTTGAGTCGCTGATTGCCGGCGTCCCGGCTGTCGCAGATGCGCCGGATCGCGCGGTATGGGGCGAGCTTTCGAGCGAGACGCTACCAAGCATTGCGGATCGCCTTAATCTGTTTCATCGCATCGCCTACGGACAATGGACCATGGACGAAATGCGCAGTGGTGAATGTGCGGCGTTTGTGCGCGATCACCTGCTGCCGAATGTACCGATGGACGTTTCTGCACCCGTGCCCGCAGAAAGCGTTGCAGATAGCGCGCAGAAAGAAACCGAACCGAAACGACGCGGGCGACCGCGCAAGGTGAAGGCATGAAAGCATTGACTAGCTGGCTGCACCGCATGTTCAACACACGGACTTATCAGAATCGCATCAGCATCGAACTTTCCGAGAAAATGCATACCGTGGCGACGCAGGTCATCATGCGTGAGTGCAATCCGGGCGGCATCTTGTGGAAAATCCGGAACGGGATTGCCTGATGACAATTATCGTGGAATCGGGCGAAGGAGTGCCGGACGCAAATTCGTATACTAGCCTCGCCGACTTCCGCGCCTATGCGGAACTGCGCGGACTGGCCATTCCCGCCGACGATCCGTCTGCCGAGGCGTTGCTGATTCGCGCCGCCGACGTGATGAACGCGATCAAGTGGCTTCCGGGCGACTCGCTGGAACACAAGACCTATCCCGACGCCTATCTCGCATGGCCGCGCACGGATGTATGGCTGCGTGGTCGGCTGCTGCCGTCCGATGCCGTGCCACGTGAAATCGTGTACGGGCAGATGGCGCTCGCGGCCGAGATCATGGCGGACGACGCGAATCCGCCGGAAACGGCACAAGGCGCAGTGACCAGCGAGCGCGTAGAAGGCGCTGTAACGGTCACCTACGCCGAGAACAAGGGCAAGGTGCTACCGGTCAATGCGCAGCGGCCTAGCGCCGTGTTGTTCGCTGACTACATCATGCGGCGCGGACTCTTTGCGGTGCGGGCCTGATGTCTGTGCCGGTCAACCTGCGTCCGTGGTGCATGGCCTTGGTGAGGTGCCCGCAATGCGAGATTTCGATGGAATGGCTGATGACGGTTTGCTCTAAGCCGAAGTGCCCTGGGTGTCAAACGCCGCTGCATGTCGTCCGCGAAATTAAGCGGGCGCAAACGCCACGCGATGCCACAGAGCTAGTCGCCGCATGACCACGATTGCATGGGATGGCAAGACTCTGGCCGCTGATCGTCAAACCTCATGCGCTGGCAGTGTGTGGGCCAACGTCACGAAGGTTGCCAAGGTCGGCAAGATGCATGTAGCCGCAACGGGCAGCATCGCCTAGATTTCCAAGCTGTATGCATGGCTTGGCAACGGCAGCGCTGGCGATGCACCGGATTGGGGAAATTGCGAAGCCATCGTGATTGACGGCGGGCGCGTTCTGTTCTACGGCGACTCATCGCCCGTCGAAATGAATCCTACGCAGCCGCTTGCCATCGGTTCCGGCTGGCAGTTCGCGATAGCCGCGATGGACTTCGGCAAGTCGGCAAAACAGGCGATTGAATACGCCATGACGCGCGACAACGGTACGGGTGGCGGCGTGGACTGCGTGCGGATCAGGACGGCCAAGGCATGACCACCTTCGATTACACCAGCATGGCCGCAACGGCTACGCGCCTGCTGGCCCGCTTCGGCACGACGCTGAAGCTGCGCCGCACGACTCCGGGCGCTTACGATCCGATCACCGGCACCGAAACGGGCGCAAGCACTGCCGAGCTGCCGTGCATCGGCCTCTTCACCAATATCAGCACGTCCTACGCCATGACGAACGAGGTCTAGGGCGGCGACAAGCTGGCGATTCTGGACGCCTCGCAGGTGCCGCAGATGACCGACAAGCTGGTTGACGGCGCGACTATCTGGACGCCGGTCAAGATTGAGCCGGTGAATCCTGCTGGCGTGGCCGTTGCGTATCGCGTGCAGGTGCGCAAGTGAGTGACTTCGCCGCCAGCGTCGCTGAATTCTCGCTCAAGGCGAAGGCGAACATGGATCGTCAGGTGCGCGAAATCACGTTCGAGCTGTTTTCCGACGTGATCAAGATGTCGCCAGTCGGTAATCCCGAATTGTGGGCTGCCAATCGCGTGGCGCACAACTACAACGTGCAAGTGAAGGATCACAACGCCGCCTTGCGTGACGATCCGGCCAATCTCGACAAGCGCGGGTATCTCAAGCGCGGAAAGAAGTTGAACGACGGGATGGATATCGTTGCGCCGAAGGGCTATACGGGCGGCAGGTTTCGTGCGAATTGGAATTGTTCGGTCACGGCTCCCGACGAAACCGTGACCGATGCGGTTGACCCGACGGGCGCGACCGCCATTGCCAACGTTCTGGCGAAGATGGGCGGCGCGGGCTCCGTGAATTTCTTGACGAACGCGCTTCCCTATGGGGAGATGTTGGAATACCACGCGCACAGTTCACAAGCTCCCGCAGGCATGGTTCGCGTTTCCATGGCCCGTATCGGCAGCTACATAGCGAGCATGAAATGAGCGCCTTTGCCGATATTCAATCCGCCCTGATGACCGCATGGGCTGGCGTACTGCCGTATCCGTGCGCGTATGAGGGCAAGGACTTCACTCCGCCCGACAATGCCCCGTGGTGCGCCGTCTACACGCTCCCCGCATCGTCTGCCGTGGCTGGGCTGGGGCAGGGCGCCCCGATCGAGCATGTTGTCCTGCAATAGATCGACGTGAACTGGCCGCTCAATTCCGGCACCGCTGGCTTGCTTGGGGATGCCGATACCGTTGCCGCCGCGTTCGATCCGGGCCGCACTGTCACGTACAACGGGCTGCGCATGATGACGGAGCGCTGCGAACGATCGAGCATCCGTCGCAATGATTCCAGCCTAACCATTTCCATCACAACGCGCTGGCGGGGCCAGCAACACAGGGCTTGACCCGTCACCACTGAGAGGTATTCACCATGACTGCTGGCTTGGCTGCGACGGGTTCCCGCGTCGCCTATTTCTACGCGCTCGAAACCGCAGGCTCCATTTCCGCCACCGTTCCCGCGTTCAAGCCGATCCGCTTGACCTAGGCCGGGCTTACCGAAACCGCCAACGAACTGAAAACCGACGAGCTGCGCTCTGATCGCCATGTCGCCACCACGCGACGCGGCGCCGTGACCGTGGCCGGCGATATCGTGGGCGAACTGTCGTTCGGCACGTATGACGACCTGCTCGAAGCGGCGTTCTGCGGCACCTGGGCATCGGACGTGCTCAAGACCGGCACGACCCGCCGCACCTTCGCCATCCTCAAGCGCAATCTGGACATTGGGCTGGACACGATCTATCGCGGCTGCGAAATCAATCAGCTCAAGTTGTCCTGCCCGTTGCAGGAAAAGATCACCGCGACGTTCAGCATCATCGGCAAGTCCGAAGAGGCGTATGTTGTGCCCGTTGGCGCGACGTTCGACACCAAGACCACGACCGACTACATGACCACGTTCGAAGGCTCGCTCGATATCGACAGCGTGGGCTTCAATGCGGCCACGCAAATGGACATCACGCTCGACAACGCGATGGCGCAGAAATACAGCCTGTTCAACCGTGCCGCCTACGCCAACAAGATCGGTATGATCGGGGTCAGTGGCAGCCTGTCCGCGTACATCGAAGATGCTGCGCTGAAAACCCGCTATCGCAACGAGGTGGATACGCCGCTGGACGTGGACATGGTGGACGGCACCGTGAACCCGAACACCTACACGCTATCCCTGCCACGTTCCCGCTTCACGTCGGCGACGGACAGCTACAGCGGCGACGACTACGGCATCCAGCAGATCAATTTCACCGGCCTGCTGGACTCCACGGATGCCACCGAGCTGATGCTGACCCGTACCGCCGCGACTTGACCTTGATGCCCCGGTTCGCCGGGGCTTTCTTTCGCTGGCCGGGCCAGCCTATCGACTCAGGGAGTCATGCAACATGGCAAAACTTGCCGATTTCAACACCCGCGACCGTGCCGAGGAAGGCGTCAAGCTGGATCTGCTGCTGCCCGATGGCTCGCCGTCCGGTGAATGGGTACAGGTGCGATCCTACCGCTCGCCCGTGGCCTAGAAAGCGCGCTATGACGTGGAGCGCCAGCGTGCTGAGAAGGGCGACCGGATCACGTTCGAGGAAGGCCAGGCGCTGGAAGCCAAGGGCCGGGCGGCACTGGTCAAGGCGTGGAGCTTCGAGGATGCCTGCACGCCGGATAACGTGGCCGCATGGCTGCTGTCCGCTGAACTGGTATCGCAGGCCGTCATCGTTGCTGCAACCCAGGACGAGCGTTTTTTCGGCAAGCCTTCGACCGATTCCTCCAGTGGGCCGAAGGCGAAATAAAGCTGTCGGTCGCACGCAAGGACGGCAAATCTACACGCTGGCATCTGGAGAAAGTCTGGCAGGCGACCGGGAAGCGGCCCGCACCGCTTGATGCGCACGGCACCTGCCCGGATGGATTCGGGTCGGTCTGGGAGGCGTTCTCGAAGCTCTCACGGCGGCGACAGAGCGGGTTCGGTGCGTAGCCGATCACATATCCCGAAATGGATGCCTTCCAGCGGTTGCATGGCGTGACGCTGGCGCCGTGGCAGGTGGAAGCCATCGAACAAGTAGACGCGCTGTGGTTGGCGCAGCACGGTTAATCACGGGATCACATATGGCAACCAGCACCGAAACCGCATCGCTCGTACTCAAGGCGGACGCGACCGAAATAACCAAGGGCAGCGAAGCCCTCGACAAGCTGACCGTCTCTGCCGAGGGTGCGAGCAAGTCCGTTGACAAGCTGGCCGAATCGGAGGATCAGGCGAAGGCGCGCATCAAAGCGATGGTCTAGGCCAGCATGGAAAAGGTGCGGGCGCAGAACTCGTCGATTGCGTCCGGACAGCGCGAAGTGCAGATGACCGATGCGCAACGTGCCGCCATCGACAAGCTCAACAAATCCAGCAACACGCAAGCGGACATGAACGCCCGTGGCGCGGCGATCCTGGCCGCCGAGGAGCGCACCCGCAAAGCCGCGACTGTGACAATCGCCGAGTAGACCGGCGCGCTGTCGAAATTGCTGGGCCAGATTGATCCGACCATCGCCGGATATGAACGTCTGGACGCGATGCAGGCGAAGTTGGCCGCGTTCAAGAAATCTGGCGCGATCAGCGGGGATGACTACACCCTGTTCAGTGGCAAGATTGCGCAGATGCGGCAGGAGGTGGACAAGGCCAGCGGTTCGGTCCACAAGTTCAGCCTCAACAACGCGTCGGCAAGGCGTGAGCTGGGCTATATCGGCAAGGATCTCGCCACCGGACAATGGGGGCGGATGAGCCAGTCCATGTCCACGCTGGCGGTGCGATCCAACGCACTGAGCCTCATCATGTCGCCGCTAGGACTGGGCATTGCAGCCGTTGCCGTCACGGTGGGCGCGTTCGCCATCGCGGCTCTCAAGGGCTACAACGAATCGGAGAAGTTGCGCACGACACTGATTGCTACGGGCGGCGCCGCCGGCAATAGCGTGGCTGGGCTGGATGCCGCCGCTTCGGCAGTGGGAGGCATGACCGGCGAATATGGCAAGGCGCGCGAAGCCGTCGAAAAGCTGGCGGCGTCCGGCAAAGTAGGCGGAGCCGGGCTAGGCATGCTTGCATTGCAAGCGGTCGATATGGCGAAAGTTACGGGCCTGAGTGTTGACCAGGCCGTGTCCAAGATTATCGAAATTGGCGAACGCCCGACCGAAGCCATCGCCAAGCTCAACGAGCAGTATCATTTCCTGACCGCCGCTCAATATGCGCAGATTGCATCGCTTGAGGCCGAGGGCAAGGTGCGTGAAGCATCACGCATGGCGAATCAACTTGACGCGCAGGCCATGCGAGATCGCGCAAAGGACGTGGAGGATAATGCGGGGTGGATGATCCGTGCCGCGCATGCCGTATCGGGTGCGTGGGACGGTGCGTGGGACGCGATGAAGGGTGTGGGGAAAACGCCCGGCCTTGACGTGCAAGCCGCCGCGCTGCAGAAGCAGATCGACGACCTGTCCGGCGTGCATTTTGTAGGCTCCGTAGCTATGCCGGCAGTGCGGGATGATGACCCACGTCTCGCTACTCTTCGCGAACAGCTGGCCGAGGTGCGAAGCAAGCAATGGAACCTGGGCCTGAACGATGTCACCGGACAGATTGACGCCACGGCCAACGCCGATGCCATTGCTGCACAAAAGCGGCTAAGCGCCTACGCATCTCCCGATGACACGCGCGACAACGCCATCAAGAAAGCGAATGCGGATCGTGTCGCCGCGCTTTACGGCGTAGTTGACCCTGCCGAAATTACCCGCATCCAAGCCCGCGCCCAGAAACAGATCGACGACGCAAACAAGGCTTACGAATCGGCCACAAAGTCGCCTCGCTCCGTGCAGGGTAAGCAAGCTCCCGACCTGCCCATCAGCACGCCCGACGACTACCTGTCGAAGATCACGGACGGCTACAAAAAGGAACTTGATGCGCAGGCCAAGGCAACCGTCGCGCTGGAGGATTACCGCCAAGTGCAGGAAGCCAAGCTGCGCACATCGCAGGAGGCGCTTGACCTGCAAGTGCGCAGCATCGGCATGGGGGATCGGGAGATTGCCATGGAGCGCGAGATCATCGCCATCCATCGCGAGGCCGACAACGATCTTCGCCGACTGAATCAGCAGCGCGGCTCCATGACGAAGGATCAATATGACGCGCAGCTCGCGATCATCAAGGAATACGAGGAGCGGCGGGTTGCGGCGGCACGGGAGGCTGACGACCGCATCCGTACGGCGCAGGGGCAGTGGCAAAACGGATTCAACCGCGCCTTCACCAATTACGTTGACCAAGCCGGCGACGTGGCCGGATAGAGCGCAACACTATTCACCAATGCCTTCAATGGGATGAGTGATTCGCTGGCGAATTTTGCCACGACCGGCAAGCTCAATTTCAAGGGGTTGGTGGCATCCATCCTGTCCGATCTGGCGAAGATGGAAATGCGCATCGCGATGTCGAAGATCCTGCAGCAGTTGATCGGTGCGTACATGGGAAGTTACGGCACCGGCAGTGGGAACGTCGCAGATGTCGGCGTGAGCAATGGGCAGGCTACGGCCTTCAATCCATGGGCCAATGCCAAGGGCGGCGTCTACAGCTCGCCCAGCCTATCGCAGTACAGCGGGTAGGTGGTCAATCAGCCGACGATGTTCGCCTTCGCTAAAGGCGCGGGCGTCATGGGCGAAGCTGGCCCCGAGGCAATCATGCCACTGACCCGTGGCAGTGACGGCAAGCTCGGCGTAAAGGCGTCTGGCAGTGGTGGCGACATCATCATCAACACGTCCGTAAGCGTGGATTCCAGCGGCTCGGCGAAGTCCAGTACCAGTTCGGACAGCACGGATGCAATGGCAAAGGCTTTGGCCGCGCAGATGGAAGCGAAGGCCAAAGAAGTCGTGATGCGGGCCACGCAGCCGGGCGGCATTCTGTGGAAGCAGAGGATGGGCGCATGACCGACACCTTCAGCTTCACCGTGGACGCCGGCACGAACGGGCAAATTTCCTTCCGCACCCGCACTGCCCAGTTCGGTGACGGCTATTCGCAGACCGTCGCGGACGGCATCAACAATAAGGTCGGCAAATGGTCGGTATCCATCACCGATGTCTACGCGAGCGAGCTTGCCCCGGTCATCGCTTTTCTTGACGCGCAGGCGGGATACAAGGCGTTCTACTGGACACCGCCCGATGGCGTGCAAGGACTGTACCGCTGCGCCAGCTACACGACGACGCCGGCCGTCGCGAATATCCGCAGCTTGAGCGCCGAATTTCAGGAGTGCTTCAAACCGTGACGGCATCAATCTACAGCGACGTACAGAAACTTGAGCCGGGCGCATTGGTTGACCTGTTCGAACTGGATGGAACACCCATCGGCGGCTCACTTCTGCGCTTCCACGGCTACACGCAGCTTGGCCCGCTGACTTGGTAGGGCGCGGTCTATTCGCCGTGGCCGATCCAGGTCGAAGGATTCGAGAAAACCAGCGAGCAGCAGCCCGTCCCGAAACTCACTGTGGGCAACGTGGATGGTAGTATCGGCGCATTGTGTCTGGCGTTTCAGGACTTGGTTGGCGCGAAGATTACGCAGCACCGCACGCTCGGCAAGTACATGGACGCCGTCAACTTCCCGGAAGGCAATCCGACCGCTGACCCGACGCAGGAAATACCGCCGGAGAAGTGGTTCATTGAGCGCAAGGCGTCCGAAGATAACCAGTTCGTTCAATTCGAGCTGTCGAGCGCGATGGACTTCGGCGGGGTGATGTTGCCGAGGCGGTAGATTGTGAGCAATGTGTGCCCGTGGGCATATCGTGGCCCAGAGTGCGGCTACACGGGCGGGCCTGTCGCTGACGTCAATGACGAGGCAACCAGCAACCCGGCACTCGACGATTGCAGCAAGCGCGTATCGGGCTGTCGGCTACGCTTCGGCTCCGATCCGGCCGGGCTTCCCTATGGCGGCTTTGCGGCGGCTGGGCTGACCCGATCGTGAAATCTGAAACGCTGACAGCGATTCGCGCTCATGCGCTGGAATCGTATCCCTCCGAGTCATGCGGACTCGTCTGCGTCATCAAGGGCAAGGAACGTTACATCCACTGCCGCAACATGGCCGAAACCGCCAGCGAGCACTTCGTTCTGAGTGCCCACGATTACGCCGACGCCGAGGACTAGGGCGAGATCACGCACATCGTGCACAGCCACCCTGACGTCGCTGCAAGGCCATCGGAAGCTGACAAGGTAGCGTGCGAAGCATCTGGCCTTCCGTGGGCCATCGTGAGTGTGATCGATGGCGAAGCGGGCGAAATCAACGTGTTTGAGCCATCCGGCTATGAGGCTCCGCTGGTTGGTAGGGAGTGGGCGCATGGCTCTCTGGACTGCTACGGCGTAATCCGCGACTTCTACGCCCGTGAGCTAGGTATTGACCTACCCAATTTCGAGCGTCACGACGGCTGGTGGAATGACGGGCACAGCAATTTGTACCTGGACCACTTTGCCGAGGCAGGGTGTGTTCCTGTGCCAGAGGGCGAGCCGATGCAGCGCGGCGATATCTTGCTGTTCCAGATTCGCAGCGGGAACGGCGTGCCGAACCATGCTGCGGTCTATCTGGGTGACGGACGTATCCTGCACCACCAGTACGGACGGCTCAGCACGATCGACATCTATGGCGGGCAGATGTTGACCGCGCACCGCCTGACGCTACGCCGCCGGCACGTTTGACGTGAAGAAATAGTGTCAATTTGCGTCACATTATGACCTTCTGCGTCGTGTTGCTTGGCTTGGCATGTGACTTCTGGCGGATGATCAAAATACTAGTTGCGTGCAGTCATCCGCTGCGCTATTACAGGTGCAACGGTGTCAACTACGGGTTGACGGAAGTCAACATAAATCGATAGACTAGTCCGTTATACAGGGACGTTTCGCTTCATATGGACGCGCCCATACGCATTGATCAGGGTGGCGCGCGATGGAGCAGGTCGAGGGGTTGGCTGTAGAAATTGACCAGGACGATGGCATCGATCAGCTTCCTCAGCAATTGTGGGGGAGGGTGGTGGTAGCGATTAATTCGGTGCTCGATGGGCACAAATATTACGGATTCCTTCACTTTACGTATGCAGATCCGAGTATTGATGTGATCGTGGCGCAAGCGAAGGCTGTGTTGACATTCCTTGACCTAGTGATCGACAGCCCCTATCTCGATACAGACGAAGGGAACAAGCTTCTGATCAACTGCCGGCAAAGCGTCCACCTCATCGAACGTACACATGCCTCGCTGAAGAATGAAGACCAGCAAGAGTACGAAAGCTGCATCAGCAAGCTAAACAGTCAGAGACAGTACTAACCGAGAGGTAAAAGGAGAAGGTCATGAACATCATCGACATGGGCATACAGCTGAAGTCGCTAAGCGCGCCGCAGTCCCGTCAGGATGTGATCATGTTGCTGCAGATGGCTTGCGATGAAATGGACATCCTTAATGCGCACCTTCAAAGCATGATGGAGCGCGCGAGTGATGCTGCCTTAGCCTCCTAAATAGAAGGCGCAGGTCCATGAGTGGCCCCGCTTCGGCGGGGCTTTTCTTTGCCCGTGATTTGTCTCCCCGCAACGCCTGAATACCCCTCATCATTCCGCCCCGCCACGGCTGCGCTATGATCGGGCCACTTGAACAGTGGGGACTGACATGGCAATGATTGCCTGTATGGAGTGCGGGAAAGAAATCAGCGATCAGGCGCAGGCGTGCCCGTCATGCGGCGCACCGAACAAATCTGCGCCGATGAAGGGTGGATCGAAAGCCATCCTCTACATTATCGGCGGCATAGTTGGGCTAGGCGTGCTGATTACGCTGTTTGGTGTTGCCAGCGCTCCATCGCTTACGCAGGCGCAAAAAGATGCAAAGATCCCAGCGCGGGTAGCTATCAAGATGTGTCGCGTTGACACGAATTGCTACGATTACGAACAGCGCGTGCGGGACTACGAGCGCACATATGGAGAGTCGCCAGAGTGAACGCCATCAAGCACACATTAATCGCCCTGACCGCGCTGGCAATGACTGGGTGCGCGAGCGTTTCGGGGCTGCGCGAGAAGGCGCCGGACATTGACATCACATCCACTAAATCTCCCGCTGTCATCGGACAGTGCGTGGCTAGCGGATGGGGCGAGTTCATGGGCATATCGGTGAACCACGCGCCCACCGCGAGCGGCGGCTATTCCGTCTCGCTGCCGAACATCTACTCCGGTACTAATGGAGTGATGGACATTGATGCGACCGATGCGGGCTCTCACGTCAAAGTCTATTACCGAGCCGCCGACCTTGGCGGACATGGCAAGTTCACCAAAGTAGTGAAGGGATGCATCTGATATGCAAGTGACCAATCCGCCACTCCGAACCATTCGCCTTTACGGGTAGCTGGGCAAGAAATACGGCAGAGTACATCGACTTTGCTTGGACACAAATACGGTTGCCGAGGCAATTGCTGCGATTTCATCGCAACATCCCGGCTTTGACGAACACCTGATTGGATCGAAGGATCGCGGAGTCGGGTACGCCGTATTCATCGGCAACCAGAACATCACTGAAGATGAGCTGTCACATCCTGCCGGAAACGAAGACATCCGCATCGCCCCGATAACGCTTGGCAGCAAAAATGGCGGGGTATTCCAAATCATTCTCGGCGCGGTACTGATTGTTGCTGGAGTGATTGTAACTGGTATGTCGTTTGGTGCGGCCGCTCCGGTTGGTGCGGCACTGATCGGTATGGGCGTTTCCATGGTCATCGGTGGCGTCGTCCAGCTCCTGACGCCGATGCCCAAAGGCTTGAGCGCAAAAGACCGCCCCGAAAACACCCCGTCCTACACCTTCAACGGCCCGCTGAACACCCAAGCCTAGGGCAACCCCGTGCCGCTCCTGTACGGGCGCCTGAAGGTTGGTAGCGCCGTTATCAGCGCTGGTATCGACACGCTCGACACGTCCTACTATCCCGGCGGCACCAGTCCGGGCAATGGCAGCATGGGCGGCGGTGGTGGTTGCGTCGCGGTCGAATCGATCCTGGCCGATGGTCGCAACGCCGCATCAGTGCGCCCCGGCGATGCGATCGAACTGTCCGATCACTCGCTTTCCGAGTCGATGGGCGAGGTCACCTACAGCGTGACGAAGACCGCGCCGTGCGTGCGCATCGTGACCGCATCCGGCGTGACGCTGGTGTGCTCTGTGACCGCACCGATTCCGACTGATGACGGCGAGCTGACGCTTGCGCCTGACCTTGCCGGCAAGTCTGTCGCCGTGCGCGTGCTGGGGGAGTCGCGATGGGAGGCCGTCGAGTCCATCGAATCTGTCGGCGAACGCGCGATCCAGCATATTTCCGTGAATGACGGATGCTTCTGGGCGGGTGAATGTGCCGGCGCGCAGATCCTGCATCACAACAAGATGGCCGCCATCAACGTACAGGACGGGCGCTAATGTCAGATATTCAAGGCGCTAAAGGCGGCGGTGGCACGCAACAGCCCGCCACGGAAGCCGCCGACAGCCTTCACAGCGTTGCCCGCGCCCGCATCCTCGATCTCGTCAGCGAAGGCGAGATTCTTGGCTTTGCGCACGGCGGCACAAACCCGCTGTAGGACATCTACCTCAACGAAACGCCCGTGGCGAACGCGGACGGCTCGCTGAACTTTACCGATGTGCAAGTGGATTCGCGCGTCGGCTCGCAAGCGCAGACCTACATGTCCGGTTTCTCGGGCGTGGAGAATGAAGTCGCGGTCGGCCTTGAGCTGAAATCCACCGTCCCGTGGACGCAATCGCTTAGCGATACGTCGCTGTCCGCCGTTCGCGTGCGCTTGAGTGTGCCGAGCCTGTAGAGGTCGGATACCTCGACCGGCGACATCAAGGGCTACAACATCAAGTACAAGATCGAGCTGGCGACCGATGGCGGCAGCTTTATCGAAGTCATCGCGTCCGGGTTTACCGGCAAGACCACATCGAAGTACGAGCGCACGCATCGCATCAATCTTCCCGCCGCCACCACCGGATGGGTAGTGCGCGTCACGCGGCTGACTGCAAACCAGAATCTGGCCACGATTGCCGACACCACGACGGTCGAAAGCTACACCGCGATCGTGGACGACAAGTTCCGGTATCCGAACAGCGCGCTGGTCGGCATCATCATTGACGCGCAGCAGTTCAGCGCGATCCCGACGCGGGCCTATGACCTCTACGGGCGCATCATCAGTGTGCCGTCGAATTACAACCCGACGACGCGCGCTTATACCGGCACATGGGATGGCTCATTCAAGCCGGCGTGGACGGATAACCCGGCGTGGGTCTTTTACGATCTCGCCACTAACCCGCGTTACGGGTTGGGCCAGTACGTCAATGCGGCGCTGCTGAACAAGTGGGTGCTGTACCAGATCGGGCAGTATTGCGACGGGCTGGTGAATGACGGCTTTGGCGGCATGGAGCCGCGTTTCACCTGCAACCTGTATCTGCAGACGCAGAACGATGCGTACAAGGTGCTGCAAGACCTGTCGAGCGTATTCCGGGGCATGTCGTTCTGGGCTGGCGGCGCGATTCAGGCCGTCGCGGACATGCCCGCCGATCCGGTCTATACCTACACGCAAGCCAACGTGATTGGCGGCAAGTTCACGTATGCCGGATCAGGCCGCAAGACGCGGTACACCACGGCGCTAGTGAGCTGGAACGATCCCAACGACTTCGGGCGCGCCAAGGTCGAATACGTGCCGGACAACGCCGGCATTGCGCGTTACGGCATCCAGCAGGTATCCGTGACGGGCTTTGGTTGCACCTCGCAGGCGTAGGCGCACCGCATCGGCTTGTGGACGCTGCTGACTTCGCGACTGGAAACCGAAACAGTCACCTTCAGCGTGGGCTTGGACGGCACCATCGCTGCGCCTGGCTAGATCGTCCGAATCGCCGATTCCGCACGCGCCGGCAAGCGACAGGGCGGACGGATTCATTCCGCTACACGCACAGCAATCACAGTCGATGCCGCGCCTACGGTAGCGGCTGGCGATGACCTGACTTGCACGATGCCGTCTGGCGTCACCGAAACGCATACTGTGTCGGCAGTGGCTGGTGCAATAATCAGCGTCGCGTCGCCGGGCTTCAGCGTCGCGCCCGAAGCCGAATCAGCATGGGTGGTCGAATCCGCTTCGCTCGCCGCGCAGACCTTCCGTGTCATATCCGTGCTGGAAGATGGACAAGGGCCGGATCTCTCGTTTGCGATCACCGCGCTGGCCCACAATGCCAGCAAGTTCGCGAACATCGATACCGGCGCGCCGCTGTCCATCCCGCCCGTCACCGCAATCACGCCCAGCACGCAGCCCGGGCCGACGACAGTAACGATCACGTCCGTCCCGACAGCTGGGCAAGTGATTGCGTCCACACTGCTTAACGTGCAGTGGGATGCCGTGCCTAGCGCTGTGCAGTACGTCGTCGAGTATCAAAAAGACTACGGCACATGGCAGTCGATGGGCAAACAAAAGGCGCTGTCTGCCGACATCACGAATGTCACCGCCGGCACGTACATCGCCCGCGTGCAGGCGGTTAACGCCAGCAACATCGCCTCGCAGCCCACGGAATCGGCGAGCTATACCGTTTCCGATCAGACGCTGACGCCGGGGTTTGCGGACGATCTCTCTATCGACGTTGCCCAAGTGCGCGCCGATTTCGAGGAAGTCGCGGATCAGGCCGACGAGCTGCGTGACGACGTGGACGCTGCGATTGCTCAAGTTCAGGTGTTGCAGGCGCAGGTGGGTGACATCCTGCAGGCCGATGCGTGGGACGTAGACACGACGTACCCATTGGGCGACTTGGTTCAGGCCAGCGGCAAGCTGTACCGCTCGCTGCAGGACGACAACACCGGCCATGAGCCTGCGGGCGCCACGGATGCATGGTGGGAGTACATCGGCAACTACGCATCGCTGGGCGAAGCTGTCAGCGCTACGGCGGCAAACGTAGCGGTCAACAACAACAAGATCACACAAACGCAGGACAATCTAACGGCGCTGTCGGAAACTGTCACAGAGAACGCTGCCGATATTGCCACGAAGGCCAGCGCCAGCGCATTGACGGCCACGAACGCCACGGTTGCGCAGCAAGGTAATGTGATTACCGCAAGTGCCGCCGACATTGCACTACTTGGCGCGCACAACGCCGGCAAGACCGCGTTCAACCTCAATTCCAACACGGTCAAGATCGACGGCGGGCAGACACTGGCGCAGACGTTGACAGGCTTGCAGGTGGCGGATGGCGCACTGGGCGCTAGGGTAGACGGCGAACAATCAGCGCGCATTGCTGGCGACGAAGCCAACGCCAATGCGATTCTAGCGGTACAAGCTTCGTTGGCGAGCAAGTCCAATCTTGTAAGCAAGCCGTACTTTGACGACGGGAGCGCCGGATCATGGTCGGGCGCACCAACGGTCGTCAACACTGGGGATTCGAGCATGGCGCCCCACAGCGTTCTGAAGGTGACCGCAAGTTCGTATGATGTGGCTGGACAATTTCCAGCCACATCAGGAGAGACCTTCGACGTTTCGGTTATTTGTTCGATGTTCTACGCCACTGGCACAGGTTCCGGCCTTCCACGTATTCAGTGGTTTGACTCGGCTGGTGCCACATTGGCCTATTCAAACGGGAGCCAGTTCGCTCGCGGTGCAGGAGGCGTGAAGCGGTCGTTTGTCGCCACGGCGCCTGCCGGGGCAGCAACGGGCCGATTCGGATTTGCGTTCAGCGATAGCAATGCAGGATACGCCTACTTGTTGGCGCCGACCGTCGAGCGTCGATCATCGGGGCTAGAACAGACGTCGTCCGTCGTCCAGCAACTTACGGCCAATGTCGGCCCCGGTGGCGCGTACGCCCAGGCCACGACGATGCTTGATGTTAACGGTCGCATTACCGGCGTGCGCCAAACCAATGACGGCAGCACGGGCGATTTCATCATCTTGGCTGACAAGTTCGCCATTGTGTCACCGAGCGGCGGCGCGCACACCGAGTACAGCGACGGAAGTTGGCGCGTGTACTCCGACAGCTCATCGGTGGAAGTGGTACGACTTGGAAAGCTGTCATGAGCACATACGGGCTGCTGGTTCGCGACCCGACAACTAAGGCGGTACTGCTGGACTCCCGCGTTGACCGCATAACCCGCGCGGCCGGTACGGTCACTGTTTCACCTTCCGCACGGGTGAAAACAATAACGTTGGCAACTGACGGTACGTTGTGGTGGTCTATCGCGCCGCTTAGCGCCGGGTCTAGCGCAGGGACGATGCCCTCTATATCACGGTCAGGAATGACCGTCACGGTGACTTTGCCGGCAGGCACTTCGGAAACCGTCGTTGTGACGGTAGGGGTTTATTGATGAGCACCTACGGGCTGATTATTCGAAACGGTGTTGACAAGGCATTAGTGATTGACGGGGAGCAGCCAAACTATCGACTCGTTGCGTCCGGCACAGTGGCCACGGACACCGCCCCCGGCCCAGGGGTGGATTTCACAAGCAAGACAATAAGCGTGCCGGGACTGTTGGCTCCGGTGGTAGCGCATTCTTGCACGGCAGGCGCCTACGGCATTGTCTATGCGAATGGTACGGTGAAACTGATCGCAGCCGGCCCCGTCGGAACGACAATCAAATACTGGGTGTTCGATGACCCCAACACAGCGCCGGTACCTACGGGGTGGGGGTTGGTGGTGCGGCATCCGACTACCAAAAAAGTTGTCTACGTCAGCGGGCAGAAGTCCATGCGTGTGGTGGGATTTCCGACCGTCAGCAAGGGCAGCAGCTTGCCGAGTTTTCCCAGCGGCAAGACCTACGCGGTGGCTACGGTGGGGGTTGCTGGAACAGGCACCTACTATCCGTGGACGGGTGGCGGCATCGGCCCGTGGACATATAACGAGGACAGGACGGTAGTTGCCGTAAACGGCAGGGTGCTAACCACGGTTACAAAAAATCAGAGCACGACTACCGGCGCCCCTGGATCACCCTTCCCTGCCAACTTCGTCATTGACGGCAAGGCGCTGGTGCTTGACGTTAGCGACTACTGACCTTCATGGACGTGCCGGCACCTGACTGGTGGTACAGCCCCCGCCGTCCGGCCAAGTACCCCGGCGCGGCATAGTCGCCGTCGGAAAACTCGTCAGTGCTCATGCGGGTAGCCGTCACCCGTTCGTTGCCGCCCGCGATAAATTGCATGTCGGCTTTGCTGGCGTAAAACTTGGTGGGGCGCGGGTGTGAGTGGATCGTCTCGCCCGTGTAGTGCATGCCGGCAGGCACGTCGTCCGTGTTGATGGCGCAGCCGATATGCGAGCCGGAGGTGGTGATTACCACGCCGTATCGTGAACCGTCCGTAGCAATGGCGGCGCATGCCTCGAATCGAGTGTGATCCGAGAAGGCTCGCAGCTTGTGGCCGACGTCGGCCAGGAAGGTGATCTTGTCCGCGCCGGGCTCACTAAGCATCGTCTCGACGTGCTTTACCGTGTACTCAGCAGCCGTTGCGGGCGGCAAAAATCCAGCCAACAGCGCAAAGATGGCGGCGGCGAGCATGGCTTTCATGGTAAGCTCCAAGGGTCATTAATGTAATTACATTAACCCTTGATTACTGCAATTGCAATAACTATGGCTAGACCACAAAAACCGGCTGATGAAGTGCGCTCACAAGTGCTGCAGTTGCGGCTCACCGTTGACGAGCGCGCAACCATGGAGTCCGGCGCCGAACGGGCCGGGGAGCAGTTGTCTCAGTTCATCCGCAACGCGGCGCTGGAGAAGGCCGCGAAGGGGTTGGCTACGGGAGGACGGGTGAAGCGCGCACCGAAGGAATAGGCCTACGCCGACAGAACCATTGTGAGCATGTGCTCAATATGGTCACGCCCCGCGAGTCGCAACATCGCCGCGCCGATGGCTGTCAGTCCGTGACGACAGCGCAAGTCAGGATGATCCGGCGAGCGGGGCGCTACTTTTCTGGCACGTTTTCAGGCCGCAAATGCGTATATCGCTGAAGCGTTGCCCATGATTCATGCAATGTGAACTGGGCCACCTCTTGTATCGAGTATCCGCGCTCAAACAGACGGCTTGTCGCCTCGTGTCTCAGGTCGTGAAAGCGTAGATCCGCAATGCCGAGAAACTTGCAGGCGCGGGTGAACGCCGCGCTGATTGATCGGTGGTTGTATGGGAACACTTCCGGCCTCGTTCGCGGCTGTTCGTTCACGATCGCCCATGCATCGGAAAGCATGCGGAAGGTCTTGTCATTGCCAGCCTTGTGCGTTGGATGCTTCACGTCGCGTAGCACGGCAACACCTTGCGCCTCGTCCAGGTCAGCCCACAGCAGCCGCGTGATTTCCTCCTGTCGCCGTGCCGTAGCTAGTGCAAACCGGAACACGGCGTCCATCGGTATCTCGGCACGTCCGTCGCGGCTGGTGAAGTGGGTGTGTAGCCTCGTTTCCTCATCCGCTGACAGTCGCCGCTTGCGCTGGCGTGATTTCGCGATGGTCTTTCGGGTACGCAGCTCGTGCCGCGCATCGTCAAGTCGGGTCATGTCAACCGGCACACCTAGACTTGCCCGCGCCGATTTCAGCACCTGGCCGACCCATACCAGATCATTGCCCGCTGTCGCTGGCCCTGCACCTTCCTGACGGCGTTTCTCGACGTGGGCGATGTAGTCGGCACGGGTGATCGCCGTCGCCCGTTGTGACGCGATGGCGTAGGTCTTGAGCCTCGCCAGATCAGCCGCCTTCGTGCGACCCCATCGTGCCGTGTCCGCCACTTCGGCGATGTACCACGTCACCAGCTCGCCCAGCGTCTGCCGATGCCCCGTCAACTCCCCGCGTGCCCGCTGACCGTCTAACTCTGCCTCCCGCCTGCGCATCCATTCCTGCGCCAATCCTTTGCGGTCGAAGGTTTCCGATTCGTTGTGCACCGTCTTGCCGTCGCGCTTGATCCTGATTTGCGCGGTGTAACCTACACTGCCGTCTTTGCGGCGGCGGTTGATGATCGTACCCATGGGCGAGTGCTACACGGAAAAAATGTAGGCCCGATTGTAGGCCCGCCGAAAAAATAACGCACCAAAACCCCACGAAATGCCCAAAAACCCGCACATGCCAGAAACGCACGAAACCCCACGGGAAGCCGCTACACCAAGCCATTCAGGGGATTGGCGCGTCTGCATTGCGCCGATGATGGACTGGACGGACAGGCATTGCCGCTACTTCCATCGCCTGCTGTCGCCGCGGGCGCGGCTGTATACCGAGATGGTGACCAGCGCGGCGCTGGTGCGCGGGAATCAGCTGCGTCTGCTGGAACACAGCCAGCAGGAACACCCGCTCGCCCTGCAGTTGGGCGGCAGCGATCCGCATGAGCTGGCACGGGCGGCGCAACTCGGCGCCGAAGCCGGGTACGACGAGATCAACCTCAACGTGGGCTGCCCCTCGGACCGCGTCCAGTCCGGCCGCTTTGGTGCCTGCCTGATGCGCGAGCCGGCGCTGGTCGGCGAGTGCGTCAAGGCGATGCGCGATGTGGTCGACGTGCCGGTGACGGTGAAATGCCGCATCGGGGTGGACGACCAGGACGATTACGCCGATCTGCAACGGTTCACCGACGCCATGCTGGAAGCCGGCGTCGGCGTACTTGTCGTGCATGCGCGCAAGGCGTGGCTCAAGGGTCTGTCGCCGAAGGAGAACCGCGAGGTGCCGCCGTTGGATTACGAGCGGGTTTACCGGCTCAAGCGTGAATTCCCGCAACTGGTGGTGGTGATCAACGGCGGCATCACCACGGTAGCCGAGGTGCAGGCGCACCTGGCGCAACTGGACGGCGTGATGCTGGGACGCGCGGCGTACCACGATCCGTACCTGCTGGCGCAGGTCGAAGCCGCGCTCCACGGCGAATTGTTGCCGCAGCGACATGACGTGCTGTTGCGCCTGCGTCCATACGTGGAGGCCGAGCTGGCGCGCGGCACCGCGCTCAAGCACATCAGCCGCCACCTGCTGGGCCTGTACCAGGGTGAGCCGGGCGCACGGGCATTCCGGCGCACGATCAGCGAAGGCTCGCACCTGCCCGGTGCGGGCTGGGCGTTGCTGGAGCAGGCGCTGGCGCCGTGTTCGGCGGCGGCGTGACAGGCGCGGCCTGTCCGGTCAGTATTCAGGCCGTAGTGCCTAATCTGGTCGTTTCGGTAGTGGCCCGGTGGGGGCTGGACGCATGACAACGCACAAAAGCTTCATCCTCGCTCTGTTGATATGCCTGTCGGCAGGTGCGCTGGCGGCTGAGCCGGTTGCGCCGTCGGTAACCCTGGACCAGGCGGTGCTCAAGGTAAAGCAGGAAACGGGTGGCACGGTGCTGTCGGCCGAACCGCGGCGCGTCGGGCGCCGGCTCGAGTACCGCATCAAGGTGCTCACCCCCCGGGGCCACGTGAAGGTGTTGGCGATTTCATCCGAGCCGGGCAAGAATTCGTCATCACCCCAGTCAATCAAGAAACAGCCCGCACGCGCGGGCGGCAAGGAGAAACGCTGATGCGCATCCTGTTGGTGGAGGACGAGGCGCCGTTGCGCGAGACACTGGCGGCGCGCCTGAAACGGGACGGTTTTGCCGTCGATGCGGCGCAGGACGGCGAGGAAGGCATCTATCTCGGCCGCGAAGTGCCGTTTGATCTGGCGATCATCGATCTCGGGTTGCCCAAGATGTCCGGCATGGAGCTGGTCAAGGCGCTGCGCGAGCACGGCCAGCGTTATCCGATCCTGATCCTGACCGCGCGCGGCAGCTGGCAGGACAAGGTCGAAGGCCTCAAGCATGGCGCTGACGACTATCTGGTGAAGCCGTTCCACGTCGAGGAATTGCTGGCGCGCATCAACGCGCTGGTGCGCCGCGCCAGTGGCTGGTCCAAGCCGATCCTGGCCTGCGGCGTGATAAAGCTCGATACCACGGCGCAGACGGTGGCGGTGGAAGGCAAGCTGGTCGACCTCACCAGCTACGAATACAAGGTGCTGGAATACCTGATGCTGCACGCCGGCGAGCTGGTCTCCAAGGCCGATCTCACCGAGCACATCTACCAGCAGGATTTCGACCGCGACTCCAACGTGCTCGAAGTGTTCATCGGCCGCCTGCGCCGCAAGCTCGATCCGGAAGGCACCCTCAAACCCATCGAGACGGTACGTGGACGCGGATACCGCTTTGCCATCCCGCGCACCGACGGCGACGACGAATGAGCCAGCGCCGCCGCGCCGCCCGCTTTCGCTGGCGGCGCGCGCGGCGATCGCCACCACTTTCGTGCTGGCGGGCTTCCTCGGGCTGGTCGGGCTGACCTTGACGCAGACCAACAAGGCGCGCGCACTGCGCACCTTGCATGACCGTCTCGAGAATTTCGCGATTGCCTACATCACCAATACCGAGGTCAACCGGTACGGCAAACTGCTGCCGCTGGATACGGCACCGGACCCCAGCTTCTCGCGGCCCGGCTCCGGCCTTTATGCCATGGCCGTGGGCGATCACGACTTCCACTGGCAGTCCTCCTCGGCCATCGGTCGCGACTTCAGTTTCATGCAACCGCTGGAGCCGGGGCAGAGCCGGTTCGTCGGCCCGGTCGATACGCGGATGGGCCGGCTGTACTACTACAGCTACGGCGCGGCCTGGGACACCGGGGATGGCAAGGCGGTGCGCTTCACCATCATGGTGGCGCAGACCGAGGATCAGCTCGAAGGCGAGAACGCGGCGTTCCGGCACGCGCTGGTGGTCTGGCTGTCGATCCTCGGCGTGATGCTGATCGTGCTGCAGTTGTTGCTGCTGCGCTGGAGTCTGACCCCGCTGCGCAAGGTGTCCAGCGACATGAGCCGGGTCGAAACGGGCGAGAGCGAACAACTGGACAGCCAGTATCCGCTCGAACTCACCGGCCTGACCCGGCGCATCAACGCCTTCATCACCAACGAGCGCGAGCAGCGCACGCGCTACCGGCATACCCTGGCCGACCTGGCGCACAGCCTGAAGACGCCGCTGGCGGTGATCCGCTCGCAGCTCGAATCGACCTCCGGCGACGAGCCGGCGCGGCGCACCAGCGTGCTCGACCAGGTGCGGCGCATGAACGAACTGGTGGCCTACCAGTTGTCCCGCGCGGCCACGTCCGGTCGGCAGACCTTTGCCAGCGCGGTGCCGATCGCCGGCCACGCCGAGGATCTGGTGCAGGGGTTGGAGAAGGTCTACGCGGCCAAGAACGTCCTTTGCGAGTTCGACATCGAGGACGGCGCGGTGTTCTACGGCGAACAGGGCGACCTGCTGGAACTGCTCGGCAACCTGCTTGAGAACGCCTTCAAGTGGGCCGGCCACCGCGTGTTGCTGGTGGTGAAGATGCAGCCGCAACCCGGCCGCCAACGCCCTGGCCTGTGGCTCAGCGTGGAAGACGACGGCCCCGGCATCGCCACCGACAAAATCGAGAAGGTCCTGCAGCGCGGCGTGCGCGGCGACGAACGCGTGCAGGGCCACGGTATCGGCCTGTCCATCGTGCAGGACATCGTGCACGCCTACCAGGGCGAGCTGGGCGTCGACCGTTCGCCCGAATTCGGCGGTGCGCGTTTCTGCGTGACGCTGGCGGCGAGCTGAGCTTCACGCATCGAGTGGCAGGCGGAGCTGTCGGCACGAAGAATTCCCGCTGCACAATGCCGCCAATGCGGCCGAGTGCGGTAGGAGTGATGACTCATGGCCAGGTTCATCAAGGCATGGCTGCCCTGCCGGGTATCCATGGCCGCACTGTTTGGTTGCCATTGTTGGATAGCGGGCGTTCGCGCAGGCCCGTCGCCACCTGGATCATTAAAACGGTGGGATCTTCCCTGGGCATGATCCATGACTTCAATTTTCCGCCCGGGAAAGGAAAGGTTTGACGTCAATATTCAGCGACATGCCCCGTCCAGGAATACGCTTGCTCGTCATTCCAGCGAAAGCTGGAATCCAGTGTCTTCAGGCAGTTGCTGGGGCTCCCAGTTGGGATGACGACATGTTGAGACCTTCCCTAAGGCGTATTTCCTCGGTCCCGCATCGTCTCAGCGCGTGCTGCGATGGCGGGCCGGCTCCTGCGCATCGGCGGGCGAGGGCCCGTAGAAGGCTTCGAGCAATCCGGCCACTTCCGGTTCGGCCTGGCGCAGCAGGGCCGGTTGGGAATAATGCAGTTCGCTGACGACGGCGAAGTATTCGCCCGGATTCTCGGCGGCGTAGGGGTCGATCGGACTGTCGTGGCAATGCGGCGCGGTGGCGACCAGGCGGTCGAAAGCGCGCTGGAAGCTGTCGATCCACTGTCGCCGCGGAATGTTCGGCAGTGGCGGCACGCCGTCGGGCGGGCCGTCGAGCATGTCCAGCTTGTGCGCCATCTCGTGCACCACCACGTTGTAGCCGTCCCAGGGTTGTTCCAGGTCCAGTTGCACGTCGGCCAGCGACAGCACCAGTGGGCCGCGTTCCCACGCCTCGCCGATCAGGGTTTCATCGCCCTCGGTGACCACACCGGTGTGGTCGTCGTGGTGGCTGCGCCGCACCTTGAATTCGCCGGGATAGATCAATACCTCGCGCCAGCCACGCAGGCTGGCGGCGCCTTGTTGCAAGGCCGGCAGGCAGGCCTGCATGGCGATCAGCAGGCGCCAGTAGTCATCGAGTACGGCGCCGGCAAGCGCGTGAAAGCGCTTGCGGGCGAGAAACAGGGCGGAAAGCTGGCGCAGTTGCTGCTGTCGTTGCGGATCCAGCCGGCGAGCCAGCGGGCAACCGGCCAACGCGCGCCGCCACAGCGGGTCGGCGATCGGTGCAGGTTCAAAGCGGGCTCGCAGTGACCGCCACCAATGCCTTGGCACGGCGCCGGGTTACTGGATGGACCCGGGCAGCAACGATTGCCAGCCCAGATGTGGACGGCGGGAGGGTGACGGTACGGACGATGCTCCACCGGAGCGGTCGTGGCTGTTGCCGGAGCTGCCGGTGGAACTCCCGCTGCCGTCGGCCGGCAGGCAATCGTGACCCAGTCCCGTGACGTCGCCGCCACCGCCGTTGCTGCTGTCGTGCGGGCTGGTGATCATTGCCTGCGAGGAACTGTCCAGCTCCTGGGCATCAAGATTGGTCGCGGCGGCACCACCGATGCCGGCAAGGCACAAGGCGCAACCGATAAGTCGATAAGTGGCACGCATGGCGATCGAACTCCCTGATTCGCAAGCGAAGACTCTGGATCGTCGCAGAAACGCCGTTCGCATGCCAGTGCTTCGCTTGGGCGCTGCGTGGCGGGTTTTGGAGGTTCGCGCGGCGGATCGCCCGGGCTATCATCGGCCGATGGCTCTCCTGTCCCGTTCATCCCCCATCCTTCATCCCCCATCCGGGGGCCGCTGATGCAGCCGGCGCAATTGCTGGCGCTGCTGGCCGGGGGTGAGCCGATCTCCGGTACCGGCCTGGCCCAGCGTACTGGCGTGACACGCGCGGCGATCTGGAAACAGATCGAGGCGCTGCGTGCCCGCGGTGTACCGATCGAATCGCGTGGCGCGGCCGGCTATCAACTGCCGTGGGCGTTGCAGATGCTGGATGCGACGCAGGTTCGCGCCGCCCTGCCGGCGGCGCATGCGCGCATGCTGGGCGCGCTGGAGGTGCACTGGGAGCTCGATTCCACCTCCAGCGAACTGCAGCGTCGTGGCGCCGCGGCTGCGGATCTGAGCGTGATCTTGGCTGAAACCCAGAGCGCCGGTCGCGGCCGACGTGGGCGCCAGTGGCTGTCACCGCCCGGTCTGAATCTTTATCTCTCCTGTCTCAAGCGTTTCGAATCGGGCTTCGCCTCGCTGAGCGGACTTTCGCTGGCAGTCGGCGTGATCGTGTTGCGCGCGCTTGAAAATCTCGGCATGACCGGCGCCGGCCTGAAATGGCCGAATGACGTGCTTGCCGTCGCCGCAGGTCGCTTGGGCGGGAAGTTGGGCGGCATCCTGGTCGAGCTGAGCGGCGAATACCAGGGGCCGTGCGCCGCGATCATCGGAATCGGTCTCAACCTGCGGCTGACT
>SMEK01000412.1_pt1 | contig 26308 bp, 27 predicted proteins | sample 2456371 | NCBI WGS metagenome assembly SMEK01 (sample SAMN10132590, study PRJNA489261) | soil metagenome | isolation source: day1 antibiotic-loamy sand soil ammended with composted manure from dairy... | place: USA | collected 2015-04-01
AGGAACCGCAGCAGGGAGCGCACGCCGGCCAGCCCCCGCCCCAGCGTGCGCGCCCCGGCGCCCTGGTTGCGGCGCGCGGCCAGAAAGGCGCGTAGATCGGCGGACTTAAGGTCGGCGATCTCGGCAAGGCCCGGAGGGCCTCCGCAATGGCCGGTGAGGAACTGGAAGAACTGGCGTGTATCGCGATCATAGGCCTCGACGGTCCTGGGCGACAGCCGGCGCTCGCCCTGCAGCGCTTCCAGCCAGTCCTGTCGCGCTTTCTGGAGATCGGATCTGGCAGAGACGAGGAATTCCTGCATTGGCAGTCGTGGTCCGATTGACTAAGTCATTGTGGCCCGAGCGGCGTTAGCGAGCGGTGAATATGCCCAGCCTGAAGAATCCGATCCATATGGCGGTCATCGGTGCCCCCCATGGCATAAGGGGCGAGTTGCGCGTCAAGACTTTCACCGGCGATCCCCTGGCGCTGGGCGACTATGGGCCGCTCTATGCCAGGGACGGGCGCGCCTTTGAGGTGCTCGACATTCGCTCCGCCGGAACGGTCGTCGTCGTGCGCTTCAAGGGCGTCGAGGACCGCAGCGCGGCCGAAGCTCTGACCGGAACCGAACTTTTCATAGATCGCTCGGCGTTGCCGGACGACGGCGACGAGGACGATTTCTATCATGCCGATCTGATCGGCCTTTCCGTCAGGGACGATTCCGGCGCGACGATCGGCAAGGTGGCGGCGGTCCATAATTTCGGCGGCGGCGATATTCTCGATCTGACCCTCGGCGGGCGCCGGGGCGTGCTGATTCCCTTTTCCAAGGCGGCCGTACCCGAAGTTTCCGTTGCCGGCGGTTATATTACTGTCGACCCTGTCGCTGCCGGGCTGGTCGAGGACGAGGACAGCGAGCCGGAAGCGGACAGGAGGCCTGCCCGTGAAGGTAACGGAAAGCAGCGCCCTCGCGGTCCGAAGGATGCTGGAGGCAACCGGTGAGTTTCCGTGCTTCCGTCCTCACCCTTTATCCGGAAATGTTTCCCGGTCCTCTCGGCCTGTCGCTGGCGGGGCGCGCGTTGGAAGCCGGCACATGGTCCCTGGAGACCATCCAGATCCGAGATTTCGCCACGGACAGGCACCGCACCGTGGACGATACGCCGGCAGGAGGCGGAGCCGGCATGGTAATGCGTGCGGACGTTCTGGCGCGCACTATTGATCATGCTGCGCCGGCAGGCGATCCGCGCCCTCGCCTTCTCATGAGTCCGCGTGGCCGCCCTCTGACGCAGCAAAGGGTGCGCGAACTTGCGGCGGGGCCCGGAGTGTTGATCGTGTGCGGCCGGTTTGAGGGTGTTGACCAGCGGGTCATCGACGGGCGGGGGCTGGAGGAGGTTTCGATCGGCGATTTCATCCTTTCCGGCGGCGAGCCTGCCGCGCTCGTCCTGCTTGATGCCGTGGTGAGGCTCTTGCCGGGGGTCATGGGCAATGAGGCGTCGGGCGAGGAAGAAAGCTTCGAGAACGACCTGCTTGAACATCCGCATTACACCCGCCCGCAGGAATGGGAGGGGCGTTCCATCCCCGAGGTCCTGGTTTCGGGTAACCATGCCAAGATTGCTGCATGGCGGCGCGCCGAGGCGGAACGGCTGACTGCCGAACGACGGCCGGACCTGCTTGCCCGCAGGACTGGATCCGTCAGGTAGCGAAATAGTAGCCGGCGAGCAGCAGCCCCACGGCGATGACGACCCAGCGCATGACGGCCTGCGGCACGCGCCTTGCAACCCAGACGCCGCTCCAGCCGCCCAGTGCCACCGCCGGAATCATCACGACGGCCTGAGGCCAGGCCACCACGCCGCCCGAGACGAACACTATGATCGCCACGGCAGCAATGACCGTCGAAAGCACGTTCTTCAGCGCATTGAGGCGATGATAGTCGCCCGCTTGCGACAGGCCCAGTGAAGCCAGCATCATCACGCCCATGCCTGCGCCGAAGAAGCCGCCATAGATGGCCGTGAAGAACTGGACGGCTGCGCCGAGAGGTGAGCCGATGGAGGCTCGCTTTCCGGGCCTGTCTTTCGGCTTGAGGTAAGGTCCGGCGGCAAACAGGGCCGTTGCAGCAAGCAGAAGCCACGGCACCATCGAGCGGAACTCGGGATTGTCGAGCTGGAGCAGGAACCATGCGCCAAGCAGGGCGCCTGCTATCGAGGCGGCGGCAAGCGCAATGGCGCCGCGCCAAAAGGCTTTGAGATCATCCCAATAGGCGAGGCTGGAGGTGATGTAGCCGGGAAACTGGGTGATCGCCGATGTGGCGTTGGCGACCACTGGAGGGATGCCGATCAGCGTCAGCGCCCCAAAGGAGAGAAACGTACCGCCGCCCGCGACGGCGTTGATCATGCCCGTAAGAACTCCGGCGATGAACAGGAACAGTATGATGGTCAGGGTCAAGAGTCCGCCCGCAACTGATGGCGTTCTGGTTTAGAAAGGCGCGCCCGCCGGCGCAAGCGGCTATGATGATGGAAAAAAGTTCTCACTGCAGGTGACAAGCGGAGAATTTCGCTGTATGTGCGCCCGGACCCGGTGGCATGCCGCCGGCCCCGTCAACAATGACGGTGGAATCGCCCCTGCCTGAAGTCCTGCCCATGGGCGAGATGGAGGGCATAGCCGAGCGGTGCTGGATACTGCAAGGCGAGCGCGGACGCTCTGACTGTCGAAGAACAAGAAGTGGATTTTGCGATGGACATCATCCGTCAGCTCGAGGCCGAGCAGGCCGCCAAGATCGAAGCCAAGCGCAAGCTGCCCGAATTTCAGCCCGGTGATACCGTGCGCGTGAATGTGCGAGTCACCGAAGGCTCGCGAACCCGCCTGCAGGCCTATGAAGGCGTGGTGATCGCCCGTTCCGGTTCCGGTTTCCAGGAGAGCTTCACCGTGCGCAAGATTTCCTACGGCGAGGGCGTGGAGCGCGTATTCCCGGTCTATTCGCCGCTGGTGGAGAGCGTCGAGATCGTCCGCCGCGGCAAGGTGCGTCGCGCCAAGCTTTATTATCTGCGCGATCGTCGCGGCAAGTCCGCCCGCATCTCGGAGAACACGGGCGCACGCGCCCGCAGGCTGAACGATGCGGAGCGTGAGGCGCTTCTTGCCGAGAGGGCACGCATCGAGGCGGAGAAGGTGGCTGCAGCCGAGGCGCTTGCCGCCGAGAAGGCAGCGCAGGACGCTGCCGAGGCCAAGGCCGCCGAGGCCAGCGCCGAGTAAGCTTTCGAAAATCGGTTCGGGAAAGGCGGCTTCGGCCGCCTTTTTCGTTTCACGCCGCGGCCATCCCTGAAATACAGGCGCTTGCAAGGCATCGAGGGGCGGCTAAAGTCTGCTCGATTCCGCGCCCTGCCGGGCGCGTCCCAGGAGAGCGTGTCATGATGAGGATGAAACTGCTTTGGGCAGGGTTGCTGGCCTGCCTGCTCGCACCTGCGGCCGCCTTTGCCGCCGATGGCCTGCCCGACCTTGCCGGCCGCAAGGTTGTCGTGGTGACCGAGAATGCCTATCCGCCGCTGCAGTTCATTGATCCGAAGGGCGGCGAACAGATCGGCTGGGAATATGACGCCATGAACGAGATCGCCAGGCGGCTCAACTTCCAGGTGGAGTACCAGAACACGTCGTGGGACGCCATGATCCAGGCCGTGGCGGACAAGCAGTACGACATCGGCATGACCGGCATCACCATTAACGACGAGCGCAGGGAGAAGGTCGACTTCTCCGATCCCTATATGCGGAACGAACAGTTCATGATGGTGCGCGGCGACGAAACCCGCTTCACCGACGCCGAGAGCTTCGCGGCGCTGGAAGAGGGGCTGATAGGCGCGCAACCCGGCACCTCGCCCTTCTACACGGCCGTTTACGGCGTGCTTGATGGTAACGAGCAGAACCCGCGCATCAAGCTGTTTGAAACTTTCGGGGCCTCCGTCCAGGCGCTGAAGACCGGTGACGTGGACCTGGTGCTGACCGACTCGACGGCGGGGAAGGGCTATGTCGAGGCGTCCAATGGCGGCCTGAAGCTGATTGGCGAGCCGCTTGGTACCGAGGATTTCGGTTTCATTTTCCCGAAGGGCTCGGATCTCGTCGCTCCGGTCAATGCGGCGATTGCCGCCCTCAAGGCTGACGGTACGCTGGAAGCGCTGAACAAGAAATGGTTTCTCGACTACAAGATGGGGGAGTGAGCGGCTGATGCTGCCTTCTGCTCGCCTCCCCGCGGACCGGGCCGCCATCTGGCAAATCGGAAACGCGGGGGCCTTGGCGGGACCGGCATCTGTCAGGAAACATCGATAGATGCAGCCGCAGACGACGCAGAAATCCGCCTTCCCGTGGTGGCTCGTCGTAGCCATAGCCATTGCCCTGGCGGTGGCCGTGTTCATCGCCACCAACGATCTCTATTCCCAGGTTTTCGCCACGGTCGCCGCAGGCATTGGCATCACCATTTTCGTTACCGTCGCCGGCTTTTCCCTTGCCTCCCTGCTCGGGCTCGGCATTGCGCTAATGGCGCTGTCCGGTTCGCGCTGGGCGAACGAGATTGCACGGTTCTATGTGGAGATCATCCGCGGCGTACCAATATTGGTATTGCTCTTCTGGATAGCCTTCGTCGGCGCTCCCGCTTTTGTTTCCGGCTGGAATTTCATCACCGCGCCGCTGCGCGAACTCGGGCTGCTCGATGCGCTGGCCATACGCGATGTGTCGCTCCTCTGGCGCGCGATCATCGCATTGACCATCGGCTATTCGGCCTTCATTGCGGAGGTTTTCCGCGCGGGCATCCAGTCGGTGGAAACAGGCCAGATCGAGGCGGCCAAGGCGCTCGGCCTCAGCCGCTGGCAGAGGTTCCGGCTGATCGTGTTTCCGCAAGCGATCCGCACCATACTTCCGCCGCTGGGTAACGACTTCGTGGCCATGGTGAAGGATTCCTCCCTGGTTTCCGTCCTCGGCGTCGCCGATATCACCCAGATGGGCAAGGTCTATGCCGCCGGCTCGTTCCGGTTCTTCGAGACCTATTCCATCGTCGCCTATATCTACCTGATCCTCACCGTGGGCCTTTCGCTCGCCCTTCGCGCCCTGGAGAGGCGGATGCGGAGGGCACAAAGGGCATAGGCCGGCAACGCCACGCCGGCAGGATCAGCTGCTCGCCTGGTTAAGTTCGTCCATGTCGGCGGAGGTCAATTGCAATTCCGCCGAACGGATCAGGCTTTCGAGCTGGTCAAGGCTGGTGGCGCTGGCGATTGGCGCGGTAACGCCCCGCCGCGCCATTATCCAGGCAAGCGCCACTTCCGCGGGCCTCGCCCGGTGCCGGGCGGCCACCGCATCGAGAGCGTCCAGAATGCGCGCGCCCCGAGCGTCGAGATATTTCCTCACGCCGCTGCCGCGGGCGCTCTTGCCGAGATCCGCGGAGGAGCGGTACTTCCCGGTGAGAAAGCCGCTGGCAAGGCTGTAGTAGGTGATGACGCCCAGGCCTTCTGCGACGCACAGGTTGCGCAAGGGTCCTTCGAAGCTTGCACGATCATAGAGATTGTATTCGGGTTGCAGCACTTCGTAGCGCGGCAGGTCGCGCAGCTTTGCTACGTCCAGCGCCGCACGCAGCTGCCCGGCATCGAGGTTCGATGCACCGATGTGGCGCACCTTGCCTGCCTTCAGCAGCTTCTCGTAGGCACCAAGCGTTTCTTCATATGGCGTGGCGGGGTCAGGCCAGTGGGAAAGGTAAAGATCGATTACCTCAACCCGTAGCCGGCGCAGCGAATCTTCCACCGCCTTCTCGATGTAGGCAGCCGAAAGGTCCTTCTTTCCCTGCCCCATGTCGGACCCGACCTTGGTGATGATGATCACCTTGTCGCGGTTGCCGCGCTCCTTCATCCATTTGCCGATAATGGTTTCGGACTCGCCACCCTTGTTGCCTGGAGCCCACCGCGAATAGGAGTCGGCGGTATCGATGGCGTTGAAGCCGGCCTCCACGAAGCGGTCCAGCAGGGCGAACGACGTTCGTTCATCGGCGGTCCAGCCGAAAACATTGCCGCCCAGCACGAGAGGGGCGATTTCGAGGCTGGTCTGGCCAAGACGACGCTTCTGCATGGTGACGCTCCATGGTTTGAAAAGGGAATCGCTCGGGAATCCGGCGCAGCCTATGTCGTCGGAGTCGGGCTTCAAAGTCCGTTTGCGGATTGCTGACTGTCGCTGGCGCCGCGCGGTGGCAGATGGCGTGCCACTCCTTCAAGCCAGTGGTCGCGTATGCCTAGCTCCCGCAAGCGGTTAATGGTGCTGAGCACATAGGCATCATTCGGGCCGGATTGTCCCGCTGCTCCGGAAATGATCTGCGCCGCCCGCGCCACGTCGAGCGTACCCGCATATTGGCGATGGTGGCGGTCCGCGACATAGGTGACCGCCTCGACCATGTTGCCGTCGTCCAGCCGGATGCCCAGCCTCCGCTCGAGATAGACATTGGTGACGAGTTCCCGCTCGCGCAGATAGCCGATCACCTGATCGTGCAGGTCTCCCGGCACGCGGAAGGCCAGCCCGACGCATGACCCGCCGCGGTCCAGTCCCAGGACGAGGCCCGGCCGCTGCGGCGTACCACGATGCACATGGGAGTAGATGCAAAGCGAGCGGCGATAGCCGTGGAGCTTGGCGCGGCGCGACTCCACATGCGCAAAGCCCGGCCGCCAAATCAGTGAGCCGTAGCCAAAAACCCAAAAATCGCCCATATCGCCAAGCCTGGTGAAATTCGTGCCGGCATGCTGCGGCGCCTACGGGTTAGCGAGATAGACTGGATGACGTCAAGCAACCGGAATCCGAACAGAGGCGGCCGCGGTCTTTTATGGCTTATCGGCCTGCTGCTGCTGGCCTTCGCGCTCTATAGCGCCAGCTGGTTCTGGGCTGCCGCACGTGTCCGCAGCGAAACAAGTGAGGCTATCGCGGCGCTGGAGGCGCGCGGGATCAGCGCCGAATGTGCTGATATGAACATTAGCGGCTATCCGCTCGGCTTGACCGTCACCTGCGAGCGCCTGGCCTATCGCGACGACCGCCGAGCCGTCGCGGCCGTTGCCGGAAATCTTCAGGCCACGGCGAGCCTGTTCGGGCCGCTCGCTCCGGTCCTCTATCTTGATGGGCCACTGCGCGCCGAGGCCCCCGGCATTGCGCCGCTTCGCATCGACTGGGAACGCCTGCAGGCGACAACGGCCTTGTGGTGGCCGATGCCCAGCCGCGTGACGGTCACCGCCCAGGGCCTCTCAGGCCAGGCCGACCCGCAAGGCGCCGACCAGGTTCGGCTTTTTACCGTCGAGAGCGCAGAGGCGGAATTCAGTCCCCTAGGTCGTGCCCTTGGATACCGGGGGCAATTTTCCAGACTGGCCATCGAGGCCGATGCAATTGGCGGGCGGGTCCTGCCGCCTCTGGACGGTGCAGGCGAGGCGATTCTCACGGACGGGATCACCCTGTTGCGGGGTGGTTCCAATAGCCTGCGCGGCCACACGGCCGAGATAGCCAAGCTGGAACTGGTTTCGGGCGAAGCCGGCATTTCGCTCTCGGGACCGATCGCTGTGGATGAGGAGGGCCTTGTGGATGCCTCGCTGGAGATCAGCCTGCGCGACCCCAAGGCTGTGGGTGCGATCCTGTCAGCCGCCATTCCCGAAAGGAAGCGCCAGATCGAGCAGGCATTTTCTGCGCTTGCCATGCTGGGCAGCACACCCATGACGCTGAAAATCGTCAAGGGCCGGGCGGCACTCGGCTTCATTCCCCTCGGGCGGATTCCTCCGTTTCCCTGACCTTGCCATGACAAAGCCCGATCACGCCACGCAAATCCGAAGGTGCCGGTCGTTGATGAACGAGCTGGCGAAGGCTGTTGCACAATTCAGGGTGGTGCGTCACAACACCGGAGGAAAGCTGAGGGATACGATGAGAACGATCCTGCTGGTGGCCGCCGGGGCTTTGTTTCTGACAGCGCCCGTGCCTGCCGAAGAACTCACATGGTTTGGCAATGCTGGCGGTGGCTCGGCTTCACTGGTCTACGGCACGCCCGATTCGGACTATGCGCTGCTGTCCTTTTCCTGCGAAAGCGGGAGCAGCCAGCTTTCCTTCGCATACGAGTTCGAACCATTGAACAAGGAAAATCCGCTGGAGGTCATCCTGCAGGTCGGGGACACACAGGTATCGATCCCGACAAGGGCCGAGCACCTCGAAGCCATGGATGTGCACCTTCTGATCGGCGAGACCACGTTGGATTATCAGCTCTCCAGCCTGCTGACCTCGACGGGGACGCTGCACGTTTTCGTGGAGGACGGTTCGGCAGAATATCCGCTTGAAGGAGCAGCCGAAGCCGCAAAAGATCTGTTGGCAACGTGCAAGCCCTAGCCGGTTCGGCACTTCCAGTCCTGAGGGTACCGCTTCGGATGGTCGGGTTCGCTTTGAAGCAATCCCAGGCGGGCTCGGGCAACACACTGGCCTGGGCTGGGGGTGAGCCCGACCACCCCGTCTTTCGTCGATCTGCCCGGGCACGCCGTCCCACGTAAGCGAGGTCCGCCGGATGTCAGCCTCACCTTGCCTGAACATCCTCGGCACCGGCTAGCTGATGGAACCCGGCAGGTTGTGAGCGGGCCGCCTGGCCTGTGTCGAGCCCCGTCAATCTTGCAGGGCCGCGATCACTCCATCCCCAGCGCGGCCTTGTAAAGGTCGAGAATGGCTTCCTCTTCCTGCCGCTCCGCCGCATCCTTCTTGCGCAGGCGAATGATGGTTCTTACCGCCTTGGTATCGAAGCCGGAACCCTTCATTTCCGCGAAGACCTCCTTGATGTCTTCCTGGATCGTAGCCTTTTCCTCCTCCAGCCGCTCCACGCGCTCGATGAAGGCGCGCAACTGACCGGCTGCTACGGTCTGACTGGTGGGTTCGGTAATGTCGTCGGCCATACTTGTCTCCATGTTCCTGCGCCGCGACTCGCAAGCATGGCCGCGGCGATTTCGTCGGTTCGATGCCCGACTGGACCGCCCCGGTCAAGCGGCAAGGCGGGTCGCACGGCGTAGTCCGCGCTATGGCCGGACCTGCCTGCGATCCTGCTCCCGCGCGAGCTTGACTGGGGATTGAATCGATCTAATTTGCCGCACATTCGATTCCCACGAGAGTTGGTCATTAATGGACGCCACGAAAGCGATGCAGGATTCTGGCGCCCTGCGCCTTGCCGCGCGCGGGCGCTGGGCGGTCGCGACGATGTTCTTCATCAACGGTTTCATCACCGGGAGCTGGGCGCCGCAGATCCCCGTCTTTCTGGACCGGCTGGAGATTTCGAAGTTCACGCTCGGCGTGCTTATTCTCGTCTTCGGGCTGGGCGCGCTCACCTTCATGCCTCTCGCGGGCTACCTGATGTCGCGTCATGGCTCGCGGGCTGTCGTGCGCGGGTTCGCGGCCTTCGCCGTCTTCGGCCTGCTCATCGTCGCCTTAACGCCGAACCCCTATCTCGCCGCGCCTGCGCTCTATCTTTTCGGCGGCCTGGTCGGCGGAATGGACGTGGCGATGAACGCCAATGCCGTGGCCGTCGAGCGACGGCTGTCCAGGGCGGTAATGTCATCCTCGCACGGATTCTGGAGTCTTGGAGGCTTCGTTGGCGGCGGCTTGGGTGGTCTCGCTATCCAGAATTTTACCCCAACCGTCTATCTGATCGGCTTGCTCGCCCTGTTCTCGATGGTCCCGGAGGGAGCGGTGCTGGACTGGGCCGCGCTCTACCTCGCACAGGAACTTGGTGCCGAGCTGGCGGCCGCGGGCCTTGCCTTTGCCTTCTTCTCGGGTGCGATGGCCATCATGCGTTTTGCCGGGGATGGGATTCGGACACGGTTCGGCGCGGTCACGACCCTTCGGGTTTCGAGCCTTGTTGCAGCCTGCGGTGTGTTCGCGGCGGCGATTTCTCCCTGGCCATGGCTCGCCATAGCCGCCTTCGCCTTTTCCGGCCTCGGAATCGCCAATATGGTCCCGATCGCCTTTTCGGCCGGCGGCAACCAGCCGGGCATGGCGCCGGGCACCGGCATGAGTGTGGTCACGACAATGGGCTACACCGGGATACTGGTGGCCCCATCCGCCATCGGCTTTGCCGCCGAACATATCGGCTTTTCGCCGATCTTTATGATTCTGGCCGGATGTCTCCTCGTGGTGTCACTAATGGCGGGTATGGCACATACGGCCGACTTCGCGCCGCAGCCGGCCGAATAGACGCTGCTCATACCGCTCGCTGCAACCTCGCCGACGCCGTACTGGCGCCGGCCGAGGGTCGGCCCGATCAGTAGCCGGCCTTGATCTTCTCGAATTCGGCGATCATCTTCTGCTTCAGGTCGGGCGGCAGCGGCGACTGGAACAGGGTCTTGTCGACGAATTTCTCCACGTCGTCATAGCCTTTTTCCTGCAGCGTTGCCGCATCGACGCCGGCCATGCCCTTGGCGTTCGCCTGGCCATATCCCCAGTCGCCGACCAGCACCTGTGCCACTTCCGGATCGTTGACAGCATTGAGGTAGTCATAGGCCTTGTCGATGTTGCCTGGCGCGTCCTTGAGCAAGACATAGCCGCACACCCAGGTGGAAATGCCCTCCTCGGTATCCTTCTTGGCCTTGATTGGAGCCCCGTCTGCCGCCGACTGCACGGAAGCGTCGTTCCAGGCCCAGGCGAGATCGACTTCGCCGCCGGAAAGCGCCTGCACGATCTCGGTCGTGTCTGTCCAATAAAGGCGCACATTCTTGTGCACCTCGCGCAGGAAGTCGGATGCCTGGGTGAACTGGTCGTCCGTCATTTGGGTCCAGTCCTTTACCCCAATGGCAAGGCTTGCCAGCGCGTAGGCATCATCGACGTTGTCCCCGATCGACACCCTGTCCTTGAACTTGGGATCGGCAAGGGCCTTGAGCGAGCGAATATCGTTCTCGTCTATGTTTTCCGAGTTGTAGGTAAGCAGCGTGTTGCCCCACTCCCAGGGCATGAACCAGGCCTGGCCATTCTCGTCCGTGGCAAGATCCTTCATGCTCATGATGCCGGGAATAAGATCGTTCCAGCCCGTGATCTTCGATGTGTCCAAAGGTTGCAGGAGGCCGGCCTCGCGCCATTTCACCACGGTTTGCGAACAGGGGTGAGCAAGATCGGCCTTGAACCCGGCCCGCAGCTTCTCGAAGGCTTCGTCCTCGTCGCCGAAGAAGGCGAAGGCCGGCGAATCACCGTTCTTCTCCACATATGCGGGGTGGAAGCTGGGGTCCTCATAGCCCGACCAGTCGAAGACGGTCAGCTCCCGGTCTTCCGCCAGGGCAAGCGCGGAGACGGAGGCCGCCAGCGTGCCTGCTAGCGCCAGCGTCAACGTCATTCTGCGTGTCAGCATTTTCAAATCCTCCCGTTTTTTGTTCTAGCTGATCCGGTCGTGCTTGCGCTTTCCTTCCCGGCGCCAGCGCTGCCATAGTGGCGGGGGAAGACCGAAGCCAGGAAGGCGTTGGCGGCGTTCAGCGCGCTTTCGCGCGTCACCTCTTCTGCTCCCATCATCAGCCTGAGCCACAGGCCTTCGAGCATCGCCGCCAGCGCCAGGGCAATGGCCTTGTGGTCGAACTCGTAGCCGCCTTCCTGCTTCAGCCGGTGGCAAAGTTCGGTGACGACGTTCTGGTAGGCGGCATCGCGCGAGCCGCACAGGGCCTGATAGGTCGGCCGCGACTTCGCTTCTCCCCAGAACGCGCACCAGGCGGCGAGCTTGCGCTTGTTGCAGATCGAGCGGTCGAAATCGGCCGCAACCAGTGCGCTCAGTTGGCCGGCGGCACTGTCGCCCGCCTGCTCCAGTGCGGCGCGCCAGTGCGCAGCATATTCATCCGCCATGAACTGAAGCGTGGCGACGAGCAGCTTTTCCTTGCTTTCGAAATGAAAGTTGACGATGCCGCGCGACAGGCCAGCGCCATCCGCCACATCGGCCATGGTGGTTTCGGCGTAGCCGCGCTTGGCCAGCGAATCGATCGTCGCTTCGATCAGCTGGTGGCGGCGTACTTCCTTGGATTGCTTGCGGCTGCGCTTTTCGGGGTCGCCCTTGCCAGCGCCGGTTTCTGATTGCCGATATTCCGGCCGAGGGGTGCTCATGCTCGGGCTTGTCTCCAGCATGCCGGCTACCCTTCTGGCTCCGGCTTCCATCCGCGCAGATGAGTGGGCCGGTGCTCGCCCGAGTCAAGCACCTTCTGCATGGCTTCCCAGGTCTTGATGTTCTTGTCGACATAGGCCGTGCCAACGGCAGCGGCTACCGTCTTGTAAAGCGGGCCCTTGAGGCGTGCCAGTTCCTCGCGCGCTACCTCGCGATACCACGGGTTGCGATCGCGCGTGGCAATGTCCACGAAGCCCGCACGTCGCATGGCCTCGGCGTAGCGGGAAGGTGAGGCCATGGCGAAGGAAAGTCCCTCTGCTGCGATATAGGCCCGCATGGCGGGTGACGGCTCGCCGTCATGCGAAACCATCCAGTTGGAGGCAGCGAAGACGCCTCCCGGCTTCAGCACGCGAAAGATTTCGGCAAAGAGGGCGTCCTTGTCCGGCACGTGAAGCAGCGCGTCCTTGGAAAAGACGATATCGAATGACGCGCTCTCGAATGGCAGAGGTCCCGGCGGGCCCTGAACGAAGACCACGCGGTCGGCAAGCCCCCAGGCATTTGCCCGCCGCCGCGCCGCCTCCACGACCGGCTTCTCCACATCGAAGCCGACAGCATGGCCGAGCCCGTGCCTGCGCGCCAGATGCAGCGTCACGCCGCCTGACCCGCAGCCAATGTCGAGCAGCGTCTTGCCGGAGAGATCCAGCCCTTCGACGATGCGGTCTACCTCCTCCGATCCGCCGGGCGAGAGATAACCCTCTCCCCAAAGCGCTTCCAGGAAGCGGATCGCCGTGTCGTCATATTCAGCTTCTGTCTCAGCGTTCCCGTTCATGAGCCCACGCACAGTTTCGCTGCCGAAGCCTACTCCAACGAGGCAGAAACGCAACAGTATTTGTTGAACATTCATTCAATATGACTGGACAGCCGGGCAACCGCCATGGCAAGCTTGCCATATCCGGCATGCGGATCATGGCAGATGGAGGGCGGTCGAAATGGCCGGGCCGGCATGAAGAGATGGGACGCGATCGTCGTGGGTGGCGGCCATAACGGGCTGGTTAACGCCTGCTACCTGCAGCGCGCCGGGTTGGATGTGCTGGTGGTGGAAAAGAACGATTGGGTCGGCGGTGCGGCTACCAGCCGGGAGCTCGCGCCAGGCTTCCTGTACTCCAACTGCTCCTATGTCTGCTCGCTGTTCAGGCCGGAGATCATGCGAGACCTGGAGCTGCCCCGTTTCGGGCTGCAGGTCATCGCTTATGAGGGCGGTGCGGTGTTCACCCGCGACGGCGATTATCTGGCCAATTACCGGGACCATGATGCCCACCGGCGCGAATTCGCCCGCTTCTCCAGGCGCGACGCGGAAGCCTATGACCGCTACGCGCGCGACGTGACGCGGCAGTGCCGTTTCATTCAGCCGCTGCTCATGCGCACCGCCCCGGACCCGACCAGCCTTCGGCCCCGCGATCTTGGCGAACTGCTTTACCTGGGAAAGAAACTCGCCGGGATGACGAAGGAGGAGCTGGCGCTGACGCTGCGCTTCTGGACCATGTCGATCTCGGATTTCCTCGACGAATATTTCGAGACCGACGTCATCAAGGCGAATTTCTCCATCTCCGGCATCATAGGAACGGCGCTGGGACCGATGTCGCCCGGCACCGCCTATGTCTTGCTCCATCACTATATGGGCGAGGTGGACGGCTCTGTCGGCGCATGGGGTTATGCGCGCGGAGGCATGGGTGCGGTCACGAAGGCGCTCGCCGCGTCCTTCCAGGCATCTGGGGGCACGATCCGCACCGGTGCGGAAGTGGAAAGAATCCTGGTGCGCCACGGCACGGCCAAGGGCGTGGTGCTTTCCGACGGAGAGGAAATCCAGGGCCGGATCGTGGTGTCCAATGCTGACGTGAAGCGCACTTTCCTCAATCTGGTCGAAGAGAAGGAACTGCCCGAGCAGTTCTTGCGGCGCGTGAGGAACTTCAAGATCAGGGGCTCGTCGGGCAAGGTCAACATTGCCCTGGATTCTCTGCCCGAGTTTCCTGCCCTGCCGAAGGATTCGCCCTGCATACGCGGCGACCTGCATTTCACGGATTCGGTCGAGCGCATGGAACGCGCCTATGACGACTGGAAGGCAGGGCGCTGGTCTGCCGATCCGTTCCTCGACATGATGATTCCCACAACGCTTGACCCGACCATGGCGGCACCCGGCAAGCACTTCATGAGCTGTTTCGTGCAATATGCACCGCCCAAGGTCGAAGGCCGCGAATGGACCGATGCCGACCGCGACGCCTTCGCCGAGTCGGTCGTGTCGCAGATCGCCGAATACTCGCCAGGCTTCCGAGACCGCATCGTGCACATGGAGGTGCGCACCCCGCGGGAGCTGGAAGCGGAAGTCGGATTGACCGAGGGCAACATCTTCCAGGGCGAGTTGACCTTCGACCAGTTGCTTTTCAACCGTCCCGTGCCCGGTTACGCGCAATACCGCTCACCCGTCGGCGGCCTTTATATCTGCGGTTCATCGACCCATCCCGGCGGTGGCGTCATGGGCGCCCCCGGCCGCAACGCTGCAAAGGAAATCCTGCACGATCTTGCCAAGCCCGACAGTCACATGAGCCCGGCCCATGACGTCATCTAGCCGTTCCATCCGGGATGTTGTCGTCGTCGGCGGCGGCCATAACGGCCTTGCCTGTGCCGCCCTGCTGGCGCGGGACGGCCGCAATGTCCTTTTGCTGGAAGCCGATGCGGAATTGGGCGGCCCGGCCCGTACGGAGGAGTTCTTTCCGGGGTTCAGGGCGTCGACCGCGCACCTGCTAAACCGCTTGCATCCCGAGCTTGTGCGGTTGCTGGCGCTGGAAAGGCATGGGCTTGTTTTGACCGGGCAGCCGTTTATGCCCTCAGTGGCCCTTGCGCGGGACGGCAACCATCTCGTGCTCCATGGCGCCTATGGCGAGGCCCTGACAGGCGCAAGCGCCGCCGAGCAGCGGGCCTGGAGGGAGTTGCGTGCCCAACTCCTGCGCCAGGCCGGCATCCTGAAACCCTTCCTCGCCAGGCGGCCGCCAGAGCCCGGCAGCCGCGATCCGGGCGATCTGATCGCCCTCGGCAAGGCGGCGCTCGCCCTGAAACGGCTGGGAAAGGAGGAGATGCGCGATTTCCTGCGCGTTTTCCTGATGAATGTAAACGACCTGCTCGATGAGCAACTGACCGACCTCCGGCTGAAAGGGCTGCTGGCGTTCGACGCCGTTCTGGGCAGCCATCTCGGGCCCCGCTCGCCAACCTCGCTGCTTGGTCTTTATTATCGATTGGCCGGCGAGATCGGCGGTGCGGCCGGGGCACAGCTTGTTCCCAGGGGAGGCATGGCTTCGGTCGTCGATGCGTTGCGGCAGGCTGCCGAAAGCGCAGGCGCAACGGTCCTCACCGGCGCGCCGGTTTCAAGAATCCTGGTCGAACATGGGCGCGCAACGGGGGTGGCGCTGGCGGACGGGCAGGAGGTGCGGGCAGGCTGCGTCGTGTCCGCGATCAACCCGCGCTCGACCTTCTTCGACCTTGTCGGGGCGCCTGCCCTGGACACCGGCTTCGTACGCAAGGTGAAAAACATCCGCATGAAGGGCGACGTGGCAAAGCTTCACCTGGCGCTCGACGGTGTCCCGGATTTTCCTGGCCTGCTGCCGGAGGACATGGGCGGCCGGCTCGTGATCGCGCCGTCGCCCGACCATGTCGAGCGCGCCTTCAACCCCGCCAAATACGGCGCCTTCTCGCCCGAGCCGGTGATGGAGATCGTTCTCCCCTCGCTTTCCGATCCTGCCATGGCGCCGGCCGGCTGCTGCACCCTGTCGGCCGTTGTTCAATATGCGCCCCATGTGCTGAAGGAAGGATGGGATGTGGGCAGGCCGAAGCTGCTCGGCGCCATCATGGCCCAGCTCGAAATCTATGCGCCCGGCATAGGCGGGATGGTCCGGCATGCCGAACTTCTTACTCCGGCTGACATCGAGGCGCGCTACCGTATGCCCGGCGGCCACTGGCATCATGGCGAACTCCAGGCTGACCAGATGCTTTTTTCGCGCCCGGTTTCCGGCTGGTCCGGCTACGACACGCCCATCGAAGGCCTGTACCTTGCCGGTGCAGGCTCGCATCCGGGTGGAGGCATTTCCGGCGTGCCGGGCATGAACGCTGCGCGAAGGGTGATGGAGGGGGTGCGATGAACATCAGCCGCTCGTCGACATCGGAACGCCTGTCCGCCCAGGCGCATTTCCGCACCCTGCGCCGCGACACGCCGTTCCAGCCGCGCATAGATTCTCTGGCAAGGACCAACGACTGGTACAACTGGGGGGGCTTCCGCGCGCCAAATTCGCTGTGGGACGAGGAACTCGAATATTTCGCCATTCGCAGCCAATGCGCTCTGTTCGACATATCTCCCATGACGAAGTACAGCATCGAAGGGCCCGACGCCGAAGCCTTCTGCAACAGGCTGACCCTGCGCGACGTGTCGAAACTGAAGCCTGGCCGCGTGCACTACACCGCCTGGTGCGACGACGATGGTTTTGTCCTCGACGACGGCACGCTCTTCCGCCATTCGGCAACGCGCTTCCGGCTTTGCTGCCAGGAACGGCATCTGCCCTGGCTGCTGGACAGTGCCATTGGCTTTGACGTGTCGGTGGAGGAGGAAACCGAGCAGGTGGCGGGTCTCGCCCTGCAAGGGCCGACGTCTTTCGCCTGCCTTCGCGCGGCAGGCTTCGGGGGCGTGGAACGGCTGAAACCGTTCGACCTCGCCCAATTTCCGCATGAGAATGGCCAGGTGACCATCTCGCGCACGGGTTTCACCGGCGATCTCGGCTATGAGCTGTTCATTGAGCGGGACCTGGCCCTCTCATTGTGGGACCGGCTGATGGAAGCCGGCGCTCTCCATGGCATTCGCGCCATCGGCTACGCAGCGCTAAACCGCGCGCGCCTCGAAGCTGGCCTGATTGTAGCCAATGCAGATTTCGTCCCTGCTGAAAGCGCGCTGCGGGCTGATCGCCGTCGCATGCCGGACGAAATCGGCCTGGGCTTCATGGTCGATGCGGGCAAGGGCCATTTCAACGGTCGCCGCGCCATTCTGGAAGCGCGGGCGAAGAAGAAGCAGCGTCACGTTTTGGTGGGATTGGAAATCGAGGGCAACATTCCCGCCGAGCACGCCATCGTCTACCATAGGAAAAGTCAGGAAGTAGGCCTTGTGAGCGCGGCCATGTGGTCGCCCATGGTCAAGCGCAACATTGCCATAGCCTCGCTCGACTGCCCGTTCGGCGATACCGTCACGGAAGATCTGTGGGTCGAGATCTACGCCATGCGTGAGCTGAAATACGAACGCCTGATGAAGAGGGCAAAGGTGGTGCCGCGTCCCTTCATGAAACTGGAGCGGCGCACGGCAACCCCGCCAGCGGATTTCTGAGATGCCGGGAGAAAACGACATTCTGCCGCCCGATGCCGAGGCTGCGGAACAGTGGGCACTGGTGAACACGCCACTCGGCGAGCCCTGGTCGGGGCGCGCCCGCTATGCGGCTGCGATGTATTTCTACAGGCGCGGCGAGATGGACGCAGACACGCTGGAGGTCTACCGCATATGCTCGCGGCTCGACCATCAGGACCCGCTTCCCATTATTCGCGATCGCGGGGTAGGGCAGGAGTGGCTGGAGCGCATGGGGTTCAGGGGCTGAGCCGGCTACCCGATCCCCTTTTCCAGAACCCGCACCCAGTTCTTCCAGGCGATCTTCTCGATCAGTTCCTCGCCGTAGCCATGGGCCCTGAACGCTTCGATCAGCCTTGGCAGGCCGGCCGCATCCCCGATTTCGACGGGGACCGGGGCTCCGTCGAAATCGGAGCCCATGCCCACTCCATCCTCACCCAGCTTTTGCAGCAGGGCGTCGACATGCCGGATCATCATGTCAAGGTCCGCACCGCCCGCTGTCGGCCCGCGGGGATTGAGAAAACCGGTGGCGAAGTTCAGGCCAACCATACCGCCGGTTTCGCGAATGGCTCCGAGTTGCCAGTCGGTGAGGTTTCGGGCGTGCGGGCAGACCGAATGCGCGTTGGAATGCGTGGCCACAAGCGGGGCGTCGGAAATCCTTGCCACGTCGCGAAAGCCCTTTTCGTTGAGATGCGACAGGTCGATCTGGATCCTCAGCCGGTTGCATGCCTTCACCAGGGCCTTGCCTGCCTCCGTCAGGCCGTCTCCAGTGTCCGGCGAAGAAGGAAAACGGAACGGCACGCCATGCCCGTAGGCGTTCGGCCGGCTCCACACGATGCCGAGCGAGCGAAGCCCTGCTGCATGGAGCACTTCGAGCATCGCAAAATCCGGGCCGATCGCTTCCGCGCCTTCGATATGGAAGACTGCGGCGATCGTCTTTTCCTGGATGGCGGCACGGATTTCCGCCGCGCGGCGGCATATTTTAAGGGCACCGGCCCTTTCCAGCCTCAGAAGGATCGAGGCCATGCCGATGGTCGACTCCATGGCTGCCGAGCGCGGCAGTTCCGGCGGCAACGGCTCGTTGTTTCCGGGCATGGTTTCGCCTGCCCCGGATTTGCGGCGCTTTTCCTGCGTCGGCGGAAAGATCGCGAACATGCCCCCGGCGAAACCGCCCCTCCTGGCCCGGGGAAGGTCAATGTGCCAATCGGCAGGCGCACCTTCGATGAACAGCCTTTCCTTGTCCGGATCAGGCGACTGGTAGAGCTTGAGCAGCGTATCGTTGTGGCCGTCGAAAACCGGAACCGGCGCTTGATCTGTCATGTCAGGCTTTCTGGTGGGCTTGTGATTGCGGGCGGCCGGCGCTGCCCATGCAAGCAGGTGACCGAGCCTTCAACCTAGCCTTGACGTGCCGGCGACGCAAAGGCCAATGGACACTGTCCTTTGTGACTGCAACCAGCGGCCGAAGCGGAAAGGATGGTGCGCAGTGCGGAGCTACGACATCTGGTCCAGCCTGCGCTGCATCGCAGCAATCTGCTCCTTGAGGCTCTGCAGTTCATCCGCCTTCTCAGTCGGTTCCGGCTTGGCCGGCTCCGAAGACGAAGGGGCCGCGCCGCTGCCTGCGGGGGGGAATGGCGTGAACATGCGCATGGCGTTCTGGAACAGCTCCATGTTGCGGCGGGTCTGCTCCTCGATGGCTTTCATGGGCGCGGAAAGTTGCATGACATCCAGCGGCGACTTGCCCATCACGGCTTTCATCTGCTCGCGGAAACGCTCCTGCTCCTTGGAAAAGGCGATCATCGACTGTTCGAGGAAAGCCGGCACGATCATCTGCATCTGGTCGCCGTAGAACGCGATGAGCTGGCGCAGGAACGAGATGGGCAGCATGTTCTGCCCGTCCTTGTTCTCCAGTTCGAAGATGATCTGGGTCAGGACAGGATGCGTGATGTCCTCGCCGCTCTTGGCGTCCTGCACTGTAAATTCGTCACCCCTCTTGACCATTTCAGCAAGGTCTTCGAGCGTGACATAGGTGCTGGTGCCTGTATTGTAGAGCCGCCGGTTCGCATATTTCTTGATGATTACCGGCTCGTCTTTCGCTGCCATCAGTATCCTCCCCCGGACACCGGCAACTGTGTAAGCAGCCGGTTACGATCACAACTTGCCTCAAGGATATGCGCAAAACCGGCTCTATTCCAAGCGGTTTGTGCAGTGCGGAAGTTTTGGCCCGGACTCAGGTCCGCAAAAATGCTGCGCAGCATTTTTCCCGGGTGGCCGGCGCTGCCCTGTTTTCCCGGTTTCAGGTTTGACTCGGGTTCCGGAAAGCGCAAGAACAGATGAACCCTTTTAAGCCTTCTTGCCCCATCTCGAAGTGCCCGGAGAACATCATGTCTGCTTCCATCGTCGTCGCCAGCGCCGCGCGCACGCCCGTCGGCTCCTTCAACGGCTCCTTTGCCACGACGCCCGCCCATGAGCTCGGCGCCGTCGTCATCCGCGAGCTGCTCTCGCGGGCTGGAGTGGAAGCTGGAGAAGTTGACGAGGTCATTCTCGGTCAGGTGCTGACGGCGGCGCAGGGCCAGAACCCGGCCCGCCAAGCCTCCATCAATGCCGGCCTGCCGAAGGAAACCACGGCATGGGGGCTGAACCAGGTATGCGGCTCCGGCCTCAGGGCCATCGCGCTCGGCATGCAGCAGATCGCCACTGGCGATGCCAGGATCGTCATTGCCGGCGGACAGGAATCGATGTCGCTTTCGCCACATGCGCAGTATCTGCGCGGCGGCGTCAAGATGGGCGACGTACAGCTCATAGACACGATGATAAAGGATGGGCTTTGGGACGCCTTCAATGGCTACCACATGGGCACGACCGCCGAGAATGTCGCGCGCCAGTTCCAGATCACCCGGGAGGAACAGGACAGGTTCGCACTAGCCTCGCAGAACAAGGCGGAGGCAGCGCAGAAGGCGGGCAAGTTCAAGGACGAGATCGTTGCCGTCACCGTAAAGGGGCGCAAGGGCGATACGGTCGTGGACCAGGACGAATATATCCGCCACGGCTCCACCCTTGACGCCATCGAGAAGCTGAGGCCGGTCTTTGAAAAGGACGGCACCGTAACGGCCGGCAATGCATCCGGCATCAATGACGGCGCCGCAGGCGTGCTGCTGATGACGGAGGAGGAGGCGGCAAGGCGCGGCTTGACCCCGCTGGTGCGCATCGTTTCCTGGGCAACCGCCGGAGTCGACCCGACGATCATGGGCACCGGCCCCATTCCCGCCTCCCGGCGGGCGCTGGAGAAAGCCGGCTGGAGCGTGAACGATCTGGATCTCGTCGAGGCCAACGAAGCCTTTGCCGCGCAGGCTTGCGCCGTCAACAAGGACATGGGCTGGAACCCCGAAATCGTCAACGTCAACGGCGGCGCCATTGCCATCGGCCATCCGATCGGAGCTTCGGGCGCGCGCATTTTCAACACGCTTGTCTTCGAGATGAAGCGCCGCGGCGCAAGGAAGGGGCTTGCGACCCTGTGCATCGGAGGCGGCATGGGCGTGGCCATGTGCGTGGAAGGGATGAGCTAGGGCGCGAACCGGTTCGGGGTCAGGTAGCGAAAGAAGGTCGAAGGGGAGGCGCATACATCCCCCCGCTGCCTGGTTCCCTGCCAAAGGGAGGAGAGCTATGTCCAGGGTAGCACTTGTCACGGGGGGGTCGCGAGGGATAGGCGCCGCCATCTCGATTGCGCTCAGGGATGCCGGTTGCCTGGTTGCCGCCAACTATGCGGGCAATGACGAGGCGGCACAGAAATTCACCGCCGAGACCGGCATCAGGACCTACAAATGGTCGGTTGCCGATTATGACGCCTGTGTCGCCGGCATCAGCCAGGTGGAGGCCGATCTCGGCCCGGTTTCGATTCTGGTGAACAATGCGGGCATCACGCGAGATGCCATGTTCCACAAGATGAGCCGCGAGCAGTGGAGCGAGGTCATCAACACGAATCTGAACGGCGTTTTCAACATGACCCATCCGCTGTGGAGCGGCATGAGGGAGCGCAAGTTCGGCCGGGTCATCACCATTTCCTCCATCAATGGCCAGAAGGGCCAGATGGGGCAGGTCAACTATGCCGCATCCAAGGCCGGCGACATCGGCTTTACCAAAGCGCTTGCCCAGGAGGGCGCGCGAGCCGGCATCACGGTAAACGTCATCTGCCCCGGCTACATCGCCACAGACATGGTCATGTCCGTGCCGGAAAAGGTTCGGGAAGGCATTATCGCCCAGATTCCTGTCGGTCGTCTCGGCGAGCCGGAGGAGATTGCGCGCTGCGTCGTTTTCCTCGCTTCCGAGGAGGCGGGTTTCATCACGGGCTCCACCCTCACGGTCAATGGCGGCCAATATTTTGCCTGATCTGCCGGCATCTGGAATCCTCGCCGGGTGTCCGGAAACGGAAGGGCCGTTACGCCCTTGTGGCTGACGGGAAGAAATCCGAAAAGCCTTTTTAAAGCCCTTTCGGCCACAATTCGTGCTTGATCTTGGGCAAGTTCTCGGCGCGCGCCGGAGCGGCTGGCGAAGACGCACGGCGTGACAAAAACTCTCTTGGCTGGCAAGTTCGCCGCGGGAGACTTAAGTCGGGCAATTCAGGAGACAAGCATGGCATTGTTTGCCAAGGGAAAGTTCTTGATGGCGGTGGGCGCAGCGGCCTTCGCTTTTTTCAGCAGCGCCGCGCATGCGGCGAGTTGCGGCAATTCGGCCGCGGGCTTTGAGCAGTGGAAGCAGGACTTTGCCCAGAAGGCAAGGGCCGCCGGCGTGCAAGGCAGGGGACTTTCGGCCCTGGCGGGCGCAAAATACGCCACCGCGACGATCAAGGCGGACCGCGCCGTCAGGAAGGCGTTCAGCGGCTCGGTGGAGGATTTCATGAAGCGCCGCGGCGCGGCGGCCATCATCTCCAAGGGCCGGTCCCTGAAGAAGGCCAACGCTTCGCTCTTCAACAAGATCGAAAGCAGCTACGGCGTGTCCCCCGGCGTTTTGCTTGCCATATGGGGCATGGAAACCGGATTCGGTTCCTTCATGGGCAAGCAGAACACCGTTTCCGCCATCGTGACGCTTGCCTATGATTGCCGCCGCCCGGAATTCTTCACCCCGCATGCCATAGCTGCCCTGAAGCTGGTCGACAGCGGCGCGCTCAGCGCCAATTCCGTAGGCGCCATGCATGGCGAGATCGGCCACACGCAGTTCCTCCCGGGCAACGTGCTGGCCTACGGCGTGGGCAACAAGAACCTGCGCGACAAGGCCACCGCCCTGGCGTCCACGGCCAACTTCCTGAGGGCTCATGGATGGAGGCCCGGCGTCGGCGCCGAAGGCAATATGGCCGCCATTGCAGGCTGGAATTCGGCTTCGGTCTATCAGCAGGCCATCGCTCGCATCGCGACCGCCATAGACGGCAATTGACGGCACATGCCTGAAAAAGGAGCCGGCTTGCAGCCGGCTCCCGCCTAACGGCTGCGGTCTCTCGCCGCCAGGGTCCTCAAACGCAGCGCGTTCAACCGGATGAAGCCTTCCGCGTCCTTTTGGTCGTAGGCTCCGCGGTCATCCTCGAAGGTCACGAGATCGTTGCGGTAGAGGGATTTCGCAGACCTGCGGCCGACGACGATGACATTACCCTTGTACAGCTTCAGCCGCACGGTGCCCTCGACATCCTCCTGGCTCTTGTCGATCGCCGCCTGCAGCATCAGGCGCTCCGGCGCGAACCAGAAGCCGTTATAGATCAGCTCGGCATAGCGCGGCATCAATTCGTCCTTGAGATGAGCCGCGCCGCGGTCCAGCGTGATCGATTCGATGGCGCGGTGCGCGGCCAGAAGGATCGTGCCTCCAGGGGTTTCATAGACACCACGGCTTTTCATGCCTACGAACCGGTTTTCGACGAGGTCGAGCCGGCCGATGCCGTTGTCGCGGCCGAGATCGTTAAGCGCGGCCAGCATGGCCGCGGGCGACTTCTTCTCTCCGTTCAGGGCAATGGGATCGCCCCGCAGGAACTCGATCTCGATCTCGGTTGCCTCGTCGGGGGCTTCCATCGGCGAGATGGTGCGCTGGTGGACGAATTCAGGCGGCTCGATCCACGGGTCTTCCAGCACCTTGCCCTCCGAGGAGGAGTGCAGCAGGTTGGCGTCGACCGAGAAGGGCGCATCGCCGCGCTTGTCCTTGGCGATCGGAATCTGGTGCTTCTCCGCGAAATCCAGAAGATCGGTGCGCGACTTGAAGGACCAGTCGCGCCACGGCGCGATCACCTTGATGTCTGGGTCCAGCGCATAGGCCGACAGTTCGAAGCGGACCTGGTCATTGCCCTTGCCGGTTGCGCCGTGAGCGATGGCGTCAGCGCCCGTTTCCCTGGCGATTTCGACCAGTCGCTTCGAGATCAGCGGCCGCGCAATGGAAGTGCCAAGCAGGTAGAGTCCCTCATACTGCGCATTGGCGCGAAACATCGGGAATACGAAATCGCGGACAAATTCTTCGCGTACATCCTCGATGTAGATTTCCTTGACGCCGAGCATCTCCGCCTTCCTGCGCGCCGGCTCGAGGTCGCTGTCGCCCTGGCCGAGGTCGGCGGTGAAGGTGACGACTTCAGCGCCCAGTTCGGTTTGCAGCCATTTCAGGATGATGGAGGTGTCGAGGCCGCCCGAATAGGCGAGTACGACCTTCTTTACGTCTTTCAGCTTGGACATTTGTGCAGGTTCCGGGATCAGGTTTCGCGGGCGAGGTATCATGCACCTTCCCGGTTCGGCAAGAGACGAGCCGACTGCGTGGCCCGGTGCCGGTCGAACGTGCAGGCGGGAATATTTCATCCTGCTGGAAAAGGCGTTAAGGAGCGTTCCCCGACACGCGAGCGGCGCCATGTCTTTCATCCCGGACTCAACGACTCTCATCCAGTTTACGGTGGCCTCGGTCATACTCGCCATCACCCCTGGGCCAGATATGACGCTTTTCGTTTCGCGCACGCTGAGCCAGGGCCGTGCCGCCGGCTTTGCTTCCATGTTCGGCGCCCTGTTCGGCACGTTCATCCACACCACTTTCGTGGTGATCGGCGTGTCGGCCCTGATCGTCGCCTCGCCCTATGCCTTCATGGCTCTCAAGATCGGCGGAGCCGGCTATCTGATCTTTCTGGCCTTTCAGGCAGTGACGAGAGGCTCGGCCTTCTCGCCAGAGAAGAAGACGGGCCCGAACATGTCGCTGAAACGGGCCTGGCTGACGGGGCTTGGCGTCAACCTGCTCAATCCGAAGGTCATCCTCTTCTTCATGACCTTCCTGCCCCAATTCGTGTCTGTCCACGATCCGCATGCGCCGGCCAAGCTGTTCTTCCTCGGCGCCATGTTCGTCGTGCTGTCGATTCCCGTCACTGCGCCGATGGTCCTGGCGGCGGAAAGATTCGCTGCCGCCATGAAGAGAAGTCCCCGGGTGACGCGCATTATAGACTGGTTGTTTGCGGGCGTGTTTTCAGCCTTCGCACTGAAGATCCTCACGACCCATTCGAAATAGCGGCCGGCTGGCGCGCCGCGCCTGCCCAACGGCCGGCAGAAAGCCAGTAGAAGATCCCGCCGACCATGCCCGCCCCGACGATGGCGAGCATCGGCGCGGTATCGACCAGCGCGAAGTCGGGGTCGCCGGACTGGACAAAGGCGATGAAGATCGCACCGACGATACCGCCGCCAAGCGCGTAGAACAGCCAGTCGCGTCGCCCCAGAACTTCTGCAACAAGGATCACTGCGGCTGCAGGGATAAAGCCGAAATAGGCTACGAACAGCGCCACGAACGGGACCGAAAAGAGGAAGGACCCCAGGACAACCTCTGATGCTCCCGCATCCCGCGGCTCAAGGCCCGCCCAGCCGATGGCGATAAGATGCAGGAAGGCGCTCGCCCCAAGGCACGCAACGCAGTAGCCGAGGAGAATGACGGCACAGCGCAGCAGATGGGCAAGAACTCTGCTCATGCCGACCTCCTACCCAGGCAAACCACGCCACCGGCGTATGCCCGGCAGGCCATCCTATTCGTGGTACCGGTCAGCAGAAAACAGGCGATCGTTCCAGGCATTTCGTTGAGCTCGCGGGTCCGGAGATCCGGACGCACCCCCGGCAGGAAGGGCTCGCGCTCTGGCCTAATGCCGACTGGAAACGGCTCCGGTGCGGGGCCGGCGCTCAAGCTTCCCCGTGCCCTGCTATCATCATGGCCTCAAGCGCCAGCCGGTCAACCTTGCGCAGGCGCTCCGATTCGGACTTGAGCTGCCCGCAGGCGGCCAATATGTCGCGGCCGCGCGGCGTGCGAATGGGCGAGGCGTAACCCGCATTGTTGATGAAATCGGCAAAGCGCTCGATCGTCTCCCAATCCGAGCACTGGTAGTTCGTGCCGGGCCAGGGATTGAACGGGATGAGATTGATCTTGGCGGGGATGCCCTTCAGCAGCGCCACGAGCGCGCGGGCATCTGCCAGGCTGTCGTTGACGTCCTTGAGCATCACATATTCGAAGGTGATGCGGCGCGCGTTGGAAAGGCCAGGATAGGCCCGGCAGGCGGCGATCAGTTCCTTCAGCGGATACTTCTTGTTGATGGGCACCAGCAGGTCGCGCAGATCGTCATTCGTTGCGTGCAGCGAAATCGCCAGCATGACGCCGATCTCGGCCCCCGTGCGCTCTATGCCGGGAACAACGCCCGAGGTCGAGAGCGTGATGCGGCGCTTCGAAAGCGCCAGCCCGTCTCCGTCAGACGCAATGAGCAGGGCTTTCTTTACCGCTTCGAAATTGTATAGCGGCTCGCCCATGCCCATCATGACGATGTTGGACACCTTGCGCCCCTCCGAAG
>SMEK01000266.1_pt1 | contig 26279 bp, 19 predicted proteins | sample 2456371 | NCBI WGS metagenome assembly SMEK01 (sample SAMN10132590, study PRJNA489261) | soil metagenome | isolation source: day1 antibiotic-loamy sand soil ammended with composted manure from dairy... | place: USA | collected 2015-04-01
GGAGCGGGGATTGGTTTATTCATTGCATTTATTGGTTTAAAAAATGCTGGAATCGTAACTGGTGAAGCTTTACTTGGTGATTTATCAAATTCACAAACCTTGTTAGCGATCTTTGGATTAGTCGTAACCATTTTATTTCTAGTTCGTGGTGTGAAAGCTGGAATCTTCTACGGGATGGTTATTACTGCTATAGTTGGAATGATCTTTGGGTTAGTTCCATTTCCTGATTCAATTGTTTCAGCACCGCCAAGTATAGAACCAACATTTGGTCAAGCGATTGTGAACTTAGGGAATATTTTCACATTAGACGTTTTAATCGTTATTTTAACTTTCATGTTTATTGACTTCTTTGATACAGCAGGAACATTAGTAGCGGTTGCAAGTGAAGCAAAAATTATGGAAAATGGAAAACTACCAAGGGCAGGAAGAGCTCTAGCTTCAGATTCTTCAGGAACTGTCATTGGTGCGATCTTAGGGACATCTAGTACAACATCTTATGTTGAATCTACAGCCGGAGTTGGTGCTGGTGGTAAATCTGGTTTTACAGCAGTGGTTGTTTCTATCTTGTTTTTTATCGCATTATTCTTCTCACCTGTTTTAAGTATTGTAACAAGTGCAGTAACATCACCTGCATTAATTATTGTTGGTATCTTGATGGCTGTTCAATTGAAAGGAATAGAATGGGAGAACTTTGAAACTGCTGTACCTGCTTTCTTTACGTTCTTAATGATGCCACTTACTGGTAGTATTGCAACAGGGATTGCCGTAGGGTTTGTTTTCTATCCGATTACCATGTTAGTTAAAGGTCGTGCAAAAGAAATCCATCCGGTTATGTATGTACTCGGTATATTATTCATCTTATACTTCATATTTGAAACGATCGTATAGACGTTAAGGCTGTCTTTTTGGGACGGCCTTTTTATATGATGATATAATTCGGAATAAATGATCCTTTTTCCTATATTTTTGGGATAAAATATAAATAACAAGTAACTTGGAGGTATTCATAATGGGTAAAAAGAAGAATAAAGTTCGTTTTGAGCTTCAAGAAAATGAAACAATTGATGAATGTTTAAATCGTATGAAACAAGAGGGCTATGTTCCGGTTGGGAAATATGAAAAGCCGATTTTTAAAGAAGTGATAAAAGAGGATGGGAAGGTTGCGTATGAACCGATAAGACAGCAAATTGTATTTGAAGGTAAATTAATGAACGACAAATAAAATGTATTGTATTTTGTAACACCAGATATTTTATTCAAAAAGGATTATCATTGTTAGAATGTAACTAGTAACTATTAAAAATGGAAGTGTAGTGGACGGTTTTCAGAAATGTCAAACCTTCTTTAGTGCTTTAATAAATAAAGTGTGTTATACTTTATACGAATTATGAAACTTTGTTCAATTTGCTACATTCGTTCAGCTTTTGAGATAGATAAAAAATAAGAACAAAAAGGTGAAGGTGAATGGTTGAGTCGAAGTATCGCTGGAGAAATCGAGAATTGAGGGAACAAGTAGAAGTACTGGATGGAAAAAGATCACCTACTATTTTATTAAAAAACGCAACATATTTAAATGCTATTTTTAAAAAATGGCTGCAGGCTAATATTTGGATTTACAATGATCGGATAGTCTATGTTGGAGAAAAGCTGCCTGACAAAGTCGACCAAACTTGTGAGGTTGTTGATTGTAAAAATAGTTTACTCGTACCAGGGTATATTGAACCCCATGCCCATCCATTCCAACTATACAATCCAGTAAGTTTTGCACAATATGCATCTAAATTTGGAACAACAGTTTTAATCAATGATAACTTACAGCTCTGTTTATTTACCAATAAAAAGAAAGCGTTTTCTTTTATTGATGATTTGAAATCGCTTCCAACAACATTGTATTGGTGGGGAAGATTAGATAGTCAAACAGAAATTATAGATGAGGAAGTCGTTTTCTCAAATGCTTCAGTTAAGAAATGGCTTGAACATGAATCAGTCATACAAGCCGGAGAATTAACAGGTTGGCCCAAGCTATTAGAGGGTGATGATTTAAAACTTTACTGGATTCAAGAAGCGAAAAGATTGAATAAAAAAGTGGAAGGACATTTTCCAGGGGCATCGGAAAAAACGTTGGCAAAGTTAAAGCTTCTTGGAGCAGATAGCGATCATGAGTCTATTAATGGTAAAGAAGTTATGAGAAGATTATTACAAGGCTACATGGTTGGATTAAGACATTCATCAATACGTCCAGATTTACCACAAATACTTGAAGAGTTAAAAGAGGAAAATATTCCGAATTACAGTCAATTGATGTTAACAACAGATGGATCAACTCCATCTTTTTATGAAAACGGGGTTATGGATCATCTAATAAAAATTTGCATTGAGCATGGGATACCAGCTATTGAAGCATATTTAATGACAACATTAAATCCTGCAAAATATTTTAATCTTGAACATTTACATGGTCAAATTGCGACGGGAAGGGTAGCAGATATTAATTTTATCACATCAGAAGATAATCCAACACCGGTTTCCGTTTTAGCAAAGGGGAAATGGGTGAAAAGAGATGGAAAAGAGTTAGATAATCGATACCAAATAAATATGGATCAATATGGGTTTCAACCACTGACCATTGATTGGAATTTAAATAATGAAGATCTACAATATTCAATGCCAGTTGGAATCAGTTTAGATAGCTCTGTTATTACAAAACCGTATTCAATCACGACCGATTTATATCGGGATAAACTGGATGATGATGTTGACGAGTGTTTCTTTACGTATATTCAACGCAATGGGGAACTTCGAATCAACACTGTTTTGAAAGGGTTCGCAAAAAATCTTGATGGCCTTGCTACCACATTTACAAATACAGGTGATATACTATTAATTGGTAAAAATAAAAAAGATATGTGTACAGCTTTCGAACGTATGAAGGAGATAGGTGGCGGTATTGTTATTTCTAAAAATGGTAATATTATTTACGAATTACCCTTGACATTTAGTGGGCATTCAAGTGAATTAGATTTTGAATCGTTAATTGAGAAAGATAAAGAATTTAAAAAAATCATGACCAAATTTGGTTATCGGTTTAATGACCCAATATATACTTTATTGTTTTTGACATCGACACATTTACCGTATATACGATTAACTCCGTTAGGGTTATTTGATGTTATGCAAAAAAAAGTTTTGTTCCCTGCTATAATGCGTTAAAATAGTAAAGAGCATGTGGTAGTCAAACAATGAAATGAGGTTTACTTGTGTATAAACAGCGGTATTGGAAAGTCATGACGATGTTTATGATTATTTTTCTTTTAGTCAGTTGTAATAAAAACGCTGAACCAAAACCTGAACCTGTTGAAAATATAGAACAAGATACAGTGGGTGAAAAATCACCAGGATATTTATATCACTATCCTTTAACTGGTGAGCCTATTGAAGTCGAACCAACAAATCGTGCTATTAGTGTCATGGTTAATAATCACCCGGCTGCTAGACCCCAATCTGGTTTAAATAAGGCCGATCTTGTTTTTGAAGCACTAGCAGAAGGTGGAATTACGAGATTATTAGCCGTCTTTCAAAGTGAATTCCCTAAAAAAGTGGGCCCTGTCCGTAGTGCTCGTCCTTATTATATTGAATTAGCAAAGGGATTAAATGCTATATATATTTTTCACGGTTGGAGTCCGGAAGCACAAGAAATTATTCAATCAGGGTATATTGACCATTTAAATGGTTTGTATTATGATGGTACTCTGTTTAATAGAGTTACCTTTAGAAAGGCTCCACACAATTCCTATATTTCCTTTGAAAATATTAGAAAAGGTGCAAAACAAAACGGTTATTCAATGGAGGGCGCTCCGAAAAGTTATAAGTTTTTAGCTGAAGATGACCAGGTAGAAGGAAAGCTACAAAAGGACATTACGATTTCTTATTCAAACCAAAATTTTGAAGTTCGCTATGAATATGATTCATCAATAAAGAAATATAAGCGGTTCTCAGGTGATGTGCAAACTGTAGATTATGATACGAATGTTCCCGTATTATTAAATAATATCTTTATAGTACAAATGGATCATTACGTTATTGATGATTCGGGTAGAAGGAAAATTGATCTTACATCCGGAGGTAAAGCTTTATTGTTGCAAGAAGGAAAAATGCGGGAAGTTTCATGGAAAAATGTAGACGGAAGAATTGTCCCGTATTTCAATGGTGCGGAAATCCGACTCGTTCCAGGAAAGACATGGATTAACATCGTGCCAAATATTGATAAAATGGTAAACTTCTAACAATAAACTTATAACATTCATTGAAGTAGATATTTGAAGATTAATTATTAACAATGGGAGGCAGTCACTTTGCAAATTGAAAAGTTAAGAGGAAGAGAATTAGACCAGTTATTTGAAGCCATTTTAACTTTGAATGATTTAGATGAGTGTTATCGATTCTTTGATGATTTATGTACAATAAATGAAATACAGTCGTTAGCCCAACGTTTAGAAGTGGCAAGACTATTACAAAAGGGAAGAAAATATCATGAGATTGAAAAAGAAACTGGTGCATCAACAGCTACCATTTCCCGTGTAAAACGTTGCTTAAACTATGGCAATGATGCTTATAAAATGGTCTTAGAACGTTTAGAAGAACAAACTCCGCCAGAGACAAATGAGAAAGAAATGAATGTTTAAGATTGGTATAATGGAAACAAAGTGTGAAAATCCCTTCTACAGTTAAACACTGTATAAAGGGATTTTTTCAATTTTTGAGTTGCTATAAGGAATATAAAAAACATGTATTTTGTTGTAAGTCCTATTTTTACTAGTCATAATTGAATGGTATAATTGAGAAATGGAATATATATTGGAGGAAGATTCATGCTAAATATTCGGGAATGGAATAAGGAAATAGATGATACATCGTTAGAAAAAATTTGTGAATCAGGTACGGATGCCATTATCATCGGTGGAACAGACGGTGTAACACTTGAAAAAGTATTAAATTTAATGTCAAGGGTACGTCGTTATACAGTACCTTGTGCCTTGGAAGTATCACACATCGAGGCCATTACTCCAGGATTTGACTTGTACTTTATTCCGACAGTACTAAATAGTCCGAAACGAGAGTGGATTTTAGGGAACCATCATGAGGCTATAAAGGAATTCGTTCATATGATTGACTGGAAAGAAATGGTAGTTGAAGGGTATTGTATTTTAAATGAAAATAGTAAAGTAGCCCAGTTAACTGAGGCTAATTGTGATTTAACAATAGACGATATTGAAGCATATGCACTAATGGCAGAGAAGATGTTTCATCTACCTGTTTTTTATATTGAATACAGCGGTACATACGGTGATCCAAAAGTTGTAAAACATGTGAAAAATGTACTAGAGGAAACGCAGATTTTCTATGGTGGTGGAATAAAGACGCTTGAACAAGCAAAAGAAATGAAACAGTATGCGGATTGCATTGTTGTAGGAAATATTATTTATGAAAATTTAAAAGAAGCATTACGGACGGTTAAAGTAGTAAAAAATCTTGAAAACAATATAGAAAAGTGAAAATTAACGGTATAATGAATGTAATAACAGGAACAAATGTTCTTGATAAAAGGGTGATAAATTGTGCAATACTTGAAGGATCGGCTTTTAAATGGATTAAATAATCAACAGCAGTTAGCGGTTAAAACAACAGATGGACCACTATTAATTATGGCAGGTGCAGGTAGTGGGAAAACGAGAGTTCTAACTCATCGAATCGCCTATATTTTAGTAGAAAAAGCTGTTAACCCGTACAATATATTAGCTATTACATTTACAAATAAAGCAGCAAGAGAAATGAAAGAACGGATTAATGGCATTTTAGGTGGGGCTGCTGAAGATATTTGGATCTCAACTTTTCACTCGATGTGTGTAAGGATTTTACGGAGAGATATTGACCGAATCGGTATTAATCGTAACTTTACCATTCTTGATTCATCTGACCAGTTGTCGGTCATAAAAGGAATCTTAAAAGATAAAAATCTTGATCCGAAAAAATTTGATCCTCGTGGTATTTTAGGTTCAATCAGTCATGCGAAAAATGAACTTAAAAGTGCGAGTGATGTTTCCAAATATGCTGGAGATTATTTTCAAAGAATTGTTAGTGAAGTATATGAGGAATATGAAAAACGTCTATTAAAAAATCATTCCCTCGATTTTGATGACCTTATAATGAAAACAATTCAATTGTTTGAACGGGTTCCGGAAGTGCTTGAGTATTATCAAAATAAATTTCAATATATTCATGTTGATGAGTATCAAGATACAAATAAAGCGCAATATATACTAGTTAAATTATTGGCAGAAAAGTTTAGAAACCTTTGTGTTGTTGGTGATTCTGACCAATCCATTTATGGATGGCGTGGTGCGGATATTTCGAATATTTTATCCTTCGAGAAAGATTATCCGGATGCCAAAGTCATATTACTTGAGCAAAACTATCGTTCAACCAAAACGATTTTACAAGCAGCCAATGGCGTTATCTCAAACAATATGAAACGAAAACCGAAAAAATTATGGACTGAAAATGATGCAGGGGATAAAATCTGTTACTATCGTGCTGATACCGAACAAGATGAAGCGATGTTTGTAACGGGGAAAATTCAAGATCTTGTAAAAAAGAAAAACAGAAAATATAGTGATATTGCTATTCTTTATCGGACAAATGCGCAATCTCGTGCATTAGAAGAAGTGTTAGTGAAATCAAATATTCCATACAATATTGTCGGTGGTACAAAGTTCTATGATCGTAAAGAAATTAAAGATTTGCTTGCTTATTTACGATTAGTGTCCAATCCAGATGATGATATTAGCTTAACGCGAGTTATAAATGTGCCAAAACGAGGTATTGGTGCTACGTCTGTCGAACGCATCGCTCAATTTGCCGCCCAACATGATATGTCGATGTATGAAGCGATAGGTGACGCGGTTTTAATAGGATTATCTGGAAAAGCTCTGAAAGCTTGTGAAGAATTTTATCAATTAATTACTGATTTAAACCAAATGCAGGATTATTTATCTGTAACGGAGTTAACTGAAGAAGTGATTAAACGTTCTGGTTATCGTGAAATGTTAGAAGGAGAAAAAACACTAGAGGCGGCCAGTCGACTTGAGAATATTGAGGAATTTTTAACCGTTACAAAAAACTTTGAAGAGCAAAATGATGATAAAACGTTAGTTGCCTTTCTAACGGATTTAGCGTTAATTGCTGATATTGATCAAATGGATAAAGAGGACACAAGTAACGATTCAGTTGTTCTAATGACGCTACATTCTGCGAAAGGATTGGAGTTTCCAGTCGTTTTCTTAATCGGTTTGGAAGAAGGTGTTTTTCCGCATTCTCGCAGCTTAATGGAAGAGTCCGAAATGGAGGAAGAACGTCGCCTCGCCTATGTGGGGATCACGCGAGCTGAGGAAGAATTGTATATCACAAATGCACAAATGCGGACTTTATTTGGACGTAGAAATATGAATCCACCATCCCGTTTTATTGACGAAATTCCAGAAGAATTAATCGATTATGAAAATGAACAATTGAAAAAAGAACGGAAATCGGCATTTCGTATAAATTCAACTGGAACAAGACAAGCACGATCGGTCCAAACAAGTATGAATCGACCTGTGTTTACGACGACAGGTGGAGAAAGTATGGATTGGAAAGCCGGCGACAAAGCTGTTCATAAAAAATGGGGGATCGGTACTGTAGTTAGTGTACGTGGTGAAGGTGAAAATATGGAACTTGATATTGCCTTTCCAAGTCCTGTTGGAATTAAACGCCTCCTAGCGAAATTTGCACCGATTGAAAAACAATAAAATAAGATTCGGATAATTCTTTGTAATAGTACACGTTGCGGCTCATTACTAAAATGTTTAATAAACGACGATCATTTTTGGATTGAGCACAATTTTTACGTAGAAAATGAAAATAGCCTAAAACTTTAATAATCGTATAGGTGATTCTTATGGATATGAAACAAGCAGAAAAAAGAATAAAAGAATTGCAAGAAGTATTAACACAATATGGTTATGAATATTATGTGTTAGACAAACCGACGATATCAGACCATGAATATGATCAATTATTACGAGAGCTGATATCATTAGAAAATCAATTTCCACAATTTATAACACCAGATTCACCAACACAACGGGTCGGTGGTGAAGTATTAGAAGGTTTCAAAAAGGTCGAACATCGTGTTCCGATGCTTAGCCTTAGCAATGCTTTTAACGAACAGGATTTACGTGATTTTGACAGAAGAGTAAGACAAGCACTGGGAGAAGACTACGAATATGTATGTGAATTAAAAATTGATGGACTAGCAATTTCTTTGCGTTATGAAAATGGGAAATTTGTTCAAGGTGCAACACGTGGAGACGGTACCGTTGGTGAAGATATTACAGTCAATTTAAGAACGGTTAAGTCGATCCCATTAAAATTAAAGGAAAATGTTACGATTGAAGTGCGTGGCGAATGTTTTATGCCGAAAAAGTCCTTTGTTGAATTGAATAGACAAAGAGAGGCAAAAGGTGAAGAGTTATTTGCTAATCCACGGAATGCAGCAGCAGGCTCCCTTCGTCAACTAGATCCGAAAATAGCGGCATCAAGAAATTTAGATGTCTTTTTATATTCGATAGGTGAAAATCATGTATCTCACATTGAAAAACATAGTGAGTTTCTGGATTATCTTGATCAAATTGGTTTAAAAACAAATAAAGAAAGGAAAGTCTGTCCTACGCTTGATGATGTATTAAAATATGTTGAGGAATGGGAAAGCAAACGGCCAGAATTACCATATGAAATTGATGGGATTGTTATAAAAGTTGACCGATTTGATCAACAGAAAAAATTAGGTTATACCGTCAAGTCTCCACGTTGGGCTATAGCATATAAATTCCCAGCAGAAGAAGTTGAAACAAAACTTATTGATGTTGAATTAAGTGTTGGAAGAACAGGTGTGGTGACACCGACCGCAATTTTAGAGCCTGTTCGTGTGGCAGGAACGACTGTTCAACGTGCTTCCTTACATAATGAGGATTTAATTAAAGAAAAAGATATTCGTGTGGGTGACTTTGTCATTATTAAAAAAGCAGGAGATATTATTCCAGAAGTTGTTCGTCCATTACCTGAAAAACGGACTGGTGAGGAGCAACCTTTTGCGATGCCAGAACAATGTCCAGAATGTGGCAGTGAATTAGTGCGCTTAGATGAGGAAGTTGCTCTACGTTGTATAAATCCGAAATGTCCTGCACAAATACGCGAAGGTCTAATTCACTTTGTATCAAGAAATGCAATGAATATTGACGGGTTAGGCGAAAAAGTGATTACGCAACTATTCGATAAGAATCTTGTATCTAATGTTGCCGATCTTTATAAACTTAAATATGACCAGTTAATTGTATTAGAAAGAATGGGTGATAAATCCGTTAACAATTTGTTAAGCGCCATTGAAGCATCCAAAGATAATTCATTAGAACGATTATTATTCGGTTTAGGGATTCGACATGTCGGAGCGAAGGCTGCTCGAATTTTAGCTGAACATTATGAACATATTGATCGATTAATGGCAGCGACTGAGGAAGAATTACAATCCATTAATGAGATCGGTGAGAAAATGGCAAACTCCATTGTGACTTACTTCCAATTACCTGAAGTCAAAGAATTGATTACGGAATTAAAAAACCTAGGGGTTAATGTCACATATAAAGGACCTAAAGTGTCTAGAAGTGAACAAATAGAGTCTGCCGTAGCGGGTAAAACAATTGTATTAACTGGGAAGCTAGAAAGATACTCAAGAAGTGAAGCTAAAGAAAAACTTGAACAATTAGGTGCCAAAGTTACAGGTAGTGTTAGTAAGAATACAGATGTTGTGATAGCTGGAACAGATGCGGGTTCGAAACTGAAAAAAGCACAAGATCTCGGTATCGAAGTTTGGAATGAAGAACAGTTAGTTGAACTACTAAATGATTAAAGAAAAGGAGGTGTAGGGGTGAGAAAAAAACTTTTATTGTTAAGTATACTCCTTATATTTGCCTTATCAGGATGTTTACCAAACTTAGATGCACAAGACGAGGTTGTTCAAGAAGAAAATAACAATAATAAAAACGAAGAAAAAGCGATCGTTCCGAAATATCAAATTTCCGAAGAATACTATCGTACGTTAACACCTTTTAAACCTTCAGGTGCAAGGGGGCAAGCTGCAAGTTACTTGAATTCAAGGTTTGATAGTGATGAATTTGAAGAGGGATTATTACGAATTTCACAAAAGAACTTCAGTACCGATCAATATATTTTCCAAGAAGGACAGTATTTAGACAGTGAAACGATTAATGAATGGTTAAGAAGTTTAAATCCAACTGAACCTGATGTAGATGACGGTGCGAGTATCGATGAGAAAAAAGAGGCTAAGGAAAATGCACCAAAATATCTAGCTCATATTTTAGAACAAAATTATCTTGTACAGGAAGATGATAAAGTTAAGTTAGCAGGAATTTCAATCGGATTAGCATTAAATTCTGTCTATTATTTTAATATTGAAGGAAATCGCTTCGAAACACCTATATCAAATAATACAATCGAAAAAGAAGGTAAACGGATTGCTGAAGAAGTTGTACAACTTATAAGGGGAGTTGAAGGTTTAGAAGAAGTACCGATTACGATCGGATTGTTTAAACAGCAAGCCAAAACTTCGATCATCCCCGGAAACTATTTTGCATATGCGACAGTCAAAAGTGGTAGTCGTTCATTGGAATGGAATAATGTGAATGAGAAGTATGTTCTATTCCCATCAAAACATGCGACTGATCAATATCGTGATGATGCGGAACGGTTTTCGCGTTTTAAAGAAGATATTAGTACATATTTTCCAAATCATAACGGGATTGTTGGTAGAGGATTGTATATTAATAATGAATTACAAAAAATATCCATCGATATTGATTTCCAATTTTATGGTAAGACGGAAGTTATCGGTTTTACTCAATATTTAGCTGGTTTAGCTGTTGAAGCTTATCCTGACTATGTCATTCTTGAGATCAATGTAAAATCAGTAGCTGGACAGGAAGCAATGATATTGAAAAAACCTGATATGAAAGAACCGTTTGTGCATATATATTAAGTTAAAAATGTTTGTCGGGATAAACAATTGATTTTATTTGAATTAAGAGAGTATGTAATAATATGAGTTTGATTACGTACTCTCTTTTTTTGCCGTTTATCTCTTGGGCTGTTTTTTAGATTTATAGAAAAGGGCATACAGGAGAAGGTTGAAGTGCAACTATTTTTATGTTCTTTGTAAAGGCACTTGTAACAGGGAACTCACGAGGGTGATTTTTCGTCTAAACAATTATAGTAGCGAATGGAATCAACATAAAAGAAAAACCGAGCATAGACTGCCCGGCCATTATCATCTACTTTGCAGTTTGCTATTTCTTAACTATACACACGATTGACCGCTTTATAGCCAATATCTTTTCTGTAAAAAGTTTTATTCCAACTGTATTTCTTTAATTCATCATAAACTTTTTCTTGAGCTTCTTCTAAAGAAGGTGCTTTAACGGCAGTTAGAAATAATCGTCCACCATTTGCGATATATTTTCCTTCTTCATTTAAGCTAGTGCCAGCATGGAATACCTTTACAGGTTCAGTTACATTTTCTAAACCGGTTAATGCAAAGCCTTTTTCATAATTTTCCGGATAACCAGAAGCAGCAATAACAACGCCAAGCATAGCTTCTTTACTCCATTCAATCGAAGGTGTTTCACCATTCAATAAACGTAAAATAACCTCTACAAGATCAGATTTCATACGTGGTAAGACGACTTGTGTTTCTGGATCACCAAAACGCGCATTAAACTCAATTACTTTTGGACCTTCATTTGTTTGAATTAAGCCAGCATATAGGATTCCTGTGAATGAACGACCCTCCTGTTTAAGTGCCTCGGTAACCGGTTGTAAAACTGTTCTAATAGCTGTTTGAACGACATCATCACTTATAAATGGTACAGGCGAATAAGCCCCCATCCCCCCGGTGTTTGGTCCTTGGTCACCATCAAAGGCACGTTTATGATCTTGCGCAATTTCTAAAGGAAGTACAGTAGTTCCGTTTACAAGGGCCATTAGGGAAAACTCTTCGCCCTCTAAAAATTCTTCGATAACTACTTTTGATGCAGCATTGCCAAACTTATGATTAATAAAGTAATCTTCTAGGGCTGATAAAGCACTTTGTAATGTAGTTGCTACGATCACACCTTTACCGGATGCTAAACCGTCGGCTTTAAGGACAATAGGTGCACCCTTTTTGAGAACAAACGCTTTTGCTGATTCATAATCTGTAAATACTCCATATTTTGCTGTTGGAATTTTATATTTTTTCATTAAATCTTTAGCAAAGGACTTACTACCTTCAATCTCAGCTGCTAACTGACTTGGACCAAAAACGTTTAATCCGGCAGCTCGAAATTGATCAGAAACTCCAGCAAGGAGTGGGGCTTCTGGCCCGATAATCGTTAAACCGATATTTTCATCTTTTGCAAATTGAACTAATTCTTCATGATTGCTTTCATCAATGGCTACTGGTGTTGCACAATTGATCATTCCTGGATTTCCAGGTGCAACGAAAACTTTTTCTACAAGGGGACTTTCACTTACTTTTTGACAAATTGCATGTTCACGACCACCGCGGCCAACAACAAGAACTTTCATCTCATGTACACCTTCCTATGTTCGTGTGAAGATATCTTTTATTGCAAAAAGTCAGACATTTGAGTGTTAGGTGTCAGTACTGACACCTAACAATTTTGACTAAAAATTAATGTTTGAAATGACGAATACCTGTAAAGACCATGGCAATTCCGTATTCATCCGCTAATTTAATTGAGTCTTCATCACGGATGGATCCACCAGGTTGGATAATCGCTGTAATACCTGCTTTTGCTGCAGTTTCTACTGTATCATTAAATGGGAAGAAAGCATCTGATGCCAAAACGGCACCTTTCGCTTTATCTCCTGCTTGCTTTAAGGCTATATTTGCTGCACCAACCCGGTTCGTTTGACCGGCACCAACACCGTAAGTTTGATCTATTCCATTAACAACAATTGCGTTAGATTTTACATGTTTTACAACTTTCCAACCGAATTTCAATGCTTTCCATTCATCTTCAGTTGGTTTACGTTTTGTAGGAACTGTGACTTCAGCGTGATCTAAATTATAGCGATCATAATCTTGAACGAGCATGCCACCTTCAATTGAGGTAAAACGTAATTCCTTTTCATCTACTTCGCCAAATGGAACCGTTAGTAAGCGAATATTTTTTTTCTGAGTTAAAATATCGAATGCCTCTTTACTAAAAGAAGGAGCAATAATAATTTCTAAAAAGATTTCGTGTAATTTCTCAGCGGTTGCTTTGTCGACTTCTCGGTTTAGAGCAACAATACCACCAAAAATGGAAACTGGATCCGCTTCGAATGCCTTTGCATAGGCTTCAAAAATCGTTTTTCCTGTACCAACTCCACATGGATTCATATGCTTAATTGCAACTGCAGCGGGTTCGTCAAATTCATTAACAATCTGTAAAGCCGTTGCCGCATCATTAATATTGTTATAGGATAATTCTTTCCCGTGAAGTTGGGTAGCATTAGCTATAGAAAATTTCGAACCAAGTGGCTTTTTATAAAAAGCAGCCTTTTGATGTGGATTTTCACCGTAACGAAGAGACTGTTGTAACTCATAGGTTACTGTTAATTTTTCTGGCAGTTCTTCACCAGTTAAGTTCGTCATATATTCAGCAATCAATGAATCATAAGAAGCAGTGTGGCGGAATACTTTAGACGCAAGTTTTTGACGTGTTTTAAAGGTTGTATTCCCGTTATGCGAAATTTCATGAATGACTGTTTCATAATCAGCAGGATCAACAACAACAGTGACAAACTTATGGTTTTTTGCTGCTGAACGCAACATTGATGGTCCACCGATATCAATATTTTCTATTGCTTCCTCAACAGTGACGTTTGGCTTTTCGATTGTTTGTTTAAATGGATAAAGGTTGACACAAACAAGACTGATCGGTTGAATAGAAAGATCCGCTATTTGTCCTAAATGTTTTTCATCATCTAATTTCGCAAGTAATCCACCATGAATATGAGGGTGTAATGTTTTTACACGTCCATCAAGAATCTCTGGAAAGTTAGTCATTTCACTAATACCGGTAACTGGAATACCAGCTTCTTTAAGGACTTTGAAAGTTCCGCCTGTTGAAATAATTTCAAAATCGAGTTCGACTAGTTGTTTTGCAAAGTCAACAATACCTGTTTTATCAGATACGGAAATCAGTGCACGTTTTGCTATCAATGTAAAAGCCTCCTAGTTATAAAGTTGGATAAATTAAGTGTTTAATAGTTTATTTAATACAAAAGGGTATAATTGATGTTCTATTTTTTGGATCTTTTGTTGTAGAGAGTCATGTGTTTCTCCATCAACGACTTCAACTGAACGTTGCTCAATGACTTGTCCAGTATCCATTCCTTCATCTACGTAATGAACGGTAACTCCAGTTTTTGAAACTCCTGCTGCTAGTGCCTGACCGATGGCATCTTTTCCAGGAAAGTTCGGTAGAAGAGAAGGGTGAATATTGACGATCCTTCCTTCAAAAGGATTTAATAATGTTGGTCCAACTAGTCGCATGTAACCAGCTAAAGCGATAAAATCGATATTATATTCTTCCAGTTTTTTTAAAATCATTTTTTCATACACTTCTTTATTTTTAAACCTCTTTGGATCAAAGGTGAAACACGGAATGTTTTCCTTTTCTGCACGCTTTACACAGTAAGCTTCCGGTTTATCAGAAACGAGCAGTGAAATTTCTGCTTTTAATTCTCCAGTCTTAACTGCATCGACAATGGCTTGGAAGTTACTCCCGTTTCCTGATGCAAAAATGGCAATTCTTTTCATGATTTTCCTCCAAAGGATTCAATGATAATGGAAGATTGATTTGTTACGTTACCAATAATTTGGGCTTCTTCTCCTTGCTTGTTCATAAATTGAACAATTTGGTCTGCTTCGTCTGGTTGAACTGCGAGAACCATTCCGATACCCATGTTGAAAACATTAAACATTTCAGTGTGTTCAATATTGCCTTCCTTTTCAAGCAATTGGAAAATAGGAGGAACCTTCCACGTACCTTCTTGAATACTGGCTCCTAACCCTTTTGGCATCATACGTGGTATATTTTCAATGAAGCCGCCTCCGGTAATATGAGCCATACCTTTAATATTAAATCTTTTTAATGCCGCTAAAATGGGTTTTACATAAATTTTTGTCGGTCGTAGGAGTTCTTCCCCAAGGATACCATTTAGTTCAGGGATGTAAGTATCGAGTGAAAAATTACCGTCTTTTAAAAGCACTTTTCGAACAAGAGAATAACCGTTGGAATGGATACCGCTAGAAGATAAACCAATAAGCACATCGCCTACCTGTATATGATCACCCGTTATTATATTTTTCTTTTCAACAGCACCAACAGCAAAACCAGCGATATCAAACTCTTCTTCTTTGTACATATCCGGCATTTCGGCTGTTTCTCCACCGATTAAGGCACATCCAGCCATTTCACATCCTTCAGCAATACCTTTTACAATTGCTTCAACTTTTTCCGGTATTACTTTTCCTAATGCAAGGTAATCGAGAAAATACAACGGTTCGGCACCGTGAACAACGATATCATTTACACACATTGCAACGGCATCAATTCCTATTGTATCGTATTTTTCCATAAAAAAACTCAACAGAAGTTTCGTGCCGACCCCATCTGTTCCAGAGATTAAAACCGGTTCTTTCATATTTAAACTCGATAGATCGAACATTCCACCGAAACTACCGAGACCACTTAGGAGTCCGAGTCGATTAGTTCGTTCAACATGTTTTGTCATTCGTTTCACTGACTCGTATCCGGCTTCAATATCGACACCAGCTTCTTTATAGGCGTCTGCCATTTTTTTACCCCCAATCAATTAGGAATCGAGCTTTATTAGTCAATGGAGACTGCTCTCATAAGATCTTTATCGTTTTGTATTTCATCATTCGTGATTGTTGGATACTCCCCGGTAAAGCAAGCGAGACAAGATCCGTTTTGTTGATCCCATTCCTTCCGATTTAAGGCTTTTAATAAACCTTCTTTACTTAAAAAAGTTAATGTATCCGCCCCAATCAATTGCCTAATTTCTTCAACTGATTTTCCAGCTGCAATTAATTCATCTTGTTCCGTTGTATCAATTCCGTAAAAACAAGGGTATTCAATTGGAGGAGAGGAGATGACCACATGTACTTCTTTAGCTCCAGCATCCTTTAACATTTTCACAATTCGTTTACTCGTGGTACCTCGGACAATAGAATCATCAACCATAATGACACGCTTACCTTCCACAACGCCCCGGACTGGAGAAAGCTTCATTTTCACTCCTTGTTCCCGTAAAGCTTGTGTTGGTTGAATAAATGTTCGACCAACGTAGCGATTTTTAATTAGTCCGAGTTCATAAGGAATGCCTGATTCTTCTGCATAACCAATGGCTGCTGAAATACTCGAGTCTGGAACACCTGTTACAACATCAGCATCAATCGGAGCTTCGATAGCCAGTTGTTTGCCCAGATTTTTGCGAGCTGTGTGAACGTTGATGCCGCGGAGATTACTATCAGGTCTTGCAAAATAAACGTACTCCATGGCACACATTGCCATTTTTCTTTGTGGAGCGAATATGTCCGAATGTATGCCATCTTTATTTATAATAATCAATTCACCGGGTTGAACATCACGAATAAATTCTGCACCAATAATATCAAAGGCACATGTTTCCGAAGCGATGACATAAGAGTCACCCAGTTTGCCAATGGATAGTGGATGGATTCCGCTTGGATCTAAAGCTGCAATTAATTCATCATCGGTCATTATTAAAAATGCATAAGCACCAATTAACATATTTAAAGCAGCTTTCACTTTGGCAATAAAACAAGGCTGTTTACTCCGCTTTATTAAATGGGCAAGTATTTCTGTATCGGATGCAGTTTGAAAGATGCTCCCCTGTGCTTCTAAAAGGGCTCTCATCCGTTTAGCGTTAATTAAGCTACCGTTATGGGCTAATGCAAGATTTCCTGTATGGGAATGAAATAATAAAGGTTGGATATTTTCAAAGTTTCGATCACCTTTTGTTGAATATCGGACATGACCAATGGCGCTATAACCTTTCATTTCTTCGATATCATTTCTCGAGAAGACCTCTGTGACGAGGCCTTCTCCTTTATGCGCTTTTAAATTTATCCCATCATTGATAACAATTCCTGTACCTTCTTGCCCACGGTGTTGCAAGCTTTGCAGGCCATAATACGTAATGTGTGCGGCATCTTGATGTTGCCAAATGCCGAATAAACCACATTCTTCGTTTAGCCCTTTTATTTCAGCAAGCATGGGATTGCTCCTTTCCAAGCTTCTTGTAATTGTTTAGTCGTTAAATCAATGATAGTTTCCTTGTTTACGTTAATTGTAAGTTTAGGTGTATCGGTAACTAGACCAATTAATTTAGCGTTTGTTAATTTTTCAATTTCTGCTTGGTGTTCTTTTTTCACAGTTAAGATAAAGCGAGATTGAGATTCACTAAATAAAGCTGTTACAGCTTCTCCGTCAAGTTCAATTTTCGCACCAAATGGTGTATCTATCAAACATTCAACTAGTGCTACAGCAACCCCACCTTCAGAAACATCATGAGCAGATGTGATTAGCCCTTGTTGAATTGCCTGTAATACTTGTTTTTGGTTTTGCACTTCGACATCTAAATCGATGGAAGGTGCTCGACCATAGATTTTGCCGTCCATTAATTTTTGTAGTTCACTACCACCGAATTCTGGTTTTGTTTCACCAAGTAGATAGATTAAATCTCCGTCGTTTTTAAACGATTGGGTTGTCACATGGTTAAGATTTTCTACTAAACCAACCATGCCAATAATAGGAGTTGGGTAAATGGCTGTATTGTCAGTTTCATTATAGAGTGATACATTTCCACTAATAACAGGTGTTTTTAAACTTCGACAAGCTTCACTGATTCCGTCGGCTGCTTTTTCTAATTGCCAGTATACTTCTGGGTTATCAGGACTACCAAAGTTTAAACCATCAGTAACAGCAAGCGGTTTAGCGCCGGAAGCAACAATATTTCGAGCAGCTTCAGCAACAGCGATCTTACCACCTGTTTCTGGATCTAAGTAAATATAACGAGCGTTACAATCTGTTGTGATAGCAAGTGCTTTTTCCGTACCGCGAATTCGAACAACACCTGCATCGGAACCAGGTGTAACAATTGTATCTGTTCGTGCCATTGAGTCAAATTGATGATAGATCCACTCTTTACTTGCAATGGTTGGTTGTTTTAGTAAGTCTAATAATGTACCTTCATAATCTTTAATTGTAGGAACTTTTATTTCTAGCTGTTGGTTTTCACGGAAGTAGGCAGGTTCCTTTGATGGCTTATGGTAAACCGGCGCATCTTTCGCTAGTGCATCAACTGGCACTTCCGCTACAACTTCTCCTTTATGTGTGAGGCGAAGGATTTTGTCGTCGGTTACTTGACCGATAGCGACAGCTTCTAATCCATAACGGTTAAAGATATCAATAATTTCTTGTTCATGACCTTTTCTTACTATTAAAAGCATCCGTTCTTGAGATTCAGAAAGCATCATTTCGTACGGTGTCATATCAGCTTCCCGTTGAGGAACAAGGTCTAGGTTCATTTCAATTCCTGTGCCAGCTTTTGAAGCCATTTCGGAACTTGAAGAGATAAGTCCAGCTGCCCCCATATCTTGAATACCGACTAGTGCATCAGATTGAGCTACTTCTAGACAAGCTTCAAGAAGGAGACTTTCTAAAAATGGGTCCCCAGCTTGCACCGCTGCCATTCCTTCTTCAGACTCTTCTGTCAATTCAACGGAGGCAAAGGTTGCACCATGAATACCGTCTCGTCCTGTTTTGGCTCCAACATACATCACTGTGTTACCGATACCGTGGGCTAGCCCTTTTTTAATATCGTCATGGTTGATTAAACCAACGCCCATTGCATTTACTAACGGGTTTCCTTCATAACATGGATCAAATTGAACTTCTCCACCGACTGTAGGAATACCGATCCGATTTCCGTAACTTGCAATCCCTGCGACTGCCTGTCCTAATAAATATTTTGTACGAGAAGAAGTTAACTCACCAAACCGTAGAGAGTTAAGTACGGCAATTGGTCGTGCACCCATTGAGAAAATGTCACGGAGAATTCCTCCAACCCCAGTCGCCGCACCTTCAAAAGGTTCGACAGCAGATGGATGGTTATGACTCTCGATTTTGAAAACAACCGCTTGATTGTCACCAATATCAACGATTCCTGCCCCTTCACCAGGTCCTTGTAATACTTGTGGGCCAGAAGTAGGGAATTTTTTCAATACTGGTTTTGAACTTTTATAACTACAATGTTCAGACCACATAACAGAGAATAGGCCCAGTTCTGTATAGTTTGGTAGTCGACCTAAATGCTTTTGAATAAGTTCGAATTCTTCGTCGGTTACATTCATTTCTTTGTATATTTTCTCTTGTTTAATTTGTTCTGGACTTGGTTCATGCTTTAACTGCATTTGCTTCCCTCCATTGTTGTACAATCGATTTAAATAATTTTAATCCATCATTGCTGCCTAAGCGTTTGTCAACGGCCCGTTCAGGATGTGGCATCATGCCAAGTACATTCCCTTGTTTATTTGTAATCCCCGCAATGTTTTCAATACTGCCATTTGGATTTGTACCATTGTAAGTAAAAACAATTTGGTTATTATTCTTTAATTCTTGTAGAGTTTTTTCATCACAATAATAGTTTCCTACACTATGAGCGATTGGGAGATCGATTACTTCACCGTTTGTATATTGTCTAGAAAAAATAGTATCGTTATTGTGAACAACAATTTGTACAGTTTGGCAAGTAAACTTCAAACTTTTATTCTGGAGCATAGCCCCTGGTAGAAGACCTGCTTCAAGAAGAATTTGGAATCCGTTACCAATACCGAGGATCGGTTTTCCTTCTTTTGCTACTCTTGCTACTTCTTTCATAATTGGAGTTTGTCGAGCGATGGCTCCTGCACGTAAATAGTCACCGTAAGAAGAGCCTCCCGGGATCAGAATAGCTTCATACTCATCTAAATTTTTAGTGTCATGTTGAACGAATTCAACCTCTTCACCCAGTTTATCTTTCACAGCATGATACATGTCGAGGTGACCATTCGTTCCTGGAAAAACGAGGACGGCAAATTTCACTGTTTAACACCTGCCTCAATTTCATAGCGATAGTTTTCGACTACGGGATTAACTAGAAGTTTGTGACAAAATTCATTGACCATTTCATCCACATTTTTTACGGATTCGTCGATTGTAATTTCGATATACTTTCCAATTCGGAGTTCTTCAATCTCTTTGTATCCCATAGTTTCAAGTGTTTGTTTGGCAGCAGAACCTTGTGGATCAATAACACTGTTTTTTAGTGTGACATAAATTTTTACTTTGTACATGGTGCAACCTCCTAAATATTTTTTTTGGTATATATAAAAATTTTTAATTAACTCCTTTTGTATTTTGGGGTTCGCACGAAAAATAGGTTTTTCGCACAAAATTATAAGAATTCGCACGATTTATGAGTCTCTTCGCACAATATTTTTATTTTTCGCACATATTTTGCTAAAAATCGAACACATTTGACCATATTTCGCACAAATCCTTAGAATATAACCTAATAAATTAGAAAAAACTTATTAAAATTCCATGTTTGCACAGAAAATGAATCAATTCCAGATGTTAAAACGTTGGATTTCAGATAAAGCTTGATCGTGATTATCACTTAAACAAGTGATATGTCCCATTTTACGATTGTGTTTCACTTCATCTTTTCCATATAGATGAATTTTCCAATTTTTATAGTTTTTTATATTGGATGTGAGTGGTTCAACGTGTTGACCTAGAATATTGACCATCACAGCTGGCTTGACGATTTCCGTTGACCCTAATGGCCAATTACAAATGGCTCGAATATGTTGTTCAAATTGTGAGGTGACACATGCTTCTATTGAATAGTGACCAGAGTTATGCGGCCGAGGAGCAAGTTCGTTAATATAAATTTTGTTATTATTGGTTAAAAACATTTCTACTGCTAATGTGCCGACTAAATGTAAAGATGCGGCAATTTGTTTTGCTGCGTAGATTGCTTTTTCTTTTATATCTTTATTAATTCGAGCAGGGGCAATCGTCATATGAAGTATATTGTTTTTGTGAATATTTTCTGCAATAGGTAAAACAGCTGTTTCACCGTTCAGGTTTTTCACAATAATTACGGAAATTTCTTTTTGAAATGGTACCCATTGTTCTAAAACACACGGGCCATGTTTTATTAATGGCAGAGCCTTGTCAATGTCTTCTTTAGACTGAATAACCACTTGCCCTTTACCGTCATATCCGCCAGTTGCTGTTTTTAAAACGGCTGGAAATCCAAGATCTTTAAAGGCAGGTACAAGATTTTCTTGTTTTTCTATAACATGATAAGGAGCAACAGGTGCACCTGCTTTTTGGATGGCCGCTTTTTCTAATATACGGTTTTGTGTTATCCGTAAAATTTCAGTTCCTTGTGGGACATAGGCATTGTTTGTTAACCATTCAAGACAATCTGCATCTATATTTTCAAATTCATAAGTAATAACATCACTTCTTTTTGCCAATTCTTGAATTGCATGAATATCGTTATATGTTCCTACAATTTGTTCATCAGCAACCTGACCACATGGACAATTTGGTGTCGGATCAAGGACTACTACACGGAACCCCATTGCCTTGGCAGATAAGGTCATCATTTTACCAAGTTGGCCTCCCCCGATAATACCGATTGTTTGATTAGGAAGGACGACTTTAGCCAAGTTGATCACTGCTTTCTATAGAGCGGTTTTTATTATCTTCACGGAATTGTTCTAATTTTTTAACTAATGTTTCATCGGATGTTGCAAGCATTTGTACTGCTAATAGTCCGGCATTTTTTGCACCACTTTTACCAATGGCAACTGTTGCAACAGGTACACCAGCGGGCATTTGCACAATGGATAATAATGAATCTAAACCATTTAATGCCTTTGATTGAACGGGTACACCAATAACAGGGAGCGTAGTTTTTGCAGCGACCATGCCAGGTAAGTGAGCTGCTCCTCCAGCTCCAGCAATGATCACTTTTAATCCTAATTCTTTAGCATTTTCAGCGAATTCAAACATATAATCTGGTGTACGATGTGCTGAAACAACTTTCTTAATGTATGGGACCTCAAATTGTTCTAGAATTTCACAAGCATTTTTCATTGTATCCCAGTCTGAGGTACTTCCCATAATTACGGCAACTTGTGGTCTCATAATTAAACCTCACTTTGATTTCCTTTCTTTACATATAAATAAGCAAAATAAAAAGGTTTGGTCTGATTCTCTCCAATGAGAGAAAGCAGTCCAAACCTGTTAAGGACAATATGACATTAAAGTAGCTAATGTTTTTGCTACTATTGCCAATGACTGGTTTACTACTTTCTCTCATAGTCCAATAATTTACGGTTATTGGGTAGAAACTTATGGGCCATATTCCCAAAATTATATGAGAGAAAATGTATTTGATTTTGTAACTACATATTAACAACTAATACAAGTTATTGTCAATATAAAAATCGAACATAATATTATATTTAATTAATTATTGTTCGGGTTTTAAGGAAGATCTAGGTTGTTAACCATTGTTATTATTTATTAGTTTAAATGAAGAACAAAGTTTAAAAAAGGAATTAAGCGAAAAGTGTAGAATAGATAGTTTAATAAACATGCTCTTAAGTTAGATTGTAAATCTATTGTTATCATCATACAATTCTATTTAAAACATATGAATAGTTTTAGTGATTACTAAAAAAGGAAGAGTGCCTATGGGTGAAATGGAAAGAAAGAAAAAGAAACAAAATCGTACAATGCTATTACGTGCTAATTTATTGTTTGTTGTTGTATTCTTTTTATTTTCAATCTTAGTTCTTCGTCTAGGTTATGTGCAAATGGTACAAGGTAAGGATTATGTAGAGCAAATTGAACGGACGGACGATCACATCATTTATCACCCGGTCCCACGGGGAGAAATTTATGACCGGAATGGTCATGCATTAGTTTATAATGTGCCTCAAAAAGCGATAACTTATACGCCTCCTAAAAATCCACAACCAATAGATATATTAAATACAGCTGAACAACTTTCCGAATACATTCAAATGAATCAAGAAGACATTGAAAACGTTCCTGCCTGGGTCAAAAAAGAAATATGGATTTTAAAACATCATAATGGAAATGAGAAAATTACAAAAGAAGAGGAAGCTTTAATTAAGAAACAAGAATTATCTGAACAGGAGTTATATAAGAAAATACTAGAACGTATAACAGAGGAAGAAATCGAAACTATTAATGGAAACGTTGCTGCCATTTATCAAAATATGAGATCTGCTGTCGCATTAACCCCATCGATTATAAAAAATGAAGGAGTGACAGATGAAGAATTTGCTAGTGTCAGTGAAAATCTAGATAACTTACCGGGCATTTCAACAACGACTGATTGGCAAAGGGATTATACTTATGGGCAAGTGTTTCAAAGTGTGCTTGGACGAATGAAAGAAGGTCTTCCTCCAGAGAAGTTAGATTATTATTCTGCAAAAGGTTATGCCTTGAATGATCGCTATGGAGCAAGTTATTTAGAGGAGCTTTACGAAGATGTGTTAAGTGGTTCAAAAATTCAAGAAAAAGTTATTACAGATAATCGTGGGAAAGTGGTTAGTTCTGAAATCATATCTGAAGGTGAACCGGGTAGAGACTTAATTTTAACTATTGATATCAATTTCCAACAAGAAGTTGAACAAATTATTCAAGAGGAATTATTGCGCGCAATTCAATTTCCAAGAACCGAAACATTAGACCGAATGTTCGTAGTTGCTATGGATCCAAGAACCGGTGAAATTTTAGCTCTTGCTGGCAAACGGTATAATCGGGAAACAAAGGAATTTGAAGAGTTTTCACACGGAACATTTACACAAGCATTTGAAGCAGGGTCAACGGTAAAGGGGGCAATGGTTCTAACAGGCTACCAAACTGGAGTTCTTAAACCTGGAGAGCAAAAGAACGATACACCGCTTATCTTACCAGGTAATACAAAGTCTTCATTTGGAGGTAATGCTTTAGGTGTAATGGATGAATTAAAGGCGCTTGAACGGTCATCAAACGTCTACATGTGGTTAATCGCATTAGATGTTATGGAAGGACGTTATGTTCCAGGAAGTCTTTTCTCGCTTAATCCTGAGAAAGTGAATACGATTCGTTATTATTTCAGTCAATTCGGACTTGGAACGACAACAGGAATTGGTTTTAAAGAAGAGATTGAAGGAATGAAAGCGAGCCCAGATCCTGCACAACAAGCTGCATTTTTGGATATTGCCATTGGTCAGTTTGATACGTATACTCCTTTACAGTTAGCTCAGTATGTTGCTACCATTGCTAATGACGGATATCGAGTAAAGCCAATGTTAGTCAAAGAAATTCGTTCAGCTGATTTAGATAAAGATGGAATAAGTACCGTGATTAAGGAGTTTCAACCGACAATATTAAACCGTGTTGATATGAAACAAGAATGGATTGAACGAGTACAGCAGGGTTTTTGGCAAGTTACCCATGGTTCACAAGGAACAGCAAGAAGATATTTTTCTGGTGAACCCTATGATGTTGCAGGTAAAACAGGAACGGCTCAGTCCTATTATGTCGATAATGGTCGTTTTGAAAAGGGAGTAGAAACAAATCATTCCTCTTTTGTTGGTTATGCGCCATATGATGATCCAGAAATTGCAATTTCTGTCATTGTTCCCCATGCATTTTACGGAAGTCAACCGTTTAGTTATACGATTGGATCCCATGTTGCTCAACGGGTATTTCAGGCTTATTTTAAGTAGCATATGAAATGCTAGGTTGTATCAATGTTAGCTTGATTTTGTTAAAAAACAAACCATTTGTGCATTTACTTCTATGAAACTAGTAAATAATTTGAAGGTTAATTGTGAAGAAGGTAAAATAAATAGTGAATAGTTCTTCTATTCAAAATGTTACATAAGGGGGAGACATGATGAAACCATATGCACACGAACCTTTTACAGACTTTTCGAAAAAGGAAAATCAAGCGGCTTTTTTAGAAGGATTAAAAAAGGTAGAAAGCTATTTAGGGGAAACCTATGACTTAATTATTGGTGGAAAACGAGTTGAAACAAATGACAAAATTGTTTCAATTAATCCAGCAAATAAAGAAGAAGTTATTGGATATGTCGGTAAGGCAACGAAAGAACATGCTGAAGAAGCAATGCAAGTTGCTTTAAAAGCATTTGAAACATGGCGTAAATCAAAACCTGAAATGCGCGCTGAAATATTATTTAAAGCTGCCCATATCGTTCGTAATAGAAAACATGAATTTAGTGCTTTATTAGTGAAAGAAGCAGGAAAGCCTTGGCATGAAGCCGATGCGGATATTGCTGAAGGAATTGACTTTATGGAGTATTACGGACGGCAAATGTTAGAATTAAAAGATGGTGCACCAGTACTGTCAAGACCGGGTGAAAATAACACTTATGGGTATATACCACTAGGTGTTGGTGTGACCATTCCACCTTGGAATTTTGCCTTTGCAATTATGGTCGGCACAACAGTAGCGCCTATTGTAACTGGAAATACAGTATTATTGAAACCAGCTTCAGCAACGCCAGTCATTGCTGCTAAATTTGTGGAAGTGTTAGAAGAAGCAGGTCTTCCTGCAGGGGTAGTAAATTATATCCCTGGTAGTGGATCAGAAATAGGAGACTATTTAGTTGATCATCCAAAAACAAGATTTATTAGTTTTACAGGTTCACGGGAAGTTGGTACTAGAATATATGAAAGGGCTTCCATTGTCCATCCAGAACAAATTTGGTTAAAACGCGTCATTGCGGAAATGGGTGGAAAAGATACGATTGTTGTAGATAGTGACGCCGACTTAGAATTGGCAGCTGAATCGATTGTAAAATCTGCTTTCGGCTTTGCTGGGCAAAAATGTTCCGCTTGTTCTCGAGCGGTTATCGTTGAAGATATGTATGATAAAGTATTAAACCGAGTGGTTGAACTAACGAA
>SMEK01000185.1_pt1 | contig 26192 bp, 27 predicted proteins | sample 2456371 | NCBI WGS metagenome assembly SMEK01 (sample SAMN10132590, study PRJNA489261) | soil metagenome | isolation source: day1 antibiotic-loamy sand soil ammended with composted manure from dairy... | place: USA | collected 2015-04-01
TCAACTGCAGGGAAATTGGTCATTATGACCCTCATGTTCATAGGAAGAGTCGGGTTGATTTCATTTTTATTTACTTTGGGAGGAAAGGCCCAAACTCCAAAATATCGGTACCCAGAAGAACGAATAATTATTGGATAATGAGTTGAACAAGTGAATAAACTAAAAAAATTCACCATTTTTAAAATGAAAGTGGTGAATTTTTTTTCAATAATTATTATTAAAGAGTATAAAAGCTAATATGCCATTTTGTTCAGCAAAATACCAAATTGGGTGACTAAATGATAAGTCGAATTGACCATTTTTTTCTTTCTATGCTGTCGTATTAGAAGTTATTATTAAAACTTTTCTGAAAAATATGAATATCCTTGTCCTTTTTATCATATGTTTTGTAAAAAAAGGTTTTTTCAAAAAAATACAAGAATATACAAAATAAGGGGAAGTAGTAATTAGTAATCTAATATAATCGAATAAGTGAATTAATAATAGAACTAAATTACTATCACAATCAAAAAATATAATAATATAAAAGTAAAATTGATATCCGATATTGGTTAAAATTAGAAAATAGGTATATTATACCCATTTTATTCTGAATTGTTTTATGAAATAATTTTGTACAAAATTTAAATTAAGAAAATTTTATAAAATTAAAAATTAGCAATTTATATATAGATAGAAAAGATAAGAGAAATTTATGATTGAGGGGAAGGATTGGTGTATTTTAATGAAAAGTGCCACAATGTTGCCTTTTTTGGAAGAATTAGTCCAATATGATAATGATCCAGTGCTTATTTTAGACACCTCATGTAAAATTGAGTCAATCAATCAAAAAGCTGCCGAATTGTTGAACTTAGCTGTGGAGGTTGGGAAGCCCCTTTCCATGGATAAACTATCTCAATCACGTTGGTATTCATTTTTAAAAAGAATTAGACAAGAGAGTTTTTCCTTCTCTTCATTTAAAATTAAAAATAAGGATTCATCTTTTAAGGAAATTAAAGTTTTGGGAATGTTTATCCAAAAGGAGAATTTAGTATTTTTAAAAATATTAAGTGATGATGAAAAAAAGAAGTTTCAAGTGAGCAGTAGAGGTTTTCTTAATGATTTGCCTTATGGCATCATATTCTTCAAAGAAGATCAGATTTTTGAAATAAATTCTCAAGCGGTTGAATTATTAAAGATTGATGTTGAAAAAGGTTTAAACTTGTCACTGGAATCTTTTCTCTCAAAATATCATGACTATAAAAATAATAAATTACAATTCCTGTCTGATTTAAAAAAATATGGACAAGCAACGTTGGAAATTTCCCATTTAAATAATGAAGAAGAGGTTTATTTAACACTAAACTGCAAATACAATTATTATTTAGATATGTATGTGATGACAGTTATTGATAATACGGAAAATGTAAAACTAAAGCAAAATATGAGAGATTTAGAACGGTTAAGTAATATGGGTAGGATGTCGGCAAGCATTACCCATGAAATAAAAAATCTTGTAACATCATTAAAGGGTTTTGTTGAATTGTTGAAAGATAATACAACCGAAGAAGGAAAAAAATATTTACATGTAATGGAATCTGAAATGGAAAGAATGGAATCCATTCTTTCAGAATTGCTTTATTTGTCAAAACCAAGTAAGGCCTTTGAGGAAAAGGTATCGCTTTTACAAATTTTGAAAGAAGTTGTTCAAATAATGCAACCACATGCATACTCGAACAATGTGATTATTCAATTAAATTCTGAAGACAATTGCAATTCCACGATATTGGGGAATGTCAATCAGTTAAAACAAGTGTTCATTAATTTAGTGAAAAATGCCATTGAAGTAATGAAAAAAGGTGGAACGATTACAATTGAATTAAAGGATGTCCACAATAAAATTCAAGTTTCGGTACAAGATGAAGGGATAGGAATTCCTGAAGAAAATTTAAGCAAGTTATTTACGCCATTTTTTACAACAAAGGAACAAGGAACAGGATTGGGTCTATGTCTTGTAAAAAAAGTGGTAGATGAACATCAAGGGAAGATTGTTGTGAAAAGTACTGTCGGTGTAGGATCTACGTTTATTTTAGAATTTCCAAATTATACCGAGGGTTATACTAAGATTTATTATAACGACAGCCAACTGAAAAAATGGTTGACTACCCAGGAAGTTAATTCATTACCAGTTGTATAGGCACGACTTTGACAAATCTTCTCTCAAATAGATATAATGCTTTTATATAGATAGAAAAAAGAGGATGATTTGTCTTGCCGTCAAATGAGATGAAACAATCGTTAAAATTGTATATTGTGTTATCAAGAGCAAATAAAGCGATTAATGAAGTGACAAATCAGTTTTTTCAACAAAAAGGTTTAAATCCAACTGAATTTGCTGTGTTGGAATTGTTATATCATAAGGGAAGACAACCTTTACAAAAAATTGGAAGTAAAATTTTATTAGCAAGTGGGTCTATCACATATGTTGTTGATAAACTTGAAAAAAGAGGTTTGATTAAACGGGTATCTTGTCCTTCTGACAGGAGAGTCACATATGCAGAGATAACTGAAGAAGGCGATAAATTTATGGAAGAAATATTTCCAGAGCATGAGAAAAATTTACATGAATTGATGAACGCGTTAACACCAAGTGAAAAAGAAATAGCAATCGAATTGTTGAAAAAATTAGGTTTATCGATTAAAGATTTGTCTTATTAAAAACGAGCTGTTCGCTAAGACGAACAGCTCGTTTGTATATTCTTTTGAATTGTATAATTATCTTCAAAAATTTTTTTATTTTATTGTAACTTCATCCTCCACCTAATTTTAGAGGGATAAGTTATTTTTCTTCAATTGTTAACCCCATTTTGATGAGTGCGTCTTTTAAATCGTAATCTTTTTGATCAAAAACAGATAAACGAACTAGTATATTATTTTTTTCGTAAACGATTCCAACGACTTCATCATTTTCAATGGTAGTTATGAATGCAACAGAATTAGTAATTTCCGGATGTTTATTAACCGCTTCAGTAATATCCAATGGTTTGTATTCGTTGATGGCTGCCATCCATTCTTCTGTACTTTTTACGAGATGATCATATGATGAAGCATTTTTTGGAAACACTTCAATACGCATGGAGATGGCATCATTATCTTGGAGGAAAAGAACTTCTTTTCCTGGCTCTTCTTTTGTGAGTTCATACCCTTCTAAAATTTGTATTGTATAATTTTCTTCTTCTACAACTGCGGTTTCATGAGTATACACTTCACCTTTTGATGTGTATTCAATTTTATTTTCAGGCTGATTTGTTTCTTCGTCTTGTGCTCCATTCTCTGTTGTCTCTTCATCTTCAACATTTTCTATTTCCTTTTCCGAATCTGCTGTTGTTTGATCTGGCTCCGTATTTTGTCCATTTGTTGTTCCACAAGCAGCGAGAAGGAACATTAATAGAGTTACTGAAATAAATAGTTGTAGTTTCTTTTTCATTTTACTCTACCTCCTTTTTGATTAAACGAATATGAAACGAAGGAAGTTTCATTTTTTTTAATAATGAATAAAAGGCAATATTAAAAATAACAGCAAAACAAAAACTTCATGCGCAACGATGACTAATGGCATACTTTTCTTCCATTCGTATAAAAACCCAAATATTAGGGATATAATGAATGCGCAAATGACACCATGGATAAAACCGCTCAATGATATTGCCAATGCAAATAATAAGCTAGTCATGATGCAAGCAATTACTGGAGAAACATATTGTTTGAGTGCATGTTGAACGTAGCCGCGCCAAAACAATTCTTCACCGACGACAATGATAAAAATGAGCAATAAATAATGCCAAATATTATTCGGACCATATGTTTCTAAAAATTTGCGAATCGTTTTTATTGAACTACTGTCTGTAAACTTAAGCAACATATAACCAAGTCGGATGATGCCATAAGTAATTGTGCCGAATCCGATACCAAATAGGATATATTTCCAAGTTGGGAGTTCATCTTTGAATTTCCCAAAAAGGATGGAGATTGCAGTACCGACGAGGAGAGTAAAAGTATATAAATGCCAGAAGATTTTTTTTACTTCGAAGGAACAATACATACTTATAAAGATGAAAGCAAGCGAGAGAAGGAGTACAATCATTTGTTTTGAAAATTTCATGTTACTTGCCTCCTTTGTTATCATAATATCAAAAAAAACTCCCCCTATCATCAATTACAAATGAAAAGGGGAAGTTTTTTTATTTAAAATCATTTACTGACTTTACGATTTTATAACGTTTATGATTAACGACGGTTTTTTCTTCCAAATCTAAGTCACGATAGTTCGACATAATTGTTAAATCAACAATTACTGAATTATCATTGACTTTTTCAACCATTCCGCGAAGTCCATCCTTAAATTCAATAATATCTCCCACTTCTGCTATTTTCATTGGCGTGCCCCTCCTCTATCAGTTACTATGAAGTTAGTTTGCATGATAATAGAACAAATGTAAAGTGATTTTAGAATAATTTCGAAAATATAAGAAGTAGGAGGTAAAATATTTATGAATAACTACAAAGATATGATTGAAAAGTTAAAAAATGGGGAAATAAAAAGTATAGAAATTACAAAAGAGGAATTTTTGCAGTTTCGTGAAGTGCTTGTGAATGATGAAAAGTTTAAACATTTTAGAGGTGAAGCAAAACAAGGTGGAAGGGTCATTTATACTTATTCAGATACACCGCGTGCATAACAAAAAACTACTTCCACCCATTTCTATATGAAAGAGGGGATTAGAAGTATGGATAGATTGAAGCTACATTTGGAGTACGTTCGGGAAAAAATGATTCGTTCAGGTTTAGAAAATGGCCTGCAATCACCAAAAACGATTCGATTAAGTAAACAACTGGACCAGATTTTAAATCAATATCAAAAGCATGAAAAATCCCCATTGATTATTACGAAAAAATAATTTTTTTCAATTTTTTGTTATAAAAAATCATGCAATTGGCAATATTATTTTTTGAACACAGCAACATTCTCATTTTCCCCCTTTTCAAGCAGCGTATCTTGCTGCTCTTTTTTTTTGTCTATGTATTAACAATTTTTTCATTACATATCAACAATTGCCCATTTATATGGTACATTACAAGAAAGTGTAAAATATGCATATTTTTAATAATGATACAGGGGTGTTGGGGAATTATGTTTAATAAAAAGATTGCATTTATCGGTACAGGGGTTATGGGAACTAGTATCGTAAAGCATCTATTGAAGGCGGGATACGAAGTAACGTTATATAATCGTACGAAGGAAAAAGCAATTCCTTTAATTGACCTTGGAGCTACTTGGGCTGATACACCTGCCCTTGCTTCTGAAAACAAGGATATCATTTTTACAATGGTTGGTTTTCCTAAAGATGTTGAAGATGTGTATTTTGGAGATGATGGCATTTTCAAAACAGCAAAAAAAGGTTCGACTCTCATAGATATGACGACTTCAAAGCCGAGCCTTGCAGAGAAAATATATGAGGCAGCGAAAGAAAAGGGAATAATGAGCCTTGATGCACCGGTGTCTGGGGGAGATATAGGTGCAAGAAATGGTACATTATCCATTATGGTAGGTGGAGATGAAGAAGTTTTTAAAGAAATGTTGCCAATTTTTGAATTATTCGGCACCAATATTGTTTATCAAGGAAAAGCTGGCTCTGGTCAACATACAAAAATGTGCAATCAATTATTAATAACGACGAACATGATTGGCGTGTGTGAATCCATTGCTTATGGAATGAAGGCAGGATTAGATTTAAATAAAGTATTAGTGTCGGTTTCATCAGGAGCTGCTGGCTCATGGTCATTATCAAATTTGGGACCACGTATATTAAAAGGCGATCTAGATCCAGGCTTTTATATTAAACATTTTATTAAAGATATGAAAATTGCTTTGGAAGAAGCAGAAAAAATGGAATTAGATTTACCAGGTTTACATTTGGCGAAAGAAATGTATGAGACGTTGTTAAACAAAGGGTATGGTGATTTGGGAACTCAAGCGTTAATTAAATACTACAATGTCTGAGTGGCAATTTTAAACTGATAGGGGCGATATTTTTGATTAAAGGCCAAAACCTGAGGAAGAGGAATCAATTCGCATTATATTGTTCCCTTCCAATTCTTTCATGGGCATTGTACGATTTTGCGAATACGATTTTTTCATCCAATATTAATACGGTTTTTTTTCCTTTTTATATGGATGAAGTGCTTGGAACAGATAGAGTGATGGAACAGGTTGCAAGCTCCTTTATTTCTTATGCCAATGCTTTTGCAAGTCTCTTTTTGGTGCTCTTTTCTCCGCTTTATGGTGTTTGGATTGATCAAACAGGTTATAAAAAGAGATTTATCGTTTGGTTTGCATCTATCTCAATATTTTTTACATTTATGATGGGAATTTTTGCTCAACTGGATGTTTCAAGTTATATTTCAGGATTGCCCCTCAGTTTGTGTTTCGTTGTTCTTAGTTTTATCATTGCAAAATTTTGTTTTAATTCCAGTTTAGTGTTTTATGACACGATGTTAGGAGATCTTGGCACAAGTGAAGAGATACCATTAATTTCAGGATTTGGTGTAGCTGTCGGTTATTTAGGAACGATAGTAGGGTTATCGGTATACTTTTTCGTAGCTGATGGTGGTTTTCATCGAGCTTTTATTCCAACGGCAATTCTTTATCTTATATTTTCCTTACCATTATTTTTCTTTATTAAAGATCGACCAATCCCTAAACATCAAAGAAAAAAGCTTGGATTTTTTAAAGGATATAAAGAAATTGTCGATACTTTTAAAGATATGAAAAAATATAAAGCAATTTTTACTTTCATGATTGCTTACTTTTTCTTAAACGACGCCATTGCAACGACAATAGCGATGATGGCAGTCTACGCAACAGTGATTGTTGGTTTTACTTCTGGGAAATTTATAATTTTATATTTAGTAAGTACCATATCTACTGTGATTGGGTCTTTCATTTTTGGCAACATTACAAAAGCAATTGGTGCCCGAAAAGCCGTTGCAATCGTAAGCATCATTATGATTATCGCTTTAATAATAGCGGTATGTGCTACACAAGAATGGATGTTTTGGATTGCGGGAAGCATGTTCGGTGTGTCACTTGGTTCCATGTGGGTAACCTCTAGAACATTGATTATTGAATTATCACCGGAGGAAAAACGTGGTCAATTTTTCGGTTTGTTTGCTTTTTCAGGAAAAGTTTCTTCTATTATTGGCCCAGCGTTATATGGAACGGTGACGTTCATGCTAAAGGATTATGGACCCCTTGCATCAAGAATTGCTTTAGGTTCTTTAATTGTATTAACGGTTATTGGTTTAATTGTTCATTTGCAAGTACAGCAGGAGCAACATTAAATTTAAATTATTACCATCTGAATTTATAGAAAAGTTATATTATTATATTTAGTTATATAGGAAGGAATGATGATAGATGGAGCAAAAAAGTATTTTACTAGAATCAGGAACCAACGAATTAGAAATTGTTGAATTTGAAGTAGGAAATAATAAATTTGGAATCAATGTAATAAAAGTAAAAGAAATCATACAGCCGCTTCCTGTCACATTTATTCCTCATGCTCATCCGCATATAGAGGGAATTGTCCAGTTGCGAGGAGAAGTATTACCGGTTGTCGATATGTTGAAAGTGTTAGGAATACCAAATGCCTCTTATAGTGATCAGCAAAAATATATTGTTGCAGAATTTAATAAACAAAAAGTGGTATTCCATGTGGATAATGTTACACAGATACATCGTATTTCTTGGAATCAAATTGAAAAGCCTTCAGATATGTATCAAGGAAGTTCTAACCAAGTTATCGGTGTCATTAAAATAGGTGAATCAATGATATTATTACTTGATTTTGAGAAAATAATGGTTGATATTAATCCAGATTCCGGAATTAGCATGGATTCTGTAAAGAAACTTGGAAAGAGGGAACGATCAGAAAAAAGAATCATCGTGGCAGAAGATTCACCATTATTGCGTAAATTGTTAAATGATACATTAACAGAAGCAGGGTATGTTAATTTAGAGTTTTTTGAGAATGGTAAAGAAGCTTTTGAATATCTGGAACACTTATTAGAAACGAATGATGATATTACGAAGCATGTACAATTAGTGGTAACGGATATTGAGATGCCACAAATGGATGGACACCATTTAACAAAAAGAATAAAAACTCATTCAGAGCTACAAAAGTTACCGGTTATTATCTTCTCAAGTTTAATTACCGATGATCTTCGCCATAAAGGGGAAAGAGTTGGTGCAGATGATCAAATTTCGAAACCTGAAATTGGAGATTTAATTTTAAAAATTGATGAATTGATTTTGTAACATAGCACAATTTTAGGTATCCATCAATTCAATAGCTTTTTTCAATTCACATTTGTCGGATGCCTTTAAAGGCTCCGACGTTTTTGATTAATTTTTATTCGTTGAACCAACATTAAACATATGACAAAATATTCTTAAACTTAGAATTCGTATATAGAGAGTAGGGATTTTATTCGGTGAATGAAGTAAACATGGCGGTTATAGATATCGGTTCGAATACAATTCGCCTAGTGCTATACAGATATAGTCATGAAAAAGGATTACGTGAAATTGGAAATATGAAAACGGTTGCTAGGCTAAGGAAATATATTCAAACTGATGGATATATGTCTGAAGAAGGCATTGAAGTATTAAAAAATACGTTAATTTCGTTCAAGGAAATAATGCAAGATTACGGTGTGACGACCGTAAAGGCTGCTGCAACAGCTGCTATTCGACAAGCAAAAAATAATCAAGAAATCCTTTTACAAATGGAAAAAGATACTGGCATAAAAATCGATTTATTATCGGAAGATGAGGAAGCCTATTTCGGATATTTAGCAGTCGTTCATTCGATGGAGATCCCTTCTGCCGTTACAATTGATATTGGTGGAGGTTCAACGGAGATTACGTTGTTTATAAATAAAGAATTACAACATTCTATAAGTTTTCCTTTTGGTACTGTATCGTTAAAACAAAGTTTTGTTACCGGTGATAAAATAAACGAAAAGGAAAAATATCAACTATATCAAAATATAAAGAAATATTTTGAAAATGTAGCATGGTTAAAAAATGTTAAATTACCAATTGTGGGGATTGGTGGCAGTGCTCGAAATCTCGCGCAAATTCATCAGCATCTAATTGATTATCCAATATCTGGCGTCCATCATTATGAAATGAATGAAGAAACGCTAAAAAATTTGAGTGGTTACTTAGGAAAACAATCTTTTGAACAATTAAAGCAAATTGATGGATTGTCTTCCGATCGAGCGGACATTATTGAAATTGCTTTAGTCATTTTTAAAACTTTAATGGAAGTTGTGGATTCGAATTCATTTTACATTAGTAAAAGAGGATTGCGGGAAGGGTTAATCATGGATATCGTGATGAAATCGAATCCTGAAGTTTTTCAACCCTTTAACGTATTTGAAGATTATGCGAATCATCTAGCATTCAAATATGGGAGAACGGAGGCTGAAGTAGGTACATTAGTTACATTAATAGAGAATATATATATAGAAAGTTGTAAATGGAACTTATTTCAATTTAATGAAGAACATCTGAATTTACTAAAAAAAGCAGCAAGAGTATTTTCAATTGGAGATTATATCGAATTAGATTCATCGAATCAACACACTTTTTATCTAATTGCCAATCAATCTATTCCCGGATTAAACCATAAAAATCGGGTAAAAATTGCATTGCTTGCATCTTATAAAAACCGAGATTATTTCAGACGTCTTAGTCAACCGTTTCTGACATGGTTTACCCGTGAAGAGTTAAAAATTTTGCGGAATTTCGGTGCTTTATTAAAATTTGTATATTCCTTAAATAGTTCAAAAAGAAATATCGTAAAAAGTATTAAAATGGAATTACAAGAAAAGGATATCATTACTCTATTTGTTGTTGCGAAAGGGCGTGCAGTGGCAGAAATCCATCGAGCACAAAGCCAAAAGAAGCATATTGAACGATTATTTAAGAAGAGGGTAAAAATTGAGTTAATCTATGAAGGGTGGAATGAGTAATGACAGATGAAACAGGGCTGAACTCTCCTGAAAGGGAAAATCTTATAGATAATCATAAATTAACGGATATTGATAGAAGGAAAATATTGGATGAAATATCGAAACCTGAGTATTATAATAACCGTGAATTAAGTTGGTTAGCATTCAACGAACGAGTATTAGAAGAAGCGGAAGATGAAACAAATCCATTACTGGAGCGGTTGAGATTTATCGCAATCTTTAGTTCGAATTTAGATGAATTTTTTATGGTGCGTGTGGCTGGACTTCAAGACCAAGTTCGCGCGGGATTTCATAAACCGGAAAATAAAGCGGGCTTAACGCCCAAGGAACAATTGGAGAAAATTGCTGAAAAAACACAAGCGCTTGTTCGTAGGCAAATGGAAGTTTTTCGTCATTTAATATTCGAGCTATTGCCAAAGGAAAATATCTACTTAACAGATATCAAATCATTATCGAAAGAACAGCAGCAATACATCAATGAAATGTTTGAAGAAACCATTTTCCCTGTACTAACACCCATAGCAGTAGATGCTTATCGCCCTTTTCCTACATTACTCGGAAAAACATTAAACTTGCTTGTTTTGTTAGAAGATACAAAAGTGTTAAGCGAGTTTAACGAAAAAGTTGCTATTATACAAGTTCCATCTGTATTAGATCGCTTTATTGAAGTACCCGCAGGCCCTGATAAAAAAGTATTTGTTCTATTAGAAGATGTCATTACTTCACATGTAGATCGACTATTTTATGGCTATAATGTGAAATCGGTACAGGCTTTCCGATTAACGAGAAATGCTGATTTAACAATTCATGAAGAAGGCGCTCAAGATTTACTCGTTGAAATCGAAAAGGAATTGAAAAAAAGAAAATGGGGAATTGGAAGCCGTCTTGAAGTTCGCGATGGAGAAATGAATGATGACGTTTTAGAATATTTATTAGAAGAATTTGAAATTAGTGAATCCGATGTTTTTAAAATTGATGGCCCTCTTGATTTAACGTTTTTATTTAGTTTTGTGAAGAAGTTGTCTCAAGGAAGAGAGCATTTATTATATGAAAGTTTTATTCCTCAACGTCCATTAGATTTAGAGTCTGATGAAGATATTTACGAAAAGGCGCTAGAAAAGGATTTATTTTTTCATCATCCATATGAATCCTTTGAGCCTATTGTGGAATTTATTACAGAAGCGGCGAATGATCCGACAGTGTTAGCAATCAAACAGACTTTATATCGAGTAAGCGGTAATTCACCGATTATTCAAGCTCTAAAACAAGCGGCTGAAAATGGGAAACAAGTGACAGTTTTAGTAGAGTTAAAAGCACGTTTTGATGAAGAAAACAACGTGCATTGGGCGAAGGAGCTGGAACAATCAGGTTGCCTTGTGATTTATGGAATGCATAACTTAAAAACCCATTCAAAAATAACCCTTGTAGTTCGACGGAAAAATGGAAAAATAGAGCGTTTCGTCCATTTAGGAACAGGGAATTATAATGATGCGACAGCTAAAACATATACCGATATGGGGATTATTACAACGAATAAAGAGTTTGGTATAGATGCAACGAATTTCTTTAACTATTTAAGTGGTTATACGGAAAAGCCTAGGTTCCACCATATTGTCGTATCACCTTATGATATTCGTGATAAATTTATTGAAATGATTGATCAAGAAATTGAGTTTCATAAAAAATATGGAAATGGATTCATTCGTGCAAAAATGAATGCGTTAACTGACAAAGATTTAATTATGAAATTGTATGAAGCTTCCATAAATGGTGTTAAAATTGAATTACTAATACGAGGTATTTGTTGTTTGCGGCCTGGTATACCAGGCATTAGTGAAAATATTACGGTCACTAGCATCGTCGGTCGATTCTTAGAGCATTCGCGCATTTATTGGTTCCATCATAACGGAGAAAATAAAATTTATTTATCTTCAGCCGATATGATGACTCGGAATATGGTGCGTCGAGTGGAAATACTATTCCCAATCTATTCTGCTGAAATTAAACAACGAATAATGCATATTTTTTCAACACAACTAGCTGATAATGTAAAGGCTCGTGTTCAAGATTCAACAGGAAAATTTCGATATAAGGAACGTAAAGAAGGCGAGCCGGTAATCAATAGCCAGGAGCTATTTATTTTAGAAGCAACTAGTACAGTCATGATGGAGGAATAAGAACTGTATTGAATGCATGGTGTAGTTTAATTGAATAAATGACCGGACACATAAACTACACCTTTTTATACATTTACATAGTAATGGAGGAACATCGATGATCAACTTTCCAGCCAATACAGAAAAAGATTACTTACAATATGTCATGAAACTTAACCCTTTTAATGCGATTGTCATATTAAAACAGTTAAGGGCTGGAAAATTTTCTGTAGAAATGATTAATTCCAGTGCTTACAAATTAACGCCCAATACTTTTGAAAAAGGGATGGACGCTGAACATTTTTTTGAGCTATTAAATTGGAATGAAATCAAAAAAGTGATATTAGAAAAGCAAGAGAAAATTCAATACATAACAATGAATATGGATGAAGAATTGCAAATGTATGTGGAACCGATTAAGTTTCATGACGAATTGTATTATGCGGTCATCATGAGTCAAGGGAAGGAATTTAGCTATATATCGTTTATTGATGAAAATACAGGATTGCTAAATCGAAGAGCATTAAATTTTCGTTGGGATGAGAAATATCGTAACTATAATCATGATATGAATCTATCAATTTTATTGGTAGATCTTGATCGCTTTAAAAAGTATAACGAGTCGTTAGGAAAACAAAATGCAGATATAATGATTAAGCAAATTAGTGAGCGATTTAAGCGATTAAAAGGAAAAAACATTGAATTATATCATTATAATGGTGATGAATTCCTTTATTTAATGAAGCATTATCTTCGAGAAGAAGTGGAACTTCTTGCTAACCAAGTGTTAGAGGAGTTAAAAGTACCTTTTATTATAGATGGACAAGAATATTTTGTAACTGCATCCATTGGGATTGCTACATTAAATTCTGAGCAAAAAAGAGATTTTAACTCATTGTTGCATCAAGCAGAACAAGCACTATTTTATGTGAAGACTCATGGCCGTGCTCATTATCGTTTCTATCGTGAAGAAATGAGTAAAGATTTTAAAAATGAAGTGCTGATGGAAGCTCATTTAAAACGGGCGATCGAGTTTAATGAATTATCCATCCACTTGCAACCGCAAGTAAATTATTTAACGAATGAGATTGATAGTTTTGAAGCTTTACTCCGTTGGAACAACCCGAAGTTTGGTTATGTTCCACCATCCCAATTTATTCCTTTAGCTGAATCAAGCGGTTTAATTATTGAAATAGGAGATTGGGTGTTGGAACAAGTTTGTAGTTATCAGCGAGAATGGAGAAAAAAAGGATATCGTCCTGTAAGAATTGCAGTAAATATTTCACCAATGCAATTTAAACAACTAAACTTCCCGAATAAAATTGAATCCGTATTAAAGAAGTACGAGGTTGACCCACAATTTATTGAACTGGAGATTACAGAAAGTTCAATGGAAAATGTAGAAGAAACGGAAGAAATATTGAAAAAGCTAAAAAAGCTCGGTGTTTATGTATCTGTAGATGATTTTGGTACAGGTTATTCTTCTTTAAGTTATTTAAAAAAATACCCGATTGATATCATCAAAATCGATCAATCTTTTATTTCGGATATTAACAAAGATGAAAAAAATGAAGCCATAATAAAAGCGATTATTTCTTTATCACATCATTTAGGGATGGATGTGGTCGCAGAAGGTGTGGAAGAAAAATATCAAGAATTATTTTTAAAGGAAAATCGTTGTAAAAAAGGACAAGGTTATTTGTATAATAAACCGATGCCGGTGGAAGAAGTTATTAAAAAATATTTAGAATGTAAATAAATGCAATTCGTTTAGGATTGCTACATAGCTTCCAATTTCAATAACCCGAATAGTGACATGATCACTATTCGGGATTATTCAAACTTCCATTGTTGGAATAAAAAACAAAGGAAAAAGTAGATTAATGAATAAGTAAAGATTACTTTTCTACCAATCAAATACAATCTTCGACACTACATATGTCGAAGATTTTGATAATTGAAATAATTTTAAGAAAACAAAACCTAGAAAATATTATACAACAATTATACTAAATGTTAAATATGTAAAAATATAGTATATTTATTTTTTATTTACAAATAGCAAAAGTTGAATTTTCGACAAACTTTGCACTTCTTTTCTTGTACAATAGAAATGAATGGTTATTCATTCATATACGATGGGAGGAATGTTTATGTTAAACAATGAAACGATTATCGTAACAGGCGGCTCTAGTGGAATGGGACTGGCTATGGCAAAAAAATTTGTGCAAGAAGGTGCTAATGTCGTTATAACTGGTCGAAATGAAGAGCGTCTTGAAAAGGCAAAAAATGAGATTTCACAGTTTGGCAATACAATTGAAACGTTTCAGATGGATGTTCGAGATGTGGAACAAGTAAAGGCAACGGTTCAATATACCATTCAACGATTTGGAAAAATTGATGGATTAGTAAATAATGCAGCAGGAAACTTTATTGTTGCAGCAGAAAAATTATCGCCAAATGGTTGGAAAGCGGTTATTGATATTGTTTTAAATGGAACATTTTATTGCTCACAAGAAGTAGGAAAATATTGGATTGAACAAGGGATAAAAGGAAAAATTTTAAATATGGTAGCCACATATGCTTGGCAAGCAGGTGCAGGGGTCGTTCACTCCGCAGCAGCCAAAGCAGGAGTATTGTCATTAACTCGTACTCTTGCTGTTGAATGGGGACACAAATATGGAATACGTGTAAATGCCATTGCACCAGGACCGATTGACAGAACGGGTGGTGCAGAAAAACTTTGGGAATCAGAAGAACAAGTAAAACGCACGATTGAATCCGTCCCTTTAAAACGTCTAGGTACACCAGAAGAAATTGCGGATTTGGCAGCATTCATGTTATCTGAAAAGTGTGCCTATATGAACGGAGAATGTGTAACGTTGGATGGCGGCCAATGGCTCAACCAATTTCCATTTTAATTGAAATCTGTCGTTTTTATTAAGAAGAATAAAAAATAAAAAAAAGAAACATACTCTTCTTAAGACTAGAAGGGAGAGTATGATGATGGGTGGATGGACCATTCCGACAATTATTGTAGGCTTAATTATTGTTGGTGTTTCGTATGTCATGACTGTAAGTGTCATGAAGAAAACAGAAGAGCGAGCTTCCGCTATGGATACACCTATTAGTAAAACTGTTCGAGAACATCCAATTTTAATGAATCCAATCATTATTATGTACATTATTTTCGGTATATTTACTGGTATCATGATTTTTTACTATTGGGCAAAATCTGCTTCTTATTAAAACAAAAAATCCTTCAACCCAAAAATTCATGTGTCATTGTCATGGTCATAAAACTGTCAAATATGATATGATAGTGGTAACTGGGGTCCTCATGGAAGGGGTTGAAGGATTTGATTTCAACAAAGACAAGAGCCTTTTTGGAAACGCCGATTAGTGATTTTATTATTCCGGCAGAAAAAGTAGCTCATGTTTTAGTTGGAAATAGTGCTGAACATGCATTGTTAGTTCTTACTAAAACAGGTTATTCTCAAGTACCGGTATTGGATACGAAGTTTCGAATTCATGGTTTGGTAAGTTCAAAGATGATTACCGAATCAATACTTGGGCTAGAGCGGATTGAGTATGAAAAATTAGCTCATATTAAAGTTGATGACTGCATGGATCGAAATGTCACATATTTAAAAATCGATGATACGATTCAAAGGGCATTAGATTTAGTCATTAACCATGCCTTTTTATGCGTTGTAGATCATGAAGGCACTTTTGCAGGGATATTAACGAGAAGAGTGATTTTAAAGCAATTAAAAAAATATATTTATCAAGTATTAGATTATTAATTGAACAATCATCGGCAAAATCCATGGATGAAAAGGATTTTGTCGATTTTTATTGAATTTTTATGTATCGTATTTTTTTGGAGTGATTGGATGACAACGACAGAAGCAGAAATTATAAAAATATTAGCGGAAGAACGAAATATGCGCAAGGCAGCAGAACGGCTATTTATTACACAACCTGCGTTATCTCAACGATTGCAATCGATTGAAAAATATTGGGGTACTCAATTATTCATTCGTTCTCAAAAGGGATTGATGCCTACACCTGCAGGAGAATTAGTTATTCAATATGCAATTGAGACATTGCAAAAAAAAGAAGAAGTTTTTGAAAGGATTCAAGCTCTAGATTCAAAAGTGCATGGTACATTAAAAATCGCTTGTGCCTCCATCGTTGGAATTAACTGGTTACCAAAAGTGTTAAAAGAATTTGTCACAACTTATCCAGATGTTAAAATTTCATTAATTACCGGTTGGAGTTCTGAAATTGTGAAAGCTCTTTATGATGGGGAAGCCCAAGTTGGTATTGTCAGAGGCCAGTCAGAGTGGAAAGGGAAAAAGATGCACTTATTCCGCGATACAATGTATCTAGTAGATAAAGAAATTGAAAGATTAGAAGAAATTTTAACGACGGAACGGCCATTTATTCAATTTAAAAGCGATTCCAATTATTATCAAGAAATTCAAGTTTGGTGGCAAGGACACTTTGCATCTAGCCCTAAAAGACAAATCATTGTAGATCAAATTGAAACATGTAAGCAAATGGCGCTCAATGGTATTGGATATGCGATTTTACCTTCTATTACATTAAATGGAGGAGAAAATGTAAATAAAATTGCATTAACATCTGGAGATACAGATATTGGGCTAACTCGGGATACTTGGCTGATTGGTTATGAATCCTCCTTCCGATTACGTCAAGTGGAAGCTTTTGTTGAAGTAGTGAAAAAACATGCTGATTCAGTAGATGAGTCCCAACGATAATTTATTGATGAAAAACAATGGCGAAATATGAACAATAGTATGTATTTGAAAAACTAATTCTCAATAAACAAATAAAGAGCGAATGGAACGATTTTATTCCATCCGCTCTTTTTCTATTAATATTCTTCATTTGCTTTCAATAATTGTGGTGCTTTTTTCATTGTCCAAAGGTGAGCTAATATGTAACAGGCAAATAAGATGAATGCACCAAGAATAAATGGTGAAGATAATTTCCATTCAAGCATTATTCCTGCGAGGGCGGGACCAACCATATTACCTAAACTCATATATGCATTATTCATTCCAGCGGCAAAACCTTGCTCAGCCCCTGCCAATTTCGAAATTAATGTGTTGACTGCTGGCCGAATAAAAGTTGTGGCAATTTGGAAAATAGACGTAATGGTAATAATAATGAAAAATCCTTTTATATACACCATACCAACCATGGAAAGTGCAGCAATAATCAAATTGACTAATATAACTTTCATCTCACCGAATCGTTTAAATAGCTGGTCGACAATATATACTTGTAAAATTACACCAAGAAAACCGCCGATTATCATAACGATAGCGATATCCATAGGCGTATAGCCAAATTTATAAGTTAAGTACATAGACAACGTCGATTGGAAATTTGCGATACCAAAACTAAAAACAAAGACGACTAATAACATGACGAAGTAGGGCGTATGAAGGGAACGTAATAATTGTTGAAAGATGTTATCTTTCCCTTTTGTTATTAATCGTTCTTTCTGTTGTTGTTTAATATTCGGTAACACGATAAAAGAAACGATGGCTGCTATTAAAGCAACGATCCCTCCAAAATAAAAGGGAAAATGCAAATTCACTTTAGCTAAAAATCCACCAATCCCTGGCCCAATCATAAATCCAAGAGATATGGCTGCTCCGAGAAATCCCATTCCTTTTCCCCGTTCTTCCACTGTTGTAATATCCGCTACATAGGCCATCACCGGTGGCATGATGAAGGCAGCGCCAGCTCCTGACAAGAAACGGGCAAAAAACAGCATCCAAATTGCTTTTGCTATCCCAAAGAAGATTTGTGAAAATCCAAAAACGATTAATCCCAAAATGACAAAGAATTTTCGTCCATATAAATCCGATAAATTCCCTGCGATCGGAGAAAAAATAAATTGGGCAAAGGCAAAATCAGCAACTAAAAATCCGAGGATGGTACCCCCAACTCCAAAAAGATCCAGGTAGGAAGGTAACACCGGAACCACCATTCCAATGCCTCCCATTGTAATGAATAAGTTAAACATTAACATAAACATGACCAACTTTTTCTTTCTCTGTGACATTCCGATCACCTTCCATTTAATTCAAAAAACTTACTATGAAATAATGAACTATTTTATCATATTACAATAAGGAAAATATAGGAGAAAGAATTTTAATCAATCGATTATTTTAACAATCTGCTATATAAATATAAAGCAATCACTGTATCTGCCTCCTCTGAACAGCGTAGTTAAAATTGCTAAGCATGATATTTACAACAGAAAACAGTAAAATTTTATATGGTCCAACCAATTGTGAAGGTGGACAAATTATTATTTATAACCTTTTGGCATTTTACTTCCTTAATTAATTTAAAAGGGGGATTTTATGATTATACGATTATTAAATAACAATGAAAATCCGCCAATGGATTTGTTGTTATTGGCGGATCCTTCTGTGGACAATGTGGAAGAATATTTAAAAAGAGGTGAATGCTATGTTGCGGAAATGAATCATCAAATTGTAGGAGTTTATGTCCTGCTTGCGACAAGACCCAAAACAATGGAAGTCGTGAATGTTGCTGTTGCTGAAAACTATCAAGGAAAAGGAATAGGAAAACTTTTGGTTATGCATGCAGTGAATACAGCAAAAGAAAAAGGTTTTAAAACAATTGAAATTGGAACCGGAAACTCAAGCATCTCCCAACTAGCTCTTTATCAAAAATGCGGTTTTCGAATTACCGGTATCGACAGAGATTATTTTATAAGGCACTACGATATAGAGATTTTTGAAAATGGCATTCAATGCAGGGATATGATTCGGCTATCCCAAGAATTATAGAACGACTATGAGAAGAAAAAGATTATATTAATAAAACCCTGAAAAAGAATAAAATTGAGAGTTTCTTAAAAAGAAACTCTCAATCATTCATTTTTGTCATTGACAAAAGAGCTACCTGATGGACATTTTAAATTCCAAAAAGTATTCGTTATATTTTCCTAGCCATTCTAAGCCTAAATTTTCATATACTTCTAACCGATCTTTTATTTCTTCAGGAGGGTAGAAACGTTCATCGTTAACAATTTCTGGATCCATTATGTCTAATGCAGCTTTATTTGGTGTGGAATAACCAACATATTCAGCATTTTGCGCTGCTACTTCAGGATCCAGCATAAAGTTAATGAAGGCATGTGCACCATCAATATTTTTTGCTGTTTTCGGAATGACAAAGTTATCAAACCACAAATTTGATCCTTCCTGTGGTACTGCATAATCTAATTCTTCATTTTCTGACATCATATCAGCTGCTGATCCGGACCATGTGAGGGCAACAGCTGCTTCATTATTAATCATTAAAGGTATGATTTCATCACCGATGATCCCTTTAATATTTGGAGAAAGGGTGACGAGTTTATCAGTTACTTGACGCAACAATTTCTCATCTTTTGCATTTAACGATTCGCCAATGGAGTTTAAACCCATTCCCATTACTTCGCGGGCACCATCCACTAAAAATACTTTTCTTTTCAGGGAAGGATCCCATAAATCGTTCCATGATTCAAAAGTTATATGATCTGGAATTAAATTTGGATTAAAGACAATGCCAACCGTACCCCAGAAATATGGTATAGAATACTTGTTTTTCGGATCAAAAGGTAAGTCTAAATAATAGGGATCAATATATTGTAAATTCGGTATTTTTGAATGATCAATTGGGTGGAGTAAATCTTCTTCAATCATCATCTCAATAGTATATTCAGATGGGATGGCGATGTCATATGTCGTTCCACCTTGTTGGATTTTTGTCAACATTGCTTCGTTGGAATCAAATGTTTCATAAATGACCTTAATTCCAGTTTCTTCAGTAAATTGTTTTAATAAATCAGGGTCGATATAGTCTCCCCAGTTGTAAATTGTAATCGTGTCTTTACTTCCTTTGCCGCCGGAAGCTTCCAATTGATCAGCAACGAAGTAAAGCCCCGCACATAGTAGCAAAATAGCGATACTTAAGTTAATTAATGATTTCATAATCGTCCTAACCCCCCGTTAGCAAGCTTCGTGCGGCGGGTTACGAAATAGTAACCAATTACAATAAGAACCGTCACGACAAAGATAATTCCGGAAAGGGCATTAATTGTTAATGAAATACCAACGCGAGCAATGGAATAAATTTCTACAGATAATGTAGAGAATCCGTTTCCGGTTACGAAAAACGTAACAGCGAAATCATCTAATGAATAGGTGAGTGCCATAAAGAAGCCTGCAAAAATGCCAGGTTTAATGTAAGGGACGATTACACGGTATAAAACATCCCGTTTAGTGGCACCTAAATCTTGTGCTGCATCAATTAAATTTGGATTCATTTCTAATAACTTCGGCAATACCATTAAAACAACAATCGGAATACTAAAAGCAATATGTGAGATTAGGACTGACGTAAATCCGAGTTTTACTCCAATCATCGTAAAGAGAATTAAAAAGCTTGCACCAATCACTACATCTGGGCTTACAATCATAATATTATTTAATGAAAGCAACGTATTTCGCATTTTTCGGTTTTTTATTGACACAATTCCAATTGCCCCTAAAGTACCGAGAATCGTAGAAATTAAACTAGATAACAGGGCGATGATGATTGTGTTAATTAATATGACTAACAACCGAGAATCTTCAAAAACAGCTTGATAATGTTCCAATGTAAATGACTCAAAATTATGCATGGAACCACCGCTATTGAATGAGTAGAAAATTAAATAGAAGATCGGCGCGTATAATATGATGAATACAACGGCGACATATATTTTTGCTGGTGTAGATAATCTATTCATTACACGCGACCTCCTTTTGCTTTTCTACCAGTGAATAACATACTTACTAACATGATTAATACAAGGAATACGGCAATTGTTGAACCCATTCCCCAGTTTTGGGCAACGAGGAATTGCTGTTCAATAGCTGTCCCTAATGTAATCACTTGGTTTCCTGCAATTAAGCGAGTAATCATGAAGAGTGATAATGCAGGAATAAATGTAACTTGAATTCCCGACTTCACGCCTTCGATTGTTAATGGCCAAATTACTCGGCGGAATGTAGTAAAAGGTGATGCACCTAAATCTCTTGCTGCATCCACTAATGTTGGATTTAACTTATCTAAGGAGTTAAAGATCGGGATAATCATAAATGGAATAAAGATATAAACAGAAACAAATATAAAACTAAAATCAGTGAATAAAATTTGTTGTGGCTCAATTCCAAATACGCTGACCACTGCGTTAATCGGTCCATATAAACCAAATATTCCGATGAAAGCATAAGTTTTTAATAGTAAATTAATCCATGATGGAATAATGATAAACATGAGCCAAAGATATTTGTGTTTCGTTTTCGTTAAAATAAATGCCATCGGATAAGAAATAAGCAATGTAAAGAAAGTTATGATGACAGCGTAAAAAAAGCTAGTAAGTGTCATCTGGATATAAACAGGCGAAAAGAATCGTTTATAGTTTTCCAATGTGAAATTGCCGTTTAAATCTAGCATGGAATAATAAACGATTAAGGCAATTGGCGCAATGACAAAGAAAGCAATCCAAAGGAGATAGGGAATGAGCGGCCCTTTTGCTACACGATCACGCATTGTTACCCTCTCCATATGATTCTAATCGTTTATCAAATTCTTCTTCCGTCTCATTTAAACGCATTACATGGATTGCTTCTGGATCAAAGTTTAAGCCGATTTCTTCGCCAACTTCTGCCTTTTTCAAAGAATGAACGAGCCATTCATTACCGTCTTTATCATAAGTCGATAACTCGTAATGCACACCGCGGAACAATTGAGTATCGACTGTTACAACGAGTTTTCCTTTGTCCACTGATGTAATTTCCAAATCTTCAGGTCGGATGACAATATCTACTTTTTCATTTGGTTTCATGCCTTTATCAACACAATCAAAAACTCTTCCGGCAAATTGCACTTTGTAATCTTCTAACATAATGCCTTCAACGATATTTGATTCTCCTATAAAATCCGCTACGAATCGGTTGATTGGTTCATCGTATATGTCAACAGGGGAACCTGATTGTTGAATTTCACCATCGTTTAATACAAAAATTTCATCGGACATCGCTAAGGCTTCTTCTTGGTCGTGAGTGACAAAAACAAAGGTTTTTCCAAGTCGCTGCTGTAATTCTCTGAGTTCGTATTGCATTTCAGAACGTAATTTTAAGTCAAGGGCAGATAGTGGCTCATCTAGTAAAATCACTTCGGGATCATTCACAATTGCTCGTGCAATGGCTACACGTTGTCGCTGACCACCTGACATCTCAGAAATTTCACGGCTTTCAAACCCTTCCAAATTGACAAATTTCAGCGCTTCCATAACACGCTCTTTAATTTCGCTTTCTTTTATCTTTTTTATGCGCAATCCGAATGCGACATTTTCAAAGACATTTAAATGTGGAAATAGCGCATAGTCTTGAAATACTGTATTTACTTGTCGTTGGTGAGCAGGAACGTTGTTGATTTTTTTTCCATTAAAATAGACGTTTCCGCTAGAAGGCTCTGTAAAACCCGCAATTATTCTAAGAATCGTTGTTTTTCCACAACCTGATGGTCCAAGTAAGGTATAAAACTTTCCTTTCTCCAATTCAAAGTTTATGTTTTTTAATACTACTGTCCCATCGTCATAAGATTTTGATACATTTTCAAATTGAATAATTGTGTTACTCATATCCAAGCCTCCTAAACACTATAGATAAGATTCTGTTGCTACAAGAAGCAATTGTGACTCACCATCATTGGCATTAAATATTTGGTGATTGCTTGAAGCTTCATAGTAGATTGAATTTCCTTCACTGGCGATGTATTCTTCTTCCCCTAAAACAACTCGAATCCGACCCTTTAATACATAAATAAATGTTTCAGCTAGAGAAGGTTCGAATTGTTTATATTCGCCACCCTTTTGAAATGTGATAATGACCGGTTCCATTTCTTTATCATTGGAAGTCGGTATAAGCCATTTGATTTCATATTTTTTTTCATCATCTATATAAGAGGTTTGGTCTTCCTCGCTGTAAACCACTTTTTGTTCTTCAAAATCATCATCAAAAAATTCTTTAGGGGTGGAACCTAATACTTCTAAAATGGTAAAAAGCGTGTCGATGGAAGGGGAGTTTAAATCGCGTTCAAGTTGTGAAATGTAACCCTTAGTTAAGTCCGTTCTTTCTCCGAGCTCTTCTTGAGTTAACCCTTTCTTAATGCGCAATGCTTTAATTTTCTTTCCGATTTGCATAGATAAAACTCCTCTTTTTCGACAAGTAGTTTATTTTTTCTAAACTTTTTGTAAGAAAGTTTACTTTTACAAAACTTTTAGTTTACAATTACAGATAATGATTATACCTAATTTTAATTGGAATGCAACAATTTTTTATAAATTTTTCATATTTATATAAAGAAAAAATGCAATATTTTTTTAACTTTTCAGTAAGATATTAGGAAGCGTTGTACCCAAAATAATTGAAAATACGGAATGCATTTGTTAACGTAAAAAAAGGAAAGTATTACCTTCATTTTGGCGGTTAGGGGGAATCTCACATGGCAGAATGTTTAGTGAATAAACAGGCTCCGTTATTTGAATTGAATGCAGTAATGCCGTATAAGACCTTTGGAAAAGTTGCTTTAGAAGATATCATGAATGAAGGGAAATGGACTGTTCTATTTTTTTATCCAATGGATTTTACTTTTGTATGTCCCACGGAAATTACAGCATTGAGCGATCGCTATGATGAGTTTGAAGAATTAAATGCAGTAGTAATCGGTGTGTCGACAGATTCAATATATACTCATTTAGCATGGATCAATACAGAGCGGACGAAAAATGGTATTGGACAACTAAATTATCCTTTAGCTTCAGATCACAATCACGTAGTTTCAAGGAAGTTTGGTGTTTTAATAGAAGAGGAAGGGGTAGCGCTTCGCGGATTATTTATTATTAGTCCAGATGGTGAGATTCAATATCAAGTCATACATCACAATAATATTGGTCGGGATGTTGATGAAGTATTGCGCGTATTACAGGCTCTTCAAACGGGCGGGTTATGCCCAGCCAATTGGCGCCCTGGTCAATCTACATTATGATTTTACAGAGGCATGGGAGATATATTTAAGGGGGAAAGTTGATGAAATTGCGTTCACCATTACCAGAATTGGATGGTGCAACAATATGGATTAATGGGAAAGTGCGAAGAGAAGAATTATTAGGGGAAAAACTCACGTTAATCCACTTTTGGTCAGTCAGCTGCTATTTATGCAAAGAAGCTATGCCCGATTTTAATCGATTTCGTGAAAAGTATAAAGATTACTTGAGTGTCGTAGCAGTGCATATGCCTCGTTCAAAAGAAGATACGGATATTGAAACAATTAAACAAGTAGCGGAAAAGTTAAATATGACACAGCCTATATTTGTAGATAATGATTTATTATTATCGGATTTATTTAAAAATGAATATGTGCCTTCCTATTATTTGTTTGACCGCTCCGGTTTTTTGCGGCACTATCAAGCTGGTGGAAAAGGAATGAAAATGTTAGAACAGCGGGTAAACAGGATTATAGAGGAAAAATAAAAGGTAAAGTTGTCTGAAGGTAAGAAAACTCTTCAGACAGCTTTTTTTGTATCATGATTGTTTCAAAAGAGTTGTTTTTTGGAAAGAAAAGCTTCATCAAGGCTTCATGAAATATATCACTTATTATGTCATCGCCCGATTGACGAAGCGGTTAATATCCACTACAGCTCCGATGACAAGCAATATATCGCCTAATAATATTTTTTCATCGGCACTAGGAGAAATGATGATTTGTTCGCCTCGTTTAATCCCGATAATGTTAATTCCGTAATTCGCACGAATATCTAAATCTTTAATAGAATATCCAGCAATGCGATGGTTTGATTTAATTTCCATAATGGAGTGCTCATCGGATAATTCTAAATAATCAAGGACATTGGACGACATTATGTTATTGGCAATGCGAATACCCATGTCCCGTTCTGGGTGTACGATTAAATCCGCCCCTATTTTTTGTAATACTTTTGCATGATAATCGTTTTGCGCTTTTACAGTAACTTGGGGTACACCTAATTCTTTTATAATTAATGTCGTGAGTATACTTGCTTGAATATCGTCTCCAATTGCCACAATCACATGTTCAAAGTTTTGGATACCGAGTGATTTTAATGCTTCCTCATCTGTGGAATCTGCAATAACCGCATGGGTAGCAATTTTAGAAAATTCTTCCACTCGATCAGATGAAGAATCAATTGCCATCACATCTGCTCCAAGTCGAACTAATTCCCGGCAGATACTTCCTCCAAATCGTCCCAACCCAATAACTACAAATTCTTTTCTCATTTGTTACCTCCGTACATGCATCGATGACATTATTTTAGCTTACTATTTCGAAATCCACAAATAGAGGGAAAGGTTATTTTTTAGTTGTTTCCATATGGTTTACTTCGTGAATCGTATACGTTTATAATAAGCAAACCAAACACCATTATCACAAGTGAAGGCTTTAAAGCTTTTTCCTCGTTCTCAATGATTTCAAGTCTACTTTCTTCATTTATTTAATCGAATAGAAGTAATGGATTCCATTGATCTGAGATAATAGTCAATCGATTAAAAAGTTTGCGATAGGAGAAATTAGCCAAACTTCCGAAGATAATAGTCATTCACAAGAGCATAATAGTCAAAGTAGTGAACATAATAGCCAATCGATAAAAATAGCCGCAAGCGATGGGCTATAATAGTCAAATTTCAGAAGATATTAGCCATACGCAAGAGGATAATAGTCAAAGGAACGAACATAATAGCCAAGCGATAAAAAAAGCCGGGAGCAGAGAGGGATAATAGTCAAATTTCAGAAGATATTAGTCAC
>SMEK01000448.1_pt1 | contig 26042 bp, 25 predicted proteins | sample 2456371 | NCBI WGS metagenome assembly SMEK01 (sample SAMN10132590, study PRJNA489261) | soil metagenome | isolation source: day1 antibiotic-loamy sand soil ammended with composted manure from dairy... | place: USA | collected 2015-04-01
TGGAAGATGGGTGCTTCCTCATCCTTGTTGATGGCGACGATGACCTTGGAGTCCTTCATGCCCGCCAGATGCTGGATGGCGCCGGAGATGCCGCAGGCAATGTAGAGGTCGGGAGCCACCACCTTGCCGGTCTGGCCCACCTGCCAGTCGTTCGGCGCATAGCCGGCGTCCTCCGCCGCCCCCTCACGCCCTCGCGCTCAAATCAGTCAGATCACAGCTTCTTCCAGGAACGGCTCGTTGCGCTCGATCCGCTCATAGCTGAAAGGCGAAAGGTCCAGCGTCTGGAAGGCTCCGTGGACGATGAGTTCCGAAACAGCGCGTCCGACTGCAGGCGACTGCTGCAACCCGTGCCCTGAAAATCCGTTGGCGAACATGAAATTTTTCACCTCCGGATGGAAGCCGACGATGCCGTTGTGGTCCAGCATGTTGTACTCGTAATGGCCGGTCCAGCAGGTCTGCACCTTGAGCGCGTCGAAGGCGGGGATGCGATGCCACAGCGCCGGCCAGATGTGGTCCTCGAACTCCTCGTAATGCATCTCGAAATCATCGTAGTCGGCCGGTCCGTCGTTCTGAGGCGTGTTGCCCGTGAGGAAGAGCTCGCCCTCGGGCCGCACGAAGGTGCCTGACAGGTCGATGACATTCGGCATGCGCCCGGGAATCGGATTGGCGCTGGCGAAGACGAAGCTGTAGCGCTTGTAGGGGCGAACCGGGATGGACAGGCCAGCCATTTGAGCCACCAGTTGCGCGCGTGGGCCGGCGGCGTTGACCAGCGTGCCACAGGAAACCGTTTCTCCCGTTTTCAGCTGGACGGAAACCACCCGATTGTCCGCCAGCCCGAGGCCGGTCACGGCATTGTCGATATATTCGACGCCAGACATGCGCGCTGCGCGGCGGAAGCCATTCAACAGGCCCATGGAATCGAACCAGCCTTCGTCGCGCGACCCCCAGGAGCCGCCACCGAGATCATCCACGTTGAGCCAGGGGAACTGCTCCTTGAGTTCGCCCGGATCGAGGAAGACCGTGCCGGCCCCCAGGCTGCGCTGCAGTTCGACACGCGCCTTGGCTGCCTCAACGCCTTCTGGCGAACAGCAATAGAGATAGCCATGCTCGCGAAAACCGAGATCGGGCGGCGGTTCATCCGCATAGAAAGGCGCCATCAGTTCTGGGAAGCGGCGGATAATCTCGATCCCGAACTGGCTGATCTTGACGTTGATCGGATTGGAATATTGCTGGCGAATGGCGCTGGTGGACAGTGCGGTTGAGGAAAATTCGTAGCTCGAGTCGCGCTCGACCACGAGGATCGACGCACTGGAACCGAGCGCCTGGCTCAGCCAATAGGCGCTCGAGGAGCCCATAACCGCACCGCCGACAATGACGATGTCATAGGTGCTGCGAGATGGAGCCTTGTAGGGAGGGATCGCCATGAAAGAAGCTCCTGATCAGCGGGCGAACGAAGCCACGAGCGCGTCCGTGCCTCGGGCAAGTAGGCCAAGATCCGAACCGACGGCGACCATGGTAAAACCGTCGGCGAGATAGCGGTCCGCATCTGCCTTGGCCGGGGCCAGGATGCCGCTTGCCTTGCCGGCCTCGGCGGCGGCCTTGCGCACTGACGTAATGGCCTCCTGGACATGGGCGGCGTTCGGATTGCCCATTGCGTTCAGATTCGTTGACAGATCTCCCGGGCCGACGAACAGCACGTCGACACCGTCCACCGCGGCTATCTCCGCAGCATTTGCGACCCCGGTCTGGCACTCGATCTGCACGGCAAGAAGCTGGTTCGTCCGCGCCGTCGCATGGTAGTCCTTGATACGACCGAACTGATTGGCACGATGGCCGACGGAAAAACCGCGGAAACCGCCGGGCGCGTAGGTCATGGCCGACACGATGGTGCGGGCCTGCTCGGCCGTGCGCACATTGGGAATCATCAGGCTGCGAGCGCCGACATCCATTGCCTGCTTGATCTGGTTCGGGTCGTCGGAGGGCAGGCGCACTACGGCCTCGCAGGGAAACGCCGCAGCAACCTGCAACTGCGCCATGATTGTAAGCAGGTGATTGGGGCTGTGCTCGCCATCTATCAGTATCCATTCGGGACCGGCCCCGGCAACGACCTCGGTCGTCAGCGCCGAGCCGAGTGAGCACCAGATACCGATCTGTGGCTCGCCGGCCCTCAACGATGCTTTCAAGGAATTTGCGCGTTCCCGCATGCGATTTCTCCAGACGCCCGCATTGAAATTTGTATGATGTCATATATCATACGCCCATACAGCCGCAAGACGAAGCACGGGGAGATCAAGTGAAAATCGGTTTTATCGGACTGGGTGTAATGGGAGCGCCGATGGCGCGAAACCTGATTGCCGCGGGGCATCAGATCATCACGGTTCTCAACCGTTCTCCCCTTCCGGAGAATCTCGAGGCAGAGGTGGTGGAGAGTGCGGCCGAGGTCGCCCGGAAATCGGAAATCGTCATTACCATGCTGCCCGATACGCCGGACGTAGAGCGCGTCCTGCTCGGCGCAAACGGGGTATTGGAGGGCATCTCCTCAGGCACGCTCGTGATCGACATGAGTTCCATCAGCCCCATCGCCACGAGGAATTTCGCAGCACGTTTCCGCGAAAAAGGCGCCGGATATCTCGATGCGCCCGTGTCGGGTGGTGAGGTCGGCGCCAAGGCGGCCAGCCTTACAATCATGGTCGGCGGCCCCCAAGCGGAATTCGACCGGGCGCTGCCCATTTTCCAGAAGCTGGGCAAGAACATCACACTGATCGACGAGCAGAATGGCGCGGGCCAAATCTGCAAGATCGCGAATCAGATCATCGTGGCGCTGAATATCGAGGCGGTAGCGGAGGCGCTCGTCTTCGCCAGCAAGGCCGGGTGCGATCCCGCCAAGGTGCGCGCCGCGCTCATGGGTGGCTTCGCATCCTCTCGCGTGCTTGAGGTGCATGGCGAGCGGATGATCTCACGCAGCTTTGCCCCTGGCTTCCGTATCAACCTGCATCAGAAGGACCTTGGGCTGGCGCTCGAAAGCGCCAGGACGCTCGGCGTCGCCCTGCCCAACACGGCAACGGCCCAGGAACTGATGAATGCGTGCGCAGCCCGCCAAGGGGGCGGCGACGCCGATCACTCATCGCTGGTGCGCGCGCTTGAAATTCTGAGCGGCCACGAACTTTCAGCAGAGAAGGAATGAGTTGATGCGTGGAACAGGCAAGGCCGACGTCTTCGTCATGCTGGCCCATCCGGTGGCGCACGCCAAGAGTCCGGGCATATTCAACGAGATTTTCGAGCAGAAGGGTCTGGACAGCCTCATGGTCCCCATGAGCTGCCGCCCCGAGGACTTCGACCGCTTCTGGGACGGGCTCACTGCAGCGGAAAACGTTCGCGGAGTGATCATCTCCGTTCCCTACAAGATGGCCGTCTATCACAAATGCGCCGCGGCCCATGACCGTGCCGCACGGGTGCAGAGCGCGAACTCGGTCCGCCGGCAGGCCGACGGTAGCTGGTATGCCGACAATTTCGACGGTGTCGGGTTCATCGAGGGGTTAAAGGCAGGAGGGCACCAGATTGCAGGCCGCCGCGTTCTGCAGGTCGGCGCCGGCGGCGCAGGGGCTTCTCTGGCTTATTGCCTGGCCGAGGCCGGCGCGACGGAAATCCGCCTCAATGACATTGACACGGCTCGGGCCGAGAGGCTCGCACGGCTGGTGGAAAAGGCCTTTCCGGCCTGCCGCGTTCAGGTCGGAGAAGCCGATCCGTCGGGCATGGAACTCGTGGTGAATGCAACGCCGGTTGGCATGCACCCCGGCGACCCCCTGCCCCTCGACGTCAGCCGGCTTTCACCGGAAATGACGGTTGCGGACATCATCATGGAGCCTGCGGAAACCGCCTTGCTGCGGAAGGCTCGGGAAATCGGCTGCAAGATCCAGCCGGGTCGCCCCATGATGGACTGCCAGGTCCAGGCAATGTCCGAATTCTTCGACATAGAACGCAAGGACCGCAGCAATGGCTGATGAGTGCACCGCTGTCGTGATCGGCGGCACGTCCGGAATCGGCAAGGCTATCGCGCTTCGTTTCGCAGAGAACGGCGCACGGGTGGTGATTGCAGGACGTGACGCGGGCCGTGGTGAGGAAACGGCCGCTGCCTGCCGGGCGGCAGGCGCGCCAGCCGCCCTGTTCGTTGAGACGGACGTAAGCCAGGCAGCCGCGGTGGAGGAACTGGCACGAAGGGTAGAGGGCGCGTTCGGCACCCCTCACGTCCTGGTCAACTCTGCCGGAATTCTCCAAAGCGGCAAGCATGTGCTCGATCAGGACCTGGATGAAGACGAGCGGCTCTGGCGCGTGAATTATCGCGGCACCCTGCTCGGATGCCAGGTATTCGGCCGGTTGATGTCCGCCGCAGGCCGAGGCGCCATATTGAACGTGGGTTCCCTTGCCTCCTTTGCGCCCCTGTCTCTGCCGGCCTACACGCCCGGCAAGCACGCGGTTCTTGCGCTTACGCAGATCCTTGCCGCCGAACTTGGCCCACATGGCGTGCGTGTAAACGCGGTAGCACCGGGATATACGCTTTCGGAAGGGCTCAAGGCGAAAATCGCAAAAGGGGAGCGCAATCCGGAAGCAATCCAGAGGACCACGGCACTGCGGCGATTCGTCGAACCGCGGGACGTCGCCGAGGCGGCATTGTTCCTGTGCTCGCAGCGGGCTGCCGCTATCACCGGCGTGACACTTCCCGTCGACGCCGGCTGGCTCGTGCAGGCGCCATACGCCCAATACCTGCAGGGCAACCCCATTCGGCAGACGCCGGCAAGCTGAAGAGGAGACAACAACGATGACCGACATAAAGCGGTTCGACTTCGATACGCGGATCCATCACGGCGTGGTCTATAACGGCATGGTTCATCTGACCGGACAGGTGGGCACTCCGGGCAAATCGGCAGCGGACCAGATGCGTGAGGTCCTGGCCAAGATCGATGATCTTCTTGCAAAGGCAGGGACCGACAAGACACGCATCCTTCATGTCCAGATGTGGCTTGACGACGTGCGGGATTTCGATGAAGTCAACGCCGTGTGGGACGCATGGATGCCGAAGGAGCATGCGCCAGCACGATCGACCGGTCAGGCTCGAATGGCAAAGCCAGGCATGCTTGTGGAACTCATCGTGACTGCGGCCGTCTGAAATGCTCGCCGGTCAGCGTAACCCATCTGCCCCGAGCCACGGACCTGACGGCGGATGACTAAGCGCAAGCCCCTCTCCACCGTGGTGGCGGAAAGCCTGTCAGAAAGGATACGGACCGGGGAGTTGCTCCCCGGCGCCCAACTGCCGACCGAAGCCGAACTGTGCGCCGAATACGAGGTCAGCCGCACCGTGATACGCGAGGCGGTGGCCCGGCTAAGATCGGAAGGCCTGGTCGTGCCGCAGCAGGGACGCGGCATCTTCGTGAGCGAAACCCCTCTGCCGCGAAATTTCTCCATTCCCGACGAGGCGCTCAAGACGCTCCCGGAAACAATAGCCCTGCTGGAACTTCGACTGAGCGTCGAAGTGGAGGCTGCAGGGCTTTGTGCGGAACGCAGGACGGATGAGGAAGCGCAGGAAATCCGGGCGCTGATGGAGCAGATCGATGCCCAGCGTGGCGACCCGAATTCCGTGCAGATCCATTACGATTACGATTTCCATCTGGCCATCGCAAAGGCCGCACGCAACGAGTTCATCTACGGCTTCCTGGCTTTCCTGCGCCCGATGATCGTGCCGCGCTTTCAACTGGGATATGTGATCGTTCCGGAGATGAAGGAAGCCTACTACGCACGTATCCATGCCGAGCACACGGCCATTGTCAGCGCCATAGAACGCCAGGACGGGAACGGCGCGCGCCAGGCGATGCGCAGCCATCTGCACAACAGCCTGGAGCGCATACGTGCACTGGCTCAGGCTTCAGGGATCGCTGCAACTGCCGACGAGCAGAAAGCGGCCGCCGCATCCCTGTTTGCCAGCCTTCAGAACCAGAACGAGGGTGGTGTGTAGCCGGCCTGAGATGCGGCTGCAGGGACGCCTGTGAGTGACCGGGCGTCTTCGACGCCGCCCCCTCACGCGAAAGTTTATCTTTCGTATTTGCGAGTTTTCTTGGTTTCCCAGTCGGGGCCAAAGCCCCACACTCTTTATCCGGTTAAAGGGGATGCTCACGTGACCACAGCGTTCATCACAGGTGCGACGAGCGGTATCGGCCGGGCCATGGCGTTTGCGCTGAGCGACGCCGGTTATGACGTTTACGCAGTTGGCCGAAACGAAGCGGCGCTGAAAGAAATGCAGGCCGAGCGTTCCGGAATATTCCCGATCGCCCTCGACGTTACCGACCGCGAGGCCATCGAATCCGTCGTAGCTGACCTGCAGATCGACGTGCTCATAAACAATGCCGGTATGATGCCGCCACTCGGCAATTTTGCCGACATGAAGATATCGGACATAGACGCAACGCTGGAGGTAAATCTCAGCGCGGCAATACTGCTGACGCGCCTTGTGGTGCCGCAAATGAGGGAACGTCAGTCGGGCCACATTCTGTTCACCGGATCGTCCGCAGCTCACGCCCCCTTCCCCAACGTCGCCGTATATTCGGCTACCAAGGCCGCGCTTTCAGGCTTTGCGGCCTCGCTGCGCGCCGACCTGTCCCCGTTCGGAATCCGTGTAACGGAGATCGTTCCCGGTCGCGTCGAAACACAGCTTTACAAGAATATCCTGGATCCCGAGACACGGGCCGCAATGTATGCCGGCAACGTCGCCGTGCAGCCCGAGGATGTGGCGAAGATGGTCGTGGCCCTGCTTGAGCTGCCGGCCTGGGCCGACGTTACCCGTTTCGACATCATGCCAACCCGCCCAACCACTCCTAGCGGCAGTAAATGAGGTACGCGCAAATGCAAAATCTTTCCGTTGTGATAGTCGGCGGCGGCTCCGGGCTTGGGGCCCTTCTCGCGCGCATGGTCGTGGAGGAAGGAGCCGCCAAGGTCGGCATCATCGACATCAACAGGCAAGCTGCGGAGAGCGCGCTTGAGCCTGCGCGTGCCAAGGGACTGCCGACGGCAGTCGCCGAATGCGACATCCAGGTCGGGCCCCAATCTCACGCCGCCTTCGAAGCGATGGTTTCGGAACTGGGCCGTGTCGATACGTTGATAAATTGCGCTGCCATCTACCCCCGCCGGCCGATCCTCGAAATCACCGACGCCGAATGGGACGCATCCAACGGCATCAACATCAAGGGCACCTACCACATGATGGTCGCGGCCGTGCGGCACATGCAGGCGCAGGAGCCCAAGGACAAGATCCGGGGGCGCATTGTCAATCTTACATCCGTGGACGCCTTCAAGGCGCACCCCCAGAACGCGCACTACGCGGCAACCAAGGCGGCCGTTGTCAGCCTTACCCGTTCCTTCGCCCATCACGTCGCCAAGGACGGCATATTGGTGAACTCCGTGGCACCAGCCGGCATGGCAACCGAAAAGGCGAAGCAGCTCGGCTTCCTTGAGGAACTGGCGAAGGCGAACCCGCTCGGCCGTGGCGCCGAACCCGTAGAAATCGCGCAATGGGTGCTGATGACGGGCGGTCCGAAAAACACCTTCATGACCGGCGAGAATGTCATCGTGTCCGGCGGCTACATTTACGCATGACGCTCACGCGATGGGACCAGGTTGACCAGCAATCGACTTGATCAATGACGCACGGAGAACAGCGAGAGGAGCGGACTGACGATGGCCGGTAAGGTGCGCCTCCCGCCGCTGAACGCTCTGCGCGTGTTTCATGCCGTGGTGCAGCACAAGAGCTTCCGGCATGCTGCCGACGAACTCCTGGTGACGCCGCAGGCCGTGGGTCAACAGATCAAGCTGCTGGAGGATAGCCTTCAGGTCACCTTGTTTGAACGCAAGGGCCGCTCCATCGAACTGACGGAGTCTGCGATCCTGCTTTCACACTATGTGAAAGCGGCGTTCGAGGAACTTTCGGAAGGCGTTCGGCGGGTAACGAAATCCACCTATAGGGATCGCATCAATCTCAATGCGAGTCCGTATTTTGCTACCCGCTACCTGCTGCCGCGGCTTGCATTGTTCCGCGAGGTTGTCCCGGGTGCGGACCTGCGCCTGACAACGATGGTCGACCTGCCCGACTTCGGCCGCGATGACATCGACATGACCGTGCAATGGGGCTACGGCGGGTGGCCGGACTACGAGACGACCCTGCTCGTGCCTGACCCCAAGATCATATGCTGTACCCCGGAGATCGCCGCGAACATAAAGTCCCCGGCCGATCTCACCCGTTTCACTTTGCTGGATACGGTCAAGTCGGGGCGGCTGTGGCCCGATATATTGAGGCACCTTCAGGTCGAGCAGTCACAGGGTGACCGCAGCATCGGTTTCGACGATGCCGCTACCATGCGGCGCGCCACTCTGCAGGGCATTGGTGTGGGGCTGGTGTCGGTTCTGGATGCAGAGGAGGACCTGCGTACGGGAGCACTCGTCGCGCCTCTGGGACGAGATGCGCTTGCGGGAATGAGGCCCGAAGAGGTCCCCGGTTTCTACCTCATCGTGCCGCGCGGGCACCTGCGCGTCAAAGCCGTCGCAGCTTTGCATCGCTGGCTGGTGCAGCAGGACTGGCTGAGCGACCTGAAGGCTTCCCCTCTGCCAAAAGCTGTCCCGCTACGTGATTAGCGGTGATTTTTCCTGGGCTCAAAGGGAAACAGGAGAGCCCCAAAAACAAGAAACGACGAACCTCTATCGTGGAGCAAATGGAATGAAGATGATCAAATGGGGGGCCGCCGCCATGGCGCTTGGCCTTCTCAATCTTTCGGCACCGGCCCAGGCAGCGGGAGGCAAGACGCTCGACGCCGTCAAGGCCCGCGGAACCCTGAACTGCACGGGCCATGACGGCTCCTATCTCGGTTTTGCCGAAGTCGACGACAAGGGCAACTGGAAGGGTCTCGATATCGACCTTTGCCGGGCGGTAGCGACCGCCGTTCTTGGTGACCCCGAAAAGGTCACGATCGTTCCGATCAGCTGGGCGCAGCGCTGGCCGGCTCTTCAATCCGGCGAAATCGACATCGTCATCAAGGCATCGGGCGCCACGCTGAGCCGGGACGCCGAGCTTGGGCTGCAGTTCTCCCTGTCCTATTATCTCGGCACCACTAAGATCATGGCACACAAGGAACTGGGCCTGAACTCGCTCAAGGACGCGGACGGGGGCACCGTCTGCATCCCGGCGGGCACGACCCAGCAGCAGCAGATCGCCTCCTATGCCGCCAAGATTGGCGTGACCCTTGAACCGGTCGTGATCGAGAAGACGGAAGAACTGGAACAGGCCTATTTCTCGGGGCGTTGCGACCTGTACACCCAATGGGGCCCGGTGCTGGCGATCGCCCGCGTGGCCAAGAGCAATGTCGAGGACCACGTGATCCTGCCGGACGTGCTGGCACTGGAGCCGGAAGTCATGATCATGCGCCAGGGCGACGACAACTGGGTCGACATCGCCAACTGGACCCTCTCGGCGCTGCTGTTCGCCGAGCAGGAAGGCATCACCTCCGAGAATGTCGACGAGTTCCGTGCCAACCCGCAGTCTGCCGAGATCGGCAAGTTTCTCGGCGTGACTCCGGGCATGGGAACTCCCCTGGGCCTCTCCGACGACTGGGCGTATAACGTCATCAAGAAGGTCGGCAACTACTCCGAGATCTTCGAACGCAATCTCGGACAGGGATCCCCCTACAAGATGGAACGTGAAATGACCGCGCTCTGGAACAATGGCGGGGTTCTCTTTCCGTACCTGATCGACTGACGCAAAAAACAGCCCGGTCCCGCCTCCACAGGCGCGGGCCGGGCCGCTCAGGAATTCACCAATGTTCACTCTGCTGCGAAGCCAGGCTGTCCGAAATACGCTCCTGCAAATCCTGTTCGTCGGGGCGATCGGCTTTGTCATCATCGCCGGCGGACTGAACGCGCAGCAGACACTCAGGGAAAATCATATCAGCTCAGGTTTCGACTTCCTCTGGAAGTCTACCGGATGGAATCTGAACTTTTCCCTCCTGCCCTCGAGTTCAACCGATCCCTATTGGTGGTTCTTCGTCATTGGGCTCATCAATACCCTTTTCCTGGGAACCATCGGCCTTGCCCTTGCGATTTCTTCCGGAACATACCACTCATCCTGCAGGTATTTTTCTGGTACGCCTTCATCGGCCACCTCCCCGCCACACGTGGCGCCTATGAATTCGCCGGCATGACATTGAGCAACCGGGGCATCTATGCTCCCGCGCCCAATGTCGGCGGCTGGTACCTTCTCGTCGCGGCTCTGTGCGTGCTTGCCGCGGTCATCGTGCCCGTCTGGATGGGCGCGTCACGCCGCCTTGCCCTTGCCTTCAGGCCGGAGCGACTGCGTCTATGGCGCGTGGGCGCAGCCCTGGGGTCTCTTGGCCTGGCGATAGCGGTTGTCGTCGCGGGCCGGATTCCCGGGCAACCCCTGCTCGACATACCGAAACTGACGGGCCTCAACATTCGCGGAGGCCTGCGTATCTCCCCCGAGCTGTCCGCCATGGCCATCGCCATGGCAATCTATGGCGGAGCCTACATTGCCGAGATCGTGCGTGGCGGTTTCAAGGCTGTCGGCCGCGGTCAGGTGGAGGCCGCCCTGGCTCTCGGTTTGAAGCCCTGGCATGTCTTCAGCCGCATCAAGCTGCCACTGGCGCTGCGCGCCATGCTGCCGATCCTCGCCAACCAGTATGTCTGGCTCATAAAGGCAACTTCTCTCGGCATAACAATCGGTTTCACGGATTTCTTCATGATCGTTGCCGTCACGATCAACCAGTCTGGCCAGACGCTTGAGGCAATCGGAATTCTCATGGCCGGTTTCCTCGTGATCAACATGACGCTGGCTGCCCTGTTCAATAGGCTCAACAAAGCCGTCGCCCTCAAGGGCAATCAGTTGAGGGGTTGACGAATGGCTTCAATTCACTCGACGTCCGGCCTTGAAGGGATCAGAAGGCGCTTCTTTCCGACGCCGTTTCAGTCCCTGCTGTCACTGCTTTCGCTTGCCCTGCTGGTTACTATCGGCTGGAAACTTCTCGACTGGGCCTTCCTGTCGGCCGTGTTCTCGGCGGAAGGTGGACCGGAAGCCTGCCGTGCAGCAGCGGGCGCATGCTGGTCCGTGATCGCCAACCGCTGGCGCATCATCATGTTCGGCCTCTATCCCTATGAGGAGCAGTGGCGTTCGGCGCTCGCCTGTGCCGTCGTCGTGGTGATGGTCGTGCTGAGCTGCCTGCCGGCATTCTGGACCGGCAAGCGGATCGCGCTGGTTTGGGGGCTAGGCACCACACTGTTCTACTTTCTCCTGAAGGGCGGCGTGCTGGGACTGAACAGGGTCGGAGAAGAGGCGTGGGGCGGACTTGCCCTTACTCTGTTCATCTTCGTATCTACCTGCCTGATCGGTTTTCCGCTGTCGATCGTCCTTGCCCTTCTGCGTAGGTCTCAACTTCCGTGGATTTCGCGCACGACCGGCCTGATCATCGATTGCGTACGGTCATTGCCCCTGGTGTCGATCCTGTTCGCGTTCGCGGTCGTCGTGCCGTTCATGCTTCCCGGCTGGCTCCAGAGCGACAAGCTCTATCGCGTGGTGTTCGGATCGGCGCTGTTCTTCGCCGCCTACCAGGCCGAGATCATCCGCGGCGGCCTGCAGGGAGTGCCGCGCGGGCAGGAAGAAGCGGCCATGTCGCTGGGCATTGGCTACTGGCACCGCATCAGCCGCATCCTCCTGCCACAGGCCATGCGCAATGCGCTTCCCGCAACGATCAACCAGTTCGTCATCGCCTTCAAGGAGACTTCGCTGGTCATCGTGGTGGGCTTCTTCGAGATTCTCGCTTCCGGCAACGCGGCCTATGGCACCGGCCAATGGACCTTTGCCTATGTCGAGGTCTACGCGTTCATCGCCCTCATCTACTTCGTCTTTGTGTTCAGCCTGTCCCGTTACGGCGCTTTCCTTGAGCGACGCATGGCGGTCGGCGAGCGTTAAGGAGTCTCAAAGTGCCATCAAGCCGTCCCACACAGGCGGAACCCGCAATCCGCATCGAGAACGTCACCAAGCATTACGGCTCGTTCCTCGCCCTCAGGAATATCAACCTGTCGGTTGCACGTGGCGAGAAGATCGTCGTTTGCGGTCCCTCCGGCTCCGGCAAATCGACGATGATCCGTTGCATCAACCGGCTCGAAGAACATGACGGCGGGCGCATTTTCGTACTGGGAACGGAATTGAACGACGATGTCGGCAATATCGACGAGATCCGCCGCGAAGTCGGGATGGTGTTCCAGCATTTCAACCTCTTTCCCCACATGACCGTGCTGGAGAATTGCGTGCTGGCGCCAATGCTGGTGCGAGGGATTTCGCGCTCGGAGGCAGAGGCCACCGCAAAGCGGTATTTGGAGAAGGTTCGCATACCGGAGCAGGCTTCGAAATTTCCTGGCCAGCTCTCGGGCGGCCAGCAGCAACGCGTCGCGATCGCGCGCGCGCTCTGCATGCAGCCGCAGATCATGCTGTTCGACGAACCGACATCGGCCCTCGACCCTGAAATGATCTCGGAGGTGCTCGACGTCATGGTAACGCTCGCTTCGGAGGGCATGACCATGGTGTGCGTGACCCACGAAATGGGCTTCGCACGTCGCGTGGCCGACCGCGTCATCTTCATGGATCGCGGCGAGATCATCGAGGAAGCGCCACCGGAAGAGTTTTTCTCTGCGCCGAAGAACGAGCGCACGCAGCAGTTCCTGTCGCAGGTCCAGACCCATTAACTCCCCATGGCAAGGTGCACGACACTTCGGAGAAACGCTCCGCGCCAGGCTCATCCATGAGCGATCCGGTTACCAAACTGCACGCATTGCTTGGCCCGAAGGGCTGGCTCTCCGGGGCGGATACCAGACCCTATCAGCGGGATTGGCTCGACCGCTACGGCGTGGTCCCGCTGGGCGTGGCAAGACCGGCCAACACTGCCGAGGTGTCGGCAGTGGTGCGCATGTGCCTTGAACACGGCATTGCGGTTGTTCCGCAAGCCGGCAATACCGGCCTTTGCGGCGCCGCAGTCGCGCAGGACGCTTCCACCGTGATCCTGTCGCTTCAGAGAATGACACAAATCGGCGAGCCGGATCCGACCAGCGGCTCCATCCTGGTTGAAGCCGGCGTGGTTCTGGCGGCACTGCACGATGCGCTGGAACCGCACGGCCTCATCTTCCCCCTGCATCTCGGCGCAGAAGGCAGCGCCCGCATAGGCGGATTGATCGGCACCAACGCCGGCGGCAGTCATGCCTTTCGTTACGGCATGATGCAGGACCTCGTGCTCGGGCTCGAAGTGGTATTGCCGAATGGCGAGGTCTGGAACGGGTTGCGCGCCGTGCAGAAGGACAATGCCGGCTATTGCCTGCGCAAACTCTTCTGCGGCTCGGAAGGCACGCTGGGCATCGTTACCCGTGCCGTACTGAAGCTTTTTCCGGCGCCAAAGCAAAGGACAACCGCCCTGCTCGCCTTGCCCGATTATCGTTGCGCCGTGACTTTCGGCGCTCTTCTGCGCGACGAGGCAGGCGAGTTCCTGTCGGGCCTGGAATTCTTCTGCGATGTGGGACTGGAGTTGGTATTGAAGCACCTCAAGGGCTTCACCTTTCCGCTCGAAACGCGTTCGTCCGTCTATCTACTGGTTGAGCTTGCCTCCAGTTCGACGCGCGTACCGCTGGACGAAATCCTCTCCTCGGTTCTGGAGCAGAGCATGGAGAAGGAACTGGTCCAGGATGGCGCAATTGCCACGTCGGATGCCCAGCGCGCCCATTTCTGGCGCGTTCGGGAAGAGCAGCCGGAAGGACAAAGGCTGGAGGGACCGCAGCTCAAGCATGACATCGCGGTGCCACCGGGTGCCATTGCGCGCTTCATCGAAGCCGGGGAACGGCTTTGCAATGAAATCCTGCCCGGAATCCGCATCAATCCGTTCGGACATCTCGCCGACGGCAACATTCACTACAACCTGTCGCCGCCTGCAGGCGGCAGCAGCTTCGACGGCAAGGACGGCGAACTTGGTCAGGCCTTGGCAGCGCTGGCGACTGACCTGGGCGGCAGCTTTGCCGCCGAACATGGGCTGGGCCGGTCCAAGATTGTACTCGCCGACCGGAACAGGTCTGCCGTCGAGCGCAGGCTGATGGCCCGTTTGAAGTCTGCGCTCGATACCAAGGGCCTGATGAATCCGGGCGTGATCGTCAGCAAAGGCTTAACAAAGTAGAACTTTCCATTGGGCGGTATTTCTTGATTTCTCTTTGCGCGCACCCGGTGCACGGTCCGAATACGGCAACGTTGGTCAGTTCCTTGACCATCGAGACTGACCACGCGCAGCTTGCTTTGCAGGATGATTGCTGATGACCCGCAACGGAGGACGGCTTCTGGTCGAGACGCTCATTGCCCTCGGTGCGCGCAAGAGTTTCGGCGTGCCGGGCGAGAGCTACCTCGCCGTGCTGGATGCCCTGCATGACACGAGGGGTAAGCTTGACTTCGTCCTCTGCCGCAACGAAGGCGGCGCCGCGTTCATGGCGTCTGCCTACGGAAAGCTGACCGGTTCGCCAGGAATCTGCTTCGTCACGCGGGGTCCCGGCGCGACGAACGCCTCCATCGGCATCCATACCGCCATGCAGGACAGTTCGCCCATGCTCGTTTTCGTCGGGCAGGTCGGGACCGACATGAAGGGTCGCGAGGCGTTCCAGGAAATCGACTACCGTGCCGTTTTCGGAACAGTCGCGAAGTGGGCAGTGGAGATCGACGACGTCTCCCGCCTGACCGAAATCGTCGCACGGGCATGGACCACGGCGCTGGCCGGCCGGCCGGGGCCGGTCGTGATCGCCCTGCCGGAGGACATGCTCTCGGCCGAAACCGACCTTCCTCCCCTCAGGGGGCCTTCTCCGATTTTCGAGCCTGCGCCCGACAGCGATGCTATTGCCAGCGTTGGCGCGCTGCTTGCCGGCGCCAGCAAGCCCTTGATTTTGATCGGCGGCGCCAACTGGACGGAAGCGGGCCGCACCGCTCTGCAGGCATTTGCCGAAAGTTCTGACATTCCGGTAGTTGCCGCGTTCCGCTTTCAGGACCAGTTCAACAACCACTCTCCGGTCTTTGTCGGTGAGGCTGGCGTCGGCATGCTTGCGCACGTCAAGGCCCTGCTGCGTGATGCGGACCTGATCCTCGCGATCAATGTACGCTTCGGTGAAATGACGACGGATGGCTATTCGCTGCTTTCCGTACCGGAGCCCACCCAGAAGCTGATTCACGTCCACGCCTCCGATCGGGAGATCGGCAAGATTTATGTGCCAACGCTGGGCATCCAGGCCGGGCCAAATGCATTTGCCAAGGCGCTCACGCCGGTGAGCGGCAAATGGGCAGACTGGAGAGCGGCGGCACGGGAAGCCTACGAAGCCTCGTTCAACGCGCCCACTCAGCCGGGGCCGGTGGACATGGTAGCCGTAACGGCGTGGCTGCGCGAGGCATTGCCGCCGGATGTGATCCTTACCAATGGCGCCGGCAATTTCACCGTCTGGCCGAACAAGTTCTTCAAGTTCGGCCCTGAAGCAAGACTGCTGGCTCCGCAGTCCGGCGCGATGGGTTACGGCCTGCCGGCCGCCATTGCCGCCAAGGTCGCCTTTCCCGAACGCACCGTGGTGTGCTTCGCCGGAGATGGCGATTTCCAGATGAACTGCCAGGAACTCGGCACCGCCATGCAGGCCGGGGCCCAGCCGATAGTGCTGGTCCTCAACAACGGCATCTATGGCACCATCCGGGCGCACCAGGAGCGCAACTATCCGGCCCGTGTTTCCGGCACCGAACTGGAGAACCCCGATTTCGTGACGCTCGCGCGCGCCTATGGCTTCCATGCCGAGCGCGTGGAGAGGACAGCCGACTTCCCAGCCGCGTTCCAGCGGGCGCTCGCCTCGTCAAAGGGGGCAGTGCTCGACCTTACGATTTCACCTGAAGCGCTTACGCCTCGCCAAACTCTTTCCCAGATGCGCGATGCAGCGCTCGCCTCTCAGAAAGCCAGGGCATGACTTCCAACAACGACATTCGACTGGGTGCCGATATTGGCGGCACCTTCACCGACATCGCGCTCGACGTGCGCGGCACGGTGTTTTCCACCAAGGTCCTCACCAACTACACCGCGCCTGAACAGGCGATACTCGACGGTATTGCCATCGTCACCAAGAACGCGGGAATTTCGCCTGCCGACATAGGCATCATCATTCATGGCACCACGCTGGCCACAAACGCCCTGATCGAGCGTCGTGGCGCCAAGACGGCACTGGTGACCACCGAAGGCTTCCGCGACGTCATAGAAATGCGGACCGAGAACCGGTTCGAGCAATATGACCTCAATCTCAGGCTGCCGACGCCGCTCATTCCTCGCGAGCACCGCTTCACGGTCCGGGGTCGCATCAGCGCGGAAGGGCAAGAACTCCAGCCGCTCGATGAAGCCGCGCTCGAAGAAATTGCCGACCGTATCGCAGCGGAGGGTTTCGGCGCCGTCGCCATCGGGTTCATCCATTCCTATGCCAATCCGGCCCATGAGCGCCGCGCTCGCGAGATACTGGAGCGGAAGCTTTCCGTGCCGATCTCCATCAGCGCCGAGGTCTCGCCGCAGATGCGCGAGTTCGAGCGGTTCAACACGGTCTGCGCCAACGCCTATGTGCGCCCCCAAATGGCCGATTACCTTGCCCGGCTGCAGACACGACTGAAGGAGATGGACGCCAACTGCCCTGTCTTCATGATCCATTCGGGCGGAGGACTGATCTCGGTGGAAACCGCCTCCGAGTTTCCGGTGCGCCTGGTGGAGTCCGGGCCGGCGGGCGGGGCCATCTTCGCGGCGGACATCGCCCGGCGTTTCGGCCTGGACAAGGTGGTTTCATACGACATGGGCGGGACTACCGCGAAAATCTGCCTGATCGAGGATTTTGCCCCGCGCACCGCCCGCACGTTTGAAGTAGCGCGCACCTATCGCTTCTCCAAAGGCTCCGGCATGCCTATCTCGATTCCTGTGATCGAGATGATCGAAATCGGCGCGGGCGGCGGTTCCATTGCCTGGGTCGATGCGATGGGGCGCATTCAGACAGGCCCCGAAAGCGCGGGTTCCGAACCGGGCCCTGCCTGCTATGGGCGTGGCGGCCGCCGCCCTGCAATCACCGATGCAGACCTGATGCTGGGCAAGCTCGATCCGAACAATTTTGCCGGCGGCGCGATCAAGCTTGATGAAGATGCCGCCAGGAATGCGATCCTGAGCGAGGTCGGCGATCGCCTGTCGCTCGACGCGCGGGCCACCGCCTTCGGCATCTGCGAGGTGGTAGACGAGAATATGGCCAACGCGGCCCGCGTGCATGCGGTGGAAAACGGCAAGAACATTTCGGACAATGTCATGATCGCGTTCGGCGGTGCAGCACCGCTTCATGCGGCGCGGCTGTGCGAAAAACTGGGCATTGACCGCTGCCTTGTCCCACAGGGCGCGGGTGTCGGGTCGGCCATAGGCTTCCTAAAGGCGCCCTTCGGCTACGAGGCGTTGGCATCCAGACTCGTTCGCCTCTCGAAGTTCGACGTGTGCGAGGTCAATGGGCTGCTGGGCGAGCTCAAGCGGTCGGCCGAAAGCTTTGTCCGCGCAGGAACAAGCGGCTCGATCCACTTCGAGATCACGGCCTTCATGCGCTATGCCGGCCAGGGGTGGGAAATACCGGTGCCCCTGCCTGACGAGCCATTCGGTGATGACGCGAGTGCCCGCTTCAAGCAATGGTTCCAGGAGAGCTATCAGAACTTCTTCGGTCGTGCGATCGACGGACTTGGCGACCTTGAAATTGAAATCGTCACCTGGTCGGTAAAAGCAACCGATATCCGCCCCGTGGGGGCGCAGCGGCCTCTGGCCGGCGACAGCCGGACGGTGGAGCCGGAGGTCAGCAGGGACGTGTTTGATCCTGCCACCGGCTCAACCCTGGCCTATGCCATAGTGGCTCGAGAGGCGCTTTGCGCCGGCGACCGCGTTGCAGGCCCCGCCGTGATCGTCGAGCGCGAAACTTCCACGGTGGTCACAAGTCCCTTCGATGCAGTCATCCAGCATGACGGCACCATCCTTCTCATTCGCAAAGGCAGCCAGGCATGAGTGACATTGGTGAAATCCGCATGCAGGTCATGTGGAACCGCCTGATCTCCGTTGTCGAGGAACAGGCGCTTACCCTGCTGCGCACGGCATTCTCTACTTCCGTTCGCGAGTCCGGCGACCTGTCTGCCGGCGTCTTCGACCCGAACGGTCAGATGCTGGCACAGGCCGTCACGGGCACGCCCGGCCATGTCAACACCATGGCCGAAGCCGTGCTCCAGTTCATGAACGAAATCCCCCGCGAGAATATGTTCGAGGGCGACACCTACGTCACCAACGATCCCTGGCAGGGGACGGGCCACCTGCATGACATCACCATGGTGTCACCGTCATTCCTCAATGGCGAGTTGGTGGCGTTCTTTGCGTGCACGGCGCATGTCGTGGATGTCGGCGGGCGCGGCTTCGGGGCGGACGGCAAGTCGGTCTACGAAGAAGGCATCCAGATCCCGATCATGAAGTTCGCCGAGAAGGGCAAGGTCAATCTCGATCTGGTGAGAATCCTGCGTGCAAACGTCCGCGAGCCCAACCAGGTGATCGGCGACTTCTACTCTCTCGCGGCCTGCAACGAGGTTGGCCATCGCCGGCTTGTGGACATGATGAGGGAGGTCGGCCTCACCTCGCTCGACGGACTCGGCGAGTTCATCTTTTCGCGTACCCGCGACGCAATGCGCAAAAGGATCAGCGCCCTGCCCAAGGGAAGCTGGTCGAACGAACTGGTGACGGATGGCTATGATGAACCGGTCAAGCTGGCGGCGACGGTTTCCGTTCACGACGATCATCTGGATGTCGACTTCACCGGCACCGACCCGATGAGCCGGTGGGGCATAAACTGCCCGATCATCTACAGCAAGGCCTACGCGTCCTACGCGCTGAAATGCGTGGTTGCTCCGGATATTCCCAATAATGCCGCCTCCCTCGCCTTCTTTACCGTGCGGTCTCCGGTCAACATACTGAATGCAGTCCGACCCGCGCCTGTTGCGCTCAGGCATATATTCGGCCACATGGTGCCGGATCTGGTTCTCGGGGCGCTAGCCAAGGCATTGCCCGGCAAGATCCTCGCGGAAAGCGCAGGCGCGCTGTGGAACATCCACATTTCCGTGCGGCCGGTCGAGGGAACGGCAGGACGCCGCGCAGAAGTGCTGATGTTCAACTCCGGCGGCATGGGCGCGCGGCCCGATCAGGACGGGTTGTCCGCAACGGCGTTCCCTTCCGGCGTTCACACCATGCCCATCGAGGCCACCGAACACACCGGCCCCATCGTCATCTGGCGCAAGGAGCTGCGACCCGGCTCCGGAGGCGACGGCGAATATCGCGGCGGACTCGGGCAGGTGATCGAGATTGCGCCGATGGAAGGCCATGAATTCGACTTCTCGGCCATGTTCGACCGTGTTGGCCACCCGCCCAAGGGTCGCAATGGGGGCAAAAATGGCGCGCCCGGAGTTGTACGTCTTGACGACGGCACCCGCCTTCGTCCCAAGGGCTGGCAGCATGTTCCGGCCGGCAGGCGCCTGATACTGGAATTGCCGGGCGGCGGCGGTTATGGCGATCCGGCGAAGCGTGCGCCAGAGGCTCGCGCGAATGACCGATCGAAGGGTTACCTGTTGGAGAAAGCAGAATGAGCTATGTCGCGAACCGTCTTTCGGTCGTAAAGCCCTCCGCCTCGATGGCTGCATCCCAGGCCGCCAAGGCACTCAGGGCGACGGGAGTCGACGTGATCGACCTCAGCCTGGGCGAGCCAGACTTCCCAACACCCGTTCATATCACCGAAGCCGCCTACAAGGCAGCGCTCGCGGGCGAAACCCTTTATACGGCTGCAGCCGGCACACCGACCCTGCGCGCCGCGGTGGCTGATAAATTCCGGCGGGAGAACGGGCTCGACTACAATGCCGACGACATAGTTGTGGCAAATGGCGCCAAGCAGGTCATCTTCAACGCGCTGATGGCGACGCTGAACGACGGCGACGAGGTCATACTCCCTGCCCCGTATTTCGTCTCCTATCCCGAAATGGCCAAGCTCCTCGGTGGAGTACCCGTCATTGTCGAATGCGGCGCCAAGGATGGCTTCCGCCTCACTGCCGAGTCTCTTGAGAAGGCCATCACCCCAAGGACCAAGTGGCTTTTTCTCAACATGCCGGGCAATCCTTCCGGCGCGGTCTATTCGGAATCGGACCTGGCCTCGCTAGGTGCCGTCCTTGAGAAGCATCCGCAAGTGCTCATCCTATCCGACGAGATCTACGAGCACATTCTGTTCGACGGCCGCAAGTTCGTCTCGTTCGGCAAGGCATGCCCCGGCCTGAAGGACAGGACGCTGATCGTCAACGGAGTGGCTAAAGCCTACGCCATGACAGGCTGGCGCATAGGCTATGGCGCGGGCCCTGCCCCGCTCGTCAAGGCAATGAGCACGATCCAAAGCCAATCCTGCACTTCCGTGGCCGCTCCTATGCAGGCAGCGGCGCTGGCCGCCCTCACCGGCCCGCAGGATTGCGTCGCAGAGTTCCGGACTGCCTTCCAGCGCCGGCGTGACCTGGTCGTCTCCGGGATCGCAGGAATAGAGGGACTGACGCTTTCCCCGCCGGAAGGTGCTTTCTATGCCTATATCGGCTGCGAGAGCCTGATCGGACGCCGCACGCCGAAGGGCGAGGTGCTGAAGGACGACGTCGCTGTTTCCAACTACCTTCTGACAGAAGGGCATGTAAGCTCCGTGCCCGGCCTTGCCTATGGCCTGTCTCCGTTCTTCCGGATTTCCACCGCCACCTCCGATGAAATCCTGAAGGAGGCCATCGCCCGCATCGGACGGGCCGTGGCCGCCCTTGAACCTGCTGAGGCTGCCCTATGAACCCGCATTTCAACACAATTCTCTTGACCGGCGCCGCCGGCCGTCTTGGCACGCAACTCAGGCGGGGGCTGGCGCCTCTGGCCCGCCGCATCCGCGTCTCGGACCGTGTGGAGATCGAAGACCTCCAACCCAATGAGGAAGCGGTAATCTGCGATCTCGCCGATGCCGAGGCCGTCTTCAAGATGACCGAAGGCGTGGACGCGATCGTCCATTTCGGTGGCGCACCGGTGGAAACCAAATGGGAAACCATCCTCGACGCCAATATACGCGGCAGCTACCACATCTATGAAGGTGCCAGGAGGAACGGTGTCCGGCGCATCGTCTATGCATCATCCGTGCATGCGATTGGCTATCATCGCCTGGAAGACAATATCGACGCGAGTGCTCCCCACCGGCCGGACAGCCTCTATGGCCTTTCCAAATGTTTCGTTGAGGATCTCGGCCGCCTTTACTGGGACAAGTTCGGAATAGAGACGGTTTGTGCACGCATCTTCTCCTCCTTCGATGAGTACACCGACCGCCGCCATCTCTGGTCGATGCTGACCTTCGATGACTGCGTCCGCTTGGTAACGGCCAGCCTGACGGCGCCGCGCGTAGCGCACTCGATCATTTTCGGCACTTCGAACAACCGTCACCGGATGGTGGATAACCGCCTTGCCGGCCATATCGGATTTCAGCCACAGGACAGCACCGAGGCCCATCGCGCCGAAGTGGAGGCCCGCCTGTCCGCTGGCGACCCCAATGCGCCGGAAGTCCAGTACCTTGGTGGCTTTTTCGTCAATCTCGGCCATCCAGACGACGCCAAGGATTGATCGGTATCGCGCCAGAAAACTGACAGAGCAGGAATTTTGATACCCGTTGAAAAGCGGGCAGCAAAATCTTGTAAACAAACGACAATATGTGCCGCGGCGGACGCTACATAAGCAACCGCCGCGGCGAACTGGTTCAGACCCGAAGACAAATCTGCGTGGTGCACCGGGTCTGAACCCTGGCACGTTTCGCGTGCCTCATTCGTCCCAAGCCTGCACGACGGTCTGTTTGGCGATCTTGCCGTCCTTCAGGTCAAGCATGGCCAGGCAGTAGACACGGGTGCCGTCGGGATACGCGCAGGCCTGACTGAATGCCAGCCGATCGTCGCCGGCAACGCTTGCGTCCACCTTGTGAGTCATTGCACGGCTGCAAATGTCATCCCAGAAGGTCGCAATGTCTGCTTTGCCTCGCACCTCCCGGGGTCGGCTCGGTGGATTGTTGCGATCGATCACGCGCAGATAGGCGTCGTCGGCATAGAAGCTCGCAAGACGGCGTCCGTCACGGGATTCGATGGCTTGTTTGATGGCGTCGCTATTCACTGTTTCTTCTGCGGTAAGCATTCTCGTTCTCCTTCGGCTAGAGAAAAAGCAGCGTCGCCGGGCTGGATGGCGCCGCTGCGTCCAGGTGCCGACCGGCTCCGGGCATGGATGGGAGTCTGGCAGCAAGGAAGGCTCTTCGCTTCGCCCGAAGGCGCCATTTTGCGTCTGGCCCGATCGAGCCATTGCCGCGGTATCAAACGGACTGCCGTCTGGCCGCGGCCGCCGCTGCGGCGGTGCGACTCGGCAACTCCAGCTTCAGGAGGATGTTGGCGACGTGGCGCTTGACCGTATGTTCGCTCAGGTGAAGTCGCCCCGCGATGGCGGGATTGCTCAACCCGGCACTGACGAGATCCAGTATTTGGCGTTCGCGCGCGGTCAAGATCTCTATTGGCGGGCCGGCCGCATGTTTTTCCTGAGGTTCCAGGTGCTGCTCCGGGGAAACGCTGTAAAGCCGCAGCGGAGGGCCACCCGGATGAGGCAGAACACCGCGCTCGATGAAATGCAGGCCTGAACCCGGCGCCAAGTCCGACACGAAGCCGCTGACCAGTATCTCGCCGGGTTTGGCGCGCGTCGCAATATCACGTGCTGTCTGCAGTTCATCTCCGAAGAAGGCCTCGCCATGGATTTCGATTTCCCCGAGATGCACGCCGCAGCTTGCCGTCAATCCCAGCAACGAGGTTTCGCGGACAAAATCGATGGCATAGCGTACGGCCCGCGCGGGCCCATCAAACCTTGCCGTGACCTCGGGACCATTGGCCTGCGATACATGCCCGCCGTAGCGCGCCAGGAGCGTGCGGACCAGAATATCCAGATGTTGAGGCCATTCCTCGCCCACGCCCTGACCGGCGGGTTGAGGTGCAAACCTGGCTACCACCATTGTTGCGAGGAACCGGTTGTGCTGGCTCACCGGCCGCATGCCGGTCAGAAATTCCTCCGTAGCGTCAGCGACCGCGTCGACATCGCCGCTCCAGGCCAGGTGATCTTGCCCTGCCAAGCCGACAAAAGTTGCTCCCGGGATGTGCTCGGCAAGATAGCGGCCGGCGTCCGGATTGACACGGACATCGTCTGCCCTGTGCAGAATCAGGGTGGGAACGCGAATGCTGGGAAGCACTGCTCGAACGTCGATCTGGGCGATCATCCGGATCAGGGCCATGGCGGCGCTCGGACTTGCGCCATGCCGCTCAAGGCGCGCCCACCAATCGCGGAACCGCTGATCGTTGACGCGACTGGGCGCAAAACGCTCCAATGTCGATCCGTCACCCCATGAGGCTTCCGCAGTTTCGACAAATGCGGCCAGATCCTCCTCGCCCATCACCCATTGGTTGAATTGCGCGTAGCCGCCATAAAGCACCAGCGCGCGCGTTCTTTCGGGGTAGGTTGCAGCAAACAGAATGGACAGTGGAGCTCCCTCGAAGCACCCGAAGAGCGCTGCCCTGGCGCTACCCGACGCATCCATCACCGCGCGAACGTCGTCCATCCGCGTCTCAAGGTCCGGCAGTTGACCCGGGTCACCCCGGTCACTCAGACCGGAGCCGCGTTTGTCGAAGACGATGAGGCGGGAGAAGGAAGCCAGGCGATTGGCGAAATGACTGAAACCAGGGTCTTCCCACTGCACTTCGACGTTCGAGATGAAGCCGTGAACGAAGACAAGGTCGAACGGGCCCTGCCCAACGACCTGGTAGGCGATCCGGCAATCGCCACTCTTCGCATATCGCGTCGTGGGTAGCCTCAATGCTTTCGCCGCCTCCGGGCAATGGAGGGATTATATCATGGTCCAGCAAGTTTGCGTCACGCTGCCACCATGTCGACCGGCGCGAATTACGCCTTCCCTGAGCGGCCGACCGGGCTCGATCCGTTGCTGCTGCCACTAAAGGCCTGGTAGCTTACGGGGAGCATATGTCTGTAATAGACGATCAACACTTTCTTATTCGGGAACAGGAGCGGCCACTATCTGTTTCGCACCAAGGTTTTAAGGTCCTTACCATGAAACATGTGCGCTCAACCCTCGAAGAACTCAGACGCTACATTTCCTCGTGCGACGCTCGGAAGGATTTGGAGGAGGTCGACGCATTGCTGTCCATGGCCCTGGAGGAGGTTCGGCGCAAGCTTGCGAGGGCCGGCGACCGAACGAATATCAATCCCGATTGAGCTGTCGAACGGCCTGTGGGCAGGCTCAAACCGCAATGGAATGACGAGCCGTACCGCGTCCAAGGTAGCTGTCAAAGGCTGCGGCAACCGAACGGATTTGCGGACGCACTTCAGGGCGCACGATAAAGCTGTTCCCTTCCCTGGAAAATACGTCCGGCAACCGGGTTTGAATATCTGACGCCTCCGCCAGAACCTTTTGCGCAGCCTCGCCGAAGCGTCCTGAAATCTCGTTGGCGGAAAAGCCGAAATCGCACATCAGCCGCTCGATAACCCAGGCGCGCACCCTATCCTCGTCAGAGAGCTCGAAGCCGCGCGAGACCGGCAGCCTGCCCGCTTCGACCGCCCGCCTGTAAACTCCCATGGCGGTGGTATTCTGCGAATAGCCTTCGTTGAATCTGCTGATCGAGGACGGCCCAAGGCCGATGAGTGTCTCGAAGGGATCGTCGGTGTAGCCCTGGAAATTCCGTCGCAAGGCACCACGCGCCGCCGCCAGTGCCAGGCTGTCTCCAGGCAGCGCGAAATGGTCGAGCCCGATCGCCTCATAACCCGCGGCGCGGATAAGGGCGGCGGCCCGCGCGGACTGCGCCATCCGTCCTTCCCGGTCCGGCAACGCTGCTTCGTCTATCAGCTTCTGATGCTTCTTGAACCACGGCACATGGGCATAGCCGAAAAGTGCCAAGCGGTCGGGCCGCAGGGAGAGCGACATCGCAACCGTCTCGGCTATGGATTCCACCGTCTGGTGAGGCAGGCCATAGACAAGGTCGAGGTTGATGGCGCGAACGCCACGCGCCCGCAGCCCCTCTACCACGGCGCGCGTATCCTCGAAGCTTTGTTCGCGGTTGATCGCCTTCTGCACCTTCATCTGGAAATCCTGCACCCCGAGGCTGGCACGGTTGAATCCGGTGTCAGCGATTGCCGTAAGGCGCGCTTCGTCCATGTCGGTCGGGTCGATTTCGATGCTGATCGCGGCATCCGGTGTAAAGCGGAAGGTCTCGCGCAGCATTCCCATCAGGCGGTGAAGATCGTCAGGCGTGAGAAGCGTCGGAGATCCCCCGCCTAGATGCACCGCGCCAACCTGCACCGAAGGCGGCAGCAAGGCCGCCGTCAGCGCAATCTCGCGAAAGAGCGTTTCCAGAAAGGCCGCCACAGGCTCATAGCGCAACGTATGGTGGGTATGACAGGCGCAGAACCAGCAAAGCCGGTCACAGAAGGGTACATGGATGTAGAGGGAGACGACCTCGCCATCCTTCACCGCCGCCATCCAGCGGCGTACCGTCGCATCGTTGACCCCGTCGTGGAAATGCGGAGCGGTCGGGTAGCTCGTGTAACGCGGCGCGGTGTCCGCAAACCTGAACGCGGCTTCGGCTGACATGATGCCTCCTTATTCGCGCGCGATTTCTGGCCTGGATCGCTGCCCTCCGCGTTGACCCAGATCAAAGTTCAGGCACGACGACAAACTGCCACGGAGCATCGATAGCGACGAAATGTTATCGGAGCGCCAGAAAGGTGGCAGACTTTGCGCAAGGACGTTCATACCGACGGCACTCCCAGACTGTGCGCATC
>SMEK01000188.1_pt1 | contig 26025 bp, 25 predicted proteins | sample 2456371 | NCBI WGS metagenome assembly SMEK01 (sample SAMN10132590, study PRJNA489261) | soil metagenome | isolation source: day1 antibiotic-loamy sand soil ammended with composted manure from dairy... | place: USA | collected 2015-04-01
CTTTCGTCGGCAATCTTCATCTTCCACAGCCAGCCGTCCGTCGTCGGCGCCGAATTGACGAGGGCCGGGTCGGAGGTAAGCGCCTGGTTTGCTTCGATGATCTCGCCGTCTACCGGCGCGTAGACGTCCGAAGCGGCCTTGACGGACTCGACCACTACAGCCGTGTCACCCTTGGAAAGCGTCTTGCCGACCTCCGGCAGTTCGACAAAGACAAGGTCGCCGAGCTGTTCCTGCGCATAGTCGGTAATGCCGACCGTGGCGATGCCATCCTCGACGCGCAGCCATTCATGGTCGGTAGTGAAATACGTCGTTGCCATAGGGATCATCCTTTGTGGTAGCGATGTGGAACGAAGGGGAGCGCGGCGACGTCGACTGGAACCTTCGCGCCGCGCACGTCTGCAAAAAGTCTTGTGCCGGGCTTTGCCAACGGTGTGGACACATAGCCCATCGCGATCGGGTGGCCGGCAGAGGGACCGAAGCCGCCGGATGTGACTTCGCCGACCTGGTTGCCGGCATCATCCGTCAGCACCGCACCAGCGCGCACCGGCTGTCGGCCTTCGGGCTTGAGGCCGACGCGTTTGCGCTCCGGGCCTTTTTCGATGATGGAGCGCAACGCCTCGGCGCCGATGAAAATTCCGGTGGCGCGCAGGTCCTTCGGGATCGCCCAGAGCAGTCCCGCGCTAGCCGGATCGATGCCGGCAGTGAGGTCCTGTCCGTGCAGGCACAGCCCGGCCTCCAGCCTGAGGCTGTCGCGGGCGGCGAGGCCGGTCCATTGAACGCGCTCGTCCTGCAAAAGTCTTGCCAGCATTTCCCGCGCGTCCGCTTCGGGCAGGGCGATCTCGAAACCGTCCTCGCCCGTATAGCCGGACCGGCTCACGAACCAGCCCTCGCGGGGCTCGACGCCGTGCATGAATGTGAGAGTGCCGGTTTCGATGCCTGCCGCCTTCAGCGCGGCTTGTGCTTCCGGTCCCTGGATGGCGAGGAAAATGCGGTCGAGAGGTTCGATGCGGGCCTCGAAATCGCGGGCCACGTTCTTCAGATGGGCTTCATCGGCCGCAGCGTTGCCGGCATTGGCGACCACCATGAAACGTTCGTCGCCGAGGCGCGTGATGATCAGGTCGTCTTCTATGCCTGCCCTGTCGTTCAGCAGGAAGGTCAGCTTCGACTGGCTCTGTTCCAGGCCCGCCGCCTCAATCGGGCACGCACGACGCAACATAGCGGCGGCTCCCGGGCCGGTAACCAGGAACAGTTTCATGTGTGAGATGTCGAACAGCCCAACGTGCTGGCGGCAGTGCTGATGCTCTTTCATGACGCCCGCCGGATAGGTGAGCGGCATCGACCAGCCGGCAAAAGGGCCAAACTTGGCGCCAGCAGCCTTGTGCAAATCCTCCAGGGGGAGCTTTCGTAGGTTTTCGTCGCCCGTCATGGCTTCTCCAGAGCAATTACGCAACCGGCCGCCCCATGCGGCCAGTTTGCGCCCCTCTGTCTGAAGCCTGAGAGACTCGCGCCTCCGGAACCCTGTCGGCGGCGCTTACACCTTCGGCGCGGAGCACAGGCCCCGACTTTCCAGAGTGTCTTTCCCGTTCACGGTTCTTTTGCCTGAGAGATTTCGGGCGATTTCCCCTTCGGCGGCAGCTATTGCTGCTCTCTCCCGCAAACGGTTGGAGCCCCAAAAGGCCCCTGACGACTCATCCATAGCCCGAGAGCGACAGATTGTCACCTGTCGGCGACGAAGAAGTTTGCAACGGCAAGATCGACTCGGGTTCAGGCAAGGAGAGGGGTGCCCTCAAATCCCGGCATACCAGTCATAACCATAGTCTTCCCAAAAGCCACCCCGACCTCCGCGTATCGTGGCGAAGGACGAAACCAGCTCGAGCCGGCGAAGATATTTTGGCATCTTGTAACCGAGCTGCCGCTCTACGCGCGCCCGCAGCGGCGCGCCGTTCTCCACTGGCAGCGGCCGGCCGTTCAGCCCGTAAGCCAGAATTGTCTGGGGATGGCGTGCGTCAACCAGATCGATTGAGCCGTAATATTTTACGTCCCCTGACTGGTCGCGGTCGATCGTGTCCATGCAGTGGAACACCACATAGCGTGCCTCGGGCCTGACCACCGCCAGGTCCAAGACAAGCGACAGGGGCGTGCCTGTCCATTTGGCGATGACGCTCCAGCCTTCCACGCAGTCATGGCGGGTTATCTGGGTACGCGACGGCATGTTGCGTATCTGGTCCAGGCTGAGTGAGAGCGGTTTTTCCACCATCCCGGTCACTTCCAGCCGCCAGTCCGCGAAATTGTTGGCCAGCAGGCTCTTGTAGCTGTCGTCATCCGGGGCGGTCACACCGTTCGGTCGCATGGGCTGGCGGATGTCGGCTTCGGTGAATTCCGGTGCAAGTGCGTCGCGGGCCAGCAGCCGTTGGACGCGATAGGTCAGGTCATTTGCGCCTTCGAGAAAGCTGCGCAGACCGTTTCCCACCCGAAGATGGTCGTCGAAGGCATCGCAGCCGGAGAGCAGCAGGCCCGACGTCCCCGCACAGGCACCCGTCAGGAATTTCCGGCGGGTGAGTTTGAATCCGCCCATGTCAGATGCTCCTTTCGCCGCCGTCGCCGCCGGGCGGATCGGTTCGATACCAGCCCGTAACGATCGAGCGCAGCTCGTTGATCGGTCCGGCGGCAAGGACCATCGCCAGGTGGACGACGAAGAACAGAACCAGCAGCGTCATCACGGCAAAATGGATTGTCCGCGCAGTCTGTCGCCCGCCCAGCGCTTCGTTCAGCCAGGGCAAGGCCGAGTTCATCGAGGGAGACATGGCAAGACCCGTCAGGACCATGGCCGGCAGCAGGATGAACAGGACGCAGCCGTAGCTCAGTTTCTGCAGCGTGTTGTAATTTCGGTTGTGGTGGAATCTGAGCCTCAGGTGGTCCCGCAAGTCACCAGGGAGGCGGGACAGGTCGCTCGGGCGGGGCAGGAGGTCACGGCGGATATGGCCGTTGACGAGGCTGGCAATCAGCCATGCGAGCAATGTGAGGCCCAGCACCCAGGCAAAGAAGAAGTGGATCACGCGCGCAGTGCCGAGATCGTAATAGGAGGGGATCGTCGCCCATGAGGGGAAAGCGCGCGCCCGCTCGCGCCCCGGTGGTCCGGACCAGCCCAGGACTCCGGTGGTGTCGAACCTGTGGCCGAATATTTCGGTGAACCCGCGTGGGCCGTCCGGCGTACTTGCCGCACCGATCCGCAATATCGTGTTGTCATAGGCGAAGCCGGATTCCGGCCCAATGTAGAGCTGCGGGCGGGCGTTGAAAATCTGTAGGCCGGACAGCATCAGGAAGAACAGCGAGAGCGCCCAGAGCCAGTGCGTCAACCGCGTCCATGCCGAGTGGCGGTAGATCAATTGCCTTGAAGGGGCGGGTCTTTCCCTTGCCGGGGCCGGCCGGCTACTGAATGCATCCATTGCGTGTCCCCTGGGTCGCAACGCCTGCGGTCATCTTATCGCAGGACAGCCCGCCAGGACCGGCATTTCACCCTCCTCACGATTTATTGTGTCGAACGTTACGGCATGAGAGGCCGCCAGGCGAAATGTCTGGGATGGAAGGCTTCGGGCCGAGCCAGGCACTCATTCGGTCGATCTGAGCGCTTGTCGCAGTACTCGATCGAGTTCGCCCAGAAAGCGCGAGCGATCCTTCGGCGTGAAGGCGGCATTGTAGCCCTTGCTCTCGCCGGTCTCGCGCAGGTGCTGCTTAAGGTCGCGCATTGCCACTGCCATGCCGATGGTTTCTGCGGTGAACGACCTGCCGGTCGGTCCAAGGACATGGCAACCCAGCGCAACCGTCCGCGCGGCCAATGGAATGTCTGCGGTTATCACGACGTCTCCAGCCCTGGCGTTCTCCACGATCCAGTCATCCGCAGCGTCCGCCTTTTCGCGCGGCACCACGACGTTGCGCACCATTGGGTCACGGGACGGGCGTAGGCCACCATTGGAAACGAAGGTGACGGTCACGCCGTGACGTTGCGCGACCGTCGCGACTTCTTCCTTCACGGGACAGGCGTCTGCATCGACGTAGATTTGTGGTCCCGGAGCGCTCAAGCCGGCAGCGCGCCCGACTTCTTCGCCGTCCATTCGGCAATGTAATCCATCAGGCCGGGCGAAAGGCAATCATACGGCTCCAGGCCGGCCTTTCTCAGCCGGTTGCGAATGGCTTTCATCCTTGCCGGCGGGACGCCGGACTCGATTATGGACGAGACGAAGGCGGCAAAGCCGGGCGGCGCCCACCCGCTTTCCCGGAAGCGCTCGGGATGGATGAACGAAAGGCCCTGGAACGGGTGTTCCCGCTCCACCGGCCCATACATGTGGACACCGCAGGCGCGGCAGGCGTGGCGCTGGATCAATGCCTTCTTGTCCACCACTCGAAGCTTGGATTTGCTGGCCGTCACCTTGACGTTCTCGGTAGGCACCACTGCCACGATTGAGAACAGGGATTCCTGTGGCTTCCAGCATTTGGTGCAGCCACAGGCATGGTTATGCAGGATCTGCCCCCTGACCTCGACTGTCACCGGATTGGTGACGCAGTCACAGACCAGGGTGCCGCCCTGGAAGCGGGCACTTTTCCTGGGCAGGCCCTTGTCGATGTTCGGATGAAGCTTGTCAGCCATGCTCTTCCTCCCCTTCGGAACCTTCAACCTGAAGTCGTCGGCCTGGGTTTCCGGTCCCTCGGGTCGGCGGCTCGGGCTTCGCGTCAGTAGATCACTACGCTCCTTATCGACTTGCCCTCACGCATGAGGTCGAAGCCCTTGTTGATGTCTTCGAGCTTCAATGTGTGGGTAATCATCGGATCGATCTCGATCTTTCCGTCCATGTACCAGTCGACGATCCTGGGCACATCGGTGCGACCCCGCGCACCGCCAAAGGCCGTGCCCTTCCACACACGTCCGGTGACGAGCTGGAACGGTCGTGTCGAGATTTCCTGACCGGCGCCGGCGACGCCGATGATGATCGACTGACCCCAGCCGCGGTGGCAGGCTTCGAGCGCCTGGCGCATGACCGTGACATTGCCGGTGCAGTCAAAGGTGTAGTCGGCGCCGCCGATCTGGTCGGCGCCGCGCTTGGTCATGTTGACGATCTCCTGGACGACATTGTCGACCTCCTTCGGATTGACGAAATGCGTCATGCCGAAGCGTTCGCCCCATTCCTTCTTGTCGTTGTTGATGTCGACGCCGATGATCATGTCGGCGCCCGCAAGCTTGAGGCCCTGGATGACGTTGAGGCCGATGCCGCCGAGGCCGAAGACCGCCGCGGTCGAGCCTTCCTCGACCTTGGCCGTGTTGATGACGGCTCCGATGCCAGTCGTCACGCCGCAGCCGATATAGCAGATCTTGTCGAAGGGGGCGTCCGGATTGACCTTGGCCACCGCGATCTCCGGCAGGACGGTGAAGTTCGAGAAGGTCGAACAGCCCATGTAGTGGAAGATCTTGTCCTTGCCGATCGAGAAGCGGCTGGTTCCATCCGGCATCAGGCCCTGACCCTGCGTGGCGCGAATGGCCGTGCACAGGTTCGTCTTGCGCGAAAGGCAGGACGGGCATTGGCGGCACTCGGGTGTATACAGCGGAATCACATGGTCACCCTTTTTGACCGATGTGACGCCCGGGCCGACGTCTACCACCACGCCGGCGCCCTCATGGCCGAGAATCGCCGGAAAGATTCCTTCCGGGTCAGCGCCCGAGAGCGTGAACTCGTCCGTGTGGCAAATTCCGGTCGCCTTTACTTCGACGAGCACCTCGCCTTCCTTCGGACCCTCGAGGTCGACCTCCATGATCTCGAGCGGCTTGCCAGCGGCAACGGCGACGGCGGCGCGGGTCTTCATTCTGTTTTTCTCCCGAAAACGTTACTCACGCGCCGAGGCTATCAGGTGCCGGCGATTCCGGGAAGATGGCCCGCCGGTCAGGACGCCCAGCGGAATGCAATACTGGCGTTTCATCTGCTTGAGCGACGCGTGCGAAGTTTCTAAAAGGAGATGCCAGCCAGGGGACGAGATCTGCATGTTCAAGAAGATACTGATCGCCAATCGCGGCGAAATCGCCTGTCGCGTCATCAAGACGGCGAAGAAGATGGGTATTGCCACTGTTGCGGTCTTTTCCGATGCGGACAGGCACGCGCTGCACGTCGAAATGGCCGACGAGGCGGTGCATATCGGCCCACCGCCCGCGGCCGAGAGTTATCTCCTGGCGGAACGCATCATCCAGGCCTGCAAGGATACGGGGGCCGAGGCCGTACATCCCGGCTATGGCTTCCTGTCCGAGCGCGCGTCTTTCTGCTCGGCGCTTGAGAAAGAGGGAATCGTCTTCATCGGCCCGAAGGCGAAAGCCATCGAGGCGATGGGCGACAAGATAGAGTCCAAAAAGTTTGCCAACGCCGCCAGCGTCTCCACGGTGCCCGGCTTTCTGGGCGTGATCGAAGATGCAGACCATGCCGAAAGGATTGCCGCCGAGATCGGTTATCCGGTGATGATCAAGGCTTCTGCCGGCGGCGGCGGCAAGGGCATGCGCATCGCCTGGGACAGTGCCGAGGTTCGCGACGGCTTCGAGCGCGCCCGCTCCGAAGCGAAGAGCTCATTCGGCGACGATCGCGTCTTCATTGAGAAATTCGTGGTGGAGCCGCGCCATATAGAGATTCAGGTTCTGGCCGACAGCCACGGCAATGCCATTTACCTGGGGGAGCGCGAGTGTTCCATCCAGCGCCGTAACCAGAAGGTCGTGGAAGAGGCGCCGTCGCCCTTTCTCGATGAGAGGACGCGGGCGGCGATGGGCGAGCAAGCCGTCGCGCTCGCCAAGGCGGTGGATTACCAGAGCGCCGGGACTGTCGAGTTCATCGTCGACAAGGACAAAAACTTCTATTTCCTTGAAATGAATACAAGATTGCAGGTCGAACATCCGGTAACGGAACTGGTTACCGGCGTCGATCTGGTCGAACAGATGATACGCATCGCAGCAGGCGAGAAGCTGACCATTCGCCAGGAAGATGTGAAGCTCCACGGCTGGGCCGTGGAAAGCCGGCTCTATGCCGAGGACCCGTATCGCAATTTCCTCCCCTCCATAGGACGCCTGACCCGCTATCGTCCGCCAGCCGAGGGTCGCAGGGGCGATATTATTGTGCGCAACGATACCGGTGTCACCGAGGGGGCGGAGATATCGATGTTCTACGATCCCATGGTGGCCAAGCTCTGCACTTGGGCGCCCACCAGGGCCAGGGCGATCGACGCCATGTCGGACGCGCTGGACGAGTTCGTGGTGGACGGGATCGAGCACAACATCCCCTTCCTTTCGGCCCTGATGCAGCACCCGCGCTGGCGCGAGGGCAGGCTTTCTACAGGCTTCATCGCCGAGGAATATCCGGACGGCTTCGCGCCCACTGAGCCGACTGAGGAAGACAAGGCAGTGCTGGCGGCTGTCGCCACGGCGGTGGAACTGCTGCGCCGCGACCGGCTCGACCGCCTGCAGGGCCGCCTGGCGCCGCATTCTGGCGCCCTGAAAACCGAATGGGTGGTCAAGGTTAACGAGGACTACCTCCCGGTCTCCGTCCACGATGGCATGGTTTCGATACCGCTGGAGATCGATGTATCCGTGAATGGCGGCGAGGTTTTCACCGTCAGTTCCGATTGGCGTCCCGGCGACGCCGTCTGGCGCGGGAAGGTGGGGACCCGGGCCGTTTCGGCGCAGTTGCGCCCCCTGCTTAACGGCGTTCGGATCGCCTGGAGGGGCATGTCGGTCAGCGCCCGTGCCATGTTGCCGCGCACCGCCGAACTGGAGCGGCTCATGCCGGTGAAGCTGCCGCCAGACACCTCCAGGATGCTACTGTGCCCCATGCCGGGACTGGTCGTTTCCATCGCGGTCAGCGAAGGGCAGGAGGTCAAGGCGGGCGAGACGCTTGCCGTGGTCGAAGCCATGAAGATGGAGAACGTGCTTCGCGCCGAACGAGACCTGGTCGTGGCAAAGCTGAACGCGCGCCCCGGCGACAGCCTGGCCGTGGATGCGGTCATCATGGAGTTCGCATAAGGCCTGACAGCCGCAGCGAGCCTCCGCTTCCGGCCGGAAACCGGCGCTGACACCTAGATTCGTTCCCAGGGATGCCGCACTTCCGGCCCGTCATCGTCATCGGGGCGGGCAGGGCGGCCCCGATGGCCCCTGCCGAACGTGTAGCCGGTCTCGACAGCCTTGCCGCCGAACTTCTCCCGCAGGGCGTCAATCGCGCTCTCGGCAAGGGCCCGCTTGCGCGACTGCACGTCCACAAGGTCGGGCGGGTCCGCCTTGCCGTCGTCGGAGAGGTCCGAAACGCCAATTCCGAGCAGCCTGTATTTCGTGCCATCGATCTCCCGCCGCAAAAGCTCCAGTCCGGTAGAAAAGATGCGGTCGGCCAGTTTCGTGGGATCGCTGAGCTGGCGGTTGCGGGTACGGATCCTGAAGTCGGCCGATTTCAGCTTGAGCACGACCGTACGTCCGGCCATACCCGCCCGCTTCAGCCGTGCGGAAACCTTTTCCGACAGGGCTCGCAACACGGGTACCAGGTCGTCCAGCGAAGCAAGATCGCTGTCAAAGGTAGTCTCGGCCGAGACGCTCTTGGCTTCGCGCTCGGGATGGACGCGGCGGTCGTCTTCGCCGCGTGCAAGCCGGTAGAGCCGATCGCCCATCGTGCCGTAGCGGCGCATGAGCTCGGCCCGTTCCATGGCCTGCAACTGGCCGATCGTGCGAATGCCGTCCCGCTCCAGCGTGGCCGAAAAGGCTTTGCCGACTCCCCAGATGAGGGTCACCGGTTGGTCGGCCAGAAATTCTTTCGCCTCAGCTTCGCCAATGACGGAAAAGCCACGCGGCTTGCGGAAGTCGGAGGCTACCTTGGCGAGGAACTTGCAGTAGGAAAGACCGGCGGAGACGGTGATGCCGATCTCCTTCTCCACCTGCAGCGCAAAACGCGCCAGCACCAGCGCAGGGGGCAGGCCGTGGAGCCTTTCGGTGCCGGCCAGATCAAGGAACGCCTCGTCGATGGAAAGCGGCTCGACCAGGGGCGTCAGCGCCTGCATCATTGCGCGTACCTCGCGCCCGACGCGGACATATTTTTCCATGTCGGGCTTGATCACCACGGCTTCGGGGCAGGCCTGAAGTGCCTTGAACATGGGCATGGCGGAACGCACGCCCTTGATGCGGGCTATGTAGCAGGCGGTGGAGACCACGCCGCGCTTGCCTCCGCCGATAATCACCGGACGGTCGCGCAAGGACGGATTGTCCCGCTTCTCGATGGCGGCATAGAAGGCGTCGCAGTCTATGTGGGCCAGGTGCAGCCTGTAAAGTTCCGGGTGGCGCACCAGGCGCGGGCTGCCGCATCGTTCGCAGCGTTGCCCTGAATCGTGCTGCAGCGTCAGGCAATCGCGGCAGAACCCGTGCTGGGGATCGTGAACGGTGACGGCCATCGCGGTGAACATATAAGGAACACGGGCAATGGTACGCTACAGCACAAACGGCGACAAGGCAGCGCGAGGCGCCGGTTGATGTTGTTGACAGTTTGACGGTGATGGCCGGCCCGGCTTCCCTGCCAGGCAATTCCGCTCAGATTCCCAGCACCCGCGCGATCTTCGGCGTTGCCTCATGCCAGTCTTGCACCACTGCGATCCTGTCTGGCAGAGGCGGCAGGAAAGCCCGCAGCGAATTGTCGGCCATCAGGTGGAAAAGATGGGCGTCGGGCAGAAAGTCGCCCACGGACAGGAGATTGCTTGGCTGGTCGTCCACGAAGGCGACCGGGCGGCCGCTGTCGCCGCGCAGTTTCGCCACCGCCGGCCCTTTTGCCATTTCGGTCGTCAGCAACGGATAGTGCAGGCCCAGTGCGTCGAGATGCGCACGCCGGGTGTCGCGATGGCGGTGGTACATTGCGGTCAGAAGCACGATTTCGACCTTGCCGGCGAAGGTCGCGAGGGCTTCCACTGCCCCCTCGGTCAGGGTCTGCCACTCGGCCTGACCAAGGAAGAACTCGTCCAGGAGCGCCGTCACCTCAGGCTGCTCGACAAGCCTTCCGGTCGCCTTCTCGGCAATGTTTCCGGTTAGCCGGAACGAAGCCATGGTGAGACTGAAGCCCCGCGCTTCAAGGAATTTCGGAAATGGGCGAATGAATTCGAGCAGGACGTCATCGACGTCGAGCACGAGCAGGGGGCGGTCGTCGGAGGACAGTTCCTCGATCTGGCGCAATGTTTCGGGATCGTCACTCATGTCGAACGGTCGTAACTGTCGTCACCTTGCGGCAGGGCCTTGAGCGCCTTGCCGACCTCGCCCGGTGGCGTGCCGCTTTCGTCGCAGAAGCGCATGAGAGTAGGCTCATGCGCCAGGATGAACTGCAGTACACCGGCAAGAAAGCCAGGCTCCGCCGCCGCGCGGCGAATGGAACCGGCCTCGATGCCTGTCAGCGCCAGGAAGCGGGGAAGAAGTTCGGGATCGGCCGCGATGAAGGCGAGCGCACTTATCGCGACCGCTTCGGCATTCTCCCGCATTGACGCTTCGCTGGGCATCACTACCTTCATCGCACCGGTTTGAGTCTGCGCTCCGGAGTAGCCCGTGGTCCGGCTGTGAGCAAGTCGCGGCTAGCGCAATCTCGACCGGTGTGGAGAAAGGCGGCCTTTTCAACCGCCGGTTACCGTTTCGTCAATCATCTCCATGTAGGGTGAAACAGGCTTGGTATGCTCTCCATGGAGACGCATGGTGGCGGTTTCAACGCCGTCGGGATGGGAAAAATGGCCAAGAAGGTGATGATCGTCGAGGATAATGAGCTCAACATGAAGCTCTTCCGAGACCTTATCGAAGCGAGCGGATACGAGACCGTCCGCACTCGCAACGGCCTTGAGGCGCTCGATCTCGCCCGCACCCACAGGCCGGACCTGATACTGATGGACATCCAGCTTCCGGAGGTTTCCGGCCTTGAAGTAACCAAGTGGCTGAAGGAAGACGACGAACTGCACACTATTCCGGTCATCGCCGTCACCGCCTTTGCCATGAAGGGAGATGAGGAGCGCATCCGCCAGGGAGGGTGTGAAGCCTATATATCCAAGCCCATATCGGTCCCGCGCTTCATCGAAACCATCAAGTCCTACCTTGGGGACGCCTGATGGCCAGAGCTGCCTCCGCCGGAGCTGCATGACATGACTGCCCGAATTCTTGTTGTTGACGACATTCCGGCCAATGTGAAGCTGCTGGAGGTTCGCCTCTTGGCCGAGTATTTCGAGGTGCTGACCGCGACCAACGGCCCGGACGCCATCGAGATTTGCGAGAATGGCAAGATCGATGTGGTGTTGCTGGACGTCATGATGCCCGACATGGATGGGTTCGAGGTCTGCCGCCGCCTCAAGAGCGACCCGGCGACGGCGCACATCCCGGTCGTGATGATCACCGCTCTGGATCAGGTTTCCGACCGCGTGCGCGGCTTGCAGGCCGGGGCTGACGATTTTCTCACCAAGCCAGTCAACGATCTGCAGCTCATGACGCGCGTCAAGAGCCTGGTGCGGCTCAAGATGCTGACCGACGAACTGCGGCTGCGGGCCTCGACGACCCGTAATATCGGTATCGAGGAACTGTTAAGTCGCTCGCTTGCCAGTGAAGACGCAAAGCCCAGGGTTCTGCTCATTGACGAGGACGAGCGACCCGCCGCCCGGATACGCGCCTTGCTGGCGGATGCAGCGGAACTGGACATTTCCGGTGATCCTCACTCCGGCTTTTTCCAGGCCGCGGAAAACCCCTATGAATGCGTGCTGATTTCCACATCCTTCAAGGATTTCGACCCGCTGCGACTGTGCTCGCAATTGCGCTCGCTGGACCGCACCCGTTTCTTGCCGATCATCCTGCTAGCGGAGGAAGGGGAAGACAGTCGGATCATCCGCGCCCTTGAACTGGGCGTGAACGACTATCTCATCCGCCCTGTTGATCAGCAGGAGCTGACTGCCCGGTTGCGCACCCAGATACGGCGGAAGCGCTACAACGATCAGCTGCGCACCAGCCTGACGCAAACCATCGAAATGGCGGTGACCGATGGGCTGACCGGCCTTCACAACCGCCGCTACCTCGACAGCCATCTCCAGACACTATTTGACCGCGCGGTCGCGCGGCGACGCCCGCTCTCGGTGATGATCACCGATCTCGACCGCTTCAAGTCCATCAACGACACCTACGGTCATGATGGCGGGGACGACGTACTGCGCGAATTTGCCAGCCGGCTGCGCAAGAATGTGCGGGGCATCGACCTGGCCTGCCGCTATGGCGGTGAAGAGTTCGTCGTGATCATGCCTGACACGGACGGAGCGGTTGCCGAGAAGGTGGCAGAACGCATTCGCGCCGAGATTGCGGCCTTGCCGTTTCCTGTCGGCAAGGACGGCAAGACCATCGAGGTGACGATCAGCGTCGGCGTATCATCGCTGCGCAAAGGTCCCGACAGCGTCCGCGACCTGATGAAGCGTGCGGACCTCGCGCTTTACGAGGCCAAAAGAGGCGGGCGAAACCGGGTGGTTGCCAACGCTGCGTGAAAACTTTTGCGACCGTGTCAAGGTTAGCAGTTTACCTTAACCCACGGCAGCAGCGCCCTTGGTTAAGAAAGTATTGATTTTTCCATGAAGCTGCGCGAGTGTGCCGCCGTTCCGCGAGGTCTGCCGGCTAAGGGGGCGCAGCCGGCGTCGCTCACGAATACCCCATGATGCTCAGGTCCGCCGCATCTCCTGGGTCCGTGGGGTGGGCCGGCCGGCCCTGGCGCAAAGTGGCCTCCTCGTACCGCTGCCAGACTGCCGGCCGGCCCCCATTGTCCTTCTGCTCAGACAACGTTCATGGCCAGCCAGGCGTCCACGCCGGTATGCCTTGCGCCCTAATCAAAAACGCCGCCCAAGGCGGCGTCTTTGTTACCGTACGGTCGCCGCCTTACTTGATCTTCGTTTCCTTGAACTCGACGTGCTTCTTGGCAATCGGGTCGTACTTGCGGAAAGAAAGCTTGTCGGTCTTGGTGCGGCTGTTCTTGCTCGTCACGTAGAAGTAGCCGGTGTCGGCGGTCGAAAGAAGCTTGATCTTGATGTTCGCGGCTTTGGCCATGATGTTGTCCGTAGATTTGGAGTTCGAGCCGCGGCAGCTCGGCATCGGCCGGGCGCGGTTAACTTGGCGCGACACATAAAGATTGCGCTCGGAAAGTCAACCCGTTCTGCGGTTCGGGGTGAGGTGTAGCCACTCCGGTGACGCCTCAAAAGGCAACAGACCGGCCATCATGGCGAGGCGGTAAGGGATTTGAATTCGCCGAGCGGGCGGGCTTGCAGCCAGTGCCAGGCCGCGGCCTCCTCCTCGGCATCGAAGTGCCTGATCTCGACCGGGGGCGCCGATTCGAACCAGGCTTGCGCCTCGGCTGTCCAGTCCGGCTCGCCCACAGTAGCGCAGCGACCAATGTGAGCGATGGCGTCTGCACGGCCCTGGTCCAGCGTTTCGGGGGCTATGGCAGACCAGTCGACGCCTTCGTGATCGATGAGGCGCAACAATACGTCGATCCTGGAGTGCAGCGCGTATGCGGCTTCGAGCAGACCGAACAGGTTCTCCGCATCCGCTGCGCTGACATGGCCGACGATGTCGATCGCCAGCAGATTTGCGCGGTCGGTTTCGATCTGGCGTATTGCCGGAACCTCTTCGAGGAATTTCATATGGCTTGCACTCCATGGGAATGACACTGGAACACATGAATCCTCTGTCTGTTCCCGCCAAAGGCAGTATAGATGCCTGTCGGAACACGAACCGGCAGCCTGAATATGCCCGCAAAGCTTTCTGTGAATCTGAACGCCATCGCCATGCTGCGCAACCGGCGCGACCTGCCGTGGCCCAGCGTGACGGGTATCGGCCGTATCGCGCTTGAGGCCGGCGCGCATGGCCTGACGGTACATCCGCGGCCTGACCAGCGGCATGTGCGCTTTGCCGACCTGCCTGAGGTCCGCGCCCTGATCGACGATGAGTTTCCGCAGGCCGAATTCAACATCGAGGGCTATCCCAGCGAGGAATTCATTGCGCTGGTGGAAGAAAACCAGCCCGAGCAGGTCACCCTGGTCCCCGACGACCCGGCGCAGGCGACTTCCGATCACGGCTGGAACTTTGCCGAGCAGGCCGCGTTCCTTACGCCGATTGTCAGGCGTCTGAAGAAGGAGGGAATGCGCGTTTCGCTGTTTTCTGACCCGGACCCTGCCGGCATGGCTGCGGCGCGCGACACCGGTGCCGATCGCGTTGAGCTGTACACGGGGCCGTACGGTGCCTGCTATGCCGATCCAGCGCGGGCGGCCCGGGAACTCGAACGACTGGGCGCCGCGGCAGACGCCGCCATCGCGGTAGGGCTGGAGGTCAACGCCGGTCACGATCTTGTCGTGGCCAACCTTCCGCCGCTTGCCCGGCGCATTCCGGCCCTGGCGGAAGTATCGATCGGGCATGGTCTGACGGCCGACGCTTTGGAGCACGGCATGGCCGCTACTGTCCGGCGGTTCCTCAAGGCTTGCGGCTGGTAACGCGTCCAGCCTGTTCAAGCTGGCATGGCTGCCATGACGTAGGGGCACTTGCTATTGCAAGGCCTCGAGAGTAGAGCACGCGCCCCAGCGCACCGGACGAGGCCAATTTTCTGCCTTCAGGCCTGTCCGTCACCCGCGCTGTTCTCGCCGACCGGAATCCGCTTCCGGCCTATATTGTAATGTCATTCGGGCCAACCCGGGCTCTGAGGGAGATCGTCGAATGGCACTTGCCAGCAACGGCCCCGAGACGGACGCGGAAAACCAGCCGCCGCAGGCCGAAGCGAACGGTCACGGCACAAAGATCCTGATGCTCGGCGCCCTCGGTGTCGTGTTCGGGGACATCGGCACCAGCCCCATCTATGCCTTCCGTGAGGCGCTGCATGCTTCCGGCGGGCTGGTTTCACGCAGTGACGTGCTGGGTGTCCTGTCGCTGATCGTCTGGGCGCTGACGGTCATCGTTGCCATCAAATATATCGCTTTCGTGCTGCGGGCGGACAACAAGGGCGAGGGGGGCACCCTATCGCTGATGGCGCTTGCGCGCAGCGCCTACCCGGCCGGATCAATGCTCATCCTGGCCATAGGACTATGCGGCGCCGCTTTGTTCTTCGGCGATTCTGTCATTACCCCGGCGATTTCGGTGCTTTCGGCGGTAGAGGGGATAAAGGTCGTCACGCCGGCCCTGGAGCCATATGTGGTGCCGATTACATTGGTGATTCTGGCCGTGCTGTTCGCCGTCCAGCGCTTCGGCACAGGCAAGGTAGCTGCGGTGTTCGGCCCTGTAATGGCAGCCTGGTTCCTTTGCCTGGGGGTCAGCGGCCTCTACCACCTGTTCGATGACCCGACGGTACTTTTCGCCGTCAATCCCTACTACGCGCTGGCCTATCTCGTTCATACGCCCGAAGGGGCGTTCGTGACTGTCGGTGCCGTGTTCCTGGCGGTAACCGGGGCGGAAGCGCTCTATGTCGACCTCGGCCATTTCGGCCGCAAACCCATAGTGCTGACCTGGTTCTGGGTAGTCTTTCCCTGCCTTCTGCTCAACTATTTCGGTCAGGGCGCCTTCGTCATTTCGCATGGCGGGAAGCCCGACAATCCGTTTTTTCAGATGCTTCCGGGGTGGGCTCTGGTGCCCATGGTCGTGCTTGCAACGGCTGCGACGGTCATTGCCAGCCAGGCGGTCATTTCGGGGGCGTTCTCGCTAACGCGGCAGGCGGTGCAACTGAACCTTCTGCCACGCATCGAGGTGCGGCACACATCCGAGATGCAGTCGGGGCAGATCTACATTCCGCGCGTGAATCTGCTTCTGGCGGTTTCGGTGATGCTGCTGGTCGTGGGCTTCGGCGATTCCAGTTCTCTTGCGGCAGCCTATGGCATTTCGGTGACCGGCGAGATGCTGATGACCACGGTGCTGCTCTTCGTCGTCATGCGTTATCTGTGGAGCTGGAAGCTGGCGGGCGCTCTGGCATTGGCAGTGCTGTTTGCGGCGATCGATGCCGGCTTCTTCGCGGCCAATGCGGTGAAGGTACTGGACGGAGGCTGGGTGTCGATCGCCGTCGCCTGTGTGATGGGTGTCATCATGGCGACGTGGATTCGCGGCAGCCGCTACCTCTTCGAGAAGACCCGCCGCAACGAAGTGCCTCTGGATTTCCTCGCCGCCAATCTGTCGAAGAAGAAGCCGCAGACCGTTGCAGGCACGGCCGTTTTCCTGACCAGCGATCCTCTGAGTGCGCCAACGGCCCTGTTGCACAGCCTGAAGCACTACAAGGTGCTGCACGAGCAGAACGTCATCCTCTCGGTGGTGACAGCACAACAGCCTGTGGTTCCCGACAACGAACGGGTAAAGATGGAGAGGATCAACGATCTCTTCATGCGGGTGAAGCTCAACTTCGGCTATATGGAGCAGCCAAATATACCGCGCGCACTTGCGATCTGCCGCAAGCAGGGCTGGAAGTTCGATATCATGACGACTTCGTTCTTCCTGTCCCGACGCTCCCTCAAGGCATCGGCCAATTCAGGAATGCCTCTTTGGCAGGACAGGCTGTTCATCTTCCTGGCGCGCACCGCAGCCGATGCCACCGAATATTTCCAAATTCCTACGGGTCGGGTTGTCGAGATCGGTACGCAGGTCGCGATCTGAGGCGCTGCGGGGCTGGGCGCGCGGTGCGCCTCCGGAGGGATATGGTGTGAGGTGAAGCAGACCATCGGGCACCCCCGGCAGAAAGTTGCGGCGGCACTTGCCTTTCGGGCGTTCCTCCTGCATAGGATGGGCAAGAACCGTAACGTACGGTACGCGCACGAATGAAACCCGAAACCGAGTTCATGGAAGGTCCGACCCAGCGTCAGCGCGACGTGCTGGATGCCGTGCTGCGGCTGCTTGTGGAGGAAGGCGACAAGATCACCATGGCGTCGGTGGCAAGGCGCGCGAGTTGTTCCAAGGAAACCCTATACAAATGGTTCGGGGACCGGGACGGGCTGCTGACTGCGGCTGTGAAGTGGCAGGCCTCGAAAGTTCGCGTCAGCCCTGTCGATCCCAGGAACCCGGACCTGCAGTCGCTGACCGAAAGCCTTGAAGGTTATGCGCGCGATTGGCTGAAGGTCATTTCCAGCGATACCTCCATTGCACTTAACCGCGTTGCCATCGGGCATGCCGGCACGGGCAAGGACAATCTGGGGGCCATCGTGCTGGAGAATGGTCGCTTTGCGATGGCGAAGCGCCTGAAGCCGGTGCTGGAGGCCGGGCGAAACGCCGGCCTGCTCTGCTTCGAGGACACGGAAACCGCGTTCCGCACCTTTTTCGGGCTGGTCGGGCGGGACGTGCAAATCCGCCTCCTTCTCGGCGACTGGCCGGGCCTGACGGAAGCCGCGATAGCCGAGGATGCGGCGCGTGCAACAAGACAGTTTCTTGCCCTCTACGGGGTTGGGAAGAGCCATAGTGTCAAACACGGAAGGAAGTAACATGCGTGTCTATTATGATCGCGACGCCGATCTCAATCTCATCAAGGGCAAGAAGGTCGGTATTGTCGGCTATGGTTCGCAGGGCAGGGCGCATGCGCTCAACCTGAAGGATTCTGGCGTCAAGGAGATTGCCATCGGGCTCAAGCCCGGTTCCGCGACCGCCAGGAAGGTCGAGGCCGACGGCCTGCAGGTCAAGTCCGTCTCCGAACTCGCCAGCTGGGCGGACCTGATCATGATGGCCACACCTGACGAGCTGCAGGCCGATATCTACCGGAACGAGATTGCCCCCAACATCCGCGACGGCGCAGCGATTGCCTTTGCACACGGCCTCAACGTGCATTTCGGCCTTATCGAGCCGAAGTCGAGTGTTGACGTCGTCATGATCGCGCCGAAGGGCCCCGGCCACACCGTGCGCGGCGAATACCAGAAGGGTGGCGGCGTGCCGTGCCTGGTTGCCGTTCACCAGGATGCATCGGGCAACGCCCTTGACCTCGCCCTGTCCTACGCCTGCGGCGTCGGCGGCGGCCGTTCGGGCGTCATCGAGACCAGCTTCAAGGAAGAGTGCGAAACTGACCTGTTCGGCGAGCAGGTGGTTCTCTGCGGCGGCCTCGTGGAGCTCATTCGCGCTGGCTTCGAGACGCTGGTCGAGGCCGGCTATGCCCCTGAAATGGCCTATTTCGAGTGCCTGCACGAGGTGAAGCTGATCGTGGATCTCATCTATGAGGGCGGCATCGCCAACATGAACTACTCGATCTCCAACACCGCCGAGTGGGGCGAATATGTGAGCGGCCCGCGCATCATCACTGCAGAAACGAAGGCCGAGATGAAGCGCATCCTGCACGACATCCAGACCGGCAAGTTCACCTCGGAGTGGATGCAGGAATACCGCTCCGGCCTCGCTCGCTTCAAAGGCATCCGCCGCATGAACGACGCGCACCAGATCGAGCAGGTCGGTGAGAAGCTGCGCGGCATGATGCCGTGGATCGCCAAGAACAAGCTGGTGGACAAGACCAAGAACTGACGCATCAGAACCCGGCTGCGCGGGCAGGGCATGTACGGGTCTCGCGCCCTGGCCGGGACAGATGCGTAAGGGTTAGCCTCCCAAGGCTGCGCCGGCGCCATCTCGTTATCGGGATGCGCCGGCCTTTTGTCTTCTGTATCAGTTCAGGACAGTTTGACTGGCATGGTTTTCGCTTCGTCTCCCCGATCAAGGGAGTTCGCAGATGGATGCCATGAGGGAAAGATCGACCGGATCCAAAGGCGATGGCGTCGCCGAGCGACGCGCGACGGTGCGGCGGCGTGTCATCAGGGGAGCGACCATATCCTTCAACAAGGGCTTTGGCGCGCTCGAGTGCGTGGTGCGCAATGAGTCGGACGGGGGCGTATTGCTGGCCTTCGGGGAAACCTGTGCTGTTCCGTCCGCCTTTGACCTGAAGGTGAACGGGAAATCAGCGCGAACCGCCAGGGTCCGCTGGCGCACCATGACGCTGGTGGGCGCGGAATTCGTCTCAGGCTGCCCCCGCGCCGAATGAAACGGACGCCGCTCTCGCGGCGCCCTTCCCCGCCTCAATAATAAGGCGAACGGCATTGCCGACGCGGCCCGTTATAGGGCTGCCAGCTATTGTCCCACGCCCGATAGGACCGGTAACGATTATAGCACCAGCGCACATGCGCGCTCGAAGCCGCACGGTAGTGGCGCCTCGGAACGATGTAATCGTAGTTCGGGATCAGGCCGAAATTGAAGTAGATTCTGGGGCGGTGGTGATGGCGATGCCATGAGCGGTTTCGCCATCGCCAGTTGTCGTAGTGGCGATGGCCGCGATGCAGGGTGCGGTGCCGGGGCCACCTCTTCCAATAGCGAGAATCGCCGTAACGGTGGTCACGTACCGTCGTCACGTCTGAAGGTGGGACCGAAACCGAAGGGGAAGCCAGCGGAGCGGCCGCCAGCGGAGACGCCAGGCAGGCCAGCAGCCCCGCCGCCAGCAGTCCGGACGTCCATCGACGAGAGAAGAGCTTTTCCATCTTGTGCTCCGATGTGTCTGCCCAAACCCCCATGTTCTGTTTTCAGGATGGCTGTTTGATCATGAACGGGTGATGAATGCTGCGGTTGCACGCCCTTTGCGAGAAATCCGCAGGCATGTGCTCTTGTTTCCGGAGCGTTCAACGGGCATGGAAAGCCCATGTCGCTTCGCCTCGCTACCTTCAATGTCGAGAATCTTATGTACAGGTTCGATTTCTCGGGGTTCCGCAACCAGTTGAATGCGGATCGCACGCTTACGCTGTTCGAGATCAAGACGGAGGCGGAATACCGGATCTTGGAGCAGGCACGCGTCATTGCTCATTCTGACGACACGCGGCAGTTGACGGCGCTGGCGATTGCAGCCACGCGCGCCGACATCATCTGCATGCAGGAGGTGGACAATATAGAGGCGCTGAAAGCCTTCGAATATGGTTACCTCTTCAAGATGATCGGCGAGGGCTATCGACAAAAGTACACCACGGCAGGAAACGATTCGCGCGGGATCGACGTGGCCGTGATGATGCGGACGGAGACCGCTCACGGCCAGCCCATCGAGTTCGTGCGCATGACCAGCCATGCCCACGTCACCTTTGACCAGTTTGACCTGTTCACACCGGAACTGGAGGCGCTGGGCCACCAGCGGACAGATCGTATTTTTCGGCGTGATTGCCTGGAAGTGGACGTCACCGTTGGCGGCATACCGGTGACCCTCTATCTCGTTCATTTCAAGTCAATGGGACCCCCACGCAACGGATTGAACGGCCGCGACGCGACGATGCCGCTGCGGATCGCTGAGGCACGGGCCGTCAGGCGCATAATCGAGGAGCGCTTCGGCAAGGATCGCGCTGCCCGCAAGCGCTGGGCGATTTGTGGCGACTGTAATGATTACCGGCAGCGCCTGGTGATCGAGGGAGACGCCATTGCCGGCTATCGGTTCACCGTGGCGAACGAAGCCCGATCCTGTCTCGATGTCCTGCTGGCTGACGGCTTTTGCGAGAACGTCGTGGAACGAAGGCCGGAAATGGATCGCTGGACGCTGTATCACACGCGCGGACCGCAGGAGCGGCACCTGTGCCAGCTGGATTACATTTTGCTGTCACCGGCCCTGGCGGCTCGCAATGCACAGGCGGTTCCAGATATCGTCCGCAATGGACAGCCCTACCGCACGCCCTTTCCCGCCGGGCAGGAGGTCGAACGCTTCCCTCGGGTCGGTTGGGACCGGCCGAAGGCATCCGACCACTGCCCCGTCGCCATTACACTCGATCTCGCATAGGAACATACGCATGAGCTTCGACTTGCCCCGTGACGTCGTCCTGCCCGTCGACGAGATCGACGTGACTCTGGATTCGGCTCCGCATCCGTTCGAGCTGGAAAATCTCAAGGCCATTGACGAGAACTGGTCGTACGAGACGACCATCAACCCGCATATCTACGACGGGGCGGTAGCGCTGCTATCGGAACTGTCCTACCGCGATGCGCGGTTGATCGGTCGCTGCCACATCGTGCGCTATGCCACCTTCATGTACTGGCGTCGCCATCGCCAGTCAGAAAACGCCGGGCACGCTTTCGCGCACGCCGTTCTGGTATCCAGCGACGGCGCGCTGATTGCCATCCGCATGGGCGCACACACCGTCAACGCCGGCAGGGTCTATTTCGCTGCCGGCTCCTTCGAACTCGAGGATTTCCGCGACGGAAAGGTTGACGTGGCCTATAATATGCGGCGCGAGGTGCTGGAAGAGATCGGCATTGATCTGGCGGAAGCCGAGACCGCGCCGGGAAAACGCCACTACCTGCTTTCCACGCAGGCTGGCACCGTGATTTTCCGACGCTATCGCATGAAGCTCACGGCGAACGAACTGGTCACCAGGATCAAGGCATTTCTGGCGACCCAGGAGCAGCCGGAAGTCTCCGGACCAATCGTGATCCACAGCGCGATTGACCTTCCCGACAAGCTGGCTCCTCATATGAAGCCGCTTGTCGAATGGCATTTTGCCAATCCTGGCTGAGCCAGGCCGCACCTCAGGAGCCGCTGGACCGGAGCGACAGGCCTGACGGCACACTCCCGGGCAGGGCACTATTCGTGTCTCAACGCATCGATCGGGTCGAGGCGGGCGCCACGTAGCGCCGGGAAAAAGCCAAAAACCATCCCGATCAGGGCGGAGAAGCCGACTGCGAGCAGGATCACGGCCACGCTCGGCGTGAACGGAATCGAGAGCGTCAGCGAAGCCACGCCGGCCAGTGAAAGACCGATCAGTATGCCGATGATGCCGCCTAGCAGGGACAGCACGGTGGCCTCGACCAGGAACTGGATGAGAATGTGTTTCTCATGCGCGCCGATGGCGAGCCTGATGCCGATTTCGCGTGTCCGTTCGGTCACCGACACGAGCATGATGTTCATGATCCCGATACCGCCGACCAGCAGGGAGACGGCAGCGACGGCAGAGAGCATGCTCGTCATCGTCGTGGTCGCAGAGGCCATCGTGTCGGCAATCTGCGTCATGTCGCGTATGTCGAAATCATCCTCGCCGCCGATCGGGATCTTCCGGATGTCACGCAGAATGTTACTCGCCTGCGGCAGCAGTTCCGCCGTTGGCGTGGTGTCGTCGGCGGCGATATAGATATTGTCTATGTCCCGGTTTCCCGCGATGCGTCGCTGGAACGCGCCAAGGGGCATCATCACGACATTGTCCTGATCCTGGCCGAAGCCGGTGTAGCCTTTTGGAGCAAGCAGGCCGATGATCTTGCACGACGATCGGTTGACGCGGATCGACTCGCCTTCCGGATCGCCGGCGCCGAAGAACTGTTTCCTGACAGTCTCACCGATCAGGCACACGGCCGCGCCCGAACGGACCTCGGAATCGGAAAAGCTGCGGCCGGAAGCCAGCGACCAGTCGCGTGCGTCAAGCAGGGTGCTGTCGGTGCCGGTCACGCTGGCCGCGATGTTCTGTGTGCCGTAAATGACGCGCACCTGCTTCTGCGCTGATGGAGATATGGCACGCGCGCCGGTCAGCCTCGCCCTCAGCGCCGCCAGTTCCTTTTCGCCCAGCTTGCGCGGCTGCTGTTCGATGCCACCCGGTCCACCTCTTCCTGCGGGGCGGCCGGCGCGTACCACCAGAAGGTTGGAACCGAGTCGGGAAATGTCGCTCTTGACCTTCTCGGTCGTACCCGCGCCGATGGTGAGCATCGCAATGACGGCTGCAACGCCGATGACGATGCCGAGCAGGGTCAGGAAGGAACGCAGCGCATTGCGTCGCACGGAGCGCAGGGCTAGTCGAACCGTTTCCCATATCATCGTACCATCTCCGCGTTCAGTCCGTCCGACGCCACGTTGCCGTCGAGGAAGCGGATAGTGCGCCGGGCGTAGGCCGCCACGTCCAGCTCATGAGTGACCATCACGATTGTAAGACCGGTGTCGCGGTTGAGGCCCGCCAGCAGGTCCATGATCTCATGCGTTCGTGCCGTGTCGAGATTGCCGGTCGGCTCGTCGGCCAGCAGCAGGCTGGGACGCGTGACGATGGCGCGGGCAATCGCAACCCTCTGCTGTTGCCCGCCGGAAAGCTCTGCCGGTGTGTGGTGTTCACGCCCCGTAAGGCCCACCTGAGCCAGAGCGCGCATCGCGAGCTCCCGCCGGGTCGCGGATGGGACGCCGCGGTAGATCAGCGGCAGTTCCACGTTCTCCGCTGCTGTCGTGCGCGGCAGCAGATTGTAGCCCTGGAAAACGAAGCCAATATAGAGATTGCGTAAAACGGCGCGGCGGTTGCGATCCAGGCGGCCGGCATCCACGCCCATGAAACGATAGGTTCCGGCGCTTGGTGTGTCGAGACAGCCGATAATGTTCATGGCGGTCGACTTGCCCGAGCCGGAGGGGCCCATGATGCTGACGAACTCGCCCTTCGATATGGCGAGATCGACACCGGCAAGGGCGTGGACTTTCGCCTCGCCCTGGCCATAAGTCTTCCAGACGCGGTCGAAGGCGATCAGCGGAGCCATGGCTCAGTTCCGCTGGCGCGACGCGGTGATGACCCTGTCGCCTTCCTCGAGGCCTGACAGCACCTCGGTGCGGTCGCCGTCCGAACTGCCGATTTTCACATCAACCCGACGGGGCTGGCCGTTTTCCAGCACGTAGAGCGTGCGCAGACCTTCGGCGGGCGGCTGCTCCGTCTGGCCGGGTCGCCGCATCGGGCCGCGACGGCCGGTAAACATGCTGAGCATGCTGAAGCCGCGCTCCCTCGTTTCGGTTGGACGATAACGGAAGGCGGATGACGGCACGGTCAGCACGGCCTTTGCCTGCTGAGTCACGACCGAAACGGTGGCGGTCATGCCTGGCCGCAACAGCATGTCGGTGTTGTCGACATCCAGCCGCGCATCGTAGGTCACCACCCCGTCCGTGGTGACCGAAGCGTAGGAGATGTCTCTGATCTCGGCGTCGAACGGACGCTCCGGGAACGCATCGACGGTGAAACGTGCCTGCTGGCCGACGCTGATCTGCCCAATGTCGGCCTCATCTACGGCGGCCTTGAGTTCCATCTTTCTCAGGTCGGCGGCAATGACGAAAAGAACCGGCGCCTGCAGCGAGGAGGCGACGGTCTGACCGGGATCGACCGAGCGCGTCAGCACGATTCCGTCTATGGGTGCGTAGATGGTGCTCTTGGCGAGGTCCGCCTGCTGCAGCTTCAGGTCGGCATTGGCGATGGCGAGACTTGCTTTGGCACTGTCAAGCGCGGCCTTGGCGCGGTCCCGCGCGGCCTGGGCGGTGTCCAGCGCCTGTTGCGTCGCCATGCCTTTCCTTGCCAGCTCGCTGGCGCGGGCGAGAGCCTGTTCCGTTTCCTTGAGCGTGACCCTGGCAGTTTCCACGCTGGCCGCGGCGGCCTTGGCGGAAGCCTGCGCCCTCTCGATCTGCGCCTCCAGCTTGGAGGTATCGAGCTTTGCCAGCACGTCGCCCTTTCGCACCTGCTGGTTTTCCGCGACCGCAACTTCGCGGACGACCCCGGACAGTTCGCTCGATATGTCGACCTGGGTAAGTGGTTGAAGCGTTCCCGTGGCCGAGATTTCCACCGTCAGATCGCTGACGGTAGCAGGGGCCGTGGTATATTCGACACGCGGCGACGGGCTCATGTACCACTGGTAGGTGAGCAGGATACCCGCAAGCATGACGGCGACCGCAAGCGCGGACCACCATATCCTGCGGCGGCGTTTCGCCTTTCCCGCGCCGTCAAGCCCGAGGGCCGTCTCGATTGCCGGAGCGGAATCCGCTTCTGGCAGATTGACAATCTGGTCCAAGGCGGACCCCTATGCTGTCGAACGTCCCTATGGGTGACACATCGGACCTTATGGTTCGAATTTCAAATTAAATTTCGCTCATGTTGGCGGAAAGGCAGGAGAATGCAGAGCCGTAGATACCTTGTCTATGACGTCTTCGCGGACCGGGCTTTGGCAGGCAACCCGCTGGCGGTCGTGCTGGATTGCGACGGAATGGACACGACCGCAATGCAGGCCGTTGCGCGCGAGTTCAATCTTTCCGAAACCGTGTTCATCCTGCCGCCACTGGATCGGAGACACCGGGCCCGCGTGCGGATATTCACGCCCGAGTATGAAATGCCCTTTGCCGGACATCCCACCGTCGGCTCAGCTGTCGCTCTTGCAGAGATGGAGTCGGGCGACCGCTCCGACGCCATCTTCGTGTTGGAAGAAAATATCGGAGCGGTGCGCTGCGCCGTGCGGCGCGACAACGGCGCGATCTTTGCCGAATTCGACCTGCCGCAATTGCCGGTAGAGGAGGAACTGTCGGCCGATCCCGAGGCCTTCGGGGCTGCACTGGGGCTCGGGCCGCACGAAATCGGCTTTGAAAATCATCGTGTCACTGCATGGTCTGCCGGCGTCCCCTACATTGCCGTGCCGGTGCGCGACCTGAGAACCGCAGCCAAGGCAAGGCTGGACAATGAGACCTGGATGGATCTTCTGCCAGGCAGAAGCGGCAGCGCGGTGGCAGCCGCCTATGTCTATACGCGCGAGACTGTCCACCACGACAGCGCCTTCCATGCGCGGATGTTCTCGCCAGGCAATCCCTCCTTTGAAGACCCGGCGACGGGTTCGGCGGCAGCCGCTTTTGCCGGCGCGATCGTGCATTTTGACCGGCCGAACAGCGGCATGTCCCGTTTCTGGATCGAGCAGGGGCTGGAAATGGGTCGGCCCTCTCGCATCAGGCTGGAATTGGACATTGAGAAGGGCAGGCTCGCTGCAGGGCGTGTCGGCGGCCATGCAGTGAAGGTGGCGCAAGGCACGCTCTTCGCCTGACCTGTGGCAATTTGGCTACCGAAGAATCCTTGCAAGCCAGCGCATCTTCCGTGCTGGCAAAACCATCGCTAGTTTTGGCAAGAAAAGATTGCGCGGGACTGGACACGGCAAAAAGCGGCAGCTATATGCCCGCGCAAGCTGGTTTCGCTGGCCTCGTGGGTGATTAGCTCAGTTGGTAGAGCAGCTGACTCTTAATCAGCGGGTCGCAGGTTCGATCCCTGCATCACCCACCA